>Ga0207874_1001374_pt1 | contig 28099 bp, 24 predicted proteins | sample HigsolmetaAR201D_FD_184833 | JGI IMG/M metagenome (GOLD analysis project Ga0207874, IMG submission 184833) | Ionic liquid and high solid enriched microbial communities from the Joint BioEnergy Institute, USA - AR20-1-D (SPAdes) (version 2) ...
GCACGCGACGACGGCCGACTACCTCCCCGACACGATCCACGACGACGCGTACGATCCGAGCCACTACGGGCCCGAGCTGTCGCGCGGCTTCCCCGGGCTCCGCGTCTGGCTGACGGTGAAGACGTTCGGCGCCGCACGCGTCCGCGCGGCGATCGCGCCCCCGCAGCTCTCGCTCTTCGCCTTCCACCTCACCCTGGCCGGGCGCGACGGGCGAGGACGAGAACGCGGCGACGCGCGAGCTGCTCGATCGCGTCGCCCGGCGCGGCCGCGTCTACCTCACGGGGTGCACGACCGAGGGGCGCTTCCTCGCGCGCGTCTGCGTGCTCAGCTTCCGGACGCGGAAGCGCGTCGGAGGACGGGAATGACATCGCGCAACTGGGCGTGAAGCGGGCTGTCCACTGCCGAGAACGTCCGGAGCGAGAGTCTGCCCGTATCGGCTACCACGTCCGCGCTCGTGCTCACCGTGCGGTCGTAGCGCATCGCGTTGCGCCTTGCGCAGGGATCAGTATCGACGCGCTATGCATCCAGCACTGTCGCGCCAGCAAGCGCCCCCTCCAGGTGGACACAACGCACGAACGGCACATTGATTCAGATTTCCGCCGGCCGCTGAAGACCCGATTCGGCGAGGATTAACCACAAAGCATCGTCGCTTGCCGTTTGATGCAGGCACTTTGTCACTCGCGCGCAGTGCTACATCCGGCTCGCAGCGCGCACCTCCCGCCTCGCCGCCCCCGGCCCCATCCACCGCGCCGCCACGTCGCGCACGTACGCCTCATACGCCGTCGGCGCCCGCCCAATCAGCCACGTCGTCCGCTCGACCTCCTCCGGAAGCGTCGGCAGCGTGATTTTCCGCAGCGCCGCGTACGACGCGATGAAGTCCTCGCGCTTCTTCCCCGCGAGAACGCGCGTGACGGCAGCCTCGAACACGGACGCGTCCGCGCGCACCTCGCGCCCGAGCGCAGCAGCCCAGGCGGCAGCGCACTCCTCGCTCGTGAGCGAGGCGGGCCCGACGACCGGATAAGCCCCGCCAGGCAGGTCGCGATCGAGAAGCGCGCGCGCGGCGGCGCGGCCGACGTCGCGCACGTCGACGCGGGACATCGGGCGGTCGAACGGCTCGGGGAACACGCCCGCGAGGATCTCGTCGCGGAAGACCTCGTCGTTCTGGAAGAAGTTCGGCGGCATGAGGATGATCGGGCTCGTGGCCGTCCTGCGGACGCGCTCGGAGAGGCGGGTCTTCGGGCGGTAGTGCGGGAGGATGTGTCCGAAGAGGAAGCGGCGGAGCGCGCGGTGGAGGCGCGTCGCGCCGTCGACGTGGACGCCGACGAAGACGAGCCTCGCTCCCCTCGCCTCGCATGCCAGCACGACGCGATCGGCGAGCGCCTCCTCGTCGGGCTCGTGCGGCGAGACGTAGAAGACGGCACGGACGCCGTCGATCGCTCGCGCGAGGGACATGTCGTCGCGCAGATCGCCGAGGACGAGCTCGACCTTCGCGCCGAGGGCCGCGGCGCGGGACTCCGAGCGGACGAGGGCGCGCACGCGGCCGCCCTCTGCGGCGGTCGCCAGCGCCACCTCCCTTCCGACGGTGCCCGTCGCGCCAATCACCAGAACGCTCTTCTCATCGATTCGACTCTTCATCTCCGACCTCGGCTGCTCGCGCCTCTCGGCGCTTCCGACCGTGTCAGTGACCCGAGGCTCGAGGGCGTTACGCGCGCGTCCGATCGTCCCCGTCGATCCCACTGGCGAGGGTGACGGCGGCGCGGTACGGTGGTCGATCATGTCCACACAATCCTCCGCGGCGATCGCGGAGCAGCCTCGTGACCGGGACGTCGACCCGGTCGTCCAAAGGGCGCTCGACGGCGATCGTGACGCGGAGCGTGAGGTGTGCGGGCGTTTGCTCCCCGCGATTCGCGCCTTCGCGCGGCGGCGGCTCCGGTCGGCCTCGGCCGAGGACTTCGCCCAGGAGGCACTGCTGCTCCTCGTCGAGTCGATGCGCGAGGGCGCGCATTCGCGAGCCGGAGCGCCTCGCGTCGTTCGCGCTCGGGATCTGCCGCAACCTCGCGCGCGAGGGGGCGCGCGTCGACGAGCGGCGCAGGGCGCTGCTCGAGAAGTACGGGCTCACCGAAAGCGACCTCGTCGACGCGCGCGGGCCGCTCGAAGTCCAGCGCAGCCACCTCGAGGACTGCTTCTCCCAGCTCACCGAGCGCGCACGGAAGGTCATCCGCGCGACCTTCTGCGACGAGGAGAGCGACGCCGAGATCGCCGCCGCGATCGGCATCAGCGACTCGAACGTGCGCGTCATTCGCCATCGATCGCTCGCGGCGCTCCGCAACTGCCTCGAGGGACCGATCTCGTGGGTGCAGCAATGAAGAACGACCTCGACAGCGCCATCGCCCGCCTCGACGACTACGTCCGCGGGGGCGAAATCGAGCCGGACTACGAGGAGGACCTGTTCGCGCGCGCCCTCGCCGGGAACGCTCCCGAGCTCGACTTCCGCACCAGGCTCGAGAACACGCTGCGTTCGATGGCGAAGCGCGGCACGCTCGACCTGTGGCGAACGGCCCGCGAGGTCGAGGAACTCGTCGCGAGCGGGCGACGCGTCCGGATCTTCGACATCGATCTCGCGAACCCGACCCCGCCGGACCTCTCCGGAGACTTCGACATTTTCGTCACGAAGGTTTCGATCGATCTGACGGGGATCCGGCGCTGCGACCTCGAGGTATTCACGCTCGACGGGCGCCTCCTCAAGAAGATTCCCGACATCGCCTTCGACCCCGACGACGGCGCCCTCTTCTTGTGCTGCGAGGCCGAGCTCGCGCGCGTCTCGGCCTCGGTCAAAGCCGTCAGCCGGCTCTGGGGCTGGAGCGAGGACGAGTCCGAGCGCCGGCTGCTCGCCGAGTACGTCTCGCCTTAGCAGAGCGCGTGTAACGGGCCTCCGCCTCGCGTCACTGCAGCGAGCAGGAGGCCCCATGGCTCGCAGAGCAAGAGAAGAAGAGACGCCGAGGTCGCAACCCGCGGGCAAGTCGCCGCGGCGGACCCGGCGGCTGGTCGAGGTCATGGCCGGGATCGCGGCGCTCGGCGTCGTCGGCGTGGGCGCGCTCGCGGCGCGGGCGCGCGCGGTGGTCAATGGCGACTACGCGCACGTCCCGGAGCCGGCGATCGTCGCCGACACGACGCCCGAGGGCATCGCGCGCGGCGAGATGCTGTTCCAGACGATCTGCATGGAGTGCCACGGCGGCCCCGACGGGCGCGCGACCGGAAAGCGGCTCGACGAGGTGCCGGCCTTCCTCGGCACCTTCTGGTCCGCGAACCTCGCGCACCCCGAGACCGGCGTGCATCGCCGCACGGACGGGCAGATCGCTCGCGTCCTGCGCACGGGCGTGCTGCCGGACGGGAGGCTCTCTCCCGTGATGAGCACGTTCGGGCACATCGGCGACGCGGACATCGCGGCGATCCTCGGGTACATGCGCTCGAACCCGCCGCCGTTCCAGCCGGGTGGAGAGGCTCAGCCGCGCAGCGAGATCTCGATGACCGGCGCGTTCATCCTCACGTACGTCGCGAAGGTCAGCGCCGACGACAAGCCGGCGAAGCACATCCCCGTCCCGGAGAAGGCGCCGACGGTCGAGTACGGAGGCTACATGGCGCAGGTGCTCGACTGCGTCGGCTGCCACACCGAGGGATTCGGCTCCGACAAGATGAACGACCCGAACGCCTTCGCGGGCGGCTTCGAGCTCACCGATCCCACGGGCACGAAGATCTACACGAAGAACATCACGTTCGACGAAGAGACGGGCATCGGGCGTTGGTCCCTCGAGGACTTCGAGCGCGCCGTCACGCGCGGCGTGAACCCTTCCGGTCACGTCGTGCGCAAGCCGATGCCGCTCTTCTCGCGGCTCGACCGCACCGACGTCGAGGCGCTCTACGCGTTCTTGAAGTCGCGGCCGAAGGTGCACCGCCAGAACCGCCCGGGCGGGCACCCGGTCGAGAAGGCGCACCCCGGCGATCCGCCGGAGGTCCTCTTCGCCAACCTCGGCTGCGCGGCCTGCCACGGCGAGAACGGTCCGTACCGCGACAAGCTCATGGGAGCGATCGACAAGCCCGACGCCGACGTCGCGGCATGGATCCTCGATCCACAAGCCACCAAGCCCGGCTCGGTGATGCCGTCGTTCAAGGGACAGATCGATCCGGCGCAGGCGGAGTCGCTCGCGCGGTACGCCAAGGAGCTCGCGCGACGGCGGCGTCGGAGCTGACGCCGTGTGGCTGGAAAATGGTCCGCCGCGCGCCCGCCTGCGCTATGCCTCGCCCGTGTCACCGACCGAGCGCGACCCGGCAAACCTCGAGCTCTCGACGGACGAGATGCGCGCGATGACGAACGCCGCCCTCCGGCGCGTCCTCGAGCACCTCGCGCACGTCGACGAACAGCACGCCGCCGGCGACACCGACGTCGGCGCCTACACGCAATCCCTGCGCGAGCCCGCCCCGGAATCCCCCTCCCCGATCGAGCCCATCCTCGACACCTACTTCGAGGAGTGGGTCCCGCGCGCCCTGACGACGAACGGCCCCGGCTACCTCGCGTACGTCCCCGGCGGCGGCGTCTTCCCGGCGGCGATCGCCGACTTCATCGCCGACACGACGAACCGCTACACCGGCACGCGCTTCGCCGCGCCGGCGCTCGTGCAGCTCGAGGCGAACGCGCTCGATTGGCTGCGCGACTGGATGTGCTTCCCGGAGACGACGCGCGGCGTGTTCACGACGGGCGGCTCGATGGCGAACTTCAACGCCATCCTCTGCGCGCGCGAGCGGCTGCTCGGGCCGGACATCCGGCGCGGCGTCCTCTACACGTCGACGCAGGCGCACCACTCCGTGAAGAAGTCGGCGCGCCTCGCGGGCATCCTGGCGGACCGCGTCCGCTCGCTGCCCGTCGACACGTCGTTCCGGCTTCGCGTCGATGCGCTCGAGGAGGCGATCGCGGAGGACCGGCGCGCCGGGCTCTTGCCGTTCATGGTCGTCTCCGCCGCCGGCACGACGAACACGGGCGCGGTCGATCCGCTCGAGAGCATCGCCGACCTCTGCGCCCGCGAGGGGCTCTGGCACCACGTCGACGGCGCGTACGGCGCGTTCTTCCACGCGTGCCCGGAGCTGCGGCCGCTGCTCCCCGGCCTGTCGCGCGCCGACTCGCTCACGCTCGATCCGCACAAGGGGCTCTTCCTTCCGTACGGCACGGGCGCGCTGCTCGTCCGCGACGGGTCCGCGCTCCGCGCGGTGCACGCGACGACGGCCGACTACCTCCCCGACACGATCCACGACGACGCGTACGATCCGAGCCACTACGGGCCCGAGCTGTCGCGCGGCTTCCTCGGGCTCCGCGTCTGGCTCACGGTGAAGACGTTCGGCGCAGCACGCATCCGCGCGGCGATCGCCGAGAAGCGCGCCCTCGCCTGCTCCGCCGCCGAGCGGATCGCGGCGGTGCCCGGCGTCGTCATGGTCGCGCCCCCGCAGCTCTCGCTCTTCGCCTTCCACCTCACCTGGCCCGGCGCGACGCGCGAGGACGAGAACGCGGCGACGCGCGAGCTGCTCGATCGCGTCGCCCGGCGCGGCCGCGTCTACCTCACGGGCTGCACGACCGAGGGACGCTTCCTCGCGCGCGTCTGCGTGCTCAGCTTCCGGACGCGGAAGCAGCACGTCGACGCCTGCGTCGAGGACGTCACGGAGGAGACGCGCGCCATCCTGGCTCGCAGGACCGAGAGAGCGTGAGCGCACGCGTCAGCGCGCACGCGGCGAGGCGCGCCCGCGCGCGACGTCGAGGCCCACGTACCCCACGACGAGCCGCGTGAGCTCGTCGCCCAGCGCGGCCCTGTCGATCTGCGGCCGGTCGACCACCGCGCTCTGCACGACGGCGAGCACCGCGCGCACGAGGACGAACGCGACCATCTCGTGATCGACGCCCTCCACCTCGGACGCGCGCAGCGCATCGGCGACGACCGCCTCGAGCCGCTCCTCGAAGCCGAGCATCTCGCGCCGCGCGCTCGTCCGGAGGACCTGCTCGATGAGGACGCGGTGCAGGGCCGGGTTGATGCCCTCGGCGCGGAGCAGATCGCCGAGCAGCTCGCGGACGACGGCCGGGAAGGTCGCGCGATCGACCCGCTCGAGGCGGCCGGCGACCAGGGAGACGAGGCCCTCGCGGTAACGGCGCAGGAGCTCGACGGCGATGGCGTCCTTGTTCGGGAAGTACTGATAGAGCGAGCCGACGCTCACGCCGGCGGCGGCGGCGATTCGGTTGGTCGTCGCCTTCGCGTAGCCCTCCTTCACGAAAACGCGAGCCGCCGCCTCGAGCAGGGTCTCGACCATCGCCATCGAGCGCTGCTGGACCGGCAATTTCCGCGGGACTGCGCGCTTTGCCTTCGCCATCCGGCTTCGAGTGGAACGCGAGTAGCGAATGCGAGCAATACCTCGCATCATTCGCCCGAGCACTTTCACCGACACGCCGGAGGAACGACCCCATGATTCGCCTGAACGCCGAGTGGACCGACCTCATGAAGAACTACGAGGCCGATCACCAGGATCCTCGCAACCAGGCTTGTCACAAGGTCGGCATCCCGCTCATCGCCGCGAGCCTGCCCATCGGCGCCACCATCATCGGCCTGCCGCTCGCCGCCGCGATGTTCACGACGGGTTGGACCTTCCAGTTCGTCGGCCACGCCTTCGAGGGCAAGAAGCCCTCCTTCGTCGACGACCGCCGCTACCTCCTCGTCGGCCTCCTCTGGTGGCTCAAGAAGGTCGGCGTCCCCGTCGCGCTCCAAGGCGACGCTCCCTCCGAGCTCACCGCGCAGGCGACGGCCGAGTGATGGGCCTCAACGCGCAGCCGTGAGCTCGCGCGGGGTGACGCGCAGCACGCGCTCCGGAACGGCGGCCGGACGGCGGACGACGCCCGCCCGCGAGTGGTAGGCGTCGATCATCTCTCCGCCTCCGACGTAGAGGCCGACATGACCGGGCCACCACAGGATGTCGCCCGGTCGCACGTCCTCGAACGGGACCTCGACGAGCGCGCGCCCTTGCGCGGCCGACGTACGCGGCAGCTTCACGCCCGCCCAGCGCCACGCGGCCTGCACGAGGCCCGAGCAGTCGAAGCAGCTAGGGCCCGTCCCTCCCCAACAGTAGCGCTTGCCGACCTGCGCCTCCGCGAAGCGGATGGCGGCGAGGGCCGCCGGATCGACCTCCGCTTCGGAGGGCGTGAACGAAGGGGCCGGCCATGACGACGGCTCGGCGGGACGGCGGGTCGTGCCGCAGCCGAGCGCGACCATGGCGAGAGCGAGGAGCGCTCCGCGTCGCATGATCCGCACGACGTGATCGTCGCGAGCCCGGCGCGCTCGGGCCAACAAAGCGTCGTGCGGAGGGACTCGAGCCAGAAAAAGCGCTCACGCCATCGCCGCCAGATCCTCGAACGCGACGTAGTACCCGCGCCGGAACTCCACGAGCGTGTCCGCGTCCGCGGCCGACCGGTGCGTGACGACGTTGCGCACCTGCGCGAGGACCTGGAGCCTGTGCGCGAGCCGCGCGGTGCGCTCCGGCTCGCGGCACCCGACGCCGAGGACGTTCTTCGGGCCCGACGGGTGATCGAGCCCCAGGAACAGGAGGATGCGCCCCCACTCCGTGACGCTCAGCGGCGAGTCGACCGGGCGCGTCTTGCCGGCGGACAAGTCGCGCAGCGCGTTGACGACGGAGCGGAGCGGGACCTGGACCGAGAGCGCGCCGACCTTCACCGGATCCTTCCAGCGCTGCGAAAGCCACCGCTGGTACGACGGCCACCCGCTGCCGAGGACGCGATCGGAGAGCTCGAGCAGCACGGTCGACCGCTGCAACAGCGAGTGCAGCCGCGGCGCGAGCCAGCCGTGCAGGTAGCCCTCGAGGCACTTCGTCCAGAGGATGATCGCGGCGGAGTGATCGTCGTCCGATCCCCTATCGGTCGAGGCGTGGAGCATCTCCGCCGTCCGGAGGCTGCGCGCGAGGGACGCGAAGCTGCGCTCGCTGCGGAGGCGCACGAAGCTCGGGAAGGCCTCCGCGATGGCGTCGTCGATCGACCCGACGCGCGAAGCCGCCGGACGCGTGGCCTCGAGGACGGCGAGCTTGAGCGCGACGAGCGTCTCGTAGATGGGATCGTCGGGGCCGACGCGATCGAGCGCTTCGCCGATGCGGGCGCTCTGTTCGTCGTCGTCGCGACGCACCGTGAGCCTGCGCGCCACCCGAAGGGCGGCGGCGCGGTCGGGCGTTCGCGAGACGAACTCGAGGACGCGCGCGGCGGCGCTCGCCGTTCCGACGGCGAGCAACGCCTCGGCGGCGCGCTCCTGGACGGCGGCGTCCGCGTCGTCGAGCGCGGCGACGAGCATGGATTCTGCGCGTGCGCCGTCGATGCGCGCGAGCGCCGTGACGGCCTTCTCGCGGACGCGCGGGGACGGGTCCTCGAGCAGGGCCGCGATCGGCTCGAGCGGGACGGCGCCGACCGCGAGCCCCGCGACGCGCGCGGCGGCGGCGCGCACGCGCGCGTCCTTCGATGCGAGGAGCTTCGGCAGCCGATCGTGCACGCGCGCGAGCGACGGAGGCGCCGACGGCGGCGACGACGGAGGGCCCGCAGGCGTCGAAGAAGGACCTGCGGAAGAAGAGGAAGCGAGGAGCGATTGCTCGAGCGCGCGGCTCGCCGCGCCGAGCACGTGCGGATCGTCCTCGCGGTTCCAGAGGTGGACGAGATCGGCGAACCGCGCCGGCGACGCGATCTCGCCGAGGGCCACGAAGGCGGCGACGCGCAGATCGGCGCGCTCGCTCTCCGCCCGCGCGAGGGCGACGAGATCGGGCACCAGCGCGGCCGCGTCGAGGTTGCCCGCGACGTAGGCAGCCCGGCGTCGGACGGACGGGTCCTCGTCCGTGAGCGCCGCGCGCAGGATGGCCTCCGAGCGCGTGCGCTCCTTGCCGCCGAGATCGCGCGGGCGCGCGGAGAGCTGGATCGCCCACAAGAGCGCGCCGCGCACGGACGGATCGGGATCGTCCGCGAGGCTCGAGAGGCGATCGAGCACGAACGACGTCGGCGCGAAGGCGCCGAGCGTCCGCGTCGCCGCGACGCGCACGGCGGCATCGGTCTTCGACGCGACGAGCTCGACGAGCGCGTCGCGCTCCCACGCGTCGTTCGGCTCGATCGAGCCGGCCGCACGCGTGCGCACGTCGACCGGCTGGGACTCGTCGCGCGCGATCCCGAGCAGGAACCTCGTGACCTCCGGGGCACGCACCTCGGCGACGACCTGGATGACGCCGCGCGGATCGTCGGCGAGCAGGACGCTCGCGTGCTCGAGCACGTCGGACACGGGCAGCGTGCGGAGGCGGCGCGCGAGCCTGGCTCGCACGGCGCGATCGCGCTCGGTGAGCGCGGCGAGGATGCGCTCCTCGGCGTCGCTCGCCAGCTCCGCGTCGAGCGCTCGCCAGGCGAAGCTCGCGGCGAGACGCAGCTCGGTGTCCTCGTCGCGCGCGAGCGCGCGGAGCGTGCGGCGGACCTCCGCCTCGCCGATCTCCGCGAGGTAGCGCACCGCGCCGAGGAGGACCTCGCGCGAAGGCTCGTCGGCGAGGACGGCGAGCGCCGCGTCGCGGCCCGCACGCGAGCGCATCTCCGTCAGCGCGGCGAGCGCGGCCGTCGAGTCGTCCGCCGACCTCGTGATGAACGGCACGAGGCGCTCGGCGGCGCTCTCGGCGCCCATGCGTCCGAGCGCGGCGATCGCCGCGGCGCGCACCGGCGGCGCGACGTCGTCGCCGAGGAACGTCGACGCGATCGTCTCCTCGAGCGCCGGGAACGCCAGGCCTCCTGCCGCCGAGATCGCCGCGACGACGACGGTCTCGTCCTCGTCGAAGAGGCGGCCGTGCACGTACGGCATCAGCCACGCGTTCCGGAAGCCGCGTCCCATCGCCTGGAGCAAGAGCGCGCGCTCCGCCGGCGTGTCCGCGTCGCGCGCGACGTAGAGCAGCGCGAAGGCGGCGCGCTCGGCGATCTCCCACTTGGCGCCGTACGCCCTGCCCGAGAGCGCGCCGAGCGCTCGATACGCCGCCACGCGACCACCGAGCGTCTTCGCGTCGTGCGCCGCCCGCACGAGCGGCTCGAGCGCGTCTTCGGGTCCGAGCGTCTCCGCCTCGAGGGCACGGACGATCTTGCGGACGGCGTCGGCCGCGTCGGTGTCGGTGTCGGTGTCGATGGCGATGTCGGCAGCGGTATCGGCCACGTTCGAGCTCCAGGCGAAGAGGGTACACGGACCGCGCGCCGAGAGCGGCCCGAGACTCGGGCTGTCCGCCGCGCCCGAGCGCGCTCCGGGCGCCGCGGGCGCATGCCGTATCCTCTGATCCGATGCCCCCGGATCCCGATGAGACGCTGACGTTCGTTCCGAAGGAGACGGCGTCGGAGGACTCGCCGAATCCCGTGGCGATCGAGCAGGCCGCGGCGACGTTCGGGCGCGCCCCGAAAGAGCGCTACGAGCGCCGTCGCGTGCTCGGTCGCGGCGGCATGGGCACCGTCGTCCTCGTGCACGATCACAACGTCGGGCGCAGCGTCGCGCTGAAGGAGCTCAACGAGGACGCGAAGGACGACGACGCGCTCGCACGCTTCGCTCGCGAGGCGCGCGTGCAAGGTCAGCTCGAGCACCCCGCGATCGTCCCCGTGTACGACGTCGGCACGAACGCGAACGGCAAGCCGTACTTCACGATGAAGCGCGTGCGCGGCAAGTCGCTCGCGCAGGTGCTCGCGGAGCGCGCGGCGGGGAACGAGGCGGGCTACTCGCGGCGCAAGCTCCTCTCGGCCTTCAGCCAGCTCTGCGCGGCCGTCCACTACGCGCACGAGCGCGGCGTCATCCACCGCGACATCAAGCCGACGAACATCATGCTCGGGCCCTACGGCGAGGTTTACCTCCTCGACTGGGGCGTCGCGAAGATCGCCGGCGAGACCGTCGCGGGCGAGGCGCCGACGAGCGACCCGAAGGTCGACCCCGGAGTCGACGCGGACGTCGAGGCGAAGGTCGGCGTCGGCGCCGCCGCCGACATCACCGGCCTCGGCACCATCATGGGATCGCTCGTCACGATGGCGCCCGAGCAAGCCGTCGGCGGCGAGGTCGACGCACGCGCGGACGTCTACGCGCTCGGCGCCGTCCTCTTCGAGATCCTGACCGGTGAGCCGTTCCATCCGCGCGACGAGGCCTCCGAGGTCATCGCGAAGATCATCGCGGGCATCGAGGCGCGGCCGAGCGTCCGCGTGCCGAACGCCGACGTCCCGCCCGAGCTCGAGGAGCTGTGCGTGAAGGCGACGAAGCTCCACCCCGCCGATCGACTGCCGTCGGCGATGGCGCTGCGCGACGCGATCGAGGCGTACCTCGACGGCGATCGCGACCTCGAGCTCCGCCGCGAGGGCGCGCGCAAGCACGCCGAAGCCGCCCGCCGCGCGGCCGACGAGGCGCTTCGCCCGCGCGACGGGAAGGACGGCGCCGACGGAGCGAAAGAGGAGGCCATGCGCGCGCAGGCGCTCGGCGAGGTCGGCAAGGCGCTCGCCCTCGATCCCTCGAACAAGGAGGCCCTCGCCACGCTCGTCGACCTGCTCACGAAGCCGCCCGCCGTCACGCCCGCCGAGGTCGCCGCGGAGAACGCCGCCGACGTCCGCAAGAACATCCGGCGCGGCGGCATCGCGGGCGCCGTCCTCTACGGGTACATCTCGCTGAACGGCGTCGGGACGTGGATGCTCGGCGTGAACGACGAGCGCATCTTCGCGACGGCCCACGTTCTCTGGGCGCTCGCGTTCGTCGCGGGCGTCGTGACGGCCCTCCGGCCGTCGTACCCCGCGCTCTTCGTGATGTTCCTGCTCGGGCTCGGGACGAGCACGTACATCACGAGCGTCTACGGTCCCTACCTCATCGTCTCGACGCTCATCGCCGCGCACGGCGTCCTGTTCGCGTTCGTGCGCGACTGGCCGCTGCGCATCGCGATCATCGTCCTGTCGGCCGTGGCATGGACCATCAGCGTCTTCGGCGAGGCGCTCGGCCTCTTCCCGACGACGGTGCGCTTCGTGGACGGCGGCATCCAGATCCGCTCCGTCGTGATCGACTTCCCGACGACGAGCACGACCATCTATCTCTACACGTCCGTGCTCGCGGGGATCGTGCTGCCGGCGCTCGTCGTCGGCGCGCTGCGCTCGGCATATCACCGCACCGAGCTCGCGATGCGCGTGCAGTCGTGGCAGCTCCGCCGCCTCGTCTCGGACGGATCGGCGCGCGATCCTCGCGGCTGATCGATCCGAGGCCGCACGCGGCGCTGCGCATCTCGTCCTGCCGTCGCTCGCACCGTTCGCACGCGACCGCTAGGTCGGCTCGCGCGAAGACGCCCGCGCTCGAGCTCGCTCCCCTGCTCGCTCGGCGCGCATCGTCCGTGCTACGGTCCCGTCGTGGATCGCGCCGCGCTGAACGCGAAGTTCGACCGCCTCCTCGCCCTGCGCGGGGATCCCGTCAAAGGCCTGCCCGCGACCGAGTGGGCCGCGGCCCTCGAGAGCGTCCCGCGCGACGTCTTGATGCGCGCGGCGATCGACGTCATTCGGAGCCTCGTCCTCGAGGAGTGGGCCGATCGCCGGAAGGACGATCAGCGTCCGCAGAAGGCGCTCGACGCGACCGAGGCGTGGCTCGCGTCTCCGACGCCGGAGGCGCTCAAGGCGGTCAAGAACGCGGCCAAGGACTGCACGGCGGCACGCAACGAGACGTTCGGCGACGGACACCGCGTCCCGCAGGCCGCGCGTCACGTCGCTTGGGCGGCGGGCGCGGAGGACGCGTCCGGCATCTTCGAGGCGATCCAGAGCGTCGAGGAGGAGCTCCTCGCGCGCATCGCGCTCTTCTCCGAGTACCACCGCGGGCCGGAGCAGCGCCGCGCGATCGCCGACATCCTCAAGAAGCACGTGCTGCCGCCCGAGCCCGTCGTCGAGGATCCCGATCCCGCGCCGCGCGCCTCGGCGGATCCGGTCCCGTACAGCGCGGACGGGCACTTCGAGCTCGGACAGCGCCTGATCCACAAGAAGTTCGGCGAGATCCTCGTCACCAGCGTCGGCGAGACCTGGATCGAGGTGACGCTGCCGGACGCGAGCAAGAAGCGCCTCGCTCACAAGCCCTGATCCCGGTTACGCGAAACACCCGTAGGCGGGCCGCGAACGGCTAGAAAAGCGCGGCCTCACGTTGCTCCATCGCAATCTTCTGCTACGCCTGCATCGCGATGGATTGGGGGCTCCCCGTGCGGACAATCCTTCGTTCGCTCCTCCTGGGATGGGTCGCGACCTCGGCTCTCGTCGGCTGCACGGAGCTCAAGCACGCGACGCCCGAGGCGGCGAACGATCCGGGCGATCCGGAGGACGCCGAGCCCGCCGAGGAAGCGGAAGGCGACGCGGACGGAGACAGGAAAGGCGACCGGTCGAAGACGAAGGAGCCTCGCGCGCCGGAGAAGCCGAACGGGCCGATCGACGAGGGCGGAAAGCCTGCGCCGACCCTCGTCGAGGAGCTCGTCACGGGACGGAGCCGCCTCGGCGCCCGCTCGCACCAGGGGTTCCGGCCCTGGCGCTCCGGCCTCGCCGTCCACGACGGCCGCCTCTACTGGGTCGAGGGCGGCACGCAGCCGGGCATCTACTCCGCGCCCGTGACCTGCAAGTCGGAGAGCTGCGTCGACAAGCTCGCGAAGCTCACGAGGCCTGCGTCGTTCACCGCGACGGACACGGCGATCTGGGTGGCGGACACCAACGTCCTCAAGAAGCTCGAGTTCGCGCCGGGATCGGAGCTCAAGACCGTCGCGAGCCACAGCAACGACATCGTCAACCTCGCCGTCAGCGGCAAGGACGTGTTCTGGACGGCGGGCTCCTCGAGCGCGATCCAGTGGACGAACGGCGGAGGCTCGACGAGCACGCCCATCTACTCGAACGGCACGCCCGTCGGGATGGCCGTCGCCGGCTCGAGGGTCTTCTGGGTCGGCGTGGACATCTCCGGCCTGAACGGCTTGCTCCAGAGCGTGAAGACCGACGGCACGGGCGCGCGCGGCGTCGCCGACGTCGCCGGCGGCTTCCACGCCATGGGCGGCAACGACACGTACCTGTACTACGCGAAGGGCCGGCCCGCCGCGATCCACCGGCTCACGGTCGCGACCGGACGCGACGAGGTCGTCGCCGAGGACGCCCTCGGCGTCGCGGAGATCGTGCTCGACGCGACGCACGCGTACTGGGTCGAGCCCGGCGACGGCCCGGATTTCCTGAACGGCCAGGTCCGCCGCGTCGCCCACGACTCGACGGAGCCGGAGACGCTCGCCGTCTCGGTCGTCCGCCCGATCGCCCTCGCCGTCGCGCCGAAGCGGGTCTACGTCGCGAGCGCCGGCACGCCGTCCGCCGACTGGAACGACGGCAAGATCCTGCAGATCTCCCTCCCCTGACGCCGTCCGAGCCCTTTACGTCGTATAATCCGCGCACGAGCACGAAGAGCCGCGTGACGAGCAGAAAGCTCGACCATCGGCTCGTGGCCGATCCGCGGCCGAGCCGTCGCTTCGTCACCCTCGCTCTTCCCTCATCCGTTAGGATGCGGCACGTGAGGCGAGACGTCATTCTCGAGACGCGATCCCTCGGCTTCCCGTGGGAGACCGCAGATCCTTTTCTCTTCTGCGTCCACCACGACGACAAGTACCCGAGAGGAAACGAGCAGCTCGGCCCGGACGCGTCGCTCGAGGGGCGTGACCTCGGACAGGACTTCGTCGGCAAGGACGGATGGCGCATGTACCACGGCGAGGTCGTGCCGGGGTTCCCCCAGCACCCGCACCGTGGCTTCGAGACCGTCACGATCCTTCGGAGCGGATACGTCGATCACTCCGACTCGCTCGGCGCGACGGCCCGCTTCGGGCCGGGCGACGTCCAATGGCTCACCGCAGGCCGAGGGATCCTGCACTGCGAGATGTTCCCGCTGCTCGAGCGCGACAAGCCGAACCCGCTCGAGCTCTTCCAGATCTGGCTGAACCTCCCGAAGGAGGACAAGCTGGTCCACCCGCACTTCTCGATGCTGTGGGCGCGCGACATCCCGGTCGTGCCGTTCACGGACGACGCCGGGCGAAAGACGGCCGTCACCGTCATCGCCGGCCCGCTCGGCGACGCTCGCCCGCCCTCTCCGCCTCCGCGGTCGTGGGCGTCGCGGCCCGACACGGGCGTCGCGATCTGGACGATCCGCATGGACCCCGGCGCCACGTGGGAGCTCCCGCCCGCCACGACCGCCGGCGTGAACCGCACCATCTACTTCTTCCGCGGCGCGACGCTCGCGGTCGCCGGCGAGGTCCTCCGATCGTACGGGGCGGTCCGGCTGCGGTCCGACGCGGCCGTCCGGCTCGAGGCCGGCCCCGAGCCCGTCGACATCCTCCTTCTCCAGGGGCGCCCGATCGGGCAGCCGGTCGTGCAGTACGGGCCGTTCGTGATGAACTCGCGCGCGGAGATCGAGCAAGCGATCCTCGACTACCAGCGCACGCGCTTCGGCGGATGGCCATGGCCGAGCGACGCTCCGGTGCACCCGCGCGACGCGGGCCGCTTCGCGAAGCACGCCGACGGGCACATCGAGCGGATCGACGCGGAAGGCCGGTAGCGCGCCGTCCGGGCCTGCGCTCAGTCCTGCGTGCGCGGGTCCCAGGCCACCGCCGCGCCCTCGTCGAGAGCGTCGAGGCGGCTCATCGCTTCGGCGGAGAGCTCGAAGTCGAAGATCGCCGCGTTCTCGCGGATGCGCTCCTCGTGCACCGACTTCGGCAAGACGACGTTGCCGTGCTGCACGTTCCAGCGGAGGAGCACCTGCGCGGGCGTCTTGCCAACGCTCTTCGCGACGTCGACGACGACCGGATGATCGAGCCTCCTGCCGCGCGTGAGCGGGCTGTAGGCCTGGACGACGATGCCGTGCTTCTTGCAGAGCGCGACCGTGTCGCGATGCTGGAGGAACGGATGCAGCTCGATCTGGTTCACCTCGGGCAGCTCCTTCGCCGTCGAGAACAGCTCTTCGAGGTGCCGCACGAGGTAGTTGCTGACGCCGATCGAGCGCGCGCGGCCGCTCTTCTTGATCGCCTCCATCGCGCGCCACGTCTCCGCGCGCTTGCCGCCGACCGGCCAGTGCACGAGGTAGAGGTCGACGTAGTCGAGGCCGAGGCGCTGCAAGCTCGCGTCGAACGCACGCAGCGCCTTGTCGTAGCCGTGGTCGTCGTTCCACAGCTTCGTCGTCACCCAGATCTGGTCGCGCGGAACGCCGCACTCGCGTACGGCCGCGCCGACGTCGGCCTCGTTGCCGTAGATGCGCGCGGTGTCGACGTGCCTGTACCCCAGGCGGATCGCCGTGAGCACGGCGTTGCGCGTGACGGCGCCCGCGGGCGCCTGCCATACGCCGAGGCCCACCTGAGGCATCTTCGCACCGGAGCGAAGCGGAACGGTCGCCGTCGTGACGTCGGTCATGCGACCCATAGTGAAACGGGTGGACGTCACCGTCCACCCGCTCCACGCATTCGGTTCGATCGATCGCGGTCGCGACGATCGAGCGTCGCAGTCGTCGCTCAGCCGATCAGGCGCTGCACTCGTCGACGAGGCTGTAGAGCTTCGGCGCGTTGCCCGGAGCCGTCGACTCCGGCACGAGCGTGAAGATCGGCGCGTCCTTGTACTGCCGGCCGGCGTCGACACCGAGGATGAAGGACTCCGTCTTGCCACCGTGCGTGACGGTGACGCGGCGCTTGCCCTTCTCGGTGCCGTCGATCTTCGTGACCTTGTACGTCGCGTTCTGCGTCCGCCAGTCGATGTCGCCCGTGGCCTCGTCGTAGTGGAGGTAGCCCCACTTGGCCTTGCCGTTCGCACCGAACTCGACGCGGACCGCCGGACCGTAAGCGCCCTCGGCGCGGGCCCAGAACGTCAGGCCCTGCTCGAAGAACTTCTCGGTGCCCGTCCAGTTCTGCCACTGGGAGTCCTTGATGACGAGGAGCTCGCCCGTGAGGCTCCGCAGCGTGAGCGACTGCGCGAGGGCGACGCGGATCGGCTCCGCCCACGGGCTCGTCCGGATCGTGTCGCGGAAGGCACCGCACGTCATCACCGCGTGCGACGCCTCGTCGGCGATGAACCAGAGGTAACCGTACTCGGTCTCGCACGCGTACTGCGCCGCGAGCCGCTCTTTCGACCAAGCGACGGCGTTCTTGTAGTGAGCCAGCGCCTGGGCGTACTTGTCCGAGCCGCACGCCTCGAGGGCAGCTTCGTCGGTCGCGATGTCGTCGACCCGCTCCGCGGTGTCCGCGGAGGAGGCCGCGCATCCAGCGGCCAGAGCCAGGAGAAGGGAGGAAGAGAAGAGAACCGACAGGCGAGGAAGGAGCGAGGTCGTCATGTTGATGTGGGACCTTGTAGTCCCAAGTCCGCCACACGCAACCTCGGACGAAGTGATTTTTTCACTTTGCTCGGAATGCGCAGCGCGCGCCGTCCATCTCGATCCCGCGCGTTCTCGATACGGGCAAGGCGCCGTGCGGCGGGCGGTGCGACCGATCCGGCCGACGACGTCTCGGGGCTCGCACGAGGCCCATGGCAGAACGGGTGGACGTCACCGCCCACCCGTTCCACGCGCTCGGTGCTCGCGACGATCGAACGTCGTCGTCGGCGATCAGCCGATCAGGCGCTGCACTCGTCGACGAGGCTGTAGAGCTTCTGGTCGTCGACGTAGCCGTCCGCGACGTCCTCCGGGAGCCCCTCGGGGGTCAGCGTGAAGATCGGCGCGGACTTGTACTCCCAGCCCTCCTCGACCCCGAGGATGAAGGACGTCGTCTCGTCGCCGGAGGTGACGGTGATGCGGCGCTTGCCCTTCTCGGTGCCGTCGACCTTCGAGATCGAATAGGTCCCCTGCGTCTCGACGGTCTTGACCGTGTCGTCCTCCCACCCGACGGAGAAAGACGTGGTCGTGCCGTCGGGGTGGAACACGATGGTGGTCTTGGGACCGAGCACGCCCTCGGAGCGCGCCCAGAACGTCAGGTCACCCTTCTCGAAGAGCGTCTCGGTACCGGTCCAGTTCTGCCACTCCGAGTCCTTGATGACGAGGAGCTCGCCGGTGAGGCTCCGCAGCGTGAGCGACTCCGCGAGCGCTTGGCGGAGCGGCTCCGCCCACGGGCTCGACTTGATGGTCTCGCGGAAGGCACCGCACGTCATCACGGCGCGCGACGCCTCGTCGGCGATCGACCAGAGGTAGCCGTGCTCCGTTTCACAGGCCACGCCGCCGGCGGCGAGGCGCTCCTTCGACCAAGCGACGGCGTTCTTGTAGTGCGCGAGCGCCTCGGCGTACTTGTCCGCGCCGCACGCTTCGAGGGCGGCTTCGTCGGTCGCGACGTCGTCGGCGCGCTCCGCAGAAGCGGCCGAGCATCCGGCAACGAGGGCAAGAAGGACGGACGAGGAAGCAACGAGGATCGAAAGGCGAGACCGCAGCGACGTCATGTGGGTTTATGTAGTAGCCAATCCGCCATGCGCAACCCCCGATCGTTCGGCTTCTTTCGCTTGGTGCGCGGAGGATTCCTCCAATCGAGAAATTTTCTGCGCAACGGACAGGCCGTTCGATCCGAACGAAATGGTCGCGGACCGCCGCTATCTCGATAGGGCCTCGCTATCCTGACCAGGCATGCGCGTCCTCGCCGCCGACGACGATCCGGGCATCCTCGCCGTGCTCGAACGTTCGCTGAAGGGCTGGGGCTACGAGACCCTCACGGCACGCGACGGCGCGGAGGCATGGAGCCTCCTCAAGCGCGCCGACGCTCCGCGCATCGCGATCCTCGACTGGGACATGCCGAAGATGAGCGGCCTCGAGATCTGCCGGCTGCTCCGCAACACCCCGCACGGCGAAGAGGTCTACGTCGTCATGCTGACGGGCAGGCAGCAGAAGGACGACCTCATCGAGGCGCTCGAGGCAGGCGCGGACGACTTCTTGTCGAAGCCGTTCCACCCGCGCGAGCTGCAGCTCCGGCTCGCGAAGGGCGTCTCCTTCCACGCGAGCCGCGCCGCGGTGCAGGAGCAGGCGGTGCAGGAGCGCGGCGTGCTGCCGAGCGGAACGGTGCTCGGCGGCAAGTACCGCCTCGAGCGGCAGATCGGCGAAGGCGGGATGGCGAGCGTCTGGCTCGGCGTGCACCTGTCGCTCGGGATCGACGTCGCCATCAAGTTCATGAAGCCGGACGTCGCGGAGACGCCGGACTACGCGAGCTTCGAACGCGAGGCGCGCGCGCTCGCGCTCTTGCGCAGCGAGAACGTCGTCCGTGTCTACGACCACGGCATCGCGCACGACGGATCGCCGTACCTCGTCATGGACTTCATCTCCGGCGAGTCGCTCGGCGCGCGGATCGAGCGCGAAGGTCCCCTCCCCACGCACGAGGTCGCGTCGATCGTGGATCAGATCTCGCGCGCGCTCACGGAGGCGCACGCGCGCAACATCATCCATCGCGACGTGAAGCCGGAGAACATCCTGCTCGTCGACGATCCCGAACGACCGGAGGGCGTGGCCAAGCTCGTCGACTTCGGGCTCGCCCGTTCGCTCCTGAACAAGGCGACCACGGACGAGAACGGCTTCATCTCCGGAACGCCGAGCTACATGTCGCCCGAGCACCTGCGCGCGCAGGTCCCGCCGAATCCGCACCTCGACATGTGGGGCCTCGCCGCGACGGCCTTCGCCGCGCTCACCGGCACCCTCGCCTTCGACGGCGACACCATCGCGGAGATCATCAGGAAGGTCTGCGGCGGCCCCGCTCCCATCCCGTCCACGGTGAACCCACGGCTGCCGCCCGAGATCGACGCGTGGTTCGCGAAGGCGTTCGCGCGCTCGCCGGAGGCGCGCTTCGCGACGCCGCGCGAGCTCGCGGAGACCTTCACGAGCGCATGCGCCGCCGCCCGCACGGAGCTCGTGAGCCTCGGAGAAGCGGACATCGGAGTAGCCTCCACGCTCACGGTGCCGGCCGACGAAGTGGCGCCGACGGAGCGCGCGCCCGACGCGAACGACGCGGAGTGAAAAAAGGACGCTGCGGCTGAGCTTCGTCGTGCGCCGCGCCGCGCGGCGCCGAGGATGCGGCCCCCTTCCGCTCGACACCGCGCGCCGTCTGTGCGAATGAGGGCGTGCTGTCTCATCCGAGTGAGCAGCACCGCAGCTTCGTCGCCGCACGACTGCGCGGACTTCCGGCGGATTACTCCCGATCCCCGGTCGTTCCTGGACGAGGGTGACCGCCGCACGTGACTGGCGACGCACTTGCATAGGGCCGGCGACCTCACATGACAGGCAAAGTGCTCAGCGATGTCGATATCCTCCGCGCGCTCCAGGAGAGCCCGTGGGAGACGTTGATGCGCGAATGCGCGGCGCATGCCGGAAGTGGGGATGCGGCGCAGAACGGGCAGGTGCCTGCGCCGTCCGCGCGTCGCGGCGCGCGCAGCGCGCGTTCGACGAAGCCGTCCGCGTCGCGTGAAGTTCCCGCGCCGCGGCCCTCGACCCCGTCGCTCTGACCGCCTCGAGCCGGCCCCATGCTCGGGACCGAGATCGAGCGGAACCGCCAGCAGAACCGGCTCGCCACCGGACGGCCCGTCTGCGAGCGCTGCCGCCGGCCGACGAGCGCCTGTTGGTGCGCGCACCTCCGTTCGATCGAGACGAGGACGAAGCTCGTCATCCTCCAGCATCCGCGCGAGCGGCGCGTCGCCATCGGCACGGCGCACATGGCGAGCCTGTGCCTGACGCGCTCGGAGGTCCACGTCGGCGTCGAGTGGGGCCTCGACAGCCCGCTCGCGCGATCGCTCTCCGATCCGGAGCGACCGGCGATCCTCCTCTATCCAGGCGAAGGCGCGATCGACATCGTCCGCCATCCGCCGCCCGGACCTGTGACCCTCGTGGTCGTCGACGGGACGTGGGCGCAGACGAAGAAGATGGTGCGGAAGAGCCCGCTGCTCGCCGCGCTGCCTCGCTACGCGTTCGTGCCGCCGCGGCCGAGCGAGTACCGCATCCGCAAGGAGCCGGACGCGACGTCGGTCGCGACGATCGAAGCCGTGATGCACGCGCTCACGGCGCTCGAGGGCGATCCCGAGAGGTTCGCGCGGCTGCTCGATCCGTTCCGCGCGATGATCGACTTCCAGATCGAGTGCGAGCGCCGCTTCCGAGGAGGGATCTCGCGCCACGCCAAGCGACGCGCTCGCCCGCGGCGCATGCGGGTCCCGCGCGTGCTGACCGAGCGCCTCGAGGACGTGATCTGCGTCACCGCCGAGGCGAACGCGTGGCCGTACGCCAAGCGCGAGTCCGATCCGGCCTGCGCCGACGAGCTCGTGTGCTGGGCGGCGCATCGTCCGGCCACCGGCGAGACCTTCTGCGCGATCGTGAGGCCGCGAGGCGCGATCGCGCCGGGCACCCCGATCCACACGGAGCTCGACGAAGCGACGCTCCGCGCCGGCGAGACGTTCGACGAGATGCATGCGCGATGGCGCGCCTTCGCGCGCGAGACGGACGTCGTCTGCTCCTGGGGCCACTACCCGACGCAGCTCTTCGCGCGCGCCGGCGGCTGGCTGCCGTCGGGGCGCCTCGACCTGCGCGGCGTGTCGCGCGACGTCGCGCGCGGCGGGGTCGGGACGCTCGCGGAGCACTCGGAGCGCATGCGCGTCGGTGACGGCTCGAGCGCGTCGACGGCCGCGATCGAGGCGCTCGTCCCCGGCAGGGCGGGGCGCAAGCTTCGCGCGATCGTCGACGTCGTCGCGTCGCTCGTCGCGCGGGCCGCGGCCGCGCAGTGACCGCCGGTCAGCCGTCGACGACGATGCTGTCGACGACGCCGCCGATGACCGCGCGCTGCCAGCACTCCGGCTGCCCCTTCATGACCGCGGAGTTCCAGTCGGCGACGACGAGCAGCGTGTCCTTCGGCCCGAGCTCGACCAGCGTGTAGTCGCTGTTGTAGCCCTCGACGCCGACGACCCATACGTACGCGGGCTTTCCGGCCACCGTCGCCCTCGCGGCCGAGCCCGACAGCATCGCGTCCTCTTCCGCCGGCCTGAAGCTGGCGGCGGTCCGCTTCGGGAACGCGTCCTCGACGAAGCCGAGCGGCGAGCTCTTGCTGTCGTCGGCGAGCAGCTCGTCGATCGAGCGCGAAAGGCGGACCACGCGGATCGCGAACGGCCGATCCTTTCCGCCGGGCCCGAGCGTGGCGGCCTTCTGCGAGCTCGTCAGCCGAAGCCCGTCGGCGCCGTCCGCGACCGTGAACACGCCCTCGGGCACGCGGAGGCGAACGCGCTGCTTCGCGGACGTGACGGGCTTCCACTCGGCGACCGGCGCGAGGGTCCGGTTCTCGCGCGCGATCGCGTCGGGCGCCGAGCACCTCACGCCCACGGGATACTTGCCGGCCCTCTCCGCGGAAGCGCCCGCCGACGTCTCGGCGATCGCCGGCGCAGCCGTCGCGGGCGCGGCGGAGCTCGGCGCGACCGCGTTCGGCGTCACGGACTGCGAGGACACGCGCACGTTCGTCCCGTCGCCCGAAGGCGACGGACGGGAGCAGGCGGCGACCGCGAGCAGCGCCGAGCAGGCCAGGAAGAGGTGGCGGGTCATCGCCGGCCGCATACAACGACTCGCGTCGGCTCGCCATTCCGCCGCGCCGTCGCGGCGTCCGCACGCATCTTCGATCGCAGCTCGGACGCGGCGCGAGAGCGCCGCGCTCGAACGCCGCGAACGTGCGCCGCGCTCGGACGCGTGGTCTGACGCGAGCCGTCATGACGCTACGAGACGTTTTGTCTCCACGCACCGCCTCTCTCCCTCGGCCACTCCTCGCGGCATCGCGCGCGGCGCGATGCCGTCACGCAGCGACGGGCTCCGGCCCCCGCGTGCGCCAGAGCCTGAGGCGGATCGCGATGAGGAGCATCAGCGCGCCGAACAGGAGCGCGTAGACACCGAGGAAGGTGACGAGGACGAGCGCGCTCATCCCGGGCCACGCGAACGTGAGCATTCCGAAGATCACGCCGGACGCACCGGCGAGCCCGAAGAGCAACGGATGCCGCATCTCGTGACGCATCTGGATCGCGGCCGCGATCTGCAAGACGCCGGAGAGGACGAAGCGCAACCCGATGAAGAAGACGAGCGCGAGCAGCGTCGGCCCCGGCCAGAGGACCGTGAGCACGCCGATGACGATCCCGAGCAGACCTTCGACGAGGAGGAGCCATCGATGGGGCCGCTTCCCGCTCTGCACCCCGACCGCGAGCATGATGAGCCCGTCGACGAACGCGAACGCTCCGAAGAGGAACGTCAGCGCGACGAGCGTGATCCCCGGCCACGCGAGCGCGACCACGCCGAAGACGGCGCTCGCGATGCCGCGGAACAAGAGCGACGACCAGCGCGGTGCGATCACGGGCTCGAGCGGGTCCGTGGCGACTCTATCCCATGTCGTTTCCATGACGTTCCTCCTGGGTTCGGCCCGCTCCAGGCAGCTCGATCGTGACGGTCGTGCCGCGGCCGCGCGCCGAGTGCGAACGCAGCTCTCCGCCGTGACGGCGGACGATGGCCGCCGCGAGCGCGACACCCGTGCCGGCGCGTCCGGGCTCGATACGGCGCGCGCCTCGCGTCTCGCCGACGCCGCCGCTGCCGTCCCGGATCGTCCAGACCTGACCGCCGTCCGGGCGGAGCTCGGTGTGCATCGACACCGTGCGACGCGGCGGCGTCGCGTCGATCGCCGCCGCGACCACGTTGAACAGCGCCTCCTGCATCTCGGGCTCGACGGCGCGGATGCTTCCTCCACCGCAGTCGAGCACGAGCTTCACTCCGGCGTCCTCGGCGCGAAGACGCGCCAGCTCGCAGACGTCCTCGAACAGCGTCCGGACGTCGACCTCGCTGGTGCCGTCGCCGGACTCGTCGATGTCGGCGTTCAAGAGATCACGAAGGCGGTTGGCCGCCGCTCGCAGACGCTCCATCCGCTCGCGGCTGCGACCGTCGAGCTCCGGACCGACGAGCGAAGCGACCGCGAGGATGATCGTCAGACAGCGCTTCTGTTCCCGCGCGCGTGCGGCGGCCTCGGCGGGTGAAAGCGCGTACGTCGAGAGGGGCATTCGGTCGTCCGGCGTGCGTGGCAAGAGTCGAGCCGTCGCTCGACGCGCACCGCCGTCCGAGGCACGCGCCCGCGGTCCGCCACGGTTCCGCGATCCGCTGCGACTGGTCGCTCCACCTGCCACGAGCTCCGGGGGCGCAGGCGCGACGTGAGGCTGGAATGCAAGCCGTACCGAGGCTTGCCTTTTCGGCCGCTTCTCGCTTCTTTTCCTTGGATAACGGGATCGTGCGCACACCGAAACTCCACTGTGTCGGTGCTAGAACCTGTGCTAACCGAATCAGCGTTCGGGCAACCGAACCGCGCGACTGCTCGACGCGCGTCACGAAGACGCGCACTTCGTTTACGAAGTTTCAGGGGGGAACATGGGATTGGAAAACGAGGACGACGCCCGCATGCTCCGCACATGCGTGCGCGACCTGGCAGCGCTGAGCGCGTTACCGTCGCTCTGGGTCCGCCGGGAGCCGCCCGAGGTCGTGGAGAGCTTCCTCGACATCCTCCTCGGGGCGCTCCGTCTCGACCTCGCGTACATGCGCATCGAGCATCCGAAGGGCGGCGCTCCGGTCGAGGACGTACGCGCATCGAACCAACGGCGCCCGCGCCCGGCCGAGATCGGACGGGCCCTCGCGCCGCTCCTCGGCGCCGCAGCGAACGCCGAGATTCCGAACCCGATCGGGCCGGACAAGCTGCGCGTCTCGGTCGTCCCGCTCCCTTTCGGCGAGGGCGTGGTGGCGGTGGGCTCGACCCGCGCGACGTTTCCTTCCGCGCTCGAGACGATGGTGCTCAGCACGGCCGTCAACCAGGCGGTCCACTGGCTCCGCATCGCACGCCTCACCGCCGAGAAGAGCGTCGCCGAGTCCGCGCTCGCCGAGCACGTGAGCAGCCAGATCCAGCTCGAGAACGAGAACGCCTTTCTCCGAGAGGAGGTGGAGGTGCTCGCGTTCGGCGGCATCGTCGGTCAGAGCGAGGCGCTGCGCGCCGTGCTGTCCGAGATCGAGCTCGTCGCCCCGACGGACGCCACGGTCCTCATCCTCGGCGAGTCGGGCACCGGCAAGGAGCTCTTCGCGCGCGAGATCCACGAGCGCAGCAGGCGCGCCGGCCGCGCGCTCATCAAGGTCAACTGCAGCGCGATCCCGCGCGAGATGTTCGAGAGCGAGTTCTTCGGTCACGTCCGCGGCGCCTTCACGGGCGCGCACCGCGACCGCCCGGGTCGGTTCAAGCTCGCCGAGAAAGGCACGATCTTCCTCGACGAGGTCGGCGACTTGCCGCTCGACCTCCAGCCCAAGCTCCTGCGCGTGCTGCAGGAGGGCACGTACGAGCGCGTCGGCGACGACACGACCCACTCGATCGACGTGCGCGTGATCGCCGCCACGAACCGAGACCTGGCCGCCGACGTCGCGGCCGGTCGCTTCCGCGAGGACCTGTACTACCGGCTCAGCGTGTTCCCGATCCGGATCCCTCCGCTGCGCGACCGCAAGGAGGACATCCGGATGCTCGCGGAGCACTTCATCGAGCGCGTCGCCAAAGAGCTCGGCAAGCCGCAGCCGCAAATCACCGAAGCTCAGGTGGCGGCGCTCAAGGCCTACGACTGGCCGGGCAACGTCCGCGAGCTCCAGAACGTCATCGAGCGCGCGGTCATCCTCTCGCGCGGTCACGAGCTGCGGCTCGAGCAGGTGCTCGGCGCGCGCGGGATCGACCAGAGGCGCTCGTCCGCCCCCACCCCCATGCAGGACGACGTCATCCCGGACGAGGAGTGGCGCCGGCTCGAGCGCGCGAACCTGATCCGCGCGCTCGCTCGGACCGAGGGCCGGATCTACGGCGCCGGAGGCGCGGCCGAGCTGCTCGGCATCAAGCCGTCGACGCTCCAGTCTCGCCTGCGCGCGCTCGGCATCCGCGCGCGCGAGCGCACCTGAGCGATCGCGACTCGGCCCAGGCGAGCGAGAGCCCCTGCCACGTCACGTGGCCGCATGCTTGCACACGCACGGGTGACGGACCGCGCCGCCTTGGCGGCGCTCGAGGAAGGGGTACATCGACATGCTCGACATGATCGTCCGCTACCTGCACGAGGCGCTCGTGCCGTTCCGGCTCTCGAGCTACCCGAGCGAGGAGCATCTACCCACGGCGGGCCACGCCACCCCGCCGTACGCCATCGCGGTCGAGACGCGCATCCTCCGCGCCGGAGACAAGCTCGTGCTCGCGTGTCATCCCACGGGCGTGCAGATCGATCTCGCGGCGATCTCGAACGAGCTCGGCGCTCCGGTCATCGAGGCGGCGCCCGAGGACCTGCCGGGGATCCTGCAAGGCAAGCAGGGCCCGCCGCCTCCGCTGGGGCACCTCTTCGGCATGCCGCTCATCGTCGACGAAGAGGTCACGCGGCACACGAGCATCGTGTTCCAGCCGTTCGGCGACAGCGACTACTTCGAGGTCCCATACGACGATTTTGCGCGGCTCGAGCAGCCGCGGGTCGCGTCGTTCGCGCGCAGCGGCGTGCTCCCCGAGACGACGGAGACGCCTCGGGAGGAGGAGGCGGCCGCGGCGCAGGCGCCTCGACAGGAAGAGGCCGCGGCTTCGGCGCGGTGAGCGCGCCGCGCTCGTGAAGGAGGCAGCCATGACCAGGCTGAGCGAACCCGTCGGCCCGCCGGATCACGCCATCGGCAGCTTGCACGGAGCGGTGCAGCTCGTCGAGTACCTGGACTACGAGTGTCCGTACTGCGCGCGCGCGCACTACGAGGTCGCCGAGGTCTTGCGACGCGTCGGCCCCGACGTGCTCTACGTGCCCCGACACTTCCCGCTGACGAAGATCCATTCCCATGCGCTCCTCGCGGCGGAAGCGGCGGAGGCCGCAGGCGCACAGGGGCGGTTCTGGCAGATGCACTCGATGCTCTTCGAGAACCAGGACCGGCTCGAGCTCGAAGACATCCTTCGTTACGCCGAAGCCCTCGCGCTCGACCTCGAGCGGTTCGAGCACGAGATCCGAGCCCGAGCACATCTGCCGAAGGTCCAGCGCGACTTCCGCACCGGCATGAGCAGCGGCGTCCGGGGCACGCCGACCTTCTTCCTCGACGGGATCCTCGACGAGCACGGCTGGGACGCGGACACGTTGACGGCGGCCATCGTCGAACGACTCCGCGGCATGGCCGCCGGACCGGAGAGGCTCTGAAGCTCGCCTGGCGATTCGCTTGCACGCTCTGCCGGCATGCGAACAGCGAGGTCTGCTGCGGTCGTGATGGCGGTCGCGCTCGCCGTCGGAGGCTGCCTGCCGAAGGTCCGGACGGTGGTCGAGCTGGCTCCGCGGACGGCGCAGGATCAGGTCGACGACCTGCGATCGACGCCCGAGCTGCAGGAGCTCGTGAGCGACCTGTCGCGCGAGGCGTCGGAAGGGCTCGTGGCGGGGCTCGCGCAGGAGGAGACCTCCGAGCAGCTCCGCATGCTCGCGCGCGAGCTCACGCGCGCCGTGCTCGTCGCGTTCCACGAAGAAGCGAGCGCGCTCCGTCCCGCGACGCGAGCGCTCGCCTCGGACGTCGCCACCGCCACGGTGCGATCGGTGTCGGAGGAGATGGCGCGCTCGCTCGGCCCCTCGCTGCGCCAGGTGTTCGCCGACGAGCTGTTCGGACGCCCCGAGGTGCGGGAAGCGATCGGCCAGACGAGCCGCGAGATCGGGAGGCAAGCCGTGCTCGGCTCGAACGACGCGCTCGTCGAGCTCGCGCTGCAACGTCAGGAGGGCATGCGCCCCGCGCCGCTCGGGACGGCCGCGCAGCTCCTCAGCACGAGGTTCTGGCTCGTCGTTCTGCTCGTCGTCGTCCTCTTGCTCGGCATCCCGCTGCTCTGGCTCGTCAAAGAGCGGATCAAAGCGAACCGCTATCGCGAAGAGACCGACCGACGCACATCGATCGCCGCGGGCCTGCTCAGGGCCGCGCAGGTGGACGACGATCCGACGCTCCGCAAGCTGCTCTCGGAGGTCGCCGAGCATCTCATGCTCGATCATCCCGGCAAGCGATCGGACAAGCCCTCC
>Ga0207874_1001380_pt1 | contig 28050 bp, 22 predicted proteins | sample HigsolmetaAR201D_FD_184833 | JGI IMG/M metagenome (GOLD analysis project Ga0207874, IMG submission 184833) | Ionic liquid and high solid enriched microbial communities from the Joint BioEnergy Institute, USA - AR20-1-D (SPAdes) (version 2) ...
CTGACCAAGATCGCCTTGACGCCGGCCCGGCGGAACGCGGCGGCCTGCGCGCTCATGTCACCGTCGGCGGCCTTGACCCGCTGCTCGATGAGCCGCAGCCCGGCCTGCCGGGCGGCCCAGCGGGAGCCGGCCAGCGCGCTGTGCCCGTAGTCGCCGTCCAGGAACAGATGGCCGATCGCATCCCCGCGCCGCAGGCCCTTCTCCTCGGTCAGGAACGCGACCCCGTTGATCATGTCCAGGTCGTAGGTCGTCCCGACGACCTGGATGTACTTGCTGCCCAGCAGGGTGTGCGCCCAGGCCTGCGGGACGGTCAGCACCCCGGCCGACTCCAGGCGCGGGCGCAGCGCGTTGGTGATCGGGGAGCCGATGACCTGGGCGATGGCCGCCGAGCGCGGCGCCACCTCACTGTAGGCGGCCACAGCCCGCCGCACGTCGTAGCCGTGGTCGCGCACGATCAGCTCCACTTTGCGCCCGCACACCCCGCCGGCGGCGTTGAGGCGGTCGAAGTACAGCTTTTGTGCCTGGGTCACACCCTTGCCCAGCGGCGCGTACGGGCCGCTGAGATCGGTCAGCGCGGCGACGGTGATCCGGTCGCCGGTGACGCCGTGACCGACCCGCATCGCCGCCGCGGACGGGGCGGCGGATGCAAGCGGTCCCTTGCCGGTGCAGCCGGTCAGCAACGCGGCCGCGCACGCGAGCGCGACCAGGACGACGGCCCCGCCGCGGGGTCTGCCGGGGCCGTCGGCTTCGCTCGGGGGGTGGGAGCGGGGAGCGAGCACGCTGCCTCCTTCGGGGGACGCTGGCACACCAGCACGCCCCGGCGGGCAGGTCCATAGTGCTGTCCGAATTGAGGGAGAAGTATCAATCCATAGGGGCCGCGGTTGTGATCGCACACAATCCCGGGGTTTTGTTGGATCGCCCGTATAGTCGCGGCCCCAAGGTGGGTGGCAGCATGAGCGCACTCACCGAGGGAGGTGGCGCATGGGCGCACTCACAACCTCGCCCGAAAAGGCCGACCGTGTGATCATCCGTCGGGCGGTGCGTAAACTGGCGGACCGGCTGCCCCAGCTGGCGGATCGACTGGTCAATGAGATCTTGGCCGGTGAGGGACAGGACCGTCCAGCGGAACTGCGCGCCGATCTGTGGGAGTTGTCTCACATCGGCCTCGGGCACGGGATCGAGGCGATCCTCGACCCCAGCCGCGGCCGCGCCGACCTGCGCTGGGCCGAGGAGCTGGGGCGGCGGCGGGCCGAGCAGGGCCTGCCGCTGGACCAGCTGTTGCGCTCCTACCGGCTGGCCGGCTGCGTGTTCTGGGAGGCGCTGGTCGAGGCGGTCAGCGAGGAGAACCCCGAGCATGTGCCGCTGCTGGTCCGCAACGCCACACTGACCTGGCACACCATCGACCAGCAGTCCACCGCCGCCGCGGAGGCCTACCACCGCACCGAGTACGAGCTGCTGCGGCGCAGCGAGGAGCGGGTGCAGGCGATCGTGGACGCCCTGCTGGAGGGGCGCGGCACCGACCCCGGACTGCTGCCGGCCGCCACGCGCGCGCTCGGCCTGCCCGCCCAGGGCCGCTACGCGGTGGTGGTGATCGATCAAGGCGAGGTGCTGGGCGGACGCGGTTTCAGCCGCCCCACCGACGGCGGCGGGCTGCGCTTCATCTGGCGGATGCGCGCCGACACCCAGATCGCCGTGGTCGATCTGGGCAACGCCGACCTGGACGACCTGGTGGAGGTGCTGCGGCCCCGGGTCTACGGCCACGCCGGGATCAGCCCCGTGGTGGAGGCGCTGGCCGACCTGGGCAAGGCCCGCTGGCTGGCGGAGCTGGCGCTGCGCACCTGCCGGGAGCCCGGCGCCGAGATCGCCCGGCTGGACAGGCGGCTGCCCGATGCGCTGGTGGTCTCCCAGCCGGAGCTGGCCGAGCGGCTGGGCCGCGGGGTGCTGGGGGCCTTCTCCCAGATCAACCCGGCCTTCCGGGACGTGCTGATCTCCACGCTGGCCACCTGGCTGGAGTGCGACGGGTCGGCCTCCAAGGCCGCCGGCCGGCTGTATTGCCACCACAACACCGTGCTCAACCGGCTGCGCCGCATCGAACAGCTCACCGGCCGGTCCCTCAACCGGCCCCGGGAGCTGGTGGAGGTGGTGCTGGCGCTCAGCGCGCTCAAGCTGGTCGGCCGGCCCGACGACGGGCGGCCCTGACCGCCGTCCCACCCGTGCGCGAGCCGCCCCGTGGGCCTTGCGGGCCCACGGGGCGCGGTCGCGTCCGCGGGTCAGCACTTGGGCGCGCAGACCCGCCGGGAGGTGCCGGCCAGGAAGATGTTGCGCATGTCCTCGGCCGTCTTGGCGAAGTGCACGCTGCCGCCGGTGGCCTCCGCCAGCTGCTGCAGCTCCTTGCGGTCCACCTCGTCCCCGAAACCGATGATCACCAGCTGGACGGGGCGTTCGGGGTCGTGGCCGGCCCGCAGCTTGGCCAGCGTCTGGCGCAGCGTGGGACCGTCGTCATCGTCGTTGCGGCCGTCGGTCATCAGCAGCACCGTGTTGACCATGTCCGGTTTGTAGGTCTTGCGCATGTAGGACAGGGCGGCCAGCACGGTGTCGTACAGCCCGGTGTCGCCGTCCGGCTTGGGCTGCAGGGACGCCAGGGAGCTGAGGATCTGCTGCCGCCGGGTCCCCGAGCCGAGCCGCTCGCCCAGCGGCCCCACCGGCACCGTCTCCTTCCAGTCCCGGTCGCCGTCCAGCTTGGTGGAGAACACCCACTGGCCCAGCTCGGTGTCGTCGGGCTGGAACTTCAGCCCCAGTTGCGCGGCCTTGGCCAGCACCTGCATGCGGGTGTCGCCGGTGCCGGGCACCCGCTGCAGCATCGACCCGGAGATGTCCAGCAGCGACAGCATCCGCGAGGTCAGCGACAGCTTCGCCCACGCCTGCAGCGTCTGCTGCACTTGCTCGGCCTCGGGCAGGGGCAGCAGCCGCACGCCGCCGTCGGAGCGGTCGGTGCGGAAGCCGAGGGCGCGCAGGTCCCGCCTGGTGGCGGCGCTGCGCACCTCTCGTTCGAACAGTCGCGCGGCGGTGGTCTTGTCCAAGGCCGCGGCGATCGGGGTGTAGGGGTAGTCGAGCGCCAGCGTCCCCTCGGCCGGCCGCAGGATCTGCAGCCGCTCGCCGGGGTGGTCCCGGTTGTGCCGGAGCACCGCCTGCTCGGAGGTCACCAGGAGGCGGTCGCCGGTGCCGGCGGCGAACTGGGTCTGCACGTCGGGCACCACGCCCTGGCGGACGCTGCGGACCAGGCCGGTGAACTTCTCCACCGCCTTGGAGTCCCCGGCCAGCGACATGCGCACCGCCATGAGCATGCCCAGCCCGATCGCGCTCCGGTTGGGGTCGGGGGTGCGCGATCTCGCCCGGTCGGAGCCCAGCAGCCCTTCCCAGCTCGGCCGGGAGGCGGCCGCAAGGCCGCGCACCGACTTGCCGGCGCCGATGACGATGGGTGTCTCGGCGATGGAGGTGCCCGGCTGCGGCATCCGGGCGGCGGGCTGGGAGCCGCCGGGGGCGGACCGGGCCGCCCACAGCGAGGAGTCGGGAATCCACACGTCCGGGACGCGTTCGGCGCCGCGCGAGGTGCCGGTGCCCGACAGCAGGGTGGCCACCGCCTGCGGGTCGGCGGGGTGGACCGTCACCTTGATGCAGCGTCCCTCGGCCACCTGCTTGCGGCCGTTGAACCGCTGCGCCGCGGACCGCAGGGCGGGCTCCAGCTCCGGCGCCACGGTGACGTTCAGGTCGAGGGTGCCGCGGGCGGCGCAGTTGAGGGAACCGGCGAAGGCGTACACGCCGCCTCCCACCAGGAGCGTGGCCGCCACTGTGCTCACCAAGGTGACAAGGGAACGCCGCCGTCCCCGGCGCCGGGCCCTCCTCCTGGGGGGAGCCGGGCTCGGCTGCGCTCCGCTCCGCCGACTCGGGCGCCGCTCCCACGGCGATTCCGGACGACTGCCATGGCGTCCGCTCACGTTCGGTCCCCTATCTCAGACATGCATCCAGCCCCGGCGCCGGAGTGTCAGAAGGGTCGTCCGTGCACTATGGGGGGTCAATCGGGAGTCGATAACACTGTTGCCGCCCAGCGTTCGCCGGCATTTCGGTTGTCGTGCCTCACAGCGGGCGCCCGCCGTCCTGGACCGATGGGCGGACGCCTGCCGCCGTCGTGGGCGTCTGGGTTTCCTTTGTCACACTCCCGTAGCGGCCCGGACCGCGAAGACCGGCGCTGACCTGGAAAAACAGGGAAGACTGTCACATAGGTGACAAAAAACGCAGGTGGTGGGTGATACGGCATGATGGCGACCGCCCGTCCGGCTGCCTAGCCTCGGTATCCGGCGATGACAGGGAGCGTTCATCCGGGCGGGCCCGGCGGGAGGTGGAAAGCAGGCGTGGCGCAGACAGCCGGGATCAGGCAGCGGGCCGAGACCATGCTCAGGGTCGCCGCCATGTTCGCCAGCAGCGGGCTGTGGCGGCCGGGGCCGCCGCTGAAGGTGGCCCGCCAGCTCGACGCGCTGCGGCGCTGGGGAACCACGCTGGGCGGATCGCTGGTGTCCGCGGCGGCCCGCGACCCCGGCCGGGCGGCGATCGTGGACGAGTACGGGACGCTGACCTACGCGCAGGTGGACGCCCGCACCGACCGGCTGGCGGCGGCGCTGGGCGACGGCGGTGCGCGGCCGCGGGTGGCGGTGCTGTGCCGCAACCACCGCGGGATGGTCGAGTCGCTGGTGGCCTGCAGCAAGCTCGGCTCTGATGTGGTGCTGCTCAACACCGGCATGAGCGCCGAGCAGTCGCTCAAAGTCCTGGACGAGCAGCAGGTCGAGGTGCTCATCGCCGACTCGGAGTTCGCCGAGGTCCTCAAGGGCGCCCCGGCGGCGGTGCGCACCCTGACGGCCGACGGCCCCGGCTCGGCGGTGGCCGAGCTGATCGACCGGACCGTGCTCAAGGCGCCGCTCACCCCGCCCCCGCACTCCGGCCGCACGATCGTGCTCAGCTCGGGGACGACCGGGCAGCCCAAGGGCGCCGGCCGGCACTCCAGGCCGGGGCTGGGCCCGCTGGCGTCGGTGCTGTCGCGCATCCCGCTGCGGGTGCACGAGACGATGCTCATCGAGGCCCCGATGTTCCACACCTGGGGCTATGCCGCCCTGCAGATCGCCTTGGGGCTGCGGGCCACCATGGTGCTGCGCCGCCGGTTCGACCCCGCGGCCGGCCTGCGCACCGCCGCCGAGACCAGGGCCACCGCGCTGATCGCCGTCCCGATCATGGCGCAGCGCATGCTGGAGTGGCGCTCGTCCACCCAAGAGGAGCTCGACCTGTCGGCGCTGCGGATCGTCGCGCTCAGCGGCTCGGCCCTGCCCGGCGGGTTCGCCACCCGTTTCATGGACGCCTTCGGGGACGTCCTCTACAACCTCTACGGCTCCACCGAGGCCTCCTGGGTGACCATCGCCACCCCCCGTGACCTGCGGCGCCACCCCGACACCGCGGGCAGGCCGCCGCGCGGCACCAGGCTGGCGATCCTGGACGAGGAGGGCCGGCCCGTCCCGCCGGGCACCGTCGGGCGCATCTTCGCCGCCAACGAGCTGCTGTTCACCGGGTACACCAGCGGCGCCACCAAGGAGACGGTGGACGGCATGATCAGCCTGGGCGACCTGGGCCGCATCGACGAGGACGGGCTGCTGTTCGTCCAGGGCCGCTCCGACGACATGATCGTCTCCGGTGGGGAGAACGTCTTCCCCGGCGAGGTCGAGGACGCGCTCAGCGAGCTGGAGCAGGTCCGCGAGGTCGCCGTGGTCGGGGTGCCGGACGAGGAGTTCGGGCAGCGGCTGGCCGCTCACGTGGTGCTGCACCCGGGCGCGGAGCTGACCGCCGACCAGGTGCGCGACCACGCCCGCCGCCGGGTGGGCCGCTTCGCCGTGCCCCGCGATGTGTACTTCCCCTCCGAACTGCCGCGCAACGCCACCGGCAAGGTCCTGCGCCGCCAGTTGCGGGCCGAGGCGGACCGGGCCTCCTGACCGGCCCCGCGCGGCGGCGGCCTTTTGGCCGGGGAGCAATTCGGCGGCGCGAATGCGAAGAGGGGATCGGCGCGCGAGCACCGATCCCCTCTGGGTGTGAACCGTCGTCAGTTCCTGTTGATGATGGCGTTGGCCTGGTCGCACCGGCCGGCGTTGATGTCGTTGGCGCTGTCGGCGGCCAGCAGAGCGACGTCCTGAAGGAGGTTCAGGTCCAGCAGGCCCCGGTCGGTGCCGGCGTTGATGTCGCACTCGTTGGCCAGGATGTTGTGGTGGTTGCTGTAAAGGTCGGAGTCGTAGTCGCCGCCGGCCATCGCGGGGGAGGCACTCATCAGGACCCCGCCCACGGCCACGGACAGAACGCCGGCCGCCGCCAGTCGCTTGAGCATTGTGGTCTCCTTCTTGTGATTTGCGGTATACCGATCCGGATCCGGCATTCGGTGTCACGCTTTCGCGGTCGCCCGTCGCCGGTAGCAAGCACAATTGGTATCACCTGAATCGGCCGCGGAACCAGCCTTCTCAGAAGGCAAGGGGAACTCTTTTGAATTGCATTGCCCGACCAGGGCTCGAGGCGGGTGGCATTTCCACATTGTCGTCGGGAAATGGATGCCGGTCCCGCGGCTGTATTTTCGGTGACTTCTCGGACTTGTCCGAATGGCTGCTACCGGAGGCGGGCTGGCGCTGCAGCGGTTCACCTGCCGGGGGTATGCGAGGAGGCCGACGCTGAGCGCCGGCCTCCCTGCGGGTGGAACGCGGTCAGCGGTTCCGGTTGACGATGAAGTTCTCCTGGTCGCACTCGGCGACGTTGACGTCGTTGGCGCTGTTGGAGGACAGCAGCGCCAGGTCCTGGAGGATGTTGATGCTGATGAGGGTCCGGTCGTTGCCGGCGTTGATCTCGCACCCGTTCACCAGGGCGTTGTGACGGTTCTTGTACCCGTCGGAGTCGTAGTCGTGGTGCCCGTGCGCGGCGAAGGCCATCGCCGGGGTGGCGGTCATCAGTACCCCGCCTGCGGCCGCGGTCAGAACGCCGGCCGTTACCAGTCGCTTGAGCACTATGTCTCCTTTTTTGGGTGTGACTGCCGATCTCGACCCGCGGCGTGATACAGCCCGCCGGTCAGCAGACATCGTGGCACCGTGAATTGCCCGCGTCACCGGTAAATACGGGGTCCCGAACATTTCTTTCCCCGAACATTGCTTTTAAGGGCGTCCGGCGGGATGCGGGGGCGCGGCCGGTTCACGTTGGTCCCGGTCCGTGCGGATTTCCGGAAATGGCGGATGGGGAGGAAGACGGCCTGAGCCGGTCGCGGCGGGGCCGGCCGCCTCGCGTGCTCACCGGCGTGACAGGCGGCGACAAAAACCGGTGGCGGTACGACCTTTGTGGTCGTACCGCCACCGGTGTATCAGGCGATGCGGCACACCCGCTCCGCAGGCCTCCCCGAGGCTTCCACCCCGGTGAACCTTTTCGGGTGCGTGGCCCAAAGCTCTGCGAACGGGAGCTCCGATGCTGCGACGTCCCCGTCTCGATCTGCGGAGACGGCGTGTTGAAAAGGTTCGGTGCCGTGGGCCGGGCGTTGGAGGGGCCGGCGCTGGAGGGAAAGCGGCGCGCGGGTCGTCAGCGGTTCCCGTTGAAGATGATGTTGACCTGCTCGCACCCGCCGCCGCTGTAGGAGCGGCGGTCCTCGAGCAGGAAGCCGTAGTCGCCGGACGGGCAGCTGCGCAGCAGGGCGTTGTCGTGGCGCACCCCGTAGTCGCCGGCCAGCGCGGGTGCGGCGCCCATCAGCACGCCGCCTGCGGTCAGGGCCAGCAAGCCGGTCGCCGCCGTTCGCTTGAGCATGGTCGTCTCCTCCGCTGATCGTGGATATCGATCCGGTTGCAGACCTGCGGCGCGAGGCGACCGCCGGTCGCCGGCTATACCTACACAGCGCCCGCCGGGCTGTCGATGCGGGCCGTGACTTCCAAGGAAGTTTTTCCTTGCCGGTTGAATGATTTTCACCACCCGCCCCATGGGCGGGCGCGGTGCGCGGGCCGTATTCGGACGGACCGCCCCCGAACCTTTTCCGCCCGCCGCCTGCCGGGAGCCGGACGGCGGGCCGCGGCCGGGGAGGCGCGGCGGAGGCCGCCGCGGCCCCGCCGGCGGGTCCGGGAGGCCGCGAGGGCCGGCCGGCCCCGCCGTCCGGCACCGGAAATGGGAAACCGGCGAGCCTTTCAATTCTTGATCTCTCAACTTTTCGGGGGTGCCTCCCAAGCGCCGTCCGGATTCGCCTCTTCCCAGGTGACGGCCGCAACGGGCGGGTTTGGCCGGCCTGCTGGATAAGGCGCCTTGGATGGGCTTCCGCGGCACCCGGCGAGTCCTGCCGGAAGGTCAATTCAATAAATGACAAAGTGTCGGCTTTATCTGGTTCAAAGGGTCGGCCGGAGTGCGGGTGCCATGGCAGGCTCGGGCACTGAACCTTTTTCAATACACGCTTCAGGGCGCCGGGATGGGAGCCTCATCGATGTTCGGTTCGGTGACGTTCCGGGTCACGGCCCCCGAAGACGGCGTGTTGAAAAAGTTCACTGCGCCGGAATGGCCATCCGGCCGGGCCGATGACGTTCCGGGACGGACTGAAAGCCCGCCGTCCGGCGTTCGGGCGCCGTTCTTTCGGGAGCGCTCTGCGGCATCGGCGCCCCTTCTTCATCGGCCGTCCCGGTCCGGGCCGTGTCCTGACGAACGGGGAGAGGGGGATCGGCCGGTGAAGCCCTGGACGGCCCGCATGCCGTTGATCTTGAGGTATCACTCGGTGGACCGGATCGCCGATGCGCGCCGGCCGCCGGTCCGCCCCGAGACCTTCGAGCGCCAGATGGACTGGCTGCACCGCAACGGGCTGCGCGGGGTGAGCGTGGGGGAGCTGCGTGAGGCACGGCGGGCCGGGCGAGGACGCGGCCTGGTCGGGCTGACCTTCGACGGCGGCCACGCCTGTTTCGCCACGCGCGCCGCACCGGTGCTGGTGCGCCGCGGTTTCACGGCCACGGTCTTCGTGCCCGCCGAGAAAATCGGCTCAGATGCGCCCGGCCCCCGGCGCGGGCCGATATCGCCACGGCAGTTGCGGTGCATGGCGGGCATGGGCATGGAGATCGGCTCGCACGGGCTGCGGCATGTGTCATTACCGGAGACCGATGATGAGGAGCTGGCCGAAGAGCTGACCCGCAGCCGGGCGATCCTGGAAGAGATCATCGACGGCCCGGTCACCGGCTTCGCCTACCCCTACGGCCGCGTGTCGCACCGGGAGGTGGACGCCGTGCGCAAGGCCGGCTATGAGTACGCGTGCGCGATCGAGCCGTCACCGCTCATCGGCGATCACGCGCTTCCCCGCACCTGCATGGACGATCGGGACCGCGGCCTGCGGATGTGGGGCAAACTGCTCCGGCACCAGATCCGCTGGCTCACCTGGGTGTGAGGAATGTTGCAAAGCCGACAATAAGCATCCGATTCTAGCTTTTCGGACTGTCTCCGCAAAAGCAGCGGAACGGGAATATGGGTCGGCCGGCGCCCCCGGCCTCCCCTGTTGCGCAGGTCAATGCCGCTTGCATCAGTCTTGACCTTCCGCCAAGTGTCCTGGCCGGGGGCGCGGGTATTTTCCCTGCCAATCGACCACTTCTTTCAGCACTCGATTCGGATGCCGTGAGAATCGCTGGAAGCGGCCGATCAAAAGTTGGTGGAGCCATGCCGTGTCATGACTTCGCGCGGACCGTTTTTCGGCCCTTCCGGGGCACCCGGGCGCCGGAAGGAAAACAGCTCGAAAAAGGGTTCACCGTTACTTGGACCGTTTGCTCGAACCCCCCGGGAAGGGTCTTTGAAGGCTGATGAGAGACCAGTGCCGGCGCAAGTCGCCATCGGAGCCGGACCCGGGCCGCCGACCCGCCCTGCGGGTCCGCGTGCACCGCACCGGCAGTGACCTGTTCGTCCAGCTCACCGGTGAGCTGTGCGCGCGCACCGTGGAGATCCTGCGCGCCCCGGTGCTCGGCGCGCTGCGGGCGGTGCCCGCGGCGCGGCTGGTACTGGACCTGTCGCGGGTCCGCATGAGTGACCGGTTCGGCCTGGGCGTCCTGGTCGCCCTGCGCAACACGGCGATCGACGTGGGCGGGCGGGTGATCCTGCTCAGCCCGGGCGCCGAGATCCGGGCGCTGCTGGCCGAAAGCGGGCTCGACCGGCACCTGATCACCTGCACCGGCCTGGAACTGACCGGCACTCAGGTCCCGGTCAGCACCCGTCCCGCACCGCCGCTGCCCCTGCGCGCCGCTTCGCCGGCCCTGCCGCTGGAGGCGCCGCCCGAGCCCGCCGGGGAACGGGCCGCGCCCGAGGGCGCGGAGGCCTGACGGCCGCCCCGTCCCGCCGGCGAAGGCGGGACGGGGCGGCGGGCTCATCCGGCGGCGGCCGCCTCGACGAGCGTGGGCCCGCTGGCCAGCTCGATGGTGCGCAGCGGCTTGAAGCCGCCCTCTTCGAGCAGGCCCAGGTAGGCGTCGCGGGTGCGCTCGTGGCCCTCGCCGAACAGCGCCATCATCCGGATGTCCATGTCGTAGCCCAGGTGGGGCCGGTCCGGCACGTCCGGCAGCAGGATGTCCAGCAGCAGCACCCGGCTGTGCTCGCCCATCGCCTCGCGGACGGTGCGCAGGATCTGCAGCGCGGTCTCGTCCGGCCAGTTGTGCAGGATGCTGGCCAGCAGGTAGCGGTCGGCCTTGGCCGGCACCGACTCCAGGAAGCTGCCGGCGACCACCTCGCAGCGGTCGGCGACCCCCTGGGAGGCCAGGTAGGCGTGGGCCGCCTCCGTCACCGAGGGCAGGTCCAGCAGGGTGCCCTTGATGCCGGGGTAGGCCGACAGCACGTCGGCGATGATGGTGCCCACGCCGCCGCCCACGTCCACCATCGTCTGGACGCCGCTGAAGTCGTAGGCGTCCAGCAGGCCCCGGGCGAACGAGCGCGAACGCGCCGTCATGTAGGCGGCGAACTGCTTCTCCAGTTCGGGCCGGGTCGCGTAGTAGCCGTACAGGGAGCCGTGGCTGTCGGCCACCGGGGAGCGGCCGGTCCGCACCGTGTCGGCCAGCCGCCCCATCAGCGTCCAGCTCATCTCCTCCCCCATCACCGCGACACCCGGGTGCATGGAGTCGGGGACGTCGCTGCGCAGCAGGGCGCCGACCTCGGTCAGCGCGTAGGTGCCGCGCTCGGTGTCGGCGGTGACGACGCCCAGGGAGGCCATGGCGCGCAGCAGCCGCTCCATGGACGGCGCGTGCGCGCCGCACCGCTCGGCCAGCTGCTCGGCGGTGAGGGGGCCGCCGGCGAGCCGGTCCGGGCAGCCCAGCTCCACCCAGGCGTTCAGCGCGCAGAACCGCCACCAGCCGCGGATCAGCTCCCAGATCCGGGCGTTCGGGTCGGCGGTCGGGCTCGGGCTGTCAGACATGCGAAGGCTCCGTACGAGACGAGAAGGAGGTGTCGATCGAGTGGCGGTGGCGGGCCAGCGCCCACCGCTCGCAGCGGCCCAGGGCGAGCGCGAGCAGGTAGCCCAGCGCCCCCAGCACGCAGATGCCCGCCCACATCGCCGGCATGTCGTAGTTGCGCTGGGCGTCCAGCAGCAGGGAGAAGGCGATGCCGTCCACCGAGCCGGTCATCTCGGAGACGACCATCAAGATCACCGCCAGTCCCAGCGAGACGCGCAGCCCGGCGAAGATCTTGGGGGCCGCCGAGGGGATGATCAGATAGCGGACGCGCTGCAGCGGGCCGAGCCGGTAGATCAGCGCGGTGTCGTATTGCACCGGCTCCACCGAGCGGGCGCCGTCGATGGTGTTGAGCAGCACCGGCCACACCACCCCGAAGGCGATGGTGACCAGCTGCATCGGGGTGCCCACCTCGAACAGCACCACCCACATGGGGGCCAGCGCGGTGGGCGGGATGGCGCGGGCGAAGTGCAGCGCGGGCTCGAACATCTCGCCCAGCCAGCGGATCCGCCCGATGGCCAGGCCGACCGTGATGCCGATCAGCGACGCGATCGCCCAGCCGGTCAGCAGCCGCAGCACGCTGGGCGGGATGTTCTCGATCGCGGTGTCGGTGAGCCACAGCCGTTCGGCGGGCCCGCTGAACCACAGCTCCCGCAAGCGGGCGGCGATCTGGGAGGGCGGCGGGGCGAACGGGTTGGCCGCCAGCCGGGTGACGATCTCCCAGCAGACCACGGCGACCAGGACCGTCCCCCAGCCGGCGGTTCGCGACAGCAGTTTCCTCATGAGACGCGGGCCGAGGTGTGCCAGTGGAACAGCCGCCGGGAGGCGGCCGACAGCAGGACGTCGGCGGTCAGGCCGAGGATGCCGGCCCACACCACCGCGCCGAGGATCACGTGGGTCTGCCCGGCGCTGGCGCCGGCCTCGATCAGCCAGCTGCCGATCCCCTGACCGCCGCCGGCGTACAGCTCGGCGGTGATGGTGACGATCAGGGAGATCCCGGCGGCCACCCGGACGCCGGTGGCGATGAACGGGGCGGCGCCCGGCAGCGCCACGTGCCACAGCACGGCGGGTCTGCCGAACCCGAAGGTGCGCATGGTGTCGACCGCGATCGGGTCGGTGGCGCGCAGCCCCCGGATGGTGTGGATGAGCACCGGCCAGGAGCAGGCGAACGCGGCCACCGTGGTGGCCATCCGCCCGGTGTTGCCGAACGCCAGCAGCGCCAGCGGGATCAGCGCCACCGGCGGGATCGGCCGCAGCAGCTCCAGCAGCGGGCCGGTGAGCCGGTCCACCAGCGGCAGCGCCCCGATCACCACCCCGACGGGCACGGCGATCGCCACCGCGATGGCCAGCCCGCTGACCCACACCTGCATGGTGGTGACCAGCGCGGTGCGGAAGTCCGCCTCACCGGGCAGGGTGAAGGTCTGCCCGAGGATGGTGGAGGCGTACGGGAGCACGTCCGGGTCGATGAGGCCGCTTCGGCCGGCGGCTTCGGCGAGGGCCAGCAGGCCCGCGGCGCCCAGCGCGCCGCGGGCCACGGTGGCCGGTGGGGTCCACCTCACGCGGACGGCCCCGGGACGATCATCGACTTGACGTCCAGCTTGTCGGGGTTCTTCAGGTAGCCGTGGTTGCCCATCAGCCCGGCCAGCCGCTCCAGCCGGGTGGGGTTCTGGCTGGTGGGGAAGGACCCCAACGTGATGGTCTGCGCGGTGGCCTGGTCCAGGCCCTTGACGTAGGTGGGCAGGGTCCGGGCGACCAGGTTGCGGTCGGAGGCGGCCATCTGCTGGGCCTTGGCCATGGCGCGCTGGAAGGCCGCGACGGTGTTGGGGTACTTCTTGGGGTAGTCGCCCAGCGTGCCCCAGCCGGAGATCGGCAGGTTCTTGGTGGGCCCGGAGGGGTCCATGGTGTCCAGGACCGTCCGGCCGCCGGCCCGGTGGATCTGGGTGATGAACGGCTCGGCCATCCAGGCGGCGTCCACCCGGCCGGCCTCCAGCGCCGGCTGCATCTGCGGGAAGGCCATCTCCACGTAGTCGATGGACTCATCGGAGATGCCCGCGGCCTGCAGGCAGGCGCTGATGGACAAGGTGGCCACCGACTTCAGGCCCGGCACCGCGATCTTCTTGCCGGCCAGGTCCTTGGGCTCCTTGATGGAGGACTTCTCCGGCACCACCACCACGAAGGAGCCCTTTTCGCCCTGGTAGGCGTCGGCGAGGATCTTCCAGTCCACCGCGCCGTTGCTCTGTTCCTGGGCCAGCAGCGCGGCGGTGTAGTTGGTCATGGAGATGTCCAGCTGGCCGCTGCGCAACAGCGGGACCGCGGCGGCGCCGGTCTGGATGAACTGCGTCTTGACGGTGAGCCCTTCGGCCTTGAAAAGGCCCTGCTGAATGGCGATGTACAGGGCGGCGCCCTCGGGCACCGGCAGCAGGCCGACCGTGATGGTGCTCTTCTCCAGCCCGCCGCTGCCGCCGCCTTCGTCGTCGCCGCTGCAGGCGGCCAGCGCGCCCGCCGCCAGCAGGGACGGGAACAGCGCCAGAACCCCGCGACGGGACATGGACGGGACATTCATGCTGCTTACGGCGTTCTCGTGCGTATAAGCCCCAGTGTGGGGCGAAGTCCGCCGATGCGACGGGGTGTTTCGATCTTCGATGGGCATGCCTGGGACGGTTGCGCAGAAGTCGCGGCATCGCTATGACATGCTTTTGACATATGCAGACATCTTCGGACGTTTCAGGACGTGTGACGTTCTGATTGGGTGTCAATCCCCACAGTAATCGGCCGTTCGGCCCGAGCGCTCTGCGGCCCGAGTGGAGAACGCGATGAGCCATCCGACGTTGCTGGCGGAGATTTCGGCCAAAAGACGCTGGTCAAGCGATGATGGGGCCAAGGCATTCCGGGCCATGGCCCGGGAAATGGGGGAGGACGTCGAGATCAGCGAGCGGACCTGGAACCGCTGGTGCCGGGGCGGTCTGCGAAAGCGTCCGCGGATGGCCTGCTGCCGCGTTCTGGAGCGCATGTTCGGCAAACCGGTGGAGGTCCTGCTGGCCCCGGCCGACTCCGCCGACCGCTCCGCCGAGAGCGGCCCTGCCGACATCACCGACATGCTGACCGCCGCCGCCGAGGAGTCCACCGCCCACCTGGCGCAGGTGGAGTCGCTGGCGCTGGGGCCGGTCACCTTGGAACAGGCCGCCGACGACGCCATCCGGCTGGCCCGCGCCTATGCCGCGCTGCCCCCGGCGCAGGCCCTGCAGCAGGGGGTGCGGCTGCGGCGCCGGGTGGCCGAGCTGCTGTCGCAGACCGCCCGGCCCGCCCAGCACCGGGACCTGTACCTGATCCTGGGCCAGCTGTGCGGGCTGCTGTCGGTGGCCTCCTTCGACCTGGGCGATACCGGCGCGGCCACCGCCCACGCCCGCGCCGCCTGGGGGTACGGGGAGCTCATCGAGCACGACGCGCTGCGCGCCTGGGCGCGCGGCACGCAGGCGCTGATCGCCTACTGGGAGGGCCGTCCCAACGCGGCGGTGCGGCTGGCGCGGTCGGGACGCGGTTACGTCAAGGGCGGCACGGGGCTGATGCGCGTCTGCTACATCGAGGCGCGCGCCCACTCCTACCAGCGCGACCACGTCAGGGCGCGGCAGGCGCTGGAGGACGCCCACCGGGCCCGCGACGACCGGCGGCACGATGAGCTGCACGACGGGATCGCCGGGGAGTTCGGCTTCGGCCCGGTGCGGCAGGCCCGCTGTGAAAGCAGCGTCCACGTCCAGCTCGGCAACGGCGCCGAGGCGGTGCAGGCCGCCGGGCGGGCGCTGGAGGCGATGGCCTCCTCCGGGCGCCGCAACCTCAAGCTGGCCCCGCAGGCGCACGCCGACATGGCCGCCGGGTATCTGCTGCAGGACGCCCCGGACGCCGCCGCCGAGCAGCTGCGCAACGTGCTGTCGGTGCCCGCCCAGCACCGCATCACCGGGCTGATCGAGCGGGTGCGCACCGTGGCGGACCTGGCCGGCGGCAGGCACGCCGCCGACACCCCGCTGGTGCGGGAGATGATGGACCAGATCCACGACTTCATGAACGCCCCGGCCGGCCGCTGCCTGGTTCCCTGACCCCTTTTTCAGGGGGCGCGGGGAAGCGGCACGGGCGACGGCGTCCGCCCCTCGGAAGCGGGCAGCGGGCGCGGGCAGGCCACCCCGGCGTACATCAGGGCGTGCTCGGGCGCCCTGGGCGGGTGCGCCGGACGCCACTGGGCGGTGAAGACCAGGCCGGGCTCGACCGGCGGCAGGTCGCCGAAGAACGCGGCGATCTCCTCCCGGGTGCGCGGCACCAGCGGGCAGGGGCACTCGGCGCCGAACAGGCGGGCGGCGGCGGTGGTGGCCGCGCCGTCGGCGTCGGCCGTCAGGTGCGTGATGACCAGGGCGCTGTCGTCGGGCAGCCCGCGGCGCAGGCGGGCGACCGCCTCGTGCGGCCGGTCGGCGTCCGGCACGAAGTGCAGCACGCACGTCAGCAGCACGGCGACCGGCCGTTGCAGGTCCAGCAGGGCGCCGGCCCGCTGCAGCAGCCGCCCGGGGTCGCGCAGGTCGGCCCCGATCACCGCCACGTTCCGCTCCCCGGCCAGCAGCGCCCGTGCGTGCGCCAGCACGATCGGGTCGTTGTCGACGCACACCATGCGCACTCCCGGCCGTTCCCGGACGGCGATGCGGTGCACGTCGTCGGCGGTGGGCAGACCGCAGCCGATGTCCAGGAACTGGGCGTAGCCGGCGCGGGCGAGGCTGCGCACCGCGCGGGCGACGAATCGCCGGTTCTGCCGGGCGGCCTGGATCAGGCGGGGCTGGAGGCGCAGCATCCGCTCGGCCAGCGCCCGGTCGTTCTCGTAGTGGTCCTTGCCGCCGAGCAGATGGTCGTAGACGCGGGCGGGACTGGGGGCGGCCTGCACGGCGGCCACGGAGGGCCGCAGTTCCTCCCAACCGTCCTCAAAGCCTTCGCCCCAGGGGCGCCGGCCACCGTGGCTCACCGTTGAACCGCCTCTCGCAGGTCAAGAAAAGCTGCGCTCTCATTGTGGCCAAGCCGGCGCGCCGATAAGGCCGAACCGCCTTTAAAAGAGAGCGGATAACGTACCGCCTGAAAATAGTGGCATAAGGTGTCAAAAACGGCGTCATCTGGCGTGACAGGTGACCTTACAGAAGGTGCGGGGGATGGATTGTCCGCATCCGGCCATATGGCCGTTCTTTTCGGACCGGTGCGGGCCGCCGGGAGCGTCGGCCCAAGGATTCGGCGCCGGCCGGGTGCGCCGCCCGCGCCGTCCCGCTGCGAAGATCCCGGTCAGGAGGAGGAGTGAGGGACGGGATGGCGGGCTTTACTGACCGGTGGCCGGTGGGCGTCCCGGGTCGCCTGCGTACCTTACCGTGCGGCGGCATTGGGTGCCCGCATGAAATGTGAATTTCCTTCAATTTCTGGTCCGGGGCGGGCCGTGCGCTCTGGGCGCACGGCCCGCCCCGGACCGTGAAGATCAGTGCGGGTTGGTCGCCAGCAGCTGGCCGAGCAGGTCGTCCAGGCTGACGATGCCGCGCAGCGCGCCGTCCGGGGCCTTCACCACGGCCACCTGGGCGCGCTCACGGCGCAGGTGCGTGGCCGCGTCCAGCACCGTGGTGGCCTCCTCCAGCTCCGGCACCGGGTAGGCCATGTCGGCCGCCCGCCGCCCGTTCTCGGCGGTGATCGCGTCCCGGACGTGGGTGACGCCCAGGATCGTGCCGTCGCGGTCGCGCACCAGCAGCCGGGCATGCCCGCTGGCCCGTGCCGCGCGGCGGATCTCCAGCGGCCCGGCGTCGGCCGGCACGGCGGCCACCTGAGCGGCCGGGATCGTCAGGCCGGCGATGGACGCCTCCCGGATGGCGATCACCCGCCCCAGCAGGTCGTGGTCGCGCCGGTCGATCAGGCCCAGCCGCCGCGACTCGCCCAGCAGATGCCCCAGCCGCTGCGGGTCGGTGTGGGTGTCCACCTCGTTGCGCGGCGGCACCCGGATCAGCCGCAGAAAGCCGTTGGCCATCCCGTTCATCACCGCCAGCACCGGACGGGCCACCCGGGCGAAGGCCCGGAACGGCAGCGCCAGGATCAGCGCCGAACGCTCCGGATGCGAGATCGCCCACGACTTGGGGGCCATCTCGCCCACCACCATGTGCAGGAACGTCACCACCGCCAGCGCCACCGCCAGCGCCACCGCGTGCGAGGCGCTCTCCGGCAGGCCGAGCGCGTGCAGCGGATCGGCCAGCACCTTCTCGAACGCCGGCTCGGAGACCACGCCCAGGCCCAGCGTGCACATGGTGATGCCGAGCTGGGCGCCGGCCAGCATCAGCGACAGCTCCGAGATCCCGGCCACCGCCGCGCGGGCCGGGCGGCTGCCGGCGCGCGCGGCCCGCTCCAGCCGCGGCCGCCGCGCCGCCACCAGGGCGAACTCCGCGGCCACGAAGAAGCCGTTGCCGGCCAGCAGCAGCACGGTGACGACGAGGGCGGTCAGCGGATCCATCAGCCCTCACCCCCCGCGGCGGCCGGCACCCGCAGCCGCACCGTGCGCGGCACCCGCCGGGCCACGGCCAGCACCTCGATCTCCACCTCGCCGGCGCCGCCGTGCGGCTCGCCCAGCTCCACGGTGACCCGGTCGCCGCGGCGCGGCAGCCGGCCCAGCCGGGCGATCACCAGCCCGCCCAGGGTGTCGTAGACCTCGCTGTCGGGCAGCGCCAGCCCGGTCTGCCCGGCGACCTCGTCGATGCGCAGCGCCGCGTCCACCGTCCAGCCCCCGTCGGGGGCGGCGGCCCAGCCGGTGTCGTAGACGTCGTTCTCGTCGGTGATCTCCCCCACCAGCTCCTCGGCGATGTCCTCGAAGGTGAGGATCCCGGCCAGCCCGCCGTACTCGTCCACCACGCAGGCGAACTCCTCGCCGGTCTCGCGCATCCGCTCGATCACCCCGTACAGCGGCTGCGAGGCCGGCACCAGCAGCGCGGGCCGGGCGATCTGCTTCACCGGGGTGTCGGGGGACAGGGAGTCGTCGGCCAGCTCGTGCACCCCGGCGACGCCCACGATGTCGTCCACCTCGGTGCCGTAGACGGGGTAGTTGGTGTGCCCGGACCGGCGCACCAGCTCGGTGAGCGCGGCCACGGTGGCGTCGGCGGCCACCGTGACCACCTTCGGACGGGGCACCATCGCCTCGTCGGCCGTCCGCTCCCCGAAGGTCAGCGCGCGTTCCAGCACCACCGACAGGTCGGCCGGCAGGTGCCCGGCGCGCTGCGACTCGCCGATGATGTCGCTGAGCTCCTCCAGCGTCGCCCCGTGGTGCAGCTCCTCGGCGGGCTCGATGCCCACCGAGCGCAGCAGCCGGTTGGCGGCGGTGTCGAACAACCTGATCACCGGCCCCGCCACCGCCAGGTAGGCCAGCGTGGAGGAGGCCAGCGCCCGCGCGATGCCCTCGGCCCGCGCCAGCGCCCAGTTCTTGGGGATCAGCTCGCCCATCACCATCTGCACCACGGTGGCGATCGCGAACCCGACCGCCAGCGCGATCGGGCCCACCGCGCCCTCCGGCACGCCCGCCCACACCAGCGGGGAGTGCAGCAGGGCGGCCAGCGCCGGCTTGGACAGCAGCCCGACGATCAGCCCGGTGACGGTGATGCCCAGTTGCGCGCCCGAGAGCATGAACGACAGCCGGCCCATGACCTGCAACGCCCTGCGGGCCTTGGGGTCTCCTTGCTCGGCGGCGGCGCTCAGCGCGGTCCGGTCGGCCGCGACATAGGCGAATTCCTGTGCGACAAAGTATCCGGTCGCCGCTGTCAGCACGAACAGCGCGACAACTCCCAGCACGATGCTCAGCACGACCCACCCGCAGGGGTGTTGGGTCTATGACTGGAAGGGTCCGACATCGCGGACGCTCAGCTCCTTTCGATTAGGCCTGTAATACCCGCAACGTACCACCCGACCTGCGCCTTCCCTAGACCCGGATCGCGCGGGACGGGCGGCCCGCCTGCTTCCTGGTCTCGATGTCGGTGGTGCCCGATAAAGAACCTGTTATGGGTCTCAACACCGGATATGTTCTGGTCAAAGGACTGAGCCGGGACGAACTGCTCACCCGGCTGGGCGCCAAGGTGGGCGGCCCGGTCGAGCTTCCCCTCTCCTGGAAGGCGCCGATATCCCTGGGGCCGACCGTGCAGGGCTGGACGATCATCGGTGATCCCTGGGGCCGCGTGGGCGACAGCCCGCGCCGCCTGGTTCCGCTCAGCCGGGACGCCACCGTGATCTCCGGCTGCCTGCAGGAGACCACCATGTACAGCCAGGCGGTGATGTACGTGGACGGGCGTTTCCGCTGGAAGGTCTTCAGCGACTGCTCCAAGCCCGATGAGCGGGGGATGCACGTCATCTCCAAAGGGGACGCCCCGCAGAGCCTGGCCGAGCGCATCCGGCGGGCCCGGGAGAAGGAACTCCAGACGGGCGGTGACCACCAGTTCAACGTGCCGCTCGACCTGATCACCGAGGCCACAGGCGGGGTGATCAGTGGCCGCTACCCCTGGCACGACGAGGAGGAGGGCGTCGTCTACCGCGAGCTGATCTTCACCGAGGAGGGCGCTTGACCACGTGATCTTGGAGGGCCGCGACGGGGCTCGATGGTCTCCGGGATCACGACGTTGCAGGTCACGGCACCGTCCTGACTGCGCCGTCCCCGCATGCGACCTGCGGAACGGCGCGTGAATCACCGCGTGGCCACCGGCCGGGCCTCCATGCCGTGCGGTCGCGGCCCACGGCGTGCCCGAGGCCCGGGCCGGCCCCGCTTGCGCGGGACCGGCCCGGGCGAGAAGGAGCGGCCGGGCCCGGTGCGCGAAAGGCCGGCCACTGTGGGGGGAGCGGGTCAGGTGCCGATGACGCCGCCGTCCTTCTTGCGGATGACGACGGTGGCCGAGCGGGGACGCCCCGCCGGGTCGTGGTCGGGCCAGGAGCTGACCGCGTTGGGGTTCTGCGGCGTGGGGGCGGCGCCCCAGAACGCGGTGCCCTCCCCGGGGTGCTGGATGTTGACGAACATGGTCCGCTGGTCCGGCGTCATGGCGAAGCCGGTGACCTCGCAGCCGCGCGGGCCGACCAGGAACCGGCGGACCTCGCCGGTGGCCGGGTCGGCGGCCAGCATCTGGTTGTTGCCGATGTTGTCGTGGCCCCGGTCGGGACGGTTCTGGGTGGAGTTGGACACGTCGGTCTGGATCCACAGCCGCCCGTCGCGGTCGAAGCCCAGGCCGTCCGGGGAGCCGAACACGTCCTCGGGGGACAGCTTGACCTGCGGGTCGTAGGCGGGGTCGCCGGCCAGCAGGAAGATGTCCCACTCGAAGGTCAGCGCGGTGTTGTCGCCGCCCCGCTCCCGCCAGCGCACGATGTGGCCGTAGGGGTTGGGCTTGCGGGGGTTGACCTTGTTGTTCCAGCCGGAACCGTTGGTGAGGGTCAGGTAGACGTCCTTGGTGCGCGGATGGACGGCCACCCACTCGGGGCGGTCCAGCTTGGTGGCGCCCACGGCGTCGGCGGCCTCCCGGGTGCGCAGCAGCACGTCCGCCTGGTCGGCCCACCCGCCCGCCTTGGTCAGCGGGCCGGTGCCGTGCTTGAGCGGCAGCCACCGCCCGGTGCCGTCGTCGTTGAACTTGGCCACATACAGCGTGCCGTGGTCCAGCGGGCTCTTGCGCAGGGCGCGCAGCAGCCGCCAGGGGGCGCTGCCGACGAACTTGTAGATGTACTCGCCGTCCTGGTCGTCCCCGGTGTAGACGACGATCCGGCCGCGCGACTCGGTGACGGTGGCGCCCTCGTGCTTGATGCGGCCCAGCGCGGTGCGCTTGACCGGGGTGGACTTGGGGTCGAACGGGTCGATCTCCACGACCCAGCCGAACCGGTTGAGCTCGTTGGGGTTGACCGCAACGTCGAACCGGGGATCGGCTTCGTGCCAGCGGTAGGAACTGTTCGCCGACACGCCGTAGCGGGCCTGCTGGGGCGTCGGCTTCCACGAGGAGTCGGTGGTGCCGAAGTAGCTGTTCCAGTTCTCCTCGCAGGCCAGGTAGGTGCCCCACGGGGTCTGCCCGTTGGAGCAGTTGTTGAGGGTGCCCATGGGGGCGTTCTCGGCCTTCAGCGCCGGGTGCCTGGGGCCGACCGGGCCGGAGAAGGTCATCGGGGTGGTGCCGGTGATGCGGCGGTTGTAGCGGGAATCGACCTGCTTCCACCGGCCCTTGTCCTGGACGATCTTCACGACGCTGACGCCGTGCGCGGCCAGCGCCTTGTCCACCTTGGCCTTGGTCATCTGCGCGTCCCCGTCGGGGAACAGCAGCGCCTGGTCGACGTACTCGTGGTTGAGGACGAGCAACCCCTGCCGGCTGCCCAGCGGCCCGGCGCCCAGGGGGAAGAAGGCCATGCCGTCGTGGTGCATGCCGATCTGCTTGGCCTGGTCGGCGGCGCTGTTGGAGGCGTCCTTGCGCCATTTGGGGCCGCGTGAGCTCAGCGGGGTGCCCCATGGGATCAGCACCTGGGCGGTGTACCCGGGAGGCACCACGATCTTGTCGTCGGTTCCGGGCGGGACGGCCTGGAACCCCAGCAGCTTCTTGCCCTTGCCGGGCTTGGCGGGCTTGCCGGGATTGCCGGGCGCGGCCATGGCGGTGCCGGTGCCGGCGACGGCGCCGATGAAACCGGCGGCGGCGACCACGGTACCGCCGCGGATCACCGACCGCCGTGACAGCCGGGCCTCGGCGACCTCGCGCAGCGTCGCGTTGCCCGATGGATTGGAACTGATGTCGTCAGGGTCTGCGGCCGGACGGATGTCCTCAGCGGTCATGGGCACCTCATTGCTCGACAACCGGTGGATTCCGGGAAAGAACCGGCAGGTCGCACGGTCGCTCGCAACTTAGAGAGTTCCCGTGACCACTCAGCGGACACGAGGTGAACAAACGCTTCCTTTTCAGTTCCGTCTTCAGTTCACCGGGACGCGGCCGCTTCGGAAAACCGGTGTTCCACCGCGTGGTCTTGGCCGGCCGGAACGGGACGTCGCAGGCCACGGCATCGTCCCTGAGCGCGACTCCCCGCATGCGACCTGCGGGGACGGCGTGCGGAAAGGCCCGATGACAAGGCCGCCCGGCGGCTGCGGTGCCGCCCCCGGCCCTCGGCCGCCTTTCGGTCACCGGCCGTCCGCCCGTGTGGGGCGGACGCTCAGACCGAGGTGGACATGGGACCGCCGTTGAAGGTCACCGTGTCGAGGGCGGCCTGGGCCAGGTCGAAGGGCTCGCCGGTGGTGTCGGCGTAGAACTTGTGCAGGTTGAACACCAGCCGTTCGGCGTCGGCCCAGGCGGCGAACTCGCCCAGGTCGGCGCGCTGGGCGGCCTCCAGCGGGGACAGCCCGTCCTTCATGCCGTCCGTCCCGACCTCCAGCAGGAACCGGTAGTAGCGCTCGTGCGCGGCCAGCACGTCCGGCAGCGCGGCGCCGTCGCAGATCGGCCCGTGCCCGGGGACGACCCGGTCGGGTTCGAAGGAGGCGATCCAGTCCAGCGAGCGCAGGGCGCCGGTGACCGACCCCATGCCCAGCATCGGTGTCAACCCATGGAACAGCAGGTCTCCGGTGAACAGCACCCGCTCCTCCGGCAGCCACACCACCACATCCCCGGGGGTGTGGGCGGCGTACCCGGGGTGGCGCAGCTCGATCCGCCGGTCGCCGAGGGTCACCGCCAGCTCGGAGGTCAGCGTCACCTCCGGCGGACGGCGGGTGACCGCGCCCCAGTCCGGCAGCGGCTCCCACAGCGGCGGGCACCCGTCGATGATGAAGTCGGCCAGGATGCCCTTGCGGGTCTCCTCGTGCCCGATCAGCACGGTGGACTCCGGCAGCAGCGAGTTGCCGTGGGTGTGGTCGCCGTGCAGGTGCGTGTTGACCGCGTACCGCAGCGGGACGTCCCCGGTCGCCTCCCGCACCGCCGCCAGGAACCGGCGGGTCCGGGCCTCGGTGGCGCAGGTGTCGACGATCAGCGTCCCTTCCGGGGTCGAGATCGCCCCGGTGTTGTTCACCCACCACGTACCGTCCGGCTGTACCCAGCCGAAGACCCCTTCGCCCAGTTCGTGCAGAACGGGTTCCCGCGCGGTATCCGCACCCGATGTCGCCATGCCGCCGAGCCTACTGACGCCCGCCCGCCCGGGGGCGCCGAATCCGGACGTCCGCCCGCTCACCGGGACGGGCGGCTGCGCAGGTAGGCCAGGACGGCCAGGACGCGGCGGTGGGTGTCCTCGGCCGGCGGCAGGTCGAGCTTGGTGAAGATCGCGCCGATGTGCTTGCCCACGGTCGCCTCGGAGACGACCAGGCGGCGGGCGATGGCGCTGTTGGAGTGCCCTTCGGCGATCAGGGCCAGCACCTGGCGTTCCCGCGGGGACAGGGCCTGCAGCGGGTCGCGGCGGCGGCGCAGCAGCCGGCTGATCACCTCCGGGTCCACCACCGTGCCGCCCGCCAGGACGCGGCGCAGCGTGGCGGCGAAGTCGGCCACGTCGGTGACCCGGTCTTTGAGCAGGTAGCCCACCCGCCTGCCGTCCCCGGAGTCCAGCAGGTCGGCGGCGTAGCTCAGCTCCACGTACTGGCTGAGCGCCACCACGGCCAACGACGGGTCGGCGCGGCGCAGCTCGACGGCGGCGCGCAGCCCCTCGTCGGTGTGGCCCGGCGGCATCCGAATGTCGGTGATCACCAGGTCGGGGGAGTGCTCGGCGACCGCGGCGGTCAGCGCCTCGGCGTCGCCCACCGCGGCGACCACCTGGAACCCGAACCGGTCCAGCAGCCCGGTGAGCCCTTCGCGCAGCAGCACGCCGTCTTCGGCGAGCACTACCCGCTCAGCTCGCATGCCAGCTCCACCCGCACCACGGTCGGCCCCCCGGCCGGGCTCGACAGCAGCATTCTGCCGCCGACCGCCGCCACCCGGTCGGCCAGCCCGGTCAGGCCGGTCCCGGCGTCCGGGTCGGCCCCGCCGGCGCCGTCGTCGGCGACCTCGACGGTCAGCAGGCCGTCCCGCCAGGCCACGGTCACCGTGGCCTGCGTGGCGCCGCCGTGCCGGGCGGCGTTGGTGAGCGCCTCCGACACCACGAAGTAGGCGGTGCTCTCCACCGGCGGGGGCGGCCTGCCGGGCAGCTCGGCGTGCACGGTCACCGGCAGCGCGGCCCGGTCGGCCAGCTCCTCCAGCGCCGCCACCAGCCCCCGGTCGGTCAGCACCCGCGGGTGGATGCCGCGGATCACCTCCCGCAGCTCGCGCATCAGCTCCCGGGCCTGCCGGTGGGCCTCGCCCACCCGCTCGGCGGCCGGTGAGCCCGGCGGCAGGTCGAGCAGGGCCATGCCGAGCTGCAAGGTCAGCCCGAGCAGCCGCTGCTGGGCGCCGTCGTGCAGGTCCCGTTCGATGCGGCGGCGTTCGGCCTCGAAGGCGTCCACCAGGCGGGCCCGCGACCGGGACACCTCCACCAGTTCGGCCCGCAGCCGCTGCTCGGGCCGCCCCTCCAGCAGCCGCCGCGCCAGCGCCCCGTGCGCCGCGGCCAGCGCCACCAGCAGATAACCGGCGATGGGCACCCCCGCCAGCCCGGCCAGGGCGTACGGCAGCGCCTCCCGGACGGTGCCGACCGTGGCGACGCCGATGGCCACCGGGCCCTCGGCCCCGGCCACCAGCAGCGGCCCGGCCAGCAGCATCACCACCAGCAGCACTGCCAGCCCGACCGCCCCGTACACCGGCGGCACCAGGACGGCCAGCAGGCAGGCGTACCCGAACTCCCGCCAGGTGGCCGCCTCGGCGTAACGGGTACGCAGCCACGCCGCCACCCCCGCAGCCGGCGGGACGGCGTGCCCCGGCCGCACGGGACGGGCATCGACCAGCCGCAGCCGCCGCCGCTCCAGCTCGGCCAGCGGCATCGCCACCAGCGGCCCGAACACCGCCAGCGCCACGCCCCCGCAGACGACCAGCGCCCCCGCCACGGTGGGCGGCCGTCCCGCGGCCAGCGCCCACGGGGAGGCCAGCACCGCCAGCGGCACCGCCGCCAGCACCGCCACCACCGCACCGCTCCCCAAAAAGGCCACCGCACGCCACGGCCACCGGCCCAGGAGCAGCCGCCACCCGAGCGCCTCCCACGCCGTCTTCGGCCCTTCTGCCGCCACACCGGCACGGTAGCCCCGCCGCGTGCGCCCGGGCGGTAGGGCTGGCCCTACCTCGAAATCGGGGGCTCGGCATGATGCGCCCCGCCCGCCTTCGCCGGTGGAATCCCGGGCATGACGATCCGGACCTTCGCTCGTCCAAGTGGACGCCCCGCACGCTCCCGCACCGGTGGAGGGCGGCCGTGACGAGTGCGGTGGCGCTGCATGGAGTGGTCAAGGAGTACGGGACGGGCGGCGCCCGGGTGCGGGCCCTGGACGGGGTGTCCCTGAACTTCCCGCAGGGCTCGTGGACCGCGGTCATGGGCCCGTCCGGCTCGGGCAAGTCCACGCTGCTGCACTGCGCGGCGGGACTGGACAGGGTGACGGCGGGCCGGGTCCACCTGGCCGGGCGGGACATCACCCGCGCCCCGGACGGGACGCTGACCGAGCTGCGGCGGCGCGCCGTCGGTTTCGTGTTCCAGAACTTCAACCTGATCGGCTCGCTGACCGCCGAGCAGAACGTGGCGCTCCCGCTCAAACTGGCCGGCGTCCGGGTGCCCAGGCAGCAGGTGCGGGCCGTGCTCGCCCGCGTCGGGCTGGCGGACCGGCTGCGGCACCGCCCCCGGGAGCTGTCCGGCGGTCAGCAGCAACGGGTGGCGATCGCCCGCGCCATGGTCACCCGCCCGGCGGTGCTGTTCGCCGACGAGCCGACCGGCGCCCTGGACTCCGCCTCGGCCCGCACCGTCCTCGACCTGCTGCGCGCCATGGTGGACGAGACCGGCCAGACCATCGTCATGGTCACCCACGACCCCGTGGCGGCGGCCCGCGCCGACGCGGTGGTGTTCCTGCGCGACGGGCGCGTCGTCGATCACCTGGCCCGCCCGTCCGCCCGCCAGGTGGCCGACCGTCTCGCCCGGCTGGAGGGGTGAGGCGGTGCTGAGCCTGTCGTGGGGGACGCTGCGGGAGCGGCGGTGGCTGTTCGCCGGGGCGGTGTCGGCGGTGGCGCTGGGGGTGGCGCTGGTGCAGTCGTCCCTGCTGACGCTGGTCGCCACGGGGGAGCCGCAGATCCCGCCGGGGACATCGGGGCGGGAGGCCGAGCAGATCCGGGAGGGGTACGTCGGGGCGGCGACGCTGCTGGGGATGACGGTGCTGCTGGCGGCGTTTCTGGCGGTGTTCATCGTCGGTTCGACGTTCGCCTTCACCGTGGCGCAGCGGCGGCGGGATCTGGCGTTGCTGCGGCTGGCCGGCGGCAGCCGCCGGCAACTGGTCGTCTTGTTGCTGACGGAGGCGCTGCTGCTGGGGCTGGCCGGGACGGTACTGGGCGTGCTGCTGGGAGTGCCGGCGATGTGGGCGCAGGCCTGGCTGCTGGTGCGGCTGGGGTTCCTGCCCGGGCACTTCACCGTCGGCTGGTCCGCCGGGGTGCTGCCGGTGTCGGCGGGGGTCGGGCTCGGCGTGGCGGTCTGCGGGGTGCTGGCGGCCGCGCTGCGGGCGGCCCGGCTGCGTCCCCTGGACGCGGTGCGCGACAGTGGGGCCGCGGCGCGGGTGATGACGGCGGGCCGCTGGCTGGTGGGCCTCTCGTGCCTGGCCCTGGCGGCGCCGCTGGTGGTCGCCGGGCAGTCGGCGGACTTCCTGGGCGCGCTGCTGGTCGCCATGGCGGTCTCGATGCTGGGGGCGGTGGCGTTCAGCATGCTCAGCCCGCTGCTGGTGCCGCCCGCCGGGTGGGTGCTGGGGTCGGCGCTGCGCCGGGCGGGCGTGCTGGGCGAGCTGGCCGAGGCGAACCTGCGGGAGGGGACGCGCCGCAGCGCCGCCACGGCGGCGCCGCTGATCGTGCTGGTCGCCCTGACCGCCGGGTTCGCCGGCACGCTGGACTCGCTGGCCGCGGCGACCGGCGTGGAGATCCGGCGGCTGACCGCCGGTGACCTGGTGGTGGAGTCCACCGGCGCCCAGGCCGCCCGGCTGCGGCAGATCCCCGGCGTGGCGGTCGCCTCCACCAGGCTGTCGGTGGAGATCTCGATACGGGCCGAGCACCGCGAGGAGGGACGCACCTGGAGGCACACCTACCACTCGGGGATCGTCGCGATCGACCCGGACGCCTACCAGCGGACCCAGCGGCTGCGCCCGGCCGCCGGCTCCCTGGACCGGCTGCGCGGCGCCACGGTCGCCATCGGCCCCGGCCTGGCCGCCGAGCCGATCCGCCGCAAGGTTCCGCCGGTCGCCCGCATCGGCGACCGGCGGGTGCGGCTGCGGATCGTCGCGGTGATGCCGGAGGTACTGGAGAACGGCGCCGACGCGTTTTTGGTGCCGCGCGAGCTGATCCCCGATGAGCTGGCCGCCCGTTCCCCGGCCGAGACGATCGTCCAGGTGGCCCCGGGCGCGTCCGTACAGGAGGTGGCCGCCCGGATTCGCGCCGCGGACCTGGGCACGGTGCGCACCGTC
>Ga0207874_1001382_pt1 | contig 28000 bp, 20 predicted proteins | sample HigsolmetaAR201D_FD_184833 | JGI IMG/M metagenome (GOLD analysis project Ga0207874, IMG submission 184833) | Ionic liquid and high solid enriched microbial communities from the Joint BioEnergy Institute, USA - AR20-1-D (SPAdes) (version 2) ...
GCCGTTCACAACGCCGCGGTCATCGCCGTTTCCCTGCGGGCACCACGTACCGGGTGTAGAGCAGATCGCGGATGACGTCGTCGCCGCCCTCCACGATGCCGACGTAGCGCATGTCACGGACCAGCTTGCCGATCGGGTGGTCGTGGGTGTAGCCGAGCCCTCCGAACATCTCCGAGCCGATGGTGGCGACCTGCCAGCCCGCCTGGCCGCAGTACATCTTGGCGGCCAGGGCCGAACGCAGCGTGCCGGCCCGGTACATCACCGCCGCCGGATCGGGGGCGGCCATGAGCCGGTCGAACTCGGCGGCCGCCGCCCGGCATTGGTTGCGCATGACGTCGATGAGCATCTCGATCTGGCCGAGCTTGCCGGCGAACACCGCGTTGTCGGTCAGCGGGACGCCTTTGACCCGCTTGCCCGCCGCGTACTCCATCGACAGGTCCCGGATCCGGCGGGCGATCCCGATGGCCGTGGCGGCGATGAGGATGCGGCTGGCGTTCAGGCCGATCTCCAGATTGCGCAGCCCGTTGCCGCGCAGCCGGTTGCCGGCCGGCACCACGCACCCGCGCAACCGCACCTGGTAGGTGGCCGAGCCCCGGACACCGATCACATCCCAGCGCTTGACGATCTCCACCCCCGGGGTGTCGCGCGGCACCGCGATGACGGCGAAGTCGCCGTCGTCATCCGCCGAACGGGCCAGCACCAGCAGGGCCTCGGCGGCGTCGGAGTTGGTGGAGAAGTACTTGTCGCCGGTGACGACCAGGTCGTCGCCGGAGCGGGCGAAGACGGTGGCGGTGCGGCCCAGTTCGCTCCCGGCCTCCTCTTCGCTGCCCAGGATGCCGAGCACCCCGCCGTCGCGGGCCAGTTTCCGCAGCAGCGGGCCGGCCAGGGACTCCTCCCCGTACAGTTGCAGCATGGTGGTGCCCAGGATCGGCAGGAAGGAGCCGAAGGCGAACCCGGCGTCGCCGTAGGCCAGCTCGGAGACGATGTCCACACCGTCCTCCAGGGACACCCCACGGCCGCCGTACCGGGCCGGGATCCACCAGTTCGCCAGCCCGGCCTCATGCAACCGGACCGATTCGATGGTGGGCTGTTCGGGCAGGGCGTCGAAGTAGGAGGCCTTGTCCATCAGCTCGGTGTGGACGAAGGCCCGCACCCGGTCAAGCAGATCGGTGGTCATGACGGGCTCCCGGTTCATCGGGCCTCGGCTCGCGCCGCGGCCCTGGACTCGACGAACTCCCGGGCCTTGGCCATGGTCGCCCGGCTGTTGGAGCCGAGGGCGTGCCGGACCGCCTCCCGGGCGGCGGCCGGCGACGGCGGCGGGTCGGGCAGCGCGGCGATGCCTTCGGGGTCGAGGATCACCTGGTGCCGCGCGGTCACGGTGACCGTGCCGTCCGGTCCGGGTTCAAACAGCCACTCACCGTTGTGCGCGGCGAGCACGGGCGGCAGTTTGACCTGCTTGTAGGAGATCCGCCGCGGCAGGCAGACCCGTCCGGAGATCGTGGTGTGCACCGAGCCGTCCGGGGAGCGGGTGTCCATCTCCATGTACTGCAGCCCGGGCGTGTCCTCGCGGACCTCGATGCGCTGCACGTGAGGGATGCGCTCGGGCCATTTGGCCACGTCGTAGATGAAGTCGTAGACCTCCTCCAGGGGGCCGGTGACGGTCTCGGTGTCGCTGAAGTCCAACAGCAGTTCGGCCTCGGCGTCGCCGCGCTCGGCGGCGCGCCGCAGGTGCTCCAGTTCGGAGCGGCTGTTGGAGTCCACCGCCCGGGCGATGCGGTCGAGCCCGACCGGGTCATCGTCGACGGCCCGGTAGTGGTGGTCCAGGACGACCGTGCAGCCGCCGTCCGGCCGCGGCCGGATCGTCCAGGCGCCGCCCATCGCGGCGACCGGGTGCTGGGGGCGGGTCTGCTCGAACTCCACCCGGTGCCGATCCGGGTACAGCCGGCGCCGCGACTCCCAGGTGCGCAGTTCGCCGTTGGCCAGCGCCCAGATCCGGATGCGCTCTTCGGCGTCGTCGCCGTCGATCCGCTCCGCCCGCACGGTCGGCGGGAAGTACAGCGGCCAGCGGCTCACGTCGGCGACGATCCGATAAACGGCCTGGGCCGGGGCCGCCACGTCGATCCGGTGGCTCACCTCGGTCATGCCGATCCTGGAGGGGGTGGTGGGGGTCTGCACGGCGGGATCGGGGGTGGTGTCAGCGAAGTACTGCGGCATCGTGGCCGTCCAATCTGGTGATCATGAACTCGACGAGTTTCTGGGGAGTCGGGTGGTCCAGCACGGCTCCGGCGGGCAGCCGGAGCCCGGTCGCCGCGTTGAGCCGATTGCGCAGGTCCACGCTGAGCAGTGAGTCGAAGCCCAGGCTCTTGAAGGAGTCCTGGGGGCCGACCGTGGACGGGTCGCCGTAGCCGAGCACCTCGGCGGCGTGGGTGCGGACCAGCTGCAGCAGATCCTCGGCCGTCGGCCGCCGGGAGGCCGGATCCGCCGGGGCGTCCGCGGCGGGCCGGACGGCAGGGGGAGCCGCCGGGGCCGGACGGCGGGCGGAGGCGTCCTCGCGCAGGCCGTTCAGCAGCGCGGCCGCGCGGCTGCCGGGGTTCAAAAGACCGGTGTCGGCGGGCCGCAGGGGCACCAGCAACGACCGGGCGGAGCCCAGGCTCTGGTCCAGCAGCCGCAGCCCGTGCCGGGTTTCCATCGGGGCCAGCCCGATCCGGCTCAATGCGGCGGTGTCGGTCTGCGACAAGTGCCCGGTCATCCCGGTGGCCTCCCGCCACAGGCCCCAGGCCAGCGAGGTCGCCTCCAAGCCCCGTGCCCTGCGGTACTGGGCCAGAGCGTCCAGGAAGGCGTTGGCCGCGGCGTAGTTGGCCTGGCCCGGCCCGCCGAGCACTCCGATCGCCGAGGAGAACAGCACGAACGCCGACAGGTCCAGGTGCTCGGTGAGGCGGTGCAGGTTCCAGGCTCCGGTGACCTTGGGCCGTAGCACCGCCCGCAGCCTGGCCGGGGTGAGCTGGGAGATCAGCCCGTCGCCGAGCATTCCCGCGGTGTGGAAGACGCTGCCGGGCTCGTGCTCGGCGATGACCTTGGCGAGGGCGTTCTCATCAGTGACGTCGCAGGCGATCACGCTCACCTCGGCGCCGAGGCCGGCCAGTTCGGCGCGCAGCTCCGCCGCGCCCTCGGCGGCGGGGCCGCGCCGGCTCACCAGCACCAGGCGCCGCGCGCCGTGCGCGGCGGCCAGGTGCCGGGCCAGGACGGCGCCCAGGCCGCCGGTGCCGCCGGTGATCAGCACCGGGCGGTCCGGGTCGAAGGACCGCGGCATGGTCAGCACCAGCTTGCCGCGGTGCTTGGCCCTGCTGAGCATCCGCAGCGGCGTCTTGCCCTGGCGGACGTCCCAGGTGCGCAGCGGCAGGTGGGTCAGGACGCCGGCCTCGAACAAGGCGACCAGTTCGGCCAGCACCTCGCCGATCCGGTCCGGGTGCTGGCCGAGGATGTTGTAGGTCCGGTAGGTGATGCCGGGGTACTCGGCCTCGGTGCGGGCGACGTCGCGCAGGTCGGTCTTGCCCATCTCGGCGAACCGGCCGCCCTCGGCCAGCAGTCCCAGTGAGGCGTCAATGGCCTTTCCCGACAGTGAGTTCAGCACCACGTCCACGCCCCGGCCGCCGGTGACCGCTCGGAACCGCTCGGCGAAGTCCAGCGAACGGGAGGAAGCGATGTGGTCGTCGGGCAGCCCCCACTCGCGCAGCATCGCGTGCTTGCCGGGGCCGGCGGTGGCGAACACCTCGGCGCCCAGGTGCCTGGCCAGTTGGATCGCGGCCAGGCCGACGCCGCCGGTGGCGGTGTGGATCAGCACCGACTCGCCGGGCCGGATCCCGGCCACGTCGACCAGGCACTGGTAGGCGGTGATGAACACGATCGGCACGCTCGCCGCCTGCGCATAGCTCCAGCCCTCGGGCAGATGCCTGATCATGCGCTCGTCGGCGACGGCGACCGGTCCCAGGGAGCGTTCGAACATCCCGAACACCCGGTCCCCGACCGCAAAGCCGGTGACCTCGGAACCGACCTCGGTCACCACCCCGGCGCCCTCGCTGCCCATGGTCTTCTCGGTGGGGACCAGCCCCAGCCCGACGGTGACGTCGCGGAAGTTGAGCCCGGCCGCACGAACCTCGATGCGCACCTGCCGGGGCCCGAGCGGGGCCGCGGCCTCCGGGTGCGGGATGAGCGCCAGGTTCTCCAGGGTGCCCTTGCTGGTGACGTCCAGCCGCCAGAAGCGCTCTCCCTCCGGGGGGCGCAGGCCGTCGTCGTGCAGGGGCCGCAGCCGCGGCCGGTACAGCCGTCCCGCCCGGATGGCGACTTCGGGCTCGTCACAGCTCAACGCCCGGGGAAGGGCCTGGAGGGAGGCGGGGTCGTCGTCGATGTCGACCAGTGCGAACGTTCCCGGGTGCTCCGACTGCGCCGACCGCACCAGCCCGGTGACCACCGAGGAGGCCAGCCCGGGCACCGGCTCCCGGTCGGTGATCGACAGCGCCCCGCGCGTCACCAGTGCCAGCCTCGTGTCAGCCGACCGCCGGTCGGCCAGCCAGCCTTGCAGCAGGTCGGTGGCGGCGACGGCCAGCTCTTCGGCGGACTCCGGCAAGTCATGGCCGTCCGCGGCCAGGGCGGCCGCGACGACCGCCGGCGCCGGGTCGGGGAGCGATTCCAGGTCGGGGTAGTCGCGCCGGGCGCCGAGGCCGGGAGAGGCCAGCGTCGCCCATTCGGCGGACGGGCCCTCTTCCTCCTGCGGCATCGGCTCCCAGGCCAGTTCCAGGGTGGTGCCCTCTTCGTCCGGGTCGGCGGGGGGCCGCAGCTCCAGCTCCCCGACCGAGCCGACGACGCGGCCCTCCTCATCGCAGCAGCTCAGGGAGAGCCGGCCGGCCTCGGTGACCGCGCGCACCCGCAGCGTCCGCGCCCGGGTGGGGGCCAAGGCGACATCCCGCCATGCGAAGGGCACCACGAGCCTGGTGCCCGACTGCAGCACGGCGGCGTGCAGGGCGGCGTCCAGCAGCGCCGGGTGCGCGGTGGCGAAGTCCCCCGGGCCGCCGACCTCGTCGGGCAGCGTCACCTCGGAGAAGATCTCGTTGCCGCGCAGCCACATGGCGCGCAGGCCGGTGAACGCCGGACCGTAGCGGTAGCCGCGGCCCGACAGGCGCCGGTAGGCGTCGGTGAGGTCGACTCGGGAGGCGTCGGCGGGGGGCCACTGCTCGATCCCCTGGCCCTGCTCCCCGCCGCGGGCGGCCAGGACCGCCGTCGCATGTTCGATCCAGCCGCCGTCCGGACGGCGGGAGTGCACGGTCAGCGGCACCCGGCCGGCGGCGTCAGCGGCCTTGCAGACGATCCGCAGCTCGGCCGTGCCCTGGTCGGGCAGCGGCAGCGGGGCGCTCAGGGCGAGCTCGGCGACGACCGGGCGGCCGATCCGCTCGCCCGCCTCGGTGAGCAGTGACAGGAACACCGTGGCGGGCACCAGGGCGGTGTCCCGCACGGCGTGGTCGGGCAGCCAGCGGTGGATCTGCGGATCGATCCGCGCGGTCAGCACGGTCTGCCCGGACGGCAGGTCGGTCCGCCCGGTGACGAACGCCCCGCCGGCGGTGCCGGATGCGCCGCCCGTGCCGCCGGACGGCGCGGTCACCCAGTAGCGACTGCGGTCGAACTGGAACGTCGGCAGGTCGATCTGCCGCCCGGGGGGCTGCACCGCGGTCAGGTCGACCGGTCCGGCCGCGCCGGCCGGTGCGGCCGCCGACATCAGGAACTGGCCCAGTCCGCCGCCGTCCCTGCGGAGGGTGCCCACGACGGTGCCGCGGACCCCCATCTCCTCGCAGATCTCCTGCACTCCGTAGGTCAGCACCGGGTGCGGGCTGACCTCGATGAAGACCCGGTGGCCGCGGTCGATCAGCTGCCGGATCACCGGGTCGAACCGTACGGTGCTGCGGAGGTTGTCGTACCAGTAGGCGGCGTCCATGCTCGCGTCGTCGATGACGGTGCCGGTCAGCGTCGAGTGCAGCGGCACCTGCGGCGGACGCGGGGACACCCCGGCCAGTTCCTCCAGGAGCGTGTCCTTGAGCGCCTTCATGGCGTGGGTGTGGGAGGCGTAGTCGACCTCGATCCGGCGGGCCTCCACGCCTTGGCGTTCGCAGACCGCCAGGAGGTCTTCCAAGCCGTCTGTGCTCCCGGCCACCACGGTGGCGGTCGGGGCGTTGATGGCGGCGACGCTCACGCCGTCCACGGTGTTCAGCAGCCGCTGCGTCGCCTCCACGCCCAGCGGGACGGACACCATCCCCCCGGTGCCGGCCAGCGAGCGCAGGGCCCGGCTGCGCAGCGCCACGACCCGGCAGGCGTCGGCCAGGCTCAGCGCGCCGGCCACGTGCGCGGCGGCGATCTCGCCCTGGGAGTGGCCGACCACCGCCGCCGGGCGCACGCCGACCGACTCCCACAGCCGGGCCAGCGACACCATCACCGCGAACAGGGCGGGCTGCACCACGTCGACGCGGTCGAAGGAGTCGCCGCGCAGCTCCTCGGTCAGCCGCCAGCCGCACAATCCGGCCAATTCGCGTTCACAGGCGAGCATGCTCTCGCGGAAGACCCGGGACTCCTCCAGCAGCGCCAGGCCCATCTCCCGCCACTGCGATCCCTGGCCGGGGAAGACGAAGACCGGTCCGGCCTCGTCCGGGCGGGCCTCGCCGCGCAGCACGGTCGGCGACTGGTAGCGGCCGGTGGGGGGCGAGGCGGGGCCGCCGGAGGCCAGGGTCGCCAACCCCGCGGTCAGGTCGTCCCGGGTGTCGGCGATGACGACGCCGCGGTGGGGGAAGCGGGTCTTGGCGCGCAGGGTGCGCGCCACGTCCTCAGGGGCGGCCTGCGGCCTGCTCTCCAGGAAGCCGGCCAGGGCCCTGGCCTGGGTGCGCAGCGACTCGGGGGTGGGGGCCGACAGGCTCCACACCAGTGGGCCGGCGGCGGCGGGTTCGTCGTCCTGCTCCGGAACGGGCGGAGCCTCCTCCAGCACCAGGTGCGCGTTAGTGCCGCTGATCCCGAAGGAGGACACCCCGGCGCGGCGGGGCCGGCCGTCCCGCCGGGGCCATGGGCGGGCCTCGGTCAGCAGCGCCAGCCCGCTGCGCTCCCAGTCCACGTGCCGGGTGGGCCTGGAGACGTGCAGCGTCGCCGGCAGCGTCCCGGCCTTCATCGCCTGCACCATCTTGATGACCCCGCCGACTCCGGCGGCGGCCTGGGAGTGTCCCAGGTTGGATTTCAGCGAGCCCAGCCACAGGGGGTGTTCGGCGTCCCGGTCCTTGCCGTAGACGGCCGCCAGCGCGCGGGCCTCGATCGGGTCGCCCAGTTCGGTGCCGGTGCCGTGCGCCTCCACCGCGTCCACGTCGTGGGGGGCGAGGCCGCAGCTGCGCAGGGCCCGCCGGATGACCTCCTCCTGGGCCGGCCCGCTCGGCGCGGTCAGGCCGTTGCTGGCGCCGTCGGAGTTGGTGGCGCTGCCCCGGATGAGGGCGTGGATGCGGTGTCCCCGGGCGAGCGCGTCCGGCAGCCGCTCCAGCAGCAGCAACCCGGCGCCCTCCGACCAGGCGGTGCCGTTGGCGTCGTCGGAGAAGGCCCGGCAGCGCCCGTCCGGAGACAGCCCGCCCTGCCGGTGGAAGTCGACGAACATGCCCGGCGTGGCCATCACCGCCACCCCGCCGGCCAGCGCCAGGTCGCACTCGCCCTGGCGCAGCGCCTGGACGGCCAGGTGCACGGCGACCAGCGAGGAGGAGCAGGCGGTGTCCACGGTGATCGCCGGGCCGCGCAGCCCGAAGTAGTAGGCGATGCGTCCGGAGGCGACGCTGGGCGTGCTGCCGGTGATGCGGTAACCGCCGGCGCCTTGGTTGTCCTCGTGCAGCCGCGGCCCGTACTCCTGAGCCATCGCGCCGACGAACACTCCCGTGTTGCTGCCGGCCAGGCCGTCGCGGTCCATGCCGGCCCGTTCGAAGGTCTCCCAGGCCACTTCCAGCAGCACCCGCTGCTGGGGATCCATGCCTTCGGCCTCGCGCGGCGAGATGCCGAAGAACTTGGCGTCGAACTGGTCGGCGTCGTGCAGGAAGCCGCCCCGGTCGGTGCCGGCCCGGCCGCCGGCGAGATCTTCCGGCCGCCAGCCGCGGTTGTCGGGAAAGCCCGAGGTGGCGTCCACGCCCTCGGCGACGAGCCGCCACAGGTCCTCCGGCGAGCGGACGCCGCCGGGATATCGGCACCCCATGGACACGATCGCGATGGCCTCCTGCTCACCGCGTGGGGCTCTGGTTCCAGCAGTCATCGTCAACGTGGCCTTTCGTCGGGTTGCAGCGAACGTGCAGCGGATGCGCCGTGCCGGGCGGCGGGCGGTCAGCCGGATGCTTCCGTCCGGAGCGCTTCGATCAGCGCCGCCGGGGTGGGATGGTCGAACAGCAGGGTGGCGGGCAGGTCGCGGCCGGTGCGCCCGGCGATCGCGGTGCGCAGCGCCACCGCCATCCGCGAGTCCAGCCCCAGGTCAGTGAACGTGCGGTCCAGGTCCAGCTCACTGCCCGGGTCGGCGCCCAGCAGCCGGTTGGTGCACTCAACGACCAGGGCCGCCGGATCGCCGTCCCAGTCCGGGACCGGCGCGGCCGGCCCGGCGGTCAGTTCCGGCAGGGCGGTGTCCAGCCAGTACGGCTTGCGCTGGAAGGGGTACAGCGGCAGGTCGACCGGGCGCGCCCCCGGCCCGTACAGGGCGGACCAGTCGACCGGGGCGCCGCAGACGAAGGCCGCGGCGGCGGCCGCGGCGACCCCGGCGGTCTCGTCGCCGCCGGCCAGCGGTGCGGCGTACCGGGCGGCGTCCGGCCCGAGCGTCTCGGCCGCCAGGGCCGACAGCTGCGCGCCGGGACCGGCCTCGATGAAGAGCCGGGCGCCCAGCTCATGGGCGGTCCGCACGGCCAGGTCGAAGCGAGTGGCGGCGCCCGGGTGCCGCAGCCAGTGGTCCGGGTGCGCGCTCTCCTGCGGGGCCGCCGCCCGGCCGGTCACCGCCGACACGATCACCGGGCCGACGGGCCGGTTCCAGGTCAGCGTGTCGGCGACGGCCCGCAGCTCGTCCATGGAACCTCCCGCCGCGCCGTCCATCAGCCGGGCGCGGTGCGCGACCAGCGTCGCCGCGTCCTCCAACGACAGCACGCCCGCGACGTGGGCCGCCACGAACTCGCCCTGGGAGCGGCCGGCCAGCACGCCGGGGGTCATTCCCCACGACTCCAGCAGCCGGTACAGGGCGATCTGCAGCGCGAACAGCGCCGGCTGGGCGTGGACGGCACGCACGTCCAGGTCGTCGCGTTCCCACAAGGTGTCCTGGAGGGCGGTGCCCAGGTGCGGTTCGACCGCGGCGCAGGCCTCATCGAACGCCCGTGCGAAGACTTCGAACTCCTTGTGGAGCCGTCGTCCCAGGCCCGTCCGCCAAGCGCCGGGGCCGGGAAACAGGTAGGCGATGCGGCACTCGCCCGGCGCGACGGCGCCGGTGATCGGGGCGGTCTCCGCGCCGGTGATCGGGCCCGGCTCCTGCGGTTCCGTCCCGTCGGCCAGGGCCCGCAGCCGGGAGGCCAGGCCGGCGGCGTCGGCGGCGACCACGGCGGCGCGGCAGCGCAGCGGCGCCCGGGTCGTGGCCGCGGAGAAGGCCAGGTCCAGCAGGGCGGGGCGGCGGGAACGCGTCATCCGGTCGGCGAGCCCGGCCGCCAGCCGGCGCAGCGCCGTCTCGTCGTGCGCGGACAGCGGCACCGGGACCGCCCGGTCCCCGGTCTGCGGCGGCGGCCCGGCCTGCGGGCGGGGGGCCTCGCCGAGCACCACATGGCAGTTGGTGCCGCCGAGGCCGAAGGAGGATACCCCGGCCACCAGCGGCCGATCGGCGGCCGGCCAGTCCTGCCATTCGTCGCACACCCGCAGTCCCAGCCCCTCCAGGTCGATCGCCGGGTTGGGCCGCCGGTAGTTCAGGCTGGGCGGCAGCCGGCGGTGGAACAGGCTCGCCGCCGTCTTGATGACCCCGGCGATGCCCGCCGCCCCCTCCAGATGGCCGATGTTGGTCTTGACCGAGCCCACCAGCAGCGGCGCGCCCGGCGGGCGTCCCCGGCCCAGCACCTCGCCCAGGGCGGCCGCCTCCACCGGGTCGCCCACGGGGGTGCCGGTGCCGTGCAGTTCCACGTAGGCCACCTCGGATGGCGCCACCCCGGCTTCCCGGTAGGCCCTGGTCAGCACTTCCCGCTGGGCGTCCCGGCTGGGCGCGGTGAGGCCGGGACCGCCGCCGTCGTTGTTGACCGCGCTGGCCAGTACGGTGCAGTACACCCGGTCACCGGCGGCCAGGGCGGCGTCGAGCGGTTTGAGGATCAGCACACCGGCGCCCTCGCCGCGCACGATCCCGTCGGCCCGGGAGTCGAAGGTGTGGCAGCGGCCGGTGGGCGACATCGCGCCCAGCTCGGCCAGGATCCGGTCTCCGATGGCCTCCAGGTTCAGTTGGACGCCTGCGACCACGGCCATGGCGCACTCCCCGCGCCGCAGGGCGCCCACCGCCTGGTGCAATGCCACCAGCGAGGAGGACTGGCCGGTGTCGATGACCATGCTGGGCCCGGTGAACCCGAAGGCGTGCGAGAGCCGGTTGGCCAGGAAGGCCCGGCCGATCCCGGTCATGGTGTAGGGGCCGACCGTCCCGGAGGCGCGGCTGGCCAGCGCATAGTCGTCGGAGCAGGAGCCGACGAAGACGCCGGTCGGACCGGGTGGCGCGCTCGGCGGGATGCGCGCGTCCTCCAGGGCGTGCCAGCACAGTTCCAGCAGGATCCGCTGCTGAGGGTCCATCGCGGCGGCCTCGCGGGCGGAGATGCCGAAGAAGGCGGCGTCGAAACGCTCGACCTCGGCGAGGTAGCCGCCCGGGCGGCGGCCCTTGCGGCGACCGGTGCCCGATCCGATGGCCTCGCCGCCCGACAGCAGCATCCGCCAGAACCCGGCCAGGTCGTCGGCTCCGGGGAAACGGCAGGCCATGCCGACCACGGCCACCGGTTCCGCGAGTGCGGCCTGCGCGGCGGTGCGGTCAGCCATGGCGTCCTCCCGCCTCCATCGCGGCGGGTCGCCGGGCCCGAGCAGCCGGCGGGGCGGTGAGCCGGCGGCGCGCTTCGTCGACGGCCCTGCGGTCCGCCTCGTCGCCCCGCGGACGGTCCGGCAGCAGCGGCAGGACACGGCTGTGTCCTTGGACGACCCGGCGCTGCCGGCGGGCCAGCTGGGTCAGGCTGTTGCCCGGCCCGGCCTCCACCAGCACGCAGTCGTGGTCGTCCAGCAGCTTGGTCAGCGCGCCGTGAAAGTAGACGGTCTGGGCGGCCTGCCACGCCCAGAACTCCGGATCGGTCGCCTGCCGGTCGGTCAGCACGGCCTGGGTGTAGGCGGAGTAGACGGTCAGCCGCGGCGGGCGCAGCCGCACCTGACGGAATCCCGGCAGGGTGGCCAGCACCGCCTTCTCGACCACCGGGCTGTGGAACGCCTGGCGGGCCAGCACGTCCCGGCAGATCAGGCCCCGGCCGTCCAGGATCCGTGCCGCCTCCTCCAGCGGCTCACGCTCCCCGGCCAGCAGCACCTGGCGGGGCCCGTTGACCGCTGCCAGGTGCACCCTGCCGCCCAGCAGATCGGCGACGTCCTCCACCGAGGCCGCCACGGCGAGCATGCCGCCGGGCGGGGTGTCGGCGAAGCAGGCGATCCGCTCGCGCATCAGCCGCATGCCGTCGCCGAAGTCGATGACCCCGGCCAGGGTGGCGGCGGCGACCTCGCCGACGCTGTGCCCCAGCAGGGCCACCGGGCGGACGCCCCAGCCGAGCACCATCTGTCCCAGCGCGTGGTTCACCGCGTACAGCAGCGGCTGCGCCACGGTCACGTCGTCGAACATCGGCGACGGCGACGATGCGAGCCATTCGGCTCGCAGCCGCGGGCCGTCGTCGCCCATCAGGCCGAAGGCCTCATCCATCCAGGCCGTGAACGTCTCCTCGTGCCCGTACAGGCCGGCCGCCATCCTCGGGTGTTGGGCACCCTGCCCGGGAAGGACGAGGGCGACCGGCCCGACGGTCTGCTGCCCTGTGAGCGACATCCGGTCACCTTCCTCTCCTCGCCCCGACGGTGCGGCGAGGGCTTCAAGACTCGCCTGAGGATCGATCGAGGCCCCAGGGCTCCGTCTGTGCTTGAGCCGCCTGCGAGCACCGCCGCACAGGGTCTGTCGAACGGTGGACCCATGTCGCGGAAGGAGGAGCGGTGGGGGGCGCGGAGATCTTCGTATCCGGTGTCGGCCTGTACCTGGCGCCGGCCATGCCCGCCGAGGAGGCGGTCGAACGCGGGCTCACCGATCTCTGGACCGTCCGGCGCACCCGGATGCGTTCGGTGTGCGTCGGCGAGGAGTCGGGCCCCGAAATGGCGGTCAAGGCCGCCCGGGACGCGCTGCGCCACGCCGGTGCCGCCCCGGACGACATCGACTTGGTGCTGCACGCCAGCACCTACTTTCAGGGTCACGACCTGTGGGCGCCGGCCTCCTACGTGCAGCGGGAGTCGATCGGCGACCGGCCCCGGGGCGCCTGCCCCGCCATGGACGTCGGGCAGTTGTCCAACGGCGGCCTGGCCGCCATGGAACTGGCCGCGGCCTACCTGCGGGCCGACCCTCGCCGGCACAGCGCGCTGATCACCACCGGTGACCGGTTCTGCCCGCCGGGCTTTGACCGTTGGGCGACCGACCCGGGCACGGTGTGCGGGGACGGCGGCACCGCGCTCGTGCTGTCGCGGGTCGGCGGTTTCGCCCGGCTGCGCAGCCTGGTGACCGTCTCCGACCCGGCGCTGGAGAAGATGGGCCGGGGCGCCGACCCGTTCGGGGCCGGGCCGCTGACGGCCCGCGTCCCGATCAGCCTGGAGCAGCATCGCGCTCTGCTGATGAAGGAACTGGGCGCATCGGAGCTGATCGACCGGCTGCGCGCCGGGCAGCGGGCGGCCTACGAGCGGGCCCTGGCCGAGGCCGGCCTCCAGGCCAAGGAGATCGCCTGGTTCGTGGTGCCCAACCTGGGTCACCCGAAGATGGAGTTCCAGTTCTTCACCGCTTTGGACATCGACCCCGGCCGCACGACCTGGCCGTGGGGTTCGGGGGTCGGTCATCTGGGCGCCGGTGACCAGATCGCTGGGCTGGCTCATCTGGTGCGCATCGGCGCGCTGGCGCCCGGCCAATCATGCGCGCTGATCGGTGCCGGCGGCGGGTTCGCCTGGACGGTGGCCGTGCTGGACGTGTTGCGCATCCCCTGAACGCCCGCACCGGGCGTCCAGCCCTCTTCCACGCGGATTCGAGAGCAGTGCGGAAGCCTCGCCAGCAAATCCCAACAAAACGCACCAAGTGCCGCAAAAGAACAGAGAGCGGGCCAGAAGATCATGACAGTAGCCGAAGCGAAAGACGCCCTGCAGGCGTTCCGCGACCAGCAGGTGCGCTGGACCGACGCCGGCCAGGGCCTGGAACAGGCCACCATCGAAGTCCCCCTCGACTACTCCAACCCCACCGGACGCTGGCTGACCATCGCGATCAGCCGCCGGCGGGCGCTGGACCCGCAGCGGCGCCGGGGCATCCTGCTGGCGGTCAACGGCGGGCCCGGCGGATACTTCGGGTTCGGCCGGCGCTTCCCCGACATCCTGGCCGACAGCCCGCTCGCCCACTGCTACGACCTGATCGGCTTCGACCCCCGGGGCACCGGCGACTCCACCCCGCTGACCTCCGAGGTCACCCCGGTGCGGGCTCCGCTCGACTCCCGGCCCGACGACGCGGCCTTCGCGCTGATCGCCGAGGACATGCGCGTCCGCGAAGAGGGCAACCAGCGGGCCGGCGGCGACCTGCGTCCCCACTTCAGCACCCGCAACATCGCCCGCGACATGGACCTGATCCGGGCCGTGCTGGGCGAACCGGTGATCAACTTCCTGGGCTACACCTTCGGGACCTACCTGGGCGCCGTCTACGGCAGCATGTTCCCCGCCCACCTGGACCGCAGCGTGCTCGACTCGTGCGTGCACCCGGACTGGTCCTGGCGCGAGCAACTGATGGCGCAGGGCCCGGCCAACCGGGAGAACGTGGAGAAGTGGGCCGCCTGGGTGGCCGAGCGCAACCGGCACTTCGGGCTGGGCACCTCCGCCGAGCAGGTCCTGGAGGCCGTCGAAGAGGCCGCCGCCGCCCTGGCTGCGGACGGGCGGGCAGAGAGCATCCGGCTGCGCACGCTGTTCGACGGCGCGCTCGGCTCGCGATCGGCGAACCGGGCGCGCTGGGAAGAGCTCGGCCGGATGGTCGCCGACCTGCGCGGCGGCGACCTGGAAGCGGCCCGGACCTGGCTGGCCGACGAGCGGATCTGGCCGCCGACCGAGACCGGCGGCACCACCCGCTGCGGCGTCCTGGACGCCGTCACGCTGGAGAAGGACTGGCCCACCGACCTGGAGACCTACTACGCCGACATGCGCCGCTACCGCGAGCGCTACCCCTACGGGTACGGCGTGATGCGGGCCCAGCCGTGGGTCGGGGCCTTCCGCTCCTTCCGCCCGCCGGAGCCGCCGACCGTCCTGCGCCGGGACGGCTACCCGGCCGGGATCGTGGTGCGCGCCGACGGAGACCCGATCGACCACGCCGCCGGCGGCGCGGCCATGGCGGCCCGGCTCGGGCACCGGCTGATCACCGTCGCCGACTCCGGCCAGCACGAGATCTACCTGCTGTGCCGCAACCCCGAAGTGGACGCCCTGGTCACCGGCTACCTCGTCGACGGCGTCCTGCCGCCGCACGACGTCGTCTGCGCCAGCACCGTCCCCCGTCCGGACATCCCGGCCGACCCGGCCGAGTGACGTCCGTCCGCGAACCGATCACATCCGCACAGGCGCTCAGAGAGGAAGGCAGCATGGCACGCGCACTGGTCATCGGGGGTGGCATCGCCGGCCCGGTCGCCGCGATGGCGTTGCAGAAGGTCGGTTTCGAGCCGACGATCTACGAGGCCTTCGACCGCGCCGCAGACGGCGTCGGCGCTTTCGTGAACCTCGCCCCCAACGGCCTGAACGCCCTGGAGAACCTAGGCCTGGCCGAGCTGGTCACCCGCAAGGGCTTCGACACCCCCGAGATCGCCTTCTACAAGCACACCGGCAAGCCGCTCACCGGTCCGATCAGCATCGGCCGCCATTCCGGCGACGGTGCCGTGATCCGCACCTTGCGCCGCCCGGAGCTGTACGCCGAGCTGCGCAACGAGGCCATCCGCCGCGGCATCCGCATCGAGTACGGCAAGCGCCTGGTGGACGCCGTCCCCACCGCCGACGGGGTGCGCGCGGTGTTCGCCGACGAGCAGACCGCCGAGGGCGACATCCTGATCGGCGCCGACGGCCTGCACTCGCAGGTGCGGAGCGTCATCGACCCGGCCTCGCCCGCCCCCCGTTTCCTGGGCGTGCTCAACGTCTTCGGCTCCGCCGAGGGCCTGCGGGTCGAGGGCAAGCCCGGCCCGCTGCACATGTTCTTCGGGCGCAAGGGCTTCTTCATGTACATCAAGACCCCCAGCGGTGACGTGTGGTGGTTCGCCAACCCGGCGGTGCCCGACGAGGCGCGCGCCGAGCGGCTGCGCCGCCTGCCGGCCGAGAGCCGGCGGGAGTGGCTGCTGGAGGTGTTCGGGGGCGACAAAATGCCCGCCGCCCGGATCGTCGCCGCCTCGACGGACCTGCCCGCCCCCACCCTCGCCTACGACGTGCCGAAGGTGCCGCGCTGGCACCGCGACCGCATGATCATCATCGGGGACGCCGCGCACGCGGTGTCCCAGACCGCAGGCCAGGGCGCCGCCGTCGCCATGGAGGACGCGATCGTGCTGGCCAAGTGCCTGCGGGACGCGCCGACGGTCGAGGCCGCCTTCGACGCCTACGAGTCGCTCCGCCGGGAGCGGGCGGAGGCCATCGTGGCGCTGGGCAAGCACAACAAGGAGGGCAACACCGCCGGCCCGCTGGGACGGGTGATCCGGGACTTCTTCATCAAGCGCGCCTTCCGGGAGGGGTCCAAGAACAACCCCGTCTGGCCGCACACCCACCGTATTCACTGGGACACGCCGGTGGTCATCGGCGACGCCCGGTCCGGCGTGCGCACGGCCTCGTGACCGTGGTGCACCGACGCGTCCCGCAGCACAGTTCGAGGAGCAACCGACGATGACCGCGACCACCCACGAGTCCTGTCCGGTCCACCGGTCCGAGCAGCCGTTCCCCCACCCCCGGCAGGGTCCGTTCACCGTGCCCGCGACGTACGCGGAGATGGTGGAAAAGGGCGTCGTCCAAGTGACGCTCGCCAACACCGGGCTCCGCGTCTGGGCGGTCACCGGCTATGACCGGATCCGCAGGCTGCTGGCCGATTCGAGGATCAGCGCCTCCCGCAAGCACGACAACTTCCCGTTCTTCTTCGTCCCCCCGCCGCAGGCGCGCACCGAGACCTCCTTCATCGGCTACGACCCCCCCGAGCACACCGCCGCGCGGCGCAAGGTGGCCGCGGCGTTCACCCGCCAGCGGGTCAGGCTGCTGCGGCCGATGATCCAGCGGGTCATCGACGAGCACATCGACCGGCTGCTGGAGTGCGAGCCACCGGTCGACTTCCACTGGAACTTCTCGCTGTCGGTGCCGACCACCGTGATCTGCGAGTACCTGGGCGTCCCTCAGAACGACCACGCCTTCATCATCAAGCACAGCAACAATCTGTTCGGCGCCGACAGCACCCCCAAGGAGCGGCTGGCCGCGATCGTGGAGGTCAACGACTACATCGCCGACCTGGTCGAGCACAAGGAGAAGGAGCCCGGCGACGACCTGACCAGTGCGGTGATCGCCGAGTACCGCGCCTGCGGTGAGGAGTACTCCCGGCGGGAGCTGGTCAACATGATCAGAATGCTGCTGAACGGGGGGCATGAGACCACCGCCAGCATGATCTCGCTGGGCACCGCCTGCCTGCTGGAGCATCCCGACCAGCTGGCCGAGCTGCTGGCCGACCCCGAAGGCCTGATCGAGCCGGCCGTCGAGGAGCTGGTGCGGCTGGCGAGCATCGGCGACCTGGCGGTGCCCCGGGTGGCGCTGGAGGACATCGACATCGACGGCACCGTGATCCCCGCCGGGGACGGGATCCTGTGCCTGCTGCTGACCGCCAACCACGACCCGCGGGTCTTCCCCGACCCCGAACGGCTCGAGCTGCGCCGGGGCAGCCGCAAGCAGCTCGGTTTCGGGTACGGGGCGCACCACTGCATCGGCGCCGAGCTGGCCCGGCTGGAACTGCAGCTGGTGTGGACGACCCTGTTCCGCCGCATCCCATCGCTGCGGCTGGTCAAACCGCTGGCCGAGGTGCCCCGCAAGGAGGGCGCCATCGTCTACGGCCTGTGGTCCCTGCCCGTCACCTGGGAGACGTGAGGCCCATGTACGAGGCAGACCTCGCCGAGATCTACGACATGGTGTACCGGGGCCGGGGCAAGGACTACGCCGCCGAGGCCGCCGAGGTGAGCGAACTGGTGCTGGCCCGCAGGCCGGACGCGGTGTCGCTGCTGGACGTGGCCTGCGGGACCGGTGCGCACCTGGCCTTCACCCGGGAGCGCTTTGAGACCGTCGAAGGGCTGGAGCTGTCCGAGCACATGATCGCCAAGGCGCGGGAGGCGCTGCCCGGCGTCCCGGTGCACCGGGGCGACATGCGCGACTTCGACCTGGGCCGCACCTACGACGCAGCCATGTGCATGTTCAGCTCCATCGGCTACCTGGGGTCGACGGGAGAGCTGGAGGCCACGCTGAGCCGCCTGGCCCGGCACTTGAGCCCCGGCGGCGTCCTGGTGATCGAGCCCTGGTACTTTCCCGAGCGTTTCATCGACGGCTACATCGCCCGTGACCTGGTCTCCTGTGGTGACCGGGTGGTGGCCCGGGTCTCGCACTCCACCAGGAACGGCCGGCAGGTGCCGATCACGGTGCACTACATCGTCGCCGACAAGTCGGCCGGCATCCGGCACTTCACGGACCTGCATTTGATGAGGCTGTTCACCCGGGAGGAGTACGAGAGGGCCTTCGAGCGGGCCGGTTTCGCCGTCGAGTACCTGACGGACGGGCGCTTTGACTGCGGGTTGTTCGTCGGGGTGCTCAAATGAGGCGCGCCGTCTGACGATCGCCGACGGACGAAGGGTCCGGGCCGGCCGGCCCGGACCCTTCACCGTGTCCTGCGCTCCTCACCGCCCGGTCGCCGGGACCGCGGCCTGTTCCCACATGGCCCGCAGCGAGTCCGCCAGGTCGATGCGGGCCCGCCAGCCGAGCAGCTCGGCGGCGGGCCGGGGATCGACTCGCATCCATGCTCCGCCCAGGCCGGCGGCCCGCCGGTCCTCGGCGGCGACGATGCGCACCGGATGGCCGGTCACCGCGGCGAACGTCTCCACCAGGGTCCGCGCGGCGACGGCCCGTCCGCTGCCGATGGCGATCGCCCGGCCCGGGCAGTCCGCCTCGGCCGCCAGGGCGACGGCTCGGGCGACGTCGCGGACGTCCACGTAGTCACGCCGGGTGTCGGTGACGGTGACCGACATGACACCGCCCTCGGCCAGCGCCGCGCGCAGCATCGCCACCAGCTTGCCGGGGAAGCTCTCCGGGGACGGGTGGGGACCGCTGATGTTGGCCGACCGCAGCACCAGGGCGTCGACCTCGCCGGTCCGGGCGGCCCGCAGCACCGCCTGCGAGCCGGCGAGCTTCGTCCTGGCGTAGGGCGTGCGCGGGTTCGGCCGGGTGTGCTCGCCGACCGACGTGCCGACGGGGACGTCCCCGTACTCGTGCACGGTGCCGATGTGCACCAGGCGGGGACGCCACGGCAGGGAGCCGATTCCGGCCAGCAGCCGCCGCACCAGGTCCAGATTCATCCGGACCATCTCCTCCTCCGTCCGGTCCCAGCCGTCGGTGGCGTTCGCCGCATCCGTGGCGTTGACGATCAGGTGCGCCCGCTCCCGCGCCAGCAGCGCGCCGATCCGCTCGGCGGTGGCGGTCTCCAGGTCCAGCGAGACGAACCGGTGGCCCGCCGCATGGGGCGCCGGGTGGCGGGCCACCGCGATGAGCCCATAGCCGCGGCGGGCCAGCTCGGCACAGACGTGCCGGCCGAGCCAGCCGGTGCCGCCCAGCACGACCGCCCGCCGCCCGTGCGGTGCCGCTCCGGGCGTCGGGCGTCTCATCGAGCGTCCGCCACCAGGCGTTCGATGACCGGCACCATCGCGGCGGGCGACGGCAGACCGGCGATCTCCTCCCGCGCCGCGACGGCCTGCTTGGCGTAGCCGGGCTCCTCCAGCAGGGCCCGGCAGGACTCCAGCAGCCGCTCAGGAGTCAGCTCGGCGGGCGGCAGGTGGTGCACCGCGCCGAACTCGGCCAGCCGGCGCACCGCATCGATCGGCTTGCCGCGGCCGGGGATGACCACCTGGGGCAGGCCCTGGCAGAGGCTGGCCAGCATGGTGCCCGGACCGCCGTGGTGCACCACGGCGTCACAGCCGGGCAGCGCGGAGGTCAGCGACACCCAGCCGGCGGCGATGACGTTGTCCGGCAACGGACCCAGGCCCTCCACCAGGTGGTCGGCCACCGCCACGACCAGCTCGGCGTCCAGGGACGACAGGGCCCCCAGCATCTGGGCCAGCATCGGCAGCCCGCCGATCTGCGGCTGCACCGAGCCGAGGGTGACCAGCACCCGCGGGCGGGTCCGCTCCTGCAGCGCCCAGTCGGGGATCGCACCGGGCTCCCCGTAGGGCACGTACCGCACCTGCTGCGCACCCTCGGTGATCTCGCCCAGCAGCGGCGGGCAGTTGTCGATGATCAGGTCCGGTTCCGGCAGCCCGTCCAGGCCCAGCCGCTCCAGCTCAGGAGCCAGCTCCCGGGTCGCGGAGGTGACGATCGGCAGGTCACCGGGGCCGACGGTGTGCTTGATCCACGGCACGCCGTGCAGCCGCGCGGCCGCGGCGACGGCGGCGAAGGAGTAGGACTCGGTGACGATGGCGTCCGGCCGCCACCGGGCGACCAGGTCGCGCAGGCCGTCGACGGTACGGGCGGCCAGCCTGCCGAAGCCCCGCCCGATCTCGACCGTCATGCCCTCGTAGGAGTCGGGCGGGCGGACGATGTTGCCCTCCCGGTCCCTGGCCATGACATCGCCCATGTCCAGCGAGCCGCACACTGGAGTCATGGCCAGTCCGGACTGTCGTACGGTCTCCTCGAAACTCTCCGCGGTCGCGACCAGCACCTCATGACCGGCCGCGCGCAGCGCCCACGCCAGGGGAACGATCGGGAAGAACAGCGGGTGCGCCGGGCCGGTGTTCATCAAGATTTTCATGCCCGGAAGTTAGGAAATCACTCTGGAGACCGGCTTGACCACGACTCGACAGGCACCCAAATTTTGGACATAGCCACACTTTGCGACTATACCGCCGCATTTCCATATGCACCGAAAATATCGGCTTCGATGCGCAGGCAGTCGGCGTATTCCGGCAGCTCGCCGGCGGCCATGACCTGTTCCAGGGTCGGTGCCTTCCGGTCCCGTTCGGACAGGATCGGTTCGATATCAGAGGGAATGGGCAGGCGCAGCCGCGGATCGAACACCGACAGTTCCCGCTCATTCTCGGGGGTGAAGCACTCAGAGAGCAGATAGGACATCACCGAGCCGTCCCGCAGGGCGACAAAGGCGTGCCCCACCCCCACCGGCAGGTACACGGCCCGGCAGTCGTCCGGGCCGAGCGGCACGGCGTCATAGCGGCCGAACGTCGGCGACCCGAGCCTGAGGTCCACCACGATGTCGAGCACCCTGCCATGGGGGCAGAAGACGTACTTGGCCGTCCGGCCCGGCGGGGTGACGGTGAAGTGCACGCCGCGCACCACGCCGCGCCGGGACACGCTGTGAATCGTCTGCGCCACCGGGAACGCCCGGTGCCCGCCCACCCGGGAGAACCCCTCTCCGTGGAAGGGCGTCACCACCTGCCCGCGGGCGTCCCGGAAGATCGGGGGGACGAACTCGAACGCACCGGCCACCGCGAGTTCACGTACTCGCATTCCTCGCTCCGCTCCAGTGAACCTTTTTCAACACGCCGTTCTGCCTGCTCGTCATCGTGACGGCCGGCTTTCCCCCACGATCCCGGCGGGCACGGCCGCACGGGCTCACAGGCCGCGTGCGGAAAAGAGTTCAGCGGGATTCCAGCGATGCTCGAGCCGGTGCCGGGGAAATCGGTGTCACCCGCTGGCAGCATCGATAACATCCCTTGAACGCCGCTGGAGACCCGGTCGACGTTTGAAAGGACGTGATGGAGACCCTGAGCCGCCGGGCGCTCAACCGGGCGACGCTGGAGCGCCAGCTACTGCTGCGCCGGGTCGACTGGCCGCCCGCCAAGGTGATCGAGCATCTGGTCGGCCTGCAGGGCCAGGACCCGGACCCGCCCTACTTCGGCCTGTGGTCGCGGATCGAGGGCTTCCAAATCGAGGACCTGGTCCGGCTGCTGCACGATCGCCAAGTGGTGCGGGCGATGCTCTTCCGCGGCACCCAGCACCTGCTCACCGCCGACGACTACGTGCGATTCCGGCCGCTGTTCGACAAGCTGCTGGCCACCTTGCAGAACGGGACCTTCCGCCGCCAGACCGAAGGCATCGACCTGGCCGAACTGGCCCGGGCCGCTCGCGAGATCATCGGATCCGGCACGGTGACCCGCCCCGAGCTGGGCAGGGCACTGGCCGAGCGGTGGCCCGGACGGGATCAGGTGGCGCTGGCGCGGTCGGCCCAGCACCTGCTGCCGGTCCTGCATCCGCCGCCCGACGGCCTGTGGCGGCGGCGTGGTGCCACGCCGTTCGCGCTCGCCGAGCACTGGCTGGGCCGGCCGCTGTCGAAAGAACCGTCGGTGCAGGACCTCATCCGGCGCTACCTGGCGGCCTTCGGCCCGGCCACGGTCAGCGACGTGCGGGCCTGGAGCGGGCTGACCGGGCTGAAGGAGGCCTTCGAGCCGCTGCGGCCGAAACTGCGCACCTTCCGGGACGAAAACGGGCGGGAACTGTTCGACCTGCCCGACGCACCGCGCCCCGACCCGGACGTGCCCGCCCCGGTGCGCTTTCTGGCCGCGCTCGACAACGTGGTGCTCAGCTACCACGACCGCTCCCGCATCGTGACCGAGGAGCAGCGCAAGTACGCCTGGATCGACGCGACGATGACGGTGGACGGCTTCGTGCGCGGGCTGTGGGCCATCAAGCGGGCCAAGAAGACCGCCACACTGGACATCCGGCTGTTCGAGCCACTGTCCAAACGACAGGAGGCGGAGGTCCTCGCCGAGGGCGAGCGGCTGCTGCGCTTCGGTGCCGCCGACTGCGAGGTCCACGACATCCGGTTCCGCCCGGTCGGGGAGTGAACGCCCCGCCGTACCGTCCCGGACACCGGCGGGACGAAGGCCCCGGCAGGTCCCAGGCCCGGCTTCCCGGACGCCGGGCCTGGGCGGATCCCGCCACGGGGACGGGGAGCCCTCATCCGCGGGGGCCGAAGGCGGAAAGGGCTCAGTAGTTGCCGAGTCCGCCGCAGACGTTGAGCGCCTGCGCGGTGATGGAGGCGGCGGTATCGGTCACCAGGTACGCGACCAGGCCGGCCACCTCTTCCGGAGTGGAGTAACGGCCCAGCGGAATCTTGGCGTTGAACCTTTCGAGCACCTCCTGCTCGGTGATGCCCCAGTACTCGGCATAGCCGGCCCGGACTCGCTCGGCCATCGGCGTCTCGACGTACCCGGGGCACACCGCGTTGACGGTGATACCGGTCTTGGCCAGCTCCAGGCCCACGGCCTTGGTGAAACCCACCACCCCGTGCTTGGAGGCCGAGTACGGCGAGGCGTAGATCACGCCCTGCTTGCCTCCGGTGGAGGCGATGTTGATGATCCGCCCGTAGCCGTCCTTGCCCATCCCACCGTTGGCCAGTACCTCCCGGGTGACGCGGAAGACACCGTTGAGGTTGGTGTCGATCACGTCGAGCCAGAGCTGCTCATCGAGCGCGGCGATCTCTCCGCCCCCGCTGCGGCCGGCGTTGTTGACCAGGATGTCGATGCGCCCGTACCGAGCGACGGCGTCCGCCACGGCGGCCCGCACCTCCTCCCCGGAGGTCACGTCGCAAGGGCCACCCGACACCTCCAGGCCCTCGGCGGTGAGCCGGCCGACGGTCGCCGCCATTTTCTCGGCGTTCCGCGCGCATCCGTACACCGCGATCCCCTGCCGGGCCAGGGTGCGGGTCACCGCCAGGCCGATGCCGCTGCTGGCGCCGGTGACGAAGGCGACTCGCCTGTCGGTCATCTGCCCGTCTCCTTGCCGCCGCTCACGCGGCCAAGCCGGTGTTGACGAGGTCCAGCAGAGCGGCCGGGGTCTCGATGTCGGCGATGGCGTCGGTGACGTCCACGCCGTACTCCCGCTTGATCAAGGCCGCGGTCTCCAGCAGGGCCAGGGAGTCATAGCCCAGCTCGCTGAAGCTGGTGTCGGCGATGTCGTCGCCGAGCGGGATCGACTCGTCCTCCCCCGCGCTGACGCGCAGCATCTCCTTGAGCCGCTCAAGGGTCAGTTCCGCCATTTCACGCTCCTGTGGTCGGATTCGCCCATGGATTTCCTCTGAGGATCAGCGGAATCACTCGGGCCGTGCTGGTGAACACCTGGAACCGCCCCCCGCCGTCCCCTCCAGCGAATTTCGAGCGATTCTCCGATTCATTCCTGATATCTGTCGCTGACCGATTCGTCACGGGGAGGGAAAGTGATCCGCACAGCATGGCGCGTCGCGGCCGGAACGGCCGCCGTGGTGGCCGGGATCTGCATAGCGACGCCGGCGGAGGCGGCCGCCCGTCGCACGGGGCACCCGGTCGGCACCTGGACCGGAGTGGTCTCCTGGGACGGCGGACGGCAGGAGGTGGCGATGTCCTTCTTCGCCGACGGCACGCTGTGCCTGGTGCCCGAGGACGACCCGGCCGGCGGCGCCGAAGGCTCGGGGGTATGGCGGCACACGGGCGGCAATCGTTTCTCGTTCACCGCCACCGAGCGGTTCTACGGCCCCGACGGGGAGACGCTCGGGTGGCTGACGACCTCCCAGAAGGCCGTGCAGACCGGGCCGCGGTTCCGCAGCAAGGGCGAGTCCGCCCAGTACGACGCCGAGTGGAACCTCTACTACACCGTCACCTCGCGGCTGGACATGCGCCGCACCGGCACCAGCCCGACGCCCTGCTGAAGCCGCGGCGGGCGGCCGGGAGCACTGGAAAGCCCTCCCGGCCGCCTTCCCTCACGAGACCGGCCGACCCGCCACGGCGGCGGGGACCTCGGCCGAAGAGGAACCCGGGCGATGCGCCGGGCGGCTCCACCGGCGCATCGCCGGCCGCTCCACCAGCGTGTAGAGCAGCCAGGCGAGGACGAGACTGACCACGATGGTCACCGAAGCCTGCAGCAGGGCCTCCGGCACCGTCGCAGTCGTCCCCCAGCTCTGCCCCCACTGGGGGTCTGAGCGGCCGATCGGGCCGTAGGCGATCACCAGCCAGTGCACCAGGTACAGGGCGTAGGAGATCTCGCCGAGCCGGACCATCGTCCGGCCGCCGAAAACGGTGCCGTGCCGCCCGATATCGGCGGTCGCGGCGGCGGCGATCACGAAGGCCAGCGGCATGACGGTCACCGCCACCTCCCCGAACCGGTCGGGCAGCCAGGCGCTCAGCAGACAGCCGCCGATGGCCAGCGGAACCGCGACGGTCAGCGGAACCCGGATCCAGCGTCCGCTGATGACGATCCGCGCCAGCAGGATGCCCAGCACGAACTCCAGCGCCCGCACCGGGGGGAAGAAGGTCATGAACCACCCGCCCAGCCACGGCTCGCCGCTCCCGTAGATCCGCTCGCCGGCCGGCAGCAGGCCGGCCACCGCCGGCACCGCGAAGATCGCGGCCGTCACGGCCGCAAAGCACGCCCACAGCCGCTCCGGCCGGATCCGCCGGATCAACGCCAGCAGCCAGGGGAACGACAGGTAAAAGAACAGCTCGCAGGCCAGCGACCAGGACGGGGTGTTGATGAAGAAGTTCAGCAGCACCCCCTGGTCGGGGATCCAGGCGTGCGCCAGCAGCGCCACCGGGACGGTGTTGCCGAAGGTCACCGCGGCCCCGGTGAGCAGCATCAACGCCACGGCGGCGGCGAAGGTCACCAGGTGGTTGGGGAAGATCTTCACGACCCGGCGGCGCCAGAACAGCAGTTTGGTGTCGGAGTCGGTGGCGACCCAGGTCAGCACGAAACCGCTGAGGATGAAAAAGAACGACACCCCGACGGCGCCGGCGGCGTAAAAGAGTGCGATCTCAAATTCCCGCTCGGGGGCCACTCGCGGCAGCAAGGTGATCCCGCAGTGGCACAGCAGCACCAGCGACGCCGCGACGAAGCGCAGCCCGGTCAACGAAAGCAGCCGCGACGACCGCCCCAGAGGATCGACCATGTCCCTTTTCCTTTTCCTGCATATCGAATGGCCGAGCCCTTCCCGGCGGGCTGTTCCCACAAGCCGACGAGAAGGGGAAGAGGGCTCGGCCAGGGCTGTTGCGGCCCCGGAAACGGGGCCGCAACGGGGCGGTATTACGGATCGGGTCCCGTCACGCCCGCCCTGTGGACCTTTTCCGGCACACCGCCCCTGCAGGTCGAGATGGAAACGTCGCGGTAACGGACGCACCGAGGCCCCGCTTCGGCACCTTGGGCCACGTGTTGAAAAGGTCCTGTGCGCTCACCGATCCGCCGGCCCGTTCCCGCACCGGCCGGCGGGGCGGTGACCGGCCCGTGCGGGTCGCGCGGCGGGAAGGGGTCGCTCAGCCGGCGAGCTGCGCGGCGACCTTGCGGGCGCGCTCCTCGATGGCGGCCTCGGCCTCGCGCCGCGACTTGCGCGCCAGTTCCGCCAGCTCCGGCGGCTCGTTGACGAGCGTCAGCTGCGCTGTGATGACCGACAGTTCCATCTGCAGGGCACCTGCGAAGACCGTCCGCAGATACGGCTCGACGTGGTCCCAGCCGGCCAGCGGGGCGTCGGGGGTGTAGCCGCCGCCGTAGGCGAGTACCACGGTCGCCGGCCGGCCGGCCAGCGGGTGCGTCTCCCCCGGCTGGACCAGGGTCACGCCATCGATCAGCACCTGGTCCAGCCACGCCTTGAGGTGCGCGGGAATGGTCCAGTTGTGCATCGGCGCGCTCACCAGCACGGCGTCGGCCGACAGCAGCTCCTCGGCCAGCGCGGTGCGGTACCGTGCCGCCTCGGCCTGCGCCTGCGTACGGGCCTCCTCCGGCATGTAGAACGTCATGATGGCGTCCCGGTCCAGCAGCGGGAGCGGGTCGGCGCACACGTCCCGGTAGACGACGGTGCCGGTGGGAAGCTCCTCCTCCCAGCGGGCGCGGAAGGCCGCCGCCAGCCCGCGGGAGACAGACATGTCGCCCATGGGCGAAGAGTCGATGTGCAGCAGTCGGGCCATGTTTCCCTCCGGATCGGCGTGTGGAGCGGTCTGCGACCACGGTCGGCCCACCCCCTGCAGGACGGGTCGACACTCGGTCGAGCCGTCACCGCCGGACGCCGACGAACAGCCCGCGCCCGCACTGGATGCCGTCGATGTACTCGACGTCCAGGCCGGCCGCGGTGAACGCCTCCTCGTACTGCCGCCGCTCGAACAGCATCGCCCGGTGAACCTCTGCGAAGTGCCGGATGCCGGTGTCGGCGCCGACGACGGTGTAGTGGACCTCCATGCGCGAGGCGTCCCCGTCGCGGACGGTGTGGGCCACGCGGGCGATGAGCATGCCGTCCGCCTCGACCACGTCGCCCGAGCAGTAGCGATCGATGAACTTCTCCGGCAGCCACCAGGGTTCGACCGCCACCACCCCGCCGGGCACGACATGGCGGGCGAAGCAGCGCAGCGCGGCGTGCAGCTCCGCCTCGCTGGTGACATAGGCGATCGAGGCGAACAGGCAGGTGACGGCGTCGAAGGTGCGGCCAAGGTCGAAGTCGCGCATGTCGCCGTGGTGCAGCTTCACCCCCGGCAGCGCGGCCCGGGCGATGTCGAGCATGGGCTCCGACAGCTCCAGGCCCTCGGCGTCGTCGAACATGTCCAGGAACGGCTCCAGGTGCCCGCCGGTGCCGCAGGCCACGTCCAGCACGGAACGCGCCTCCGGCATCCGGCGCCTGATCTGGGCGGCGACCTCGGTCGCCTCGCCCCGGTAGTCCTTGCCGCGCGCCCGGTGCTGGGCGTCGTAGATCTTGGCGGCCTCCGCCCCGTACATACCGGCCTCCCCGGTCTTGTGTGCGATCTCGTGCGGTTCAGGTGCCCAGCGCGTGAACGGCGGATTCACGGACGGTTCCGGCGCTCTCCCTGAGCGGCTTCCACCAGTCGGGATGATCCCGGTACCAGGCGACAGTGGCGGCCAGTCCCTCTTCGAACGGCACCTGGGGCGCGTAGCCCAGTTCGGCGCGGATCTTGGAGTCGTCCAGGGCGTAGCGCCGGTCGTGCCCCTTGCGGTCCGGAACCCGCCGGATCATCTCCGGGCCGGCGCCGCACAGCCGTACCAGTTCCTCGGCGATCTGCCGGTTGGTCCGCTCGGTCCCCCCGCCGATGTTGTAGACCTCCCCGGCCCGGCCCGAGGTGAGCACCAGCTGCACGGCGCGGCAGTGGTCGGACACGTGCAGCCACTCGCGTACGTGGGAGCCGTCACCATACAGCGGGGCCGGCTCGCCGCTCAGCAGGTTGGTGACGAACAGCGGGATGAGCTTCTCCACATGCTGGTAGGGCCCGTAGTTGTTGGAGCAGCGGGTGACCGACACGTCCAGCCCGTGGGTGCGCGCGTAGGACAGCGCGATCAGGTCGCTGGCGGCCTTGGAGGCGGCATAAGGGGAATTCGGGCTGAGCGGCCACTCCTCCGTCCAGGCCCCCTGCTCGATGGAGCCGTACACCTCATCGGTGGACACATGCACCACCCGTGCGACCCCGGTGGTGAGGCAGGCGTGCAT
>Ga0207874_1001384_pt1 | contig 27972 bp, 23 predicted proteins | sample HigsolmetaAR201D_FD_184833 | JGI IMG/M metagenome (GOLD analysis project Ga0207874, IMG submission 184833) | Ionic liquid and high solid enriched microbial communities from the Joint BioEnergy Institute, USA - AR20-1-D (SPAdes) (version 2) ...
GGCGTTTTCGGAGCGGCTGGAAGATGCCGTGGCCCGCTACCACGCCAACGCCATCAACACGGCCGAGGTACTGCAGGAACTCATCGAGCTGGCCAAGGACATCCGCGCGGCCCACCAGCGCGGTGAGGAGTCCGGCCTGTCGGACGAGGAATACGCCTTCTACATGGCGTTGGCCGAGAACAACAGTGCGGTTGAAGTAATGGGAAATGATCAGCTCATGGTGATCGCCCACGAGCTGCTGGTGAGCCTGCGCGAGAACGTGACGGTAGACTGGGCGCACCGAGAATCGGCCCGCGCCCGGATGCGGGTACTGGTGAAACGCATCCTGCGCAAGTACGGCTACCCGCCCGACCTTCAGGATGCTGCCGTGCAGACGGTGTTGCGGCAGGCGGAGGCGTTGTCGGCGGCCTGGTCGTTGTCGCGTCACGGGGCAACAATCTGAACGGCTGACATGGGCAGGGATGAGGTGCGACAGCGGTACAGCGCTTAGTTTCCCCCCCTTCGTTCCGCTACGCTAAGCTACTGCCATAGCTTGCTTTTTGGTTCGTCAGCCTACGCTCATAAATACTTGATTTCCCTAGACACAGGGCGTTGGCGACGAACTCATAATCCCTTGGTTCCAGGTTCGAATCCTGGTGGGCCCACCAATCCAATCGAAAGCTCGCCGCCCGCTAGCCGCCCAAGAGGCTCAGCGCCATCCAGACGATGGCGTAACCGCCAACCAGCAAATGACCGAACAGCGCCGCTGCCAGCCAAAGCGGTTTGAGACCAGCACGGTGAATTGCGGTGATCTGCGTGTGCAGGCCGAGCGCCGCCATGGCCATGGTCAACAGCGCACGATCGCGCTGGACGAAGGCACCAACTAGGGCGTCGGCAGCGCGCCGAGGGAGTTGAGGCCGGCGGCGGCGATGAACAGCACCGCGAACCACGGCAGCACCGCCTTGTTGCCCCCGCCCTTCATTGACTCGGGAAGAAAGCATGGCCTCCTTACGTATGTAACTGTAGGAAAAGAGCACCAGCTCCGGCCATAAAGGCGGCGATGCTGCCCAAACGCCCTAACGCAAGGTGTGCTCGATCGGGCTTATCCTGCGACCCCGCATCGATGGAAAAAGGGTCCGCGCTGCATGTTTTTTTACGTTGTGACCTACGGTCGGCCGCTATTTCACGATAGGCCTCAACTTAAAATAAGAATGCCGTGCGTAGCGTTCTCCCCCTGAGTTCGGGCGCAACACAGCCCCCTAGCCCAAAGCGACTACCGCAAGCCGCCGAGGCTAGACCTCGCCATCGTCCGCCAATAATCTCCTTGCGCAACAACAAGGAGAACGATGCCGGGAAAGGATGCCGGACATGACCAGCTACCTCACCAACTTCGTCCATCGGCTGCAACTGGAACAAGGCTATGCCCTGCTCGCCGACGTGGATGAGGAGGGCCTGCGGCGTAACCAGCAGCGCTGGGAGAAAGCCTTGGACGAGCTCGCCGCCCAACCCGACCAGGCCAAGCACGCCGAGCTGCTCGACGCTTTGTTGCGGGAAACCGGGCGCGAGCAGGACGTCTGGCGGCCGGCCGGCGGTCCCTTCCCGTGTCCGCTGGGGAACGGCAGGATCGGCGGCGAGCAGCTGATCGCCCTGCCGCCGCTGCTCGAGCTGCAGCCCTATTTCGCGCGGATTCTGGTCAAACTCACGCCGCTGGTGGTGAAAATCGTTCTGATCGCCGACGGGCAGCTTGCCGAGGGCATCGACCGCCAGCGGCTTCTGGCAGTTGGGGAACGATTAAAAAAGGAATTCGGCGACGATGAGCCGGAAGCGCCCGCCAAGCGTTTCTCGCTTTTTCGCAGACTACGCCCGCCCAAGCTCAACATCATTTTCGATCTTGTGGTGTTGGGCAATCACGTGCTTCGCCCGCTGCTGCGCGAGCGGCTGAAACGCCTCAAGGTAAGCATCAATCCGCGCACTTACGTATTCATTCGTTGTCACCTGCTGGATACCGGCAGCAAGCGGATTTGGAGCACGTTGCCCCGGTTGCACTGGGGCCAGCGGCGCGATCTGGCGTATGCGGTGAAGCACTGCCACCACGACGCCGCGGCGATCCGCCGCCACATCGAGACGACCCGGCTTCATTGGGGCCTGGTGGCGTTCATGGTGGCGCTCGGATTCGCGCTGCTGACCGGCGGCTACGCCGCGCTAGGGCGTGTGCTCGACGGCCAGCTGCTCGGGCTGTGGACCATCATCGCGCCGTTGATCGCGCTCGGGGTCGGCATTTCGCTGCCCCGGCTCAAGCACAACCTAGGCAAGCAGGTGGACTATTTCCTGTGGAGCTATCTGACCATCTTCGTCGGCATCTGGCTGTTGCTCCGCTGGCCGCCCGGCGTGTTGGAAGCCCTCGGATTCGGCATAACCACCTTTCTGATCTACGCGGTCTGCAAAACCATAGGCGCCATGGCCGAGCTCGGCTGACAAGCTTCGCTACGCCGTCAAAACGCATGTCAACTGAACCGGATCTGCAGCCATAGCCGATCGCCGTCGATCGGCGGCGACGCCCGGTGGTAGCAGGCCGGGTCTTGGATGAAGCCGGTGCCCGCCGGACCTTCGATGACGATTTCGTTTTCCTTGCCGAATTGGCGGTAAACCTCTCGCTCGCTGGCCACGGCGGAGCCGAGCAGCATCCGCAGCGGTTTGCGCCGATGCGAGCCTTTCACCATGACGTGCGCGCCGGACGCCAGTGTGCAGTCGATGATGTAGAAGCTGACGTAGACGAAGTTGAAGCCGCCGACGTCGTAGTGATAGTCGATGACGTGCTGCTTGAGGCGGCGGCGCTCTTCCGCCGCGAAGCGAGAGGCGAAACTCCAGTACAGCAGCGTTTCGGCCCTTCTCGGGCGGTAGCCGAGATAGGCCCGCACCAGCGCCCACAGCGCCGGATCTTCGGCCACGGCGCGCACCGCCGGGCAGCGCAGCGGATCGGTGATTGGCCCGATGGCGACCTTGCGCCCGTCCGGCGCGAAACCGCCGCGGACCTGGTGGTAATAGAAGCGCGGACCGGCCGGATCGTGCCGGGCGAACAGCGGCTCGGTCCTGCAGAACGCCTCGATTTCCGCGGTCAGCGCCGGCGGCAGGCGCAGCCCGGTGAAGACGGCGTCCCGCCGGATCGCGGCGACGGCGGCGGCGATGTCCAGGTCCGGGAAAATGGTCTTGGTCCCGGCCGCGCCGTGGGCGACCGACGTTTTCGGCTCCAGCAGCCTTCGCACGGCGCTGTAGCAGGTCCGCACCGTCTGGAAGCGGCCAAGCGCATAGGAAACTTCGCCACGCGCAATGCGCGTAATTACCGATGCTATATCCATTAGCATTCCATTGCTTTTACTAACCGCACCTCCTTGCGGCGCCCAATTTTTAGCCCAGCGAGCGCCAGAGACACAACATTCTAAATAGCCAAAAGACCACGCAACGGCGAAAAATCGTTTCCGTCCGACTTTGCCAGCCGCGGCGCCGCCCCCAAATGTCGCGCAGGCACGCACCGAATCATCCGGCTAGGGTATTCCCCGCCCTTGCGCCGGTGCCGGCCGCGTCTACAACAAGGACAATAGAGCCAGTGACGGCACGACAACCGACCGGTCAAGGTCTAGCTGGATGGACCCTATGGACACCAACACGCCCATCGCCGCGTCGTTCCGCATTCCCATGAGGCCCAACTACAGCCGGCTGAGCGCCAGACGGTTCCGTCACGCCATCGAGCTGTCGCCGGTAGGCTTCCGCTTTTTCCGGCCCGATGGCCGCTGCATTTATGCCAATCGCGCCGCCGCGCTCCTCACCGGCACACGGCTGGAGGACGCGACCGATTACAACATCCTGCAGGACGACGAGCTGCACGCCTGCGGCGCGATCCCCCTGGTCGAGCGCGGCTTCGCCGGCGAAGCCACGCGCCTGCCCGACTTGCTCTACGACCCGGCCCGCAACGGGCTTACCGGGCGCCCGCGCTGGGTGCGCTCGCACCTGCTGCCGATCAAGACACCCAACGGCGCCGTCAGCGAACTGGTGCAGGTCCTGGAGGACGTCACCGACAGCCGCATCCTGATCGAAGCGCTCAGCCAGCGGGAAGCGCAGTTCCGCACCGTCGCCGAAACCATCCCGCACCTGGTCTATACCTGCGACGCCAACGGCCGCGGCACCTTCGTCAATCAGCGCTGGATCGACTACACCGGCCTGCGGCCGTCCCAGGCCCGAGGCCTCGGCTGGCTGCAGAGCGTGCATCCGGACGACGTGGCTCACACGGTCGAGAGCTGGAACCAGGCGCGCGCCGCCGGCCGCGCCCACGAAACCGCCTTTCGGCTGCGCCGCCGCGACGGCGTCTACCGCTGGCACCTGGCGCGAGCCTGGCCGATGCGCGACGCCAGCGGCGCGATCAATCATTGGTTCGGCACCCTCACCGACATCGAGGAACAGAAGCAAGCGGAGGATCGACAACGTTTCCTGGCCGACGCCGGCAGCATCCTATCGGCATCGCTCGACTACGAGCGCATGGCCAGCGAGATCGCCGAGCTGACCGCAGCCCAATTCAGCGGCTGCTGCCGCATTTACCACTGCGACGGGTCGGGCGAGCCGACCCTGCTGGCCGAGGCCTGCGCCGCACCCGACCAGCGGCCGCAGCTCACCGATCCGAAATGCTGCGATCCGAGCACCGTGCTGCGCGCCGGCAAGCCGCTGCTCTACGTCGGCGCGACCGACAACGACGCCAACCCGACCAGCGCCATCGGCACGCCGCTGCAGGCGCGCGGCCGGGTGTTCGGCGCGCTGCTGATCACCAGCGGCGCGCGCCGTCTGGGCAAAGACGACCTCGGCCTCGCCAGCGAGCTGGCCGCCCGCCTGGCGCTGGCGCTGGACAATGCCGCGCTTTACCACCAGGCGCGCGCGTCGCTGCGCATGCGCGACGATTTCATCGGCATCGTCAGCCACGAGCTGCGCACGCCGCTGACCACCATCCGGCTGCAGACGCAGATGACCAAGCGCCTGCTCGACCGAGGCAATCCGGACGCGCTCTCCCCGCAACGCATGCGCCACCTGGTGGAGCAGACCGATCGGCAAGTCGAGCGACTATCGCGGCTGGTGGACGAGATGCTGGACCTGACCCGCATCAACGCCGGCAAGCTGACCATCCAGCTCGAACGCTTCGACTTGGCCGAACTGGCGGCCGAGATGCTGGAGCGGTTCGCCGACCAGCTGCGGACCAGCGGCTGCGAGGTCAGCTTCGAGGCCCCGGCGCCGGTGGTCGGCTGCTGGGATCGCTACCGCATGGAACAGGTGCTGGCCAATCTGCTCACCAACGCCGCCAAGTACGGCGCCCAGCGGCCGATCCGAGTGCGGGTGCTGACGCAGGGCGACCACGCCGTGCTGACGGTCCAGGATCACGGCGTGGGCATCGATGCCAAGGATCAGGCGCGCATCTTCGAGCCGTTCGAGCGGGCCGGAGCGCCCCAGAACACCGGCGGCCTGGGGCTGGGGCTGTACATCGTGCGCCGCATCCTGGAGCGGCTGGGCGGCGAGATCTCGGTCGACAGCGAACGCGGCCGGGGCGCGACCTTCATCGTTCGGCTGCCGCTGACCCCGCCCAACGCCGAGGAACAATCCTCGCCAAACTGAGCGCGCCTACTCCGGCGGCGCGGCCCAGTCGGCCCCACGGCGCCAGCGCGGCAGACGCAGCTCGCACAGCGCCACGCCGCCCACCACCAGCACGCCGCCCAGCAGCAGCGGCAAGGTCAGCGGTTCGCCCAGCACCAGCATGGCGGCGATGACCGCGAACACCGGCGCCAGCAAGGTGAAGGGCACCACCTGGCTGACCGGGTTGCTGTTGAGCAGCATGTACCAGAGACTGTAGGCGATGACGCTGGCGCCGACCGCGGTGTAGAGGACCGCGCCCCATTCCACCCAGCCGGCGGCGAACAGGCTCTGCCACTGCCCCTGCTCGGTCAGCGCCGACACCAGCAGCAGCTGCGGCACGGCGAACAGCGCCATCCAGGCGCTGAGCATGTTCGGCTCGAACGGCCCGTAGCGCTTGAGGATGCTGTTGGCCACGCCCCAGGCGAAAGCGGCGATCACCACCAGCCCCAGGCCCACCCAGTCATCCGCCAGCTGCGGCGCGCCGGCCAGCACCACCACCCCGGCGAAGGCCACGGCGATCCCCAACGCGCGGCGCCAGCCCAGCCGCTCACCGAACAGCGCCACCGCCAGCAACGAGCTGAACGGCACGCCCAGCTGCGTGGCGATGGCTGCCGTGGAGGCCTCGATGCGCTGCACCCCCATGAACAGCAAACCGAAATGGAACACCGCCAGGGTGACGGACACCGCCAGCACCGGCCCCAGGCAGCGGCGCGGAATGCGCGGCGCCAAAGGCAACATCAGCAGGGCAACCAGGGAGAAGCGCAGGAACAGCAGGAAAATGGGCGGGAACTGGGTGGTCGCTAGCTTGACGGCAACGAAATTGCCGCCCCACAGCGCCGCCACCAGGGTCGCCATCAGGATATGCCGGGGGTGCATGAACGCTCCGAGACGCGAGCCGCGAGACTGCGCCGGCCGGCGGCAACGCGGCTACCGCCGGCCGGAAATGGCACGGCGCGGTCGAGGCCGCGCCGCTCGCGCCAGAGCTTATTGCGTGGCGATGCGCCGCACCAGACCTTCCTGCGCGACCGAGGCCACCAGCACGCCGTCGCGGGTGTAGATCTTGCCGCGGGTGAAACCGCGGGCGCCGCTGGCGCTGGGGCTGTCCATGCAGTACAGCAGCCATTCGTCGACACGGAACGGCCGGTGGATCCACAGCGCATGGTCCAGGCTGGCGGCCATGATGTCCTCGCGCATGAAGGACACGCCATGCGGCAGCATGCTGGCGCCGAGCAGGTCGAAATCGGAGGCGTAGGCCAGCACCGCCGTGTGCAGGCGCGGATCGTCCGGCATCGGGCCGGCGGCCTTGAACCAGACGTACTTCACCGGCTCGCGCGGCTCCGGATTGACCTTGGCCATCGGGTCCACCGGCCGGCTCTCGACCGGGCGGATGCGGGTCAGCGAATAGCGCTCGCGCTCGGGAATCAGGTGCGACACCGACTCCAGCACTTCCTTCTCGGTCTTCAGGGACTCCGGCGGCGGCACGTCGAGCGGCATCGGATCCTGGTGATCGAAGCCGGATTCCTTGATGTGGAACGAGCAGGACATATCGAAGATCGGCCGGCCGCGCTGGATAGCGAGCACGTGGCGGGTGGTGAAGCCGCGGCCGTCGCGGATGCGGCTGACCTGATAGACGATCGGCATGTGGGCGTCGCCCGGCCGCAGGAAATAGGCGTGCAGCGAGTGCGCGTGCCGATCGGGTTCGACGGTCTGGGCGGCGGCGAGCAGCGCCTGCCCGAGCACGTGCCCGCCGAACAGGCTGCGGAAACCCAGGTCGTGACTGACGCCGCGGAAGATGTTCTCTTCGATCTGCTCCAGCTGGAAGAGCTCCAGCAGCTTATTAAGCGCTTCCGACATGTCTCTCTCCTGATGGCTCGGCGCAAGTCATGCGCGCCGCTTGCGTTGCGCTCGCTGTTGCGACGCAGCAAGTTGCGAACCGGGCGCCCATTGTGCGGAATCGCGTTTCAAATTTCATCAATCCGCGCATCGGCCGCCGCGCCCGGTCGGCCGCGCCGGCGCCGGTCAGCCCTGCCGCGCCGGGCCGATCAGGAGGGTGGGAACGCCGACGGCGGGATCGCGGACCGTGCATACCTCGGTGCCGGGTTTGCGCCCCGGCTTGACCGCGGACACATCGACGCCGGCGGCGGCCAGCCGCTCGCGCGCGGCGCCGACGTCGTCGACCCGCCAGGCCAGGCCCCAGGCCTTGTCGGGCGCATCGCGGTCCTCGCGGCCGAGGGCATGCATGATTTCGATGACCACGTCGCCGCAGCGGAAGAACAGCAGCCGAGACTGCCACTGCGGATTGGTCCGGTCCAGCCGCAAATCAAGCCCGAGCCTGCCGCCGTAGAAGGCGACCGCGCGTTCGGGCTGGGCGGTGGTGATCACGATGTGGTCGAGCCCGCGCACGCGTGGCGCCGGATCGAGGTCCGCCGACCGTGGCGGCCGCGGCCCGACGATCCGCAGCGGCACGCCGTGGCTGCTTTCGGGCGCGATGGCGGCGGGATCGGCGTCGTCCACCGCGACCGCCCGCCGCGCCAGCAGGCGCCGCGCACCGGCCGGATCGGCGGCGGCCAGCGCGATCGCGCAGATGCCTTCGCCCTGCGCCTCCAGCCAGCCCGCCAACCGCGCATCGATGGCGCCCGGCCCGACCAGCGCCAAGGTCAGGTTCGGCAGTTCGAACCTGACCTCACCAGGGCCCAGGCGCTGCGGCGAGCCGCCGAATAGGGTCGCGTAGCCGCGGACCGCCGTCTCCAGATCGCGAACCGCGAGCGCAACATGATCCACCGCCACGAACATCGTGCAGCCCTCCCGCCTGACCCAACCCCATGGAAACGCCAGCATAGGTCAGACACGGCGCACGCAAAAAGGCCCGCGCCTGGCGACGCGGGCCTTGGGTTCCTCGACCGATCCGAGGGCGGCTCACTCGAGCGTGAAGCTAGTGATGCTCGCGGTCTGGATCGAGTTGAAGGATCCGCTCACGGTCGGACCGGAAATGTTGTTGACCAAATCGAAGTCATCGGACTCGGCCACCGCCGGACCGTTGAAGGCATAAATAATCGCACCATACTCGCCGGGCGGCAGGTCGAGCTCCGGATTGACCACCTGCTTGACCTGGAAGGAACGCCCCGACCCGAGGTACTGGGCGATGCGGGTGATATCCAGCTCGGAGCGCCCCATGATCTGCACCAAATAGGTCGCCGCGTAGCCGTCGATCAGGGCACCGGTATCGTTCCAGCTGGCGATGAAGTTGGAGCGCGGCAGGGTGGCGCCTTGGGTCGGGTTGACCCAGGACAGCTTGCCGACCGCCACCACCGAGCCGCTGCCGTCGATGGTGCCGTTGTTGTCGGCGTCGACCTGCAGCAGGTAACGGGTACCGGGAACGGCGTTGAAATCAGTCAACATGTAGTAGCCAGGAATCGCCTCACCGCCCAAGACCACCTGCGGCACGTCCCAGGAATTGCCGGTAACCGTGTCGAGCAGCGTGATCTTGGCGCCGCTCACTGGCTCGCCTACCTCGCCAGGCTCTTCGCCGGGTATCGCGCTATCGAGCATCACGGTCACCATGTGATCCATCAGCATGGCAGTGACCAGATAGTTGAGCTCACCGACCGGCCCGATCTTGATCTCCAGGTTGGTCGGATCGACCGCCCGAACCTGCGCCGGCACGGTGTTGGCCTGCATGCTGGCGAGCGCGTCCTCGCAGCGCACCAGCGGCGCGATCGGCAGGTAGTCGGTGTCAAGCTTGCCGAACTCGATGATCTTGGCGCCCGGCGTGCCGCTGACGCTGCCGTCGGTGTCAGTGTAGGTGCGGGTGGCCACGATCTTCGGGTTGGCGCCCTTGGTGGTGATCACGTTGAACTCGCCGTTGGCGGCGGTACGCGTCACGCTGCCGGGGAAGGCTTCGACCCGAGCGCCGGGCAGCGGCTTGCCGTCGACGGCGCTGACCACGCGCCCGGAGAACCACTCGCACTCCTCGGCCTGAGGCGCAGCACCGTACCAGGAGAAGTGCTTGACCGAAGCCCGCACCACCGGCGTCACGCCGTCGACGCTGGAGAGGGTGATCACGCCGACCACGAAGTCCTCCCACTGACCGGTGACCGGGTTGTAGGAGTAACAATGGATGGTCTCACCCAGGGCGTATTCCGGACGGCCGCGCAGCTCCATCGGAATCGGCAGCTCCACCACCGCCTCGGCGCCCGGCTTGAGGTTCACGTGATTGCCGGCGCTGTCGAGGATGGTGAACTCCGCGAAGGTCAGCGGGTTGAGCACCGCGTCGGGGGTGATCAGGTCACCGGGCAGAACGCTGGACTCCTTGGTGGGATCGAGCGGCGTGACCGCCACGCGCAGGTTGATATCGTCGGTGTCCAGCGTGTTGGGCTTGAAGATCACCGCGTACGGACCGACCTGGGTCCGCTGGTAGATGGTCTTGGTCTCGTTGCTCTTGTAGGACTGCAGCTCACCCTGCTTCTTCAGGGCGATCATCAGCGCCGCGGCATCGTTGCTGACCGTGACCTGCTCGTAGCCGGGCGCGTAGCCCTCGGCGCTGAACGCCAGCACCATGCGCTTGTCGGCCGGCACCTCGATCGCGTACTCGCCCTTGGCGTTGGTGGTGACGCTTCTGCCACCGGCCGTCACCGTCACGCCCTTCAGCCGCTGGCCGGTGGCGAAGTCGGAGACGATGCCGCGCACCACGTTGATGTCGGCGGTGGTATCGCCGCCGCCCCCGCCCGACGGCGGCGGATTCTCGGCACCCGGATCGCTGCCGCCGCCGCCTCCCGTGTCATTGCCACCGCCGCCACCACCGCCGCCGCAGGCCGCCAAGACCAGGCCCAACGATAGCGCCAACGCTAGTTGTTTCAGTTTCATTGCTAGCTCTTCCTTGGTTTCTCACCGCTTGGAATGGCCGTGCGAGTGCACGGCCACGATGTCGAAAGGCAAAGGACCCAGCGGTGCGGCGCCGATGACCGCACGCCGCTCCAGGTCCACGCGCACCAGCGCCCCCTTGGTGCCACTGGTGACGACCAGCGCGCCGCGGCCGTCGTCGGTCGGCACCAGATGGCTCGGGTTGACGTAGCGCTCCTCCCCCAGCACCAGCGGGAAGGTTTCCACCGCGCCCCGGTCGAGCGCGACCAGGGACAGGGAGTTGTCGTAGTAGTTGGCCACCAGCAGCCGCTCGCCGTCGGGCGTCAGCGCCATGCCCTGCGGCCCGGCGCCGACCGTGAAGGCGCGCCGGGGCTCGCCTTGCAGCGAGTACTCGCTGATGGTGTTGGTTTCGAAATTGGCGACGTAGAGAACGCCGCGCCGGTGGTCGGCCAGCATGAAGTTGGGACGCGCGCCGATGGGGATCTCGCTCAGCGTCGCGCCGCTGGCGGGGTCGATGGCGCGCAGCGCGGCGGCGCGGTCGTCGGGCTGCGGCACCAGCACCGTGGTGTACAGCCGCTCGCCGACCCGCGCCAGAGCGGTGGGCTCGGCCGCGGGGCCGCTCGGCAGCACCGCCAACGGCGGCGCGGCCATGCCGGCGCGCAGATCGATGCGGGCGATCGAGGCGCCGCGGGTGTTGGACACGAACAGGCTACCGCGGTCCTCGGAGAAGACCAGCGCGAACGGCCTGTTGCCGATGATGGTGGGCTTCACGCCGACTTCGCTGCTGTGGCAGGCGAAGCAGGTGGTGTGCCGCTGGGCGGTGCCGTCGGCATGGCCTTCGATCGCGCTGCCGTCGGCGCGCTGCATGGGCACGGGCGCGGTCAGGAAGGTGCGCAGCAGCTCGCCGGAGTCGACGTCCACTTCCGCCACCGCCTGGGAGCCGGTGAGCACCACATAGAGCCGGCGGGTCCGCTCGTCCACCACCATGTGATGCGGCAGGCGGCCGACCTTGGTGGTCGCCAGCACTTCGCCGCTGACCGGATCGAGCTTGAGCACGGCATCCCGCAGCGGCATGCTGACGAACACCGCCTCCACCGTCTGCGCCGCCTGCGGCCGCTGCCCGCAGCCCACCAGCGCGGCGACCAGCGCCAACCCCAATGCGATCCGGCGCGCGGCAACTCTGTTCCGCGCCATCCCCCCTTCCCCCCCGAACGTCGTGCTTGGCGTCTCCAACGGAAAAAACCGGCACGCCGGGTTGCCGTCGGAGCGACCCAGCGCAGGCGCACAGTTTTTTCTTGTTAGAGGCTGTTACGGAGTACGCCGAATGCGCGGGAGGCTAGCCCACGGGAGTTAACACATGAGTAACGGATCAGGCTCGGACGCGGATCGCGCCAAGCGCCGCGCGCTCGCCCTCGGCGGCTTCAGCCGCGCCGGTCGCAGCGCGCCGGCTTGGCGCTCTGGCGGCGCGGTTTGTCGGCCTTCGCCGCCGACCGTCCGCCGGCCGGCTGGCTCTGGCGCAGCGGCTTGATGTCCAGCGGCCGGCCGCACACCCGCGCCTTCTTGAGGATGTGCAGCACCTCCTTGGGCATGCCGGCGGGCAGGTCGACGGTGGCGAAGTCGTCGAAGATCTCGATGTGGCCGATGTAGCGGCTGTCCAGCTCGGCCTCGTTGGCGATGGCGCCGACGATGTTGCCGGGTTTGACCTTGTGCCGATAGCCGACCTCGACGCGGTAGCGCTTCATCTTGATGTCGGGGAAGTCCTTGAGCGCCAGCGCCTGCTCGGAAAGCTCCTTATCCCCGCGCGCGCGCCCGGCGGGCTCGGGCCGCGGCGGCCGCTCGCGCGCTTCCGGCTGTTCTTCCCGCTCCGGCAGCAGGAACGGCTCCTCGCCCTGGGCGATGCGCGCCAGGGCGGCGGCGATGACGAGCGGATCCACGCCCTGCTCGCGCTGGTACTCGCTGACCAGCTGGTGGAAGAACTCCAGGTCCTGGCTGGCGATGGTGTCGCTGATCGCCTGCTTGAAGCGGGCGATGCGCTGCTGATTGACGTCGGCGGCGGTGGGCATGCGCATCGGCTCGATCGGCTGGCCGGTGGCCCGCTCGATGGCGCGCAGCAGGTACTGCTCGCGCGGCGAGACGAACAGCACCGCCTCGCCGGCGCGCCCGGCGCGCCCGGTGCGGCCGATGCGGTGCACGTAGGACTCGGTGTCGGTGGGGATGTCGTAGTTCACCACGTGGCTGATGCGCTCGACGTCCAAGCCGCGCGCGGCGACGTCGGTGGCCACCACGATGTCCAGCTGGCCGTTCTTGAGCCGCTCCACGGTGCGCTCGCGCAGCTGCTGCGGGATGTCGCCGTTGAGCGCCTCGCAGCGGTAACCGCGGGCGGACAGGCGCTCGGCCAGCTCCACGGTGGCGGTCTTGGTGCGCACGAACACCAGCATGCCCTGCACATCCTCGACCTCCAGCAGCCGGGTCAGGGCGTCGAGCTTGTGCATGCCGCTCACCCGCCAGTAGCGCTGGCGGATGGTCTGGGCGGTGGTGGTGGCGGCGGCGATCGTCACCTCCACCGGATCACGCAGGTGCTTTACCGCCACCTGGCGGATGGCCTCCGGCATGGTGGCCGAGAATAGCGCCGTCTGCCGCTCGGGCGGGGTCTGTTCGAGGATCCATTCCACGTCCTCGATGAAGCCCATGCGCAGCATCTCATCGGCCTCGTCCAGCACCAGCGCGCGCAGCGCGCCGAGCTGCAGGGTGCCGCGGCGCATGTGGTCGATCACCCGCCCCGGCGTGCCCACCACCACCTGGGCGCCACGGCGCAGCGCCCGCAGCTGGCCGCCGTATTCCTGGCCGCCGTACACCGGCAGCACGTGGAAGCCGGCCAGATGGCGGGCGTAGGTCTGGAACGCCTCGGCCACCTGGATGGCCAGCTCACGGGTCGGGGTCAGCACCAGCAGCTGGGTATCGTTGCGCGCGGTGTCGAGCCGGCTCAGCAGCGGCAGCGCGAAGGCGGCGGTCTTGCCGGTGCCGGTCTGGGCCTGGCCGAGCAGGTCGCAGCCGGCCAGCAACGGCGGGATGCTCTGCGCCTGGATCGGCGTGGGCTGCTCGTAACCGGCATCCGCCAGCGCCTGCAGGATGGGGGCTGGCAGGCCTAGCGATTCGAAGCTGGGAATGGCGTCAACGGCGGACATGGAGCACCTGTGACTGGCGGGCCGAAAACGAGCGCCGACCGCGGCCGGCCGGCGGAAACGCGCCACTATACTGGAGACGCCGGCGCAGGCGAACAAATCCCCCTGCCGCCCCGCATGCCGCTATGATCGACAGACACGCCGACATCGGCCGATGGGCGTCGGCCGCGGCATCGGGACAGACATCAGGGGCACAGCGAACATGCGCATCCATTTCCTCGGGGCGGCCGGCGAGGTCACCGGCGCCTGCTTTCTGCTCGAATGCGGGCGTCACCAGGTACTGGTCGACTGCGGCATGGTCCAGGGCAACCGCAAAGAGGAGCAGCGCAACGCCCAGCCTTTCCCCTTCGACGTGACGCGGCTGGATGCGGTGATCCTCACCCACGCCCATCTCGATCACTCCGGCCGCCTGCCGCTGCTGGTCAAGGCCGGCTTCCGCGGCAAGATCTACACCCACCGCGCCTCGCGCGATCTCTGCCGGATCATGCTGCTGGACGCGGCCTTCATCGCCGAGAAGGACGCCGAGATCGACAACCGCAAGCGCGCCCGCAAGGGCTTGCCGCCGGTCGAGCCGCTGTATACCCGCGCCGACGCCGAGCAAGCGCTGACCCATTTCCGCGGCCTGGACTACGGCGAGATCTGCGAGCCGGCACCCGGCATCCGCCTGCGGCTGGCCGACGCTGGCCACATCCTCGGCTCGGCCATCGCCGAGGTCTGGCTGGAGGAAGGCGGCCTTGAGCGCAAACTGGTGTTCAGCGGCGACCTGGGCCACAGCGGCGCGCCGATCATGCGCGATCCGGCCCGCATCGCCGAAGCCGACCTGGTGATCATGGAGAGCACCTACGGCGACCGCAACCACCGCTCCTGGCAGGCCACCTGGGACGAACTGGCCGAGGTGTTCGCCGAGGCCAACGCCAGCCGCGGCAATATCCTCATCCCGGCGTTCGCGGTCGGCCGCACCCAGGAACTGCTGTACCTGTTCCGCAAGCACTACCACGACTGGGGCATCGACCGCTGGCAGGTGTTCGTCGACAGCCCCATGGCGATCCAGGCCACCGAGGTCTACGCCCGCCACCGCTCGCTGTTCGATAGCGACGCCATGGCCACCCTGGGCAACGGCGAGGACACGTTCAATCTGCCCAACCTACGGCTGAGCGAGACCCCCGAGGAGTCCATGGCGCTCAACCGCATCCGCGCCGGCGCCATGATCATCGCCGGCAGCGGCATGTGCGACGGCGGCCGCATCCGCCATCACTTCAAGCACAACCTCTGGCGCGCGGAGACACAGGTGCTGATCGTCGGCTTCCAGGCGCAGGGCACGCTGGGCAGGCGTCTGGTGGACGGCGCGCCGTACGTGCGCCTGTGGGGTGAGACCATCCGGGTCAACGCCAAGATCCACACCATCGGCGGGCTCTCCGCCCACGCCGGCCAGAGCGAGCTGCTGGACTGGTACGGCGCCTTCGACGGCCGGCCGCCGGTGGCGCTGGTGCACGGCGAGGACGCACCGCGCGCGGCGCTGGCGGCCAAGTTGGAGGAGCGCTTCGGGGTACGCGCTCGCCAGCCCGTGCGCGACGAGAGCTGGGACCTGGCGGCTTTCCACCGCTGAGCGGCGCCGCCAGGCCCCCGCGGCCTCAGTGGTGGTGGCCGCCTTCGCCGTGGACGTGGCCGTGCGCCACCTCCTCGGGGGTAGCGGCGCGCACGTCCACCACCTCGACATCGAACGTCAGGGTCTTGCCGGCCATGGGGTGGTTGAGATCGACGTCGGCGTTGAAGCGGCCGACCTTGACCACCGTCACGTGGATCGGCCCCTGCTGGGTATGGATCAGCGCCACCATGCCCGGCTTCCACACCTTGGCGCCCTGCAGATGCTTGAGCGACACGCGCTGCACCCTGCCCTCCTGACGCTCGCCGTAGGCCTGCTCGGGCGGCACCGTCACCGTCAGCTTATCGCCGGCCGCCTTGCCCGCCAGCGCCTGCTCCAGGCCCGGAATGATGTTGCGATGACCGTGCAGGTAGGCCATGGGACGGCCGTTGCGGGTCGACTCGATCTCGGCGCCGGTCTCGTCTTTGAGGGTGTAGTGGAACTGCACTACGCAATCGTTAGCGATATTCATGTAAGCCTCTGTTGAGCGCGGATGTGGCGCCGAAGGAAACCAGCATTGCCGCCGGCAATCAAGCCCAGGGCGGTTGCCGGACGGCGGTCGACGGCCCATGATGGCGATCATGAGCGCACCGAAACGCCTGCTGATCGTCGCCCACGCCCCCTCGCCCAACACCCAGCGGCTGGTGGAGGCGGTGCTGCGCGGCGCCCGCCACCCGGACATCGCCGGCGTCGAGGCGGTCCACGTCCCGCCGCTGCAGGCGCAGCCGGCCGACGTGCTGGCCGCCGACGCCATCATCCTCGGCACCACCGAGAACCTGGGCTACATGAGCGGCGCGCTCAAAGACTTCTTCGACCGCATCTACTACCCCTGCCTGGAACAGACCCAGGGCCGGCCGTACGCCCTCTACATCCGCGCCGGCCACGACGGCACCGGCACCCGCCGGGCCGTGGAGACCATCGTCACCGGGCTGCGCTGGCGCGCGGTGCAGCCGCCGCTGATCTGCCGCGGCGAGTTCCGCGAGGAATTCGTCGCCCAGTGCGAGGAGCTGGGCATGTTCATGGCCGCCGGACTGGAGGCGGGCATCCTCTGACCGGAGGCCGTCAGCCCTGCGGCGGGCTGCCGGCGCGCTCGGCTACCCAGGTGCCGCCGGCGGCATCCGGCCGGATACCCTCGGCGACGCCGACCAGCTTGCCGTCCTGGTAGCGGGCGGCGAACACCACCGGTTCGGCGGCGCCTTCCGGCTTGATCGCCAGCCGCAGTCTGTCGCCCTCCAGCTTGGCCTCGGTCAACTCGGCCGGACGGCCGTCGACCAGCGCCTCGCCGCTGACCTGCTGGAACGCCTGCTGCAGATTGACCTGATAGCGCCGCCCCTCGCCGGTTTGCCAGCGCCACTCGCCGGCGACCTGGGCCGGTATGGTCCACAGGTACACCGTGGTGCCGTCCACGGTTGCGGTCTGATCCGGCTGCCAGTCCTCCATGTCGAAGGCGTGCGACACCACCCGGGTGCCGGGCTTGAGCTCGCTCAGCAGGCGCGGGCGCAGCCGCATGTTGACCGACGGCAGCAGATACATGGTCACCACCGTGGCGGCGCTGAAATCGGTCTCGAACAGATCTTGCTGGCGGAACTCCACCTTGTCCTCCACCCCGGCGCGCTTGGCGTTGTCCTTGGCTTCCGCCACCCGCTCCGGATTGAGATCGACGCCGACGCCGCGGGCGCCGAACTCCTTGGCGGCGGTGATGACGATGCGACCGTCGCCGCAGCCGAGGTCATAGACCAAGTCGTTGGGGCCGACCCGCCCCAACCGCAGCATCTCGCGCACCACCTCCTGGTTGGTCGGCACGAACGGCACGTCGAGGTCGGGAACGGTGGCTGGCTGCTGCGCCGCGATGGGCGGCGCCAACAACAGCAGCAGCGAACACCAGCCAGCCGATTTAGCGATGCTCATCGTCCGATTCCTCCGTTCAAATGGGCGGATGGGAGCCGATGCCAGGCTGGAGGCGGCGGGCAAGCAGCAGCAGCGGCAGCCCTGCCGCCAGCACCCCCACGCCGACCAGGGCGCCGACTCCGGTGTAGTTGAGGCTGGAATAGAGCAGGAAGGCGCAGGCAAGACAGAACAGCAGCGGCGTGAACGGATAGCCCGGCACCCGGAACGGTCGCGGCACCTGCGGCTCCCGCTGGCGCAGCACGAACAGCGACAGTCCGCTCAGCAGGAAGAACAGCCAGAACACCGGCGAGACGTACTCCACCATGGTTTCGAAGCCGTCGCGGGTGAACCCGCCGAGCAGCACCAGCAGCAGCGCCACCGCCCCCTGGGCCAGCAGCGCCGCCAACGGCACGTTGCCCTGGTCCTGCCAGGAGCCGAGCCAGCGGAACAGCCGGAAATCGCGCGCCATGGCGTAGCTGGTGCGGGCGCCGGTGAAGATGGTGACGTTGAGCGAGGCTAGCGCCACCACCGCCACCAGGGCGTTGACGAAAGCCGCCCCCAGCGGGCCGTAGAGCGCCTGCATCAGCGCCCCGGCGGGCGCCTCGCTCCGCGCCAGCGCCGCCCGCCCCAGCGCTCGCAGCAGGCCCAGGTTAACCAGCAGGTAGAGCGCGGTGATGATGGCGATGCTGATCAGCAGCGCCCGCCCCAACCGGCGACCGCCGCCGCGCACCTCGGCGGACACGTAGGCGGCCTCGTTCCAGCCGCCGAAGGTCAGCAGCACGAACACCAGCGCCAGACCGAACCCCGGCGCCGTCGGCGCCGACCGGGGCTCAGCCGCCGCCACCTGCTCGCCGAACAGCAGCCCGACCGCCGCCAGAGCGGCCACACCGGCCACCGTCAGCAGGGTGAGCAGGTTCTGCGCGCGGCTGCTGCCGCGAATGCCGAGCATGTTGAGCACGGTGAAAACCACCACCGAGCCGGCGGCGTACACCGCCGCGCCGCCCGGCCCGAGCGGCAGCAGCTGCTGGCAGTAGTCGCCGAACACGAACGCCAGCAGGGCGATGCTGCCGGTCTGCACCACCGTCAGCCGCGTCCAGGCGAACAGAAAGCCGGTATCGCGGCCGTAGGCGCGACAAAGAAAGTGGTATTCGCCGCCCGGGTGCGGGTAGGCCGACACCAGCTCCGCATAGCAAAGGGCGCCGGCCAACGACACCAGCCCGCCGAGCAGCCAGATCGCCAGCACCAGCAGATCGCTGGGAGCGTGGGCAGCCACCAGCGCCGGCGTCTTGAAGATACCGGCACCGACCACGACGCCGACGATCATGGCCACCGCATCCCACAGCGACAGGACCTGGCGGGGTGAGGCCTCGCGCATCGTCATTGTTCCTCCGCGCGCACGCCGCGCTGAGGCTCAAGGTGGGTAGTTGGCGACCGGATTTAAACCGTGGCGCCGGATGCGGAAGACACGATGCCTCGCGGTCCCCGCGAACGGGGCCGCGGACAGGGCCGTTTAAGGCGCTTCGCGGGTTATGGGGCCCCTCTCCCTGGCGTCCCCCTCGCTACGCGCCCCCCGCGAGGGGGGAGGAAATGCAGTGGCCGCCATCCTGCCAAGTCCCACGCGCGGCTATCGGTCACGCGCGATGGATGTACGCGCGGCCGCCGCGGCCCCCCTGGCTCAGGGCGTCGCGTCCAACGGATCGTCGGGGTAGCGCGGCCAGTTGTCGAAGTCGCCCGCCAGCAGCGCGCGCAGCTGCTTGCGCCGGCGGCGCAGCTGCACGGCCATGTTCTCCCGCGCCTCGGCGGCGGCGGGGGCGTCCTGGGCGGCGAGCGATGTCAGAGCGCGTTCCAGATAGGCGATATCCCGGCGCAGACTGTCTTCGGAAAAAGCTGGCGGCACGGCGGCGCTCATCGTCGTCAACTCTTACTTCTCTCCAGTCGTCCATTCCCTGGGCGCATGGCGAGCCCCAGGCCCCCTATGACCGCAATCCCGGCGCGAACCCGTCCGGCAGCAGCCGTTTCACGAAACCGCCGCGCAGCCCGGCGAAGGTTTCCAGCATATAGCGCCGCAGCAGCGGCGCATTGGTCAACGGGCGAAACAGCGCGTCGCGCAGCGCCGGCAGCACTTTGCTGTTGGACTGGAAGCCGGCGATCAGCCAGCGGCTGGCCCATTGGTAGAAGCGCACCGGCGGCCGCCGGAGCCGCTCGTACTCGCGCAGCGCCTCGGGAATCGGCAAGCGTTCCAGACACTCGGCCAGCGTCATGGCGTCCCACAGCGCCAGGTTGGCGCCCTGACGCAGCTGCGGGCTGGTGCCATGCGCGGCGTCGCCAATATAGAGCAGGCGACCGTCCACCCAGTTCCGCAGCCGCACGTCGGCGTAGCGGGAAAACGCCACCTGCCCGCGGTCCTGCAGCTGCGGCAGCAGCGGCGCCAACTCCGGCATCATCGCCCGCACTTCGGCCTTCCAGGCGTCCAGCCCGTTCTGGTACCAGCGCCCGAAGTCCTTATCGAGCAGGCTCCAGAACACGGCCACCGCACGTTCGCCGTCCGGCGCCCGCCCGAGCGGCAGCACCCCGACCATTTTCTCGGCGCCGCGATAACGCTGCACCAGCGTGTCGCCGAACACCCCGGCGGTATCGGTCAGCACCGTCCACAACGCGGCCCAGGCATAAGGCCGCACCTCCACGCCGTGCCCCAGCGCGGTGCGCACGTAAGAACGCGCGCCATCGGCGCTGAGCACCAGGTCGTACGGGCCGTGCGTGTCGCCTTGGCGGGTGCGCACGAAGGCGCGATCGGGATAGCGCTCGACGCCGGCGATCTCGTGCCCCAGCCGCACCGTCACCGGCGCGGCGCACACCGCCTCGTAGAGCAGATGGAATAGCTGGCCGCGATGAATGCCCAGGCCGAAGTAGCCCGGCCCCAGATCGGCGTAGCGCAGGTCGACCACGCAGCGACCGCGCTCGTTGGTGCCGAGCAGGCGATAGATGGGCGCGCCGACGGCGAGGAACGCGTCCAGCAGCCCCAGTTTCTCCAGCACGTACATGCCGCTGGGCTGCAGCATCAGCCCGGCGCCGCGCGGCTGGGGCCGTTCGAAGCGCTCGAACAGCGTCACCTGCCAGCCGGCGCGCGCCAGAAACAGAGCGGCGGCCATGCCAGCGGTGCCGGCACCGATGATGGCCACCGCCCTGGCCGGTGTCGTCGACATCGCGTTCCTTGATCGATCCGATAGAAGGCTCGCGATAGCCTACCGTGCCGTCCCTGTGGGGAGCCAGCCGGGAACTTGATCCAGCTCAATTCGGATGATTGTGGCGCGGACCGCGCCGGAAGCGCGCCGCTCAGCCGACGGCGCGCCAGTACTGCCTCACGCTCAGGCGTTGCGTCAGCCAGGCGGCGGTTTCCGGCCACAGCCGCGGCGCCAGCGACTGCTCGAAGAAGCCGCGATGGCCGATGCGGCCCACGCCGAGATCGACCGGCAACAAGTGCCGCCGCACCAGCTCGCGGCTGCGGTATTCGCGGTGCAGCGCGTCGACCGCGCGGCGCGGCGCCTGCACGTCGTCCTCGAAGCTGAACGCCAGCATCGGCCCCGTGATACGGCGATGCCCGCGGTAATCGCCCAGGTAGCCGCGACACCGGCTCCACTGCGCCCACTGCCGCGCCACCTCGGCGGGCACGTCCTCGCGCAGCCCCAGCAGGCGTCCGGGCAAACGGCCGCACAGTCGCAGCAGCAACGGCACCGCCCCGTACCAGAACATGGCGCCCAGGTACTTGAGCGGCCGCGCGTAGTAGCCCCAGTACCCGACCGGCGCGGCGATCGTCACCACCGCGGTCAGCTCGTCGGCGTTGGGCGCCAGCCCCAGCAACTGGCCGCCGACGCCGTGCGCCGCCACGGCCAGCGCCGCGCCCTGGCTGCACCGCCGCCCCCAGGCGATGGCGCCGCTCAGGTCGAGCCGCCCCCAATCCTGCAGCTGAGCGGCATTCGACGATGGCTCCGGCCGGCGGCTGTCGCCGGTGCCGCGCCAATCCCAGGTGATGACGGTGAAGCCGCGCTGGGCGAGAAAGGTTGCGAACTCGCGGTAGAAATGGCGGGAGAGGCCGATGTCGGGCGCTACCAGCACCGTCGGTCCGCGCCTGTCTCCTCGGCTGAACTCGGTCGCCGCCAGGGGATAGCCGTCCTCCGCCGGTAAGATGAAGGTCGATTCCGCGACCTGCGGTCGCTGCAGCAAGGAAACCCGGTTCATATCCGCCTCACCGACGAAACATCGGGCCTGTTCGGCTCCTGGCGCGTCGGACCCGCGGCCGCGCTGCGCGCACCGCGGCATTCAGCGGTGGCGCCTCTCCCACGGCCGGTCCGGCGCTCTGGCTACGCAGCCGCGTTCCAGCGACCCGTCCACCATGCCGGTAGCGGAGTTACAGATCTCTAACAGATTCTCGGAATGTTCCGACGGTGGCCTCGGACGCCCCCGGCGTCGAGCCGCGCGGGCCGTCCCCCTTGGCCGGTTCATAAGCAACCGGTATCGCTAGGAAAAACACGTAAAAAAGAGATTGCACGGCGCTCGGGAGTGCTATATCGTCGGCTGTGCGATCGAACCCGATCATCTTCTGCAATCCCTGTCGATTACGGGGCTTTGACCTCGTTTTTCTGGTGGATTTCCGATAGACGACGGCGGTACGACCGCATGAGTGGCTCGCGAGCACGGGAACTTTTCCGTCGCGAACCACTCTTAACAGCCCCGGTGTCCGCGACGATGCCTGGGTAGTGCCATTGTTATTGAGTGAAAGAGCCGTTTTATGAAGTCTATCTATGTGGGCAACCTGCCCTTCTCCGCCACCGAAGACGAGGTCCGGAATCTGTTTGCCGCTTACGGCAATGTCGACTCCGTGCGCCTGATGACCGATCGCGAGACGGGCCGGCCCCGCGGCTTCGGTTTCGTGAAGATGGCTGCCCAGGATGCTGACGCCGCTATCCAGGCGCTGAATGGCAAGCAGTTCGGCGGCCGCAGCCTGCGTATCAACGAGGCCGAGGACCGCAAGCCCGCCGGCGGCCCGCGCCCGGCCAAGCGCTGGTAAGCGTCTCAGCCGATAGGCTCGCTCCCGGGGTCGGTTCGGCGGTCGAACCGGCCCTGTAGAAACGGCCGACGAGCGTTGCGCCCGTCGGCCGTTTTTCATGTCCGCCCAGCGGAGATCACGACCGCTGCTTCAGCAAGTCTCTGATTTCCGTCAGCAACTCGACTTCCGGGCTCGGGGGCGGCGGAGGCGTCGGCTCGGCGGCCTCCTGCTGCTTCTCGCGGCGCAGCGCGCCGAGCAGCTTGACGATGAACAACCACACGGCCAAGGCGACGATCAGGAAGTTGAGCAGCTCCCCGAGGAACAGCCCGTAGGGAATGTCGTGACCGTTAATGGTCAGTTTCCAGTTCAGATACGACTGATCGGTCGGCAACAACAAGCCGACCGCCGGCATGATCACGTTCTTGACCAGGGAATCGATGATCTTGCTGAAGGCGCCACCGATAACCACGGCAACCGCCAAGTCGATCATATTTCCCTTAAAGGCGAACGCCTTGAACTCTTGCCACAACGATTGAACCGCCTGCTTCATTCCATACTCCTTAGTCAATCCACCACCGCTCCCGGACCGATAGGCGGCACGTTGATTTTTCTCACTTTATTTAGCGCCTGATCGGGCGAGCGCTCCACAGCACAGAGAGACCGTGCGGGGTGGCGAAGCAAGCTCTCCTGACGCTCACCGCTAGCCTAGCTCAGGGCGCGGCGGACCGATAGGTGGGCTGGGAGCGAGGCGCGCTGGGCCGCTCAGGCGCGCGGCTTGGCGCGCCGGGTCGGTTCGGCGCTGAGGGGGTCGTCCGGCCAGGGATGGCGCGGATAGCGGCCGCGCAGATCCTTGCGCACCTCGAAGTAGCCGCTGCGCCAGAACCCGGCCAGGTCCTGGGTGACCTGCACCGGCCGCTGCGCCGGCGAGAGCAGATGCAGGGTCAGCGGCACCCGGCCGCGCGCCACCCGCGGCGTATCCCGGGCGCCGAACATCTCCTGCAGCTTCACCGCCAGCACCGGCCCGCCCTCGGCCAGATAATCGATGGCGATGCGCGAGCCGCTCGGCACCTGCCAGTGGCTGGGCACTTCGCTCTCCAGCAGCCGCCGCTGCTCGTGGCTGAGCAGCGAGGCCAGCGCTTCGCGCAGCGGGAACTCGCGCAGCTGCGCCAGCCGGCTGAAGCCCTGGGCGTAGGGCGCGAACCACTCCGGCAGGCGCGCCAGCAGCGCCTCGTCGCTGACGTCCGGCCAGTCCTCGCCGTCCACCCGCCGCATCAGCAGCACCCGCCCCTGCCATTGGCGCAACGCGTCGGTCCAAGGCAGCACCGCCAGACCGCGGCGGCGCACGCCTTCCATCAAGCCGGCCACGATCAGCTCCTGGCTGACCTGGGCGAGCGGCGCGTCCTCCAGCACCAGCGCGCCGTAGCGCCGCTGGCGCCGGGCCAGCACGGCGTCGGCGGCATCGTCCCAGCCGATCGCCTCGCGAGTTTCGGCGCGGGCGCCGAAGTGCCGCTCGAACGCCTCGCGCCCCAGGCCGGCGGCCAGGAACACCCGCGCCTCGCGCGGGTCGCCGTCCAGCTCGGCGGCGACGATGAAGGCGGACTCGCGCAGTGGATCGTCATCGGCCAGCAGCGCGCCGCGGCCATTGGCGAGCAGGAAGCGCGGCGTCTTGCCGGCGCGGCGTTGGGCGACGCGCTCCGGGTAGGCGGCGCCGAGCAGAATGCCGGCGCTGTCGGCCTGCTCCGGGCGCGCCGGTCCTTTGAGGCGCTCCTGGAGGTTGCGCGCCATCTCCCGCACCCGCTGCAGGCGGCCGCGATCGACCGGCGCGCCGCCTTCGCCGCGCAACGCGGCGATGCGGGCCTGGACGTCGCAGTGGCGCACGCCGACCAGCACGTCGCGCTCGGAGAGCAGCGCCGCCAGCTCGCAGGCCATCCGGCCCCAGCCCAGGGACTGCCCCGTGAGCAGCATGTGCGCCAGCCGCGGATGCAGCGGCAGCGTGTGCAGGGCACGGCCGTGGTCGGTGATGCGGCCCTCGGCGTCCAGCGCGCCCAGCTGCCGCAGCAGCTCGCGCGCCTGGTTCCAGGCAGGCGCCGGCGGCGCGTCCAGCCAGGCCAGGGCATCGGGGCTGAGCGCCCCCCAGCGGGCCAGCTCCAGCACCAGGTCGGCCAGGTCCGCTTCGAGGATCTCCGGCGCGGTGAACGGCGCCAGCCGCCCGTGCTCCTCCTCCGACCAAAGCCGGTAGCACACGCCCGGTTCGAGCCGCCCGGCGCGCCCCTTGCGCTGCTCGGCGGCGGCCTGCGACACCCGCACCGTCACTAGCCGAGTCAGGCCGGTGACCGGATCGAATTGCGGCCGCCGCTGCAGCCCGGCGTCGATCACCACCCGCACGCCCTCGATGGTCAGCGAGGTCTCGGCGATGGAGGTGGCCAGCACCACCTTGCGCCGGCCCGGCGGCGCCGGAGCGATGGCGGCGTCCTGATCGCCCTGGGTCAGCTCGCCGTACAGCGGCGCCAGGAAGGCATCGGCCGGCAGAAGCGGCTCCAGCTGGCGGGCGATGCGGCGGATCTCGCCGCCGCCGGGCAGGAACACCAGGATCGAGCCGCGCTCCTGCGCCAGCGCCTGGCGCGTGACCTGCACCAGATGCGCCTCCCAGGGGACGCGCCCCGGCGGGCTGTAGCGCATCTCCACCGGGAAGCTGCGGCCCTCGCTGCTGATCAGCGGCGCACCGCCTAGCAGGCGGGCGATGGGCTCGCCGTCCAGCGTAGCGGACATCACCAGCAGCCGCAGGTCGTCGCGCAGCGCCTGCTGCGACTCCAACGCCAGCGCCAGCCCCAGGTCGGCGTTGAGCGAGCGCTCGTGGAACTCGTCGAAGATCACGCAGCCGTAGTCGCTGAGCGCCGGATCGTCCTGCAGCAAGCGGGTGAGCACGCCCTCGGTGACCACCTCGATACGGGTGTCGGGGCCGACCTTGGTGTCCATGCGCATGCGGTAGCCCACGGTGCGCCCCACCGGCTCGCCCAGCTGCGCGCTCATGAAGCGCGCCGCGGCGCGCGCCGCCAGCCGGCGCGGTTCCAGCATCACGATGCGCCGCCCGGCCAGCCAAGGCTCGTCGAGCAGGGCCAGCGGCACGCGCGTGGTCTTGCCGGCACCGGGCGGCGCCTGCAGCACGACGGAGGGATGACCGCGCAGCGCGGCCAGCAGATCGGGTAGGACGGCGTCTATGGGTAGCGACATGGCAGCGGATTATACGGGGCGGCGCCGATCCCCAGGTGAAAGGAACGCGAAGTGCGCGCTGTCTGGCCTATACTTTTCCGCCCCGGTCCGCGGTTGTCGGCCGACCGGAAACAGCTCATCAGGTTGCTTCATGGGCGTCGACTCGTTTCCCAGGCCGTTGCGGCTCGAGAAAACCATGCAGGAAGGCGATCCGGCGACGGCGCTGGAGTTCCTGGCCGCCTTCGCGCCGTTGTCCAAGGCCAAGCTCAAGGAGGCCATGGACAAGGGCGCCGTCTGGCTGAAGCGGACCGGCCACGCCCGGCGCCGGCTGCGGCGGGTGAAGACCGAACTCAGACCGGGCGACACGATCACGCTGTACTACGACGAGCAGGTGCTGGCGCAGCCGGCGCCGCAGGCCTTCTGCGTGGCCGATCACGGGCTCTACAGCGTGTGGTTCAAACCGGCCGGCCTGCTGGCCCAGGGCACGGACTACGGCGACCACGCCTCGCTGCTGCGCCAGGTGGAGACCTCCAAGCACCCGCCCCGCCCCTCCTTTCCGGTGCATCGGCTCGACCGCGAGGCCACCGGGCTGATGCTGGTGGCGCACTCCTCGCGCGCCGCCGCCGCGCTCAGCCGCCTGTTCGTCAAGAACAAGGTGGACAAGGAGTACCGCGTGGAGGTGCTGGGCAATCTGGCGACGCTGGGCGAACGCGGTGAATTCGACGCCCCGCTCGACGGCAAGACGGCGCTGACCCGCTTCGAGCTCCTCCGATACGACCCCGCGCGCAACCGCAGCTTGGCGCGGGTGCAGATCCTCACTGGCCGCCAGCACCAGATCCGCCGCCACTTCGCCGCCGCCGGCTATCCGGTGATCGGCGATCCCCGCTACGGCCGCGGCAACAAGGATCCGGGCGGGCTACGGCTGGCGGCGGTGGCGCTGGCCTTCCGCTGCCCGTTCCGCAAGGAGCCGGTGCGCTTCGAGCTGCCGCCGGAGCGCTGGCCGTTCTGAGGCGACCTGCATTCTGTTGTGCCTCCGGTACCGGGCTAGCGTAGGCACACATCTTCTGTCAGCGCTCCGAACCGCCATGCCCGCGGAAGCGGGCATCCACAACGCTAGGGGTAACCGCTAGCGCTGTTCGTGACCCCACACGTCCTGCGGTACGCAGCTTCTTGTCAATCAGGAAGCTGTGCTTCGCGGTTGGTTTATCCCCTCTCCCTGGCAGCCCCCCGCTACGCTCTCCCCCACAAGGAGGGAGGGGACGTGCTGGCCGATGCCCTGCCAAGCCCCGGTTACTGCGTACCGGGAAACCGCGCTCGGTCGATGCATGCGCACCATAGCCTGGCGCGGAACGGCGGCCGCATACCCACAGTCGATTCCGTCATGTATTGCGCTCTCCGGCGGTGCTAAGGTGTAGCGGCATGACGACATCTCATCGTTTGCGCACACCCTGGCTGATCCTGATACCGCTACTGGCGGTAGTGGCGGTCGCCGCCGCCGTCTGGTGGCGCCAGCCCAAGACCGCCACCGCCCAGGCCACGCCGCAGCCGGTGCCGGTGGCGGTGGCCCGCGCCGAGCAGCGTGATGTTCCGCGCGTGGTGCGCACCGTCGGCACGGTGCAGTCGATGCACAGCGTGGTGATCCGCAGCCAGATCGACGGCGTGCTCACCGAGCTGCTGTTCCAGGAAGGCCAGCAGGTCAACAAGGGCGATCTGCTGGCGCGCATCGACGACCGCGCCATTCGCGCCCAGCTAGCCCAGGCGCGGGCGGAAAAGCGGCGCAACGAAGCGGAGCTGCGCTCGGTCCGCCGCGAGCTGGAGCGGGCGCAGCGGCTGCTGGCGGCGAAAGCGGTGTCGCGGCAGGAATACGATCAGCTCGAAGCCCGGGTCGAGCAGCTGGAGGCGACGCTGAGCGCCAACGATGCCGCCATCGCCGCCGCCGAGGTGCAGCTGTCCTACACCCGCATCGTCTCGCCGGTCTCGGGTCAAGCCGGCATGCGCCGGGTCGACGTCGGCAACCTGGTGCGCAGCAGCGACGGCAACGGCCTGGTCAGCATCACCCAGATCGACCCCATCGACGTGGTGTTCCATCTGTCGCAGGACTGGCTGCCGCGGCTCACCGCCCTGGGCGGGCGGGCGCCGGTGACCGTGTTCGACCGGGGCGGCGGCACCGAGCTGGCCAGCGGCGAGCTGAGCGTGATCGACAACCAGGTCGACCAGACCACCGGCACCATCCGCCTCAAGGCGCGGTTCGCCAACGCCGAGCGGCGGCTGTGGCCCGGCCAGTCGGTCGCGGTGGCGCTGACCACCGAGCTGCTCCGTGACGCGGTGGTGGTGCCGGCGAAGGCAGTGCGGCAAGGGCTGGCGCAGCGCTTCGTGTTCCGCGTCGACGACGGGCGGGCGCGGGTCGCGCCGGTGCAGGTGGCCTTCGAAGACGACGACATCGCCGTGATCGCCGCGGGCGTGGCCGCCGGCGACCTGGTGGTCACCGATGGCCATGCGCG
>Ga0207874_1001390_pt1 | contig 27904 bp, 31 predicted proteins | sample HigsolmetaAR201D_FD_184833 | JGI IMG/M metagenome (GOLD analysis project Ga0207874, IMG submission 184833) | Ionic liquid and high solid enriched microbial communities from the Joint BioEnergy Institute, USA - AR20-1-D (SPAdes) (version 2) ...
GATCGCGGAGAGCTTCGAGCGGATCCACCGCTCGAACCTGGTGGGGATGGGGATCCTGCCGCTCCAGTTCCTGGAGGGCGAGAACGCGGACTCGCTCGGGCTGACCGGCCGCGAGACCTACGACATCCCCGGGCTCGGCCGCAAGATCGCCACCGGCTTCGCCGACGGCCGGGAGGTGCGGGTACGGGCCACGGCGGAGGACGGCCGCGTCGTCGAGTTCAGGACGATCGTGCGGATCGACACGCCGCAGGAGGTCCTGTACTACCGTCACGGCGGGATCCTGCCGTACGTGCTGCGCCAGCTCCTGCGCGGGCGGGAACGTCCCCTCGCCATCTCCGCGGCCGTGGAGGCCGGGCCGCCGCCGGAGCCGGTGCGGGCCACGGCGGCGGTGGAGGAGGCGAGCATCGATTCCTTCCCCGCGAGCGACGCGCCCGCATACTGAGCCAGGCGCCACGCCGGGAGACCTGCGGCACTTTCTCGCGTCGGTGCTGTACAACCGACGGCGCGAGCTGGATTTCCGGCTCGCCATCGGATGGACGCCTCACGCCGGGATCATGCGCATCACGGGACTCGAACCGCAGCGTCGCCGGACCGACCGTCTGAATCTCTTCATCGACGGCGAGTTCCACTGTGCCGTTGCGGTCGAGGTCGCGTTGCGGTACGGGCTGCGGTCCGGCGAGACGATCGAGCCGGCCACGCTCGAGGAGGTACTGCGGGAGAACCTGGCATGGGAGGTCAGGGACTCGGCGCTGCGGCTCCTTGCCGTTCGGGCCAGGTCCGAGTCCGAGCTGCGCGCTCGGCTGCTCCGGAAGGGCTATCCCCGGGACGCGGTGGAAGCGTGCATCGCCACCCTCGTGGAGCGCGGGCTGGTGGATGACCGCGCGTTCGCGTCAGCCTATGTCCGGGATCGCGTTAGGCTGCGCCCACGCGGGTCTCGCCGGCTCGTGCAGGAGCTTCGCGCGCGCGGCGTGGCGCAGGCGGTGGCCGCGGATGCCGTGGCGGAGGCGTTGTCCGAGGAGGAGGTGGTCGAGGCGGATCTCGCCCTGAGATTGGCCAAGTCATGGATGCGTCGGACGGCTCCGCGGAGGGTGTCGGGCGACGTCGCGCAGCACCACGATCCCGCCGTGCTCCGCCGCCGGCTGTACGGCTACCTCGCGCGCCGGGGTTTCGATGCGGACGTGATCCGCTCCGCCGTGGACCACGTACTGCCCCCGGACTCCCGTTGACGTACGCACGAGCTTGGCATACCATGAGCGCCTTTCCGGTCGACTCCATGTCCCGGCGATGGCCGGCGTGGGCCGTGATCGTCCACCCGATGGTTATCGATCTGCCGTGCAGGTCCGCGACGTTGCAGACACTTCCCGAGCACCTGTCCACGTGATTCTCAACCCCACGGCCGGTGGCGGCGCTGCGGCCCGGGCCCGGCGTGAGCTCGAGCGGGAGCTGGCCCGCCGCGGCGTCGACTTTTCCGTGCGGCAAACGGAGCGCCGGGGCCATGCCGTGGAGCTGGCGCGGGAGTCCGCGCTGGATGGCGCGTCCGCGGTGATCGCGGCCGGAGGGGATGGCACGATCCACGAGGTGGCCAACGGCCTCCTCAAGGCCGCGGAGGAGGGAGTTCCCATGCCCGCCATGGGCGTGCTCCCGATCGGGACGGGAAACGACTTCGCGAAGCTCGTGGACCGTTCCACGTCCCGGGACGTGGCCTACGGCGCGGTGGCCGGCGGCCGGATCCGTCGCGTGGATGCCGGGCTCGTGTCCTGGGACGGCGAGAGCGAGTTCTTCGTCAACGCCATGGGCACCGGGATCGACGTGGAGGTCGTGCGCCAGATCGAGCGTTACCCGCGGCTCCGTGGCACGATCGGCTATCTCCTCGGCCTGCTCCGGGCCGTGATCGGGTTCCGCCCGGTTCCGCTCCGGGTGCGCGCGGACGACCTCGTGATCGAGGAGAAGGTCATGATCTGCGCCGTGGGGAACAGCCCGTGCCTCGGAGGCGGGTTTCACCTCTTCCCCGGCGCCCGGCCGGACGACGGCCTGCTCGATCTCTGCCTGATCGGCGAGGTGAAGCTGCGCGAGGTGCCGCAGGCGATCGCGCGCATTCTGCGCGGCACCCATGCGTCGCTCCCGATGGTGAAGCTCATGAAGGTGCGTTGTGTGGAAATCGAGGCGGTCCACGGAGATCCGCTGTACTTCCAGCTCGATGGCGAGCTGAGGTTCGGAAGTCGTTTGAAGATCGAGGCACGGCAGCACGCCCTCCCGGTGCTCGTCCGGCCGGACGAGGAGGGCGAATGAGGCGGCTGACCCGGTGCGCGCTCGTGGGACTTGCCGTGCTGGCATTCGCTGCGCCGCCGGCCCGTGCGCAGGAGGCGGCGGCCGATTCGGTGCCGGCAGACACGGCGAGGGTGCGTCCGCCATCCCCTGGGGGGGCGTTCGTTCGCTCCCTCATCGTTCCGGGTTGGGGCCAGGCGGCTTCCGGCGCCTACTTCCGTGGTGGCGTCTACTTTGCAGCCCAGACGGGAAGCTGGTTCATGTTGGTGAAGACCATGGCGCGGCTCGGGGAGGCCCGTGCGGTCGAGAAGCGCCGGGTCGAGGAGGTTCGCGGGGCTCTGCTCGCGGCGGCAGCGCAGGACACCCTGTTGATGAAGCGGTACGCCATTCCCGACAGCCTTGCCGTGGACATCGACCGGGATGAGCGCGTGTCGAAAGCGCGTGGACTGGTCAACGCCCGAACCCAGCAGCGCGAGGACTGGATCGCCTGGACGATCTTCTGGACGCTCGCCAGCGGGGTGGACGCGCTCGTTTCCGCGCACCTGGCCGACTTCCCGGCGGATGTGTCGGCGGAGCCCAGGCCGTCCGGGGGCGCGAGCCTGAAGGTCTCCATCCCGGTCGGGGGGAAGCCGTGAGCGACAGCGCGCCGCCCGACCCATCGAGGGCCATCGGGATCTTCGACTCGGGCGTGGGCGGTCTCACCGTGGTGGCCGAGATCTGGCGCCTCCTGCCGAACGAGTCCACCATCTACTTCGGCGACACCGCTCGCGTCCCGTACGGGCCCAAAGCTCCCGCCACCGTACGCCGCTATGCCCGCGAGGCGTCCGCGTTCCTCCTCTCGAGATCCGTCAAGCTCCTCGTGGTGGCGTGCAACACCGCCACGGCCCATGCCGCGGACATCCTCGCCCGGGAGCTGCCGGTGCCCGTCGTCGGGGTGATCGAGCCGGGCGCCCGCGCGGCGGTCCGGGCGACCCGCTCCGGGCGGATCGGGGTGGTCGGGACGGTGGGCACGATCGCCTCCGGCGCGTACGACCGGGCCGTACGCAAGCTGCTCCCGGGGGCACGGGTCTATGCACAGGCGTGCCCGCTCTTCGTGCCCCTCGTCGAGGAAGGGCTGGCCGACCACCCCGCCACCCGCCTCATCGCGGAAGACTACCTGCGCCCGCTCTGCAGCATGGACGTGGACGTGCTGGTGCTCGGCTGCACGCACTACCCCGTGCTCCGGGATCTCGTGGCAGGGATCATGGGGCCGGGCGTCACCCTGGTGGATTCCGCGGCCGAGACGGCTCTGGACGTACAGCGGATCCTGTCCGAGCGCGGGCTCCTGCGGCCGGATGACGCCCCGCCCCCTCGGCACCACTGCGCCGTCAGCGATTCGCCGGCACGGTTCCGTCAGGTCGCTGAGGTCTTCGTGGGGACGACCTTCGATACCATCGAGCGGGTGGACGTGGAGGGCTACGACCTCGCCGCCTGACGCGCCCAGCGCTGCAGGCGCGGGACCTCCTCGGGGTCCACGGTGATGTACGTGAAGTGCCGGATCCAGTCCCCGGCGTTCAGGTAGTAGCGTCCGGGCGCGACCTCGATGATCGCGGGCTCGTGCGCGTGCCCGCACACGACCCACGCCAGTTCCGGATCCGCTTCCAGTTGGGCCCGCGCCCACCGTTCGAGGAACGCCGCCCGCCCCCGTGACGCCGCCTCGTCCTCGCCTCGCGTGTCCGTGCGTGACACCACCCGCGCCACCTTGAGCCCGAGCTCGGGATGCAGCGCCCGGAACGCCGCCACCGTCACACGGCTCCGGAGCACGATCTTGAGCATCCGGTATCCCAGGTCGCCACGGCCGAGCCCGTCGCCGTGCGCCAGGAGCGCCGGGCGGCCCAGGAGATCGCTCCGTACCGGCCCGATCCGGTAATCCACGCCCACTTCCTCCCGCAGGAACCGGCCACCCCAGGCGTCGTGGTTCCCACCGATGTACGTGACCGGGATCCCCGCGGCCACCAACTCGGCGAGCGCCGCGAGCACCCGGAAATGCTTCCCCGGTATGACGGTGCCGTACTCGAACCAGAAATCGAACAGGTCTCCCATCAACAGGAGAGCCCGGCCGTGGCTGCCGACGTGCTCGAGAAAAGAGATGAATTCGTGCTCCGTCTCCGCCGGAACAGCGCCCAGGTGCACATCGGAGACAATGTAAATCGGTCGCATCATAGCGCGAAAAGCTACGGCTCCGTGCCACGCGTCACAAGGTCGTTGACGCGCCGTGCTCCGCACCCGTAGAATGAGGCCGATTGCCACAGAACATGACCAACGTGCCTTGCGGAGGAGCTACATGCCCCTGGATGCGCTCGGGATGGTCGAAACGAAGGGCCTCGTCGGCGCCATCGAAGCGGCCGATGCCATGGTCAAGGCCGCGAACATCCTGCTGATCGGCAAGGAGAAGATCGGTGGCGGATACATCACCGTCCTGGTGCGCGGTGATGTGGGCTCGGTCAAGGCGGCGACGGATGTGGGGGCCGCGGCCGCGGAGCGTGTGGGCGAGCTCGTTTCCGTGCACGTGATCCCTCGACCCCACCCCGATCTGGAGTCGATCCTCCCATCTGCTCCGGGGGAGTAGCCGACGATGCCGTACTTCACAGAGACACCGCAGAGCAGCGCCGGGGCGAACGGCGATCGTAGCACGGCCGGGAACCGGCCGGAGCATGCGTTTGGATCCGGGCTCGTGCGCCGTGCTCCCGGCCAGGCGCTGGGGATGGTGGAGACGCGCGGCCTCGTCGCGGCCATCGAGGCTGCGGACACGGCGCTCAAGGCTGCCGACGTGCGGCTGCTCGGCCGCGAATACGCCGGTGACGGGCTGGTGACGATCTACCTCGCCGGCGAGGTTGCGGCGGTGAAGGCCGCGGTGGACGCGGCGGGGGCCGCGGCGGAGCGCGTCGGGGAGCTGGTCAGCGTCCACGTGATCCCGAGGCCGATCGAAGAGCTGGCCCGGCTGGTCACGCCGGTCCGGACGCCGGTGGGCGCCGAGGAGCGGGCCGCCCCACCGTCGCCGAAGCGGCCGGCGGCGGCGAGCGCGCCCCGGCCCGTGGCCCAGCCCGTCGCGCAGGACGGAGCCCAGGATCCGGTTGCGCCCGAGACGTTGACCGCGCCGCCCCCGGCGCCGCCGGCTCCCGTCCCGCGTGCCGCGCCGCGCCGGGCGGCCCGGGGGCGGGTGGTCGTGCCGCCTCCGGAGGAGCTCGAGCGTACTCGCGTGGTGGATCTCCGGCGCCTGGCGCGTGGGCTGCCCGACTTTCCGATCCAGGGCCGGGCCGTGTCCCGGGCCGGCCGTGAAGAGCTGCTCCAGGCCTTCGAGGCGTATCTGGCCGAATGAATGGCGGGTCCGGCGTCGCGACTCGGTTCGGTCGCGTCGCCGGCTCGTGTGACGGCGGCCGTGCCGTGGGCCGTAGAACGCCGCGGTCGAGGCGTCGATCGGCGGGGTCGCCACCGTGCAACGCGGAACGCGCGCGGCGGCGGCGGGCGGCGTGCCGGCGCCCGTCCACGGATCGGGGAACCGGAACGCACGCGATCGTCCGCCCGTCCGGGTTCGCCCGTCCGACGTGCGGGCCAGGCGTCCCCGACCGTGGTCTCGCGGAACCGGGGCCTCGGTGGCCCCGGCACGCACTGGCGACGAACGCGGGAGGTCCCGGCCCCACGGGGCGAGGTCGGGGAGTCCGCGCCATGAGGACGCGATGATGGAGTCAGTCGACATCGAACGTCTCGCGCAACTGATCGCGGCCGAGCTGGTGGCCCGGACGCGGGGGAATGGCGTGGCTCCCACCGAGCCGCCAGACGGCCCGTCCCGGGCCGATGAGATCGCGACGGAGGCAGCCGACGGGTCGGCGGGCGAGGATCGTCCCGGCCTCGACGGCATGGAGCCGGGCACGACGCACCTGGACGCGTCAGCGCGGCGGATTCCCATCGGTGTGGCCGCGCACGAGCTGGTCCTGTCGGAGGGGGACTGGCGCACGCTCTTCGGCGCCGTGGGTCCCACGACGGACCGACCGCTCCGCCAGCCCGGCCAGGTGATCTATCGCGAGACCGTCCGTGTGATCGGGCCCGCGGGCGAGTTGTCCGGGGTTGCCGTCACGGGACCCTTCCGGGAGCGCAGCCGACTCGCGCTCGCGCGCTCGGAGGCCCGTCGGATCGGTCTAGCCCCGCCCGTTTGCGGGCCCCTGGAGCTCCGGGAGGACGTTGCCGTGACCGTCGTCGGCCCGGTCGGCAGCGTGGTCGTCCCGACCGTCGTGCCCGCTGCGCACGTGTACCTCGATCCGGCCAGCGCCGAGCGGTTCGGCCTGAGCCACGGCCGGCGCGTCCACGTCCGCTGCGCGGGCGCCGGGCGCGCCATCACGCTGCACGATGTCCCGGTGTTCGTCGTCGGCGAATTCGCCGCGGAGCTCCGGATCGACGTCGATGAGGCCAACGCCGCGGGCGTCGGGGATGGCGACGTCGCCTCGATCCTCGATCCCACGACTCCGATCGCCGCCGGCCCGCCTCCCCGCACGCGCCGGCGCCCGCTCCTCACCGAGCGGGACGTGGATGACGTTGCGGCCAGGGGCGAGGTCCTCTCGCCCGAATCGCCGTACCTGATCACGCCGGCCGCCCGCGACCGGGCCCGCTCTCTCGGGATCTGGCGCGAAGGCTGACCCGCCGGGCCCGCAGCGGGCGGCAATCGGCGGTCGGCCCGCGGCCGGCGTCCTCGTTCAGCGAGCACACGACCGTTCTCCGAATACGCGAATCCCGATGCGTCATTCCACCTATGTACGGGTGCGGTACGCCGAAACAGACCAGATGGGCGTCGTGTACCACACCCACTACCTCGTCTGGTGCGAGATTGGGCGCACCGAGTTCATGCGGAGTCTCGGTACCGCGTACGCAGATCTGGAGCGCGCCGGGCTCCTGCTCGCCGTGGCTGAAGCTTCCATTCGATATGCGGCGTCCGCCCGGTACGATGACCTGATCCAGGTCCAGACGTGGGTCGACCGCGTCCAATCCCGCTCCATTACGTTCGGATACGAACTCTGGCGCGCCGAGCCGGGACCGCCGGTCCGCCTCGCGACGGCGAGCACGAAGCTGGTGGCTCTCGACCGTTCGGGTTCCATGCGCACGCTGCCCGCTGAGATCCTGGAGCGATTCCGCCATGTGCTCGGGTCATCGCCGTAAGTTCCTCGGCCTTGTCGGCGGGGCGCTGATCGTGGCCATTGCCGCGTGTGCACCGGCGGGGCCGTCGCCCGCCACGCCGCCGGGCCCGGAGCCTAGTCCGGTAGCGGCGCTCCCACCGCTCGATGACGCCTCCGTTCTCGCCATCGCCGAGCTGCTCCGGCTCGAGGACCGGCGGGAGTTCATCCCGTCCACCTTCGAGCGCGCGCTCCGTGATCCGCACCCGGAGGTCCGTCGCCGGGCGGCGCTCGCCGCGGGCCGCATCCGGGATGCGCGGGCCGTGCCGCTCCTGCGGGAAGCGGTCGTGGACTCGAGCGCGGCCGTGCGCGCGGATGCGGTGTTCGCCCTCGGCCTCGTCGGGGACACGGCCCGGGAAACGGTCGAGCTCCTCTCCGCGCTCGTCCGGCCGGCAACGGAGCTCGAATCGGATCTCGCCATTGCCCTCGAGGCGATCGCGGCGCTCGGAAGGACGAAGAGTCCTAACGCCCAGCGGGTGCTGGAGGAGATCCTCGACGCCTCGGCCCCGCCCGACACCGCGGCCGCCGCGGCGGAGCCGGAGGCGGCGAGGGCAATGGGGGACGCGGCGAACGTCGCCCACCCGCGTCTCGTGCAGGAGGCCCTCCTCGCCATCTGGCGCCACCCGCGACATGCCCGGACCGCCGATCTCCTCGTGCCCTACCTGGGATCGCCAGACCCGGAGCTACGCTGGGCCGCCGCCCACGCCCTCATGAGGCTCGGCGAGCCTCGCGCCGTGGCCGCCCTGATCGATCGCTTGCAGGACGAGGACGCCGGAGTCCGGGCGATGGCCGCCCGGGCCCTGCCGGCGCCCGTGGCGGATTCCGCGGGGTTCCGCCACGCCGCAGCCACGGCACTCCTCGGCCGCCTGGACGATCCGCACCCACACGTGCGGATCAATGCGATCAGAGCGATCGCCACGTACCGCGACCCGGCCTTCGCCGACGCGGTCGCCGCGCGTCTGGCGGACCCCCAGCCCACGGTCCCGTACATGGCCGCCGAGGCGCTCGGACAACTCGGGGGGCCGTCGGCGGTCCGGACGCTCCGCGCAACCGCGGGGGACACCGCTCGGCCCCTGGCCCTCAGGGCCGTGGCGCTCGCGGCCCTCGTCCGCGCGGAGCCCGAGACCGGCGTCCCAATGGCTTCCACGTTCGCGTCCGCAGCAGACTGGCTCGCCAGGTTCTATGCCGCGCGCGCCCTGGCCGGAGCACCCTGGGGACTGGCAAGGGAGCCGCTCCGCAGGCTCGCCGCGGACAGCGATACCCGCGTCGCCGCTGCGGCCCTGGACGCCGTCGTCGCCCTCGCGGGCGACAGCTTTCCCGAGGCTCACGCGTTGTATGTAGAAGGGCTCGCTTCCCCCGACCCCTTCGTTCGGGCTGCGGCCCTCCGGGGCATCGAACGGCGAGCCGATCCTGCGGATCTCCCGATCATCATGGACGCATTCGGGCGGGCCATCCACGATACGGACAACGACGCCGCGCTCGCGGCCGTCGATGCCCTCGGCGCGCTCGCCCGCAATGGCATGCCCGTGGCTCGCGCGTTCTTCCTCCGCTTCGAGCGGCCCGCGGACCCGATCCTCCGCCAACGCATCATCCAGATTCTCGGGTCCGACGCCTGGAGTGATGTGTGGCCGATGGATACGGGGCGCGACTTGACGTTTTACGTGAATGTCGTCCGCTCGCTGATCGTGCCCGCGTACTCCGGGGAGCCCGCGCCACGGGTGCAGATCCACTCCGAGAGCGGGACCATCACCATCGAACTCGCCGCAGGCGATGCGCCGCTCACGGTGCACAACTTCCTCACCCTTGCCCGCCGGGGATACTTCAATGGCGGGCGCTGGCATCGTGTCGTTCCGAACTTCGTCATCCAGGCCGGAGACTCCCGCGGAGATGGTGCGGGCGGCCCGGGTTATGCAATCCGCGATGAGCTCAATCGCGTCCGGTACACCCGGGGCACCATCGGCATGGCCCACTCCGGGCCCGACACGGGGGGCAGCCAGTTCTTCGTGACCCATTCGCCCCAGCCGCACCTCGACGGCGGCTATACCGCCTTCGGACGCGTCGTCGGCGGCATGGACGTGGCGGACCGGGTCGTGCCGGACGAGTACATCGCTGTCATCGAAGCGGTGCCATGATGAGATCGAAGCTCACCTCGCTCGCGCTGGCCGTTCTGGTCTTCGCACCGGGCATCGCGGCCCAGACGGTGCCCTTCGGCAAGAACAAGATCCAGTATCGGGACTTCAACTGGCAGATCCTCTCGGGAGAGCACATCGATGTCTACTACTATCCCGAGGAGGAACAGCTCGCCCGGTTGACGCTGGCCTACGCCGAGGAGAGTTATCGATTCCTGGAACGCAAGTTCCAACATCACCCGTTCCGGCGGATCCCGCTGATCGTCTACTCGTCGGACAAGCACTTCGAACAGACGAACATCTATCCGGGCTTCATTCCGGAAGGGGTGCTCGGATTCACGGAGTACCTGAAGCGCCGCGTCGCGCTCCCGTTCCGGGGTGACTACGCCCAGTTCCGCAGCACGCTCCGGCACGAGCTGGTCCACGCTTTCCAGCTCTCGAAGCTCTCCGAGGTCCAGGCGCTCTACCCGGGGCAGCGACGCATCTCCCCGCAGGCGATCCACTGGTGGACCGAAGGGCTCGCCGAGTTCTGGTCGGGCGAGCAGACGACGGAAGACGACATGTACGTCCGGGACCTGGTGTTGACCGGGCGGCTGCCGTCGATCCGGGAATTCACGTACATGTACAGCTTCGCCTCGTACCCGCTCGGCGGCGAGCTGCATCGGTACCTGAGCGAGCGGTTCGGCGAGGACTACATCACCGAGGTCTACGAGAAGTTCTGGAAGTACGACACCTTCGAGGAAGCGCTCGAGGGCGTGCTCGGCGTGGATCTCGACCAGCTGAGCCGGGAGTGGAAGTACGACCTGCAGCAGCGCTACTTCCCGATGTACGCCGAGCGCCCGCCGCTGGAGGTCGCGGCGGACCTGGTCATCCATCGGGGCGGCGCGAACTTCAAGCCGGTTCTCTACCTGCCTCCCGGAGATTCCGTACCCGAGCTGCTCTTCCTGTCGCCCCGTACGGGCTACACGAACATCTACCGCACGCGGCTGACCGCGGGCGAGCGGGGCGTGCGCACGGTCGTGGAGGGCGAACGGAGCGCCGAGTTCGAGTCGTTCCGGGCGTACGAGTCACGCATGGACGTGAACCGTGAGGGCATCCTCGTCTTCACCTCGAAATACCTCGAGCGGGACGCTCTCTTCCTCTGGGACCTGAACAAGGGTCGGACGGTCGGCCGCTACCAGTGGCCGGACCTCGTCGGGATCCGGTCGCCGGCCTGGGATCCGAGCGGCACCCGCGTCGTTTTCGAGGGGTTGTCCACTGCCGGGTTCTCCGACCTCTACGTCATCGACTTCGGCACACAACAGCGGACGGCCATCACGGACGACCGGTACCGGGACTCGGATCCGAGCTGGTCGCCGGACGGGCGCTACATCGTCTTCGCCTCGGACCGGACCGCGTTCGGCGCGGAAGGCTACACGAACCTCTTCCTGTACGACGTGGAAACCGGCGACATCCGCTACCTGACCTACGGGAGGTGGATCGACCAGCAGCCGCGGTGGAGCCGGGACGGGACCCGGATCGCCTTCAGCTCCGACCGCGGCGGCGTGTTCGACCTCTACGCCGTGGACATCGACGGCAACGGCCGGCGGCTCACGGCCATGACCGGCGGCGCCTTCGACCCGGTCTGGTTGCCGAACGACCGGGGACTGGTCTTCGCCGGGTACAGCGAAGGGATGTTCCGGATTTACAGGTACACCTTCACCGATGACACCCTCGCGGGGCCCACCTTCTCGCTGGCCGATGATGTGGCCCCCCGGCTCGCCGTCGGCGATGGTCCGCCCTCGCCCGACGCGCTCCCCATGGGGTGGGAATGGTCCGACCTGGAGGCGACCGTCCTGAACGACGTCGAGCCGCAGCCGTACCGGACCTGGCAGTCCTTCTCGGTGGACTTCGCCGGCGGCGACGCGATCGTGGCGCCGGGCGTCGGCGCGGCCCAGGGCGCCCAGCTCCTGGCCACGGACATGCTCGGCAACCACATCGCGTTCATCGGCGTGTCCGCCGCCCAGGCCGAGGACTTCAACCAGTTCGTGGACAACTTCAGCGGCCACCTGCTGTACCTGAACCTCTCGCACCGGCTGAACTTCGGGGCCGGCGTGTTCCGCTTCAAAGGCCTCTTCCGGGACGTCGCGTTCAACGTCTACGACGAGGAGACCTACGGCGGCTACTTCATCGGCAGCTATCCGTTCAGCAAGTTCCACCGCCTGGAGCTCAGTCTCGGGATCGAGCGGAGCAGCCGGGTCGACGTGGAGAACTTCTTCGACAGCGGACTCTTCGGCCGCGACACCCGCCCGGACCCGCGCAACCTCACGCGGGACGGCGTGCTCACGAGCAACTACCTCTCCTTCGTCAAGGACAACACGCTGTGGCTCCCGACCGGTCCGATCGATGGATCCCGTTACAACGTGACGGTCGGGCTCGTGACGTGCTTCGCGTGTACTTCGCCGAGTGATGTGACCGGCGAGGACGTGACGCGCAGCGCCGCCGCGGAGAACTACGTGCTGATCGGCGATTTCCGGCGGTACTTCCGCACCTCGCTCTACAGCGCGTATGCCGTCCGCCTCCACGGGTTCTTCAGCGACGGCACGATCCCGGCGCGCGCCGTACTCGGCGGCCCGCACGAGTTGCGCGGATACCCTCGCTATTCCCTCGCCGGCTCTCGCCTCTGGCTCCTGAACCAGGAATGGCGGTTCCCGATCCTGCATGGCCTCGCCATGGCCTTCCCGTTCGGCGAGATCCGGTTCCCGGGGATCCAGGGCGCCCTCTTCGCCGACATCGGCTCGAGCTGGCTGGAGGGCCAGAAGCCCGAGGGCACGTGGGGAAGCTACGGGCTCGGCCTGAGGACCTCGCTCGGCGCCCCGCTGGTGCTCCGGCTCGACATCGGGCGGCGCTTCCGCTTCGGCGAGCATCCGCCGATCATCTTCCCCGGCGGCAGGAGGTTCAACGACTCGTTCGTGGACTTCTTCTTCGGGTACAACTATTGAAGACGGGCACAAAAATAAACGGCACAACGGCTTCGATTCCGGGTGTGTCCCAAGTGTGTCCCGTCATGCCGTCTCCCCGAGCTCGACGACGGCCCGGACCGTCTCCGGGTCCGCCTGCTGGTAGGCTGTCTGGAGCGCCTTCACGTCCCGCCACCCGCCGGCAACCATGACATCCTGAATCGGGAGTGCGCGCCGCGCCGTGGCCCATGCCCGGCGGAAGGCATGCCACCCGCCGCGTTCCAGGTGGGGTAGGCCGGCGACCTTCTCAGCCTGTCCGAGCCACCAATCCGCCACGTATTTCGGGACGGGCTCCCCGGGGCGCCGGTGGTAGGGAAAGAGCCACGCCTCGCCCACGGCGGGGTTCTGGCGAACGTAGGCGTCGATCTCCCGGCGCAGCGCCTGGCCAATCGGGGCGATACTCTCGAACCCTTGCTTGTCCCATTCCGCCCGCCAACGAATGGCCTGGGGCCAAGCATCGGCGATGCGTTCGTCCATGCCGAGGGAGGCGAGCGCGGCCCGCACCGCGTCCGGGGTCAGGAGCAGGTCTGAGGCGCGAAGGTGGCAGATTGCGTTGATCCGCCGCCCGGTGTGGTAGGCCAGGGCGAGCATGAGCCGGAACCGGCCGGCCGGATCGACTTGGTTTGCCACGTCGAGGAGCCTGCGGTAACGTTCCGCCGAGGCGACGGGGCGGCGGGGATTCGGCTCGACCGGCATCTTGATGTCCCGGACCGGATTGTGCGCCAGGAGCCGGCGCCCGCCTACCTTGAAACCCACCGCCCAGTTGCAGACCGTGGAGAGCGCCTGAAGCTCGTTTCGAATCGTGCCGGGGCCCGCCCCGGGCTTCGTCCGTGGATCGTCGGAACGGAGGGCGCCGGTCCTGCGCGCCTGTGCATACCCGTCAGCGTGGGTCTGCGAGAAGTCATCGATGGGAAACGGCCGCCCGTTGGGCTCCAGGTACCGGCCGAGAAGATTGAGCGCCCGTTCCATGAATTGCCGGCGCCCGGGGGTGAGGAGCGGGCCGCGATGGTGAAGGTAGAGGCGCCGGAGCTCGCCGAACGAAAGCGAACCGAGCGGCCGGCCGGTGAGCTGCAACTCCGCCAGCGCGCGCGCCAGCGCCTTCGCCTGCTCAACGGCAAGGTTCCGGTCCCGGTGCCCGAGGCTCTTCCGGTCCTTCCGGCCCTCCACGACGACGGATCGGTAGAGGATCCCGCCCGGCTCCCGCTCGAACAGCCGGACCTGGATGCCGGCTTCCTCAACGATCTTCGACCAGGGCTTACGCCTCGGCATCTCGTGCCTCCTGCTTTCGGGTCTTCCGCGCAGATTAATTGGAGGTGGGGCTCGCTACCGGCTGCGAGGAGATCTTCTTCTTGACCTCGCGCCAGCGGAGGATAAGCGCCTTGTCGGTTACACTCTCGCCCGTGAGTTCCTCCCAGCGTTCTCTTACTGCCTTCCAGTATCCCCGGGGCTGTTGGGCCCGGTTCGCTCCGCCGAGCTCCACCATGAGCCGGTGAAGCAATTCGTCTTTTTCCGTGAACCTGCCGGTCAGCCCGCCCGCCCGGGTAGAACGCCACGCGGCGACGATGTGCTGGAAGACCGCGCTCAATTCCTCGCGGCTGATCTCTGGCGAACGGAACGTAACGACGACCTCCTCACGCCGGATATAATCCCCGATGCCCTGGTTCGGGAACAAGACTTGCCCTATTTCCCTGTGTAGGCGGATGATGGCCCGATAGAAGCGGGGCTCCACGCCACAGAGAATATGCCGCACGATCTCGGGTTCCAGCGCCCCTGTCAGCCGCGCGGAGCTTGAGACAACCAGGGCGAACGCGAAGAGGGGGTGACGCCTGGTTGTGTACAGTTCCCGAACGGACCCATCGGCCAATTCGTAATGGCAAGTTGCGGGATAATCGAAATGTACCTCCGCGGACTCGCCCGTCAGCCTTTCGAAGTCGTCGGCGAGCTTGACCAGCTCTCCCATCAAGCGCTCACGGCGCTTGATTAATTCATCGGTCAACGATAGCCAATATTCTGAGTTCTTCCGCTTTATCCATTCCACCGCTTCGGCATACTCGTCCGACGCAAAGGGCGGCTCCTTACTACCGAAGTACATGAGCCGTACACGGGCTACGGCCGGGGTGATCATCCGGACGATCTCCTGAGCCGTAACCCGTGAATAGGGCGTGATTCGCAGAATCGGGCGGGCGCTTTCCTGCGAGCCCTCCCGAACCTCCGAGCCCTCCCGAACCTCCACATAGTCTTGCGCACGCCGAACGCAACGGGCGGCGAGTTCCAAGAGGGACTCGGTCCCGAATGCCTCCGACGCGACCTTCGGCGCGGCACGCCGAAGGGCCCAATCTGGCACTTTTGGGTTGAGTTCTCGGGCCTCCTGGTAGATCCGTTCCACGGAGAGCCGTCCCGTGGATCGTTTGGACATGATCCCCTCGAACGGTAAGGAGTTTGTCCCGGCAGAATCTTACCGACATACTATATGCCGTAGACCGTGCCGTCAAGCGGCCCAAGAGAAACCCCAAGGTAAACGCGCCAATGGCAACGAGAAAACGCCCCTACGTAGTGTCTACCCGTGTTACGCACGCGGAGCGTGCGCTGATCGAAGCGGCAGCTGAGGCCAGCGGCGTGACGGTGTGCGAGCTGGTTTGGCGTCTCGTCGTGCCGCGGGTACGTGACCTCGTCGTGCAGACGGCCGGCGGCGACGACCGTTGCCCGCGGCCCCCAATGCCAACCCAATGAACGAGACGCTGGTCGCCGCCGCGCTCGACTACGCCGCTCGGGGCTGGCGCGTCCTGCCGCTCCACACGCCGCAGCGCGGTGGCAGGTGTTCCTGCCTGAGCGACGGGTGCACCTCGCCGGGCAAGCACCCCCGCACGATGCGCGGCGTGCACGACGCGACGACGGACGAGGCGACGATCCGCCGATGGTGGGCCCGGTGGCCGGCCGCCAATGTCGGCATCGCCACCGGGGGCGGTCTGGTCGTGCTCGATGTGGACCCGCGACACGGCGGGGATGCGTCGCTCGCCGAACTCGAGGAGGCACACGACTGGGTCCGGACGCTCACGGCGCGGACCGGGTCGGGCGGGCTCCATCTCTACCTGGCTGGTGACCTGCCGGCCCGGGCGGGGATGCTCCCGGGCCTCGATCTCAAGGCCAGTGGGGGGTATGTGGTAGCCCCGCCATCGCTCCATGCCTGCGGCCGGCGGTACGAGTGGGTGGCGCCCGAGGACCTGCCGACCGAGCCCCAGCCGGTCCCGACCTGGTTCGCGGCCCTGGCGGCCCCGCCGCGGCCGGCCTGGACGCCACGGGCCGCCGGCGGGCTGGAGTGGGGACCGATCGGGCGCCGCTTCGTCGTCTCGGCGATCGAGCGCGAATGTCTGGCGGTCGCCGAGGCACCGGAGGGGACCCGCAACACCCGCCTCAATTGCGCCGCCTACAACCTCGCGCGGTTTGTCGCGGCCGGCCTGGCCGATGCCGGGACCGTGGCGGAGGCGCTGACTATCGCCGCACGGGCTGCGGGGCTACCTGACCGGGAAATCGAGCGGACGATCCGATCCGCGTTCCGGGCCCGGGAGGTGGCAGCATGACGCCCGCCACCGTCGCCGAAGATATCCGCCGCCTCGCCGAGCGCGCCGTGATCGGGGCGGCCTTCCAGGACGGGCAGGGGACGGCGCCCGAACCGCTGTTCGACCCTTCAGAGATCAAGTTTCGTCGGTATTTGGAGGCACCTCCACCACCCCGGCGCTGGCTCCTCGAAGATGTCTTGCCTCTGGGGGTAACCGGGCTCATGGCGTCGATGGGCGGCGCCGGGAAGAGCTACCTCGCGTACCAGCTTGGCATCAGCGTCGGGGCGGGGCTGCCGTTTCTCGGCTGGAATGTGCCGGAGCCCGGGGCTGTGCTGTACATCGCCGCCGAAGACGACGAGGATGAGCTGCACCGCCGCGGACTCGTCCTCCTCGATCACTACACCGCCGACCCGATAGCCCGCGATGCCGTAGCTGAGCATCTGCACGTGGTCTCGCGGGTGGGCCGCGACAATCTGCTCACCAACGTGATGGGCGACGGCGAGGTACGGCGCAGGCCGCTCGTGGAAAGGCTGATCGAATCCGCGATCAAGATCCCGGACCTGCGCCTGATCATCCTGGACCCCATCAGCCGTTTCCGTGGCGGCCAGGCCAACAACGAAGAGCATGCAACGCGCTTCGTGGAGGCGCTCGAAGCAATCCGCGAAGCCACCGGAGCCACCGTGCTCGGGCTCGCCCACGTGAGCCAGGCCGGGATCCGGGACGGCGGAGGCCAGGAAATCGTCCGCGGGTCCACCGCGCTGGTGGACGGAGTGCGCTGGGTGGCGACGCTTCAGCGCATGCGCCGCGATCAGGCTCCCGACTGGGGCGTGTCCCGAGATGACGCGCCGCGGTACCTCAGACTCGAAATCCCGAAGAGCAACTACGCCCCGCCATTTCCCGGCGTTTGGCTCCGCCGGGAGCTGGGGGGCGTGCTGGTGCCCGTCGAACTCGATGAACGGCGTGCCACCAAACGAATTGCTGAAGCCGAAGCGACGTATCTGGACGTGCTCGCGCGCCTCCAGCGCCTCCTGCGCGAACACGGGCCCATGACGCGCCGGAGGATTCGGGAGTTTGCCGGCGTCGCGGGACCATTGGGCGCGGGGGATCACACCGTCCGCAGTGTGATCGAGCGGGCCGTACAGGAGGGTGCCTTGATCGAGCGCCACAGCGCCGACGGCGTCATGCTCTACCCGCCCGCGCGGGAGGACGAATGACCCGGGGCGGCTGGGGCACGGTGGGGCACCGGGGCACGGGGCACCCCACGACGCACCCCACGATGTGCCAGCAACCACGCGCCGCGTTGTGGGGCACTGGGGCGTGCCCCACCACCCCGCGTTTGGCCAGCAACTATGCGGGTTTTCCTGGGGCATGCCCCACGCCCCCTACGGGGGCGGGGCGTGGAGTGCCCCGCCCCGTAGGGGCGGCGGGCGGGGCGCCCCACCGGCCACGGCCCCGCCCCGGGGCAGAGGCAATGGCAAGCACGTCGACGGACTAATCGGAGGCCGTGCCATGACGCTCCTCGACCTTGCGAACCGCTGGCGTTCCGAAGCCGCCCTGCTCCGGGCCTACGGGCACGAGAGCACGGCGCTGGCCTGCGAACGCCACGCGGCCGAGCTCGAGGAGGCGCTTCGGGCGGCGGAGGAGGAGACGCTCACGCTGGCCGAGGCCGCGCGGGAGAGCGGCTACAGCGAGCGGCGGCTTCGGGAGATGCTGGCCGAGGGCCGGATTCCGAACGCCGGCCGGAAGCACGCGCCCCGAATCCGGCGCGCCGACCTGCCGCGGAAAGCGAGGCGCGCGGCGCCGGGCGGCGGCTACGACCCCGTAGCGGACGCTCGGGCGATCTTGGGGCGGGCATCCTGAACATCGACCCAATCGAGAACAAGCAGGAGGCCGCATGACCAACCGAACCGTGAACGTGCACGCGCTGCGGGACCCGCGCCGCCCCCTGGGTGCGGACGTACGCCCGCTCCGCGTGGCAATCGAAGCCCTGGACCTCGCCGAGTTGTCCGAGGCGGACCGCGACGACCTGGCGCGCATGGCTGCCGCCCTGCTCCAGGCGCTGCACCCCTACCCGGCAGACTGGCGCCCCTCGAACGCGCGCGCCTGCCCGCGTGTGGTGGCCGGAAAGCGCTGCCGCCTCTACGCCGAAACGAGGTATGGGATCGAATACGACTGCGCGTGCGCGGGGTGGAGTCACACGCTGCTAGACCACCGGCGCATGTGGAGGACGCCGGCGGGCCACGTGCTCACCGCCGAGCCGTACCACGTGGACGGCGAGGAGCTCGCACGCTTCGTGGCCGTGTGCGAGGAGCTAGGGCTGCGCGTCACCTTGTCGGGCCGCTCGCCCTACTTCCCGGGCGCCGCGCTGCTACTGCGCGTGGAGCGGGCGGCTGCGCCCCGGCTCTTGGACGACTGCATCTGAGCCGTTGGAGGTGCGAGATGACCAAGACGCTTGGGGTGATCGCCGCGGCACGCGAGCGCGACCCGCTGCTCGAGCTCGAGGCGTATTGCCGCTCCACCGACTGCCCGGCGCGCGAGGTCACGATCCACGCGAAGGATCACGACGACGACTTGCTCCCGCTGCTCCGGCGGCGCGGTGGCCTACACTGCCCGATCTGCGGCGGGCCGCTCAAGCTCCACCACGCGATCACCTTCCGCGAGGCCGAGGCGCGGGGCCGGTTGGCGGCGCGCGGATCCGTGGCCGTTGAGATGTACGCGCGCGACCATGACACGCTGGCCGTGCCTATGGCCGTGTACCTGGACGACCGGCTCCCGCCGACGCCGCCGGGCTGGTGGGACGGCATGGGCCAGACAACCGACGAGGTGACACCATGAGCATCCACGACATCCCGACCGGCCGCGGCTACGGCGTGCGCGTCTCGCGCTCCAAGTTCCGCGGCAAGGAGCGGCTCGACGTGCGCCACTTCTTCGAGGCGCGGCCTGGGGACCCCGACACCCGCCAGCCGACGAAGAAGGGGGTGAACCTGCCGCTCGAACACCTGCCGCGGCTGCTCGCCGCGCTGCACGCGATCGAGCGCGAGGCGATCCGGGCCGGCGAGCTACTGGCCGAGGACTACGAGAACGCCGGCTTGGAGCCGCCGGCGACGCTCACTACGAATCGCTGAAGCGTGAACCGCTTCTTCCAGGCGGTCGGCGAGATGCGCACCCGAAAGCCCGAGGACATCCGCATGCGCTACGCACACCTGACCGAGGCCGAGATCTTCGGCCGCTCAATGCACCCCGAGTTTCGGCGAATGCTCCGGCCGATCCTCGAACGGCCGCTTTCGCCACAACGCTGGCGCGCCTTCGAGCGCGAGATCCTCGGCGAGATCGAGCGCCGCGCCGACGCGCTCGGCGTCACACCCGACGAAGCCCTCTACCTCACGGCAGTTGCCGCCCTGCGCCTCGCAAACGAAGAGGGCCGGCGCGAGCGGCCCCGCCAAACCAGGGAATGGCTCATCTGGTACCGCCGGCGCGTCCAGCAGCACGTGATCGACGACCTCTTGGGCGCCGCCCGAGAGCGGGCGCACGAAACGCTGACCGCCGCCGAGAACATCCCCGAGCCGGACCCCGTCGCCGATGCCGAACGCCGCGCCGAGGCGGTGCGGGTCTTGGACGAGCTCCAAGAGGTTGCCACCGAGGCCGAAGCCGAGGTCCTGGACCTGATTGCCGAGCTGATCGAAGCCGGGCTCCCGCCGCACCGGGCGCGCCTCGAAGCCGGCCGCATCACTGGCCGCACGCCGGCCGCCATGCGCCAGCTACTCCGGCGGCTTCGGAGGCGTCACGCTTCACGTATTCGGCGGGAATAAGAGTGAGAGAGGAAGCCATCACCTTCTCGGGAGGGCTCATGCAAATACGTGGTGGCATGCTGGTCGGAGGGCGGCCATTCGGCCCGTGGATGTTGCAGGCCATTGGGGGGCCGCCCCCGCCGGAGGCAATCCGGCGCCGCCAGCAGCAGATGATCGAGGCGTTACAGCAGCAGGCCGAGGCGTTCCGGCGGAATTGGTACCGGCACAGCGCCGCCGGCACCGCCCGGCGCACTCTCACGCCGGCCCAGAGGACAGAGCTTCAGCGCGTCCGCAACAACCTGTGGGCGCTCGGATGGAAGCTAGCGTTGGACGGCGCCGGCAAGCCCGGCTCCACGACCGCCGAGAAAGAGGAGCTCCGGCGGATCCGCGCCAACCTGCGGGCGCTCGACGCGCTCGACGCGGCCGACGCGCGCATCGATGCCGCAGCTGGCCGCTACGAGGGTGTCTTGCGGGATGTCGGCGCGGTGGCCGCATGGGTGGCGCCGGAGGTCCGCGCCCGCGCCGAGCGCGCCGCCGCCTTCGCCGCCGCGCGCTGCGGGCTCAAGACGCCGGAAGTGGTCTTCTTCCGCGCCGTTTCTGAACCCGCGACCCGATATTTCGGCTTCATGCGGCAGGACGTGCGGGACGCAATCTTCGTCAGCACCACGACGCTGCACCACGCTGACCAGCTAGAGCGCACCGTCTTCCACGAGATTCGCCACCTGGCGCAACACCCGGACATGGACACGAGCGTCCGCGAGCGGGACGCCGCCGAATTCGCTGAAAAGACCCTGAGCGACTGGAGGGGACAACATGGCTGCTAAGCCAATCGAGATCGACGGGAGCCGCTTTTCCGGCCCCGAGGAGCTGATCGACCGGGCGCTCCAACTCGTCGAGCGCGGCGGGCCGTACATGCCCAAGGAGTGCAAGATCATGGCGGCCGCATGGCCGTATCTGAAGGACCGGCCGCTTGCGTCCTACGCCGACTACAGGGCCGCCGATGTCTGCCGGACGATGTACAACTGGCATCCACCGTTCCAGCCGAAGCCGCAGCCGAAGACGCCCTTCGACGAACAGATCAAGGAAGCCGAGCTCAAGCGCGACCGACTGATTGCCGAACTGGAAGCCGCCCGGGAACGGTTCTGGTCCGCGCAAGACGTGCTGAACAGCGCCAGCGGGCACCGGTGGATCCACGACGGGGCCGGCTGGACGCTCCACCCGCCCAAGGACAAGCCCTCGGCGCGCGAGATCGCCGAAGCTCGCGATGCGCTCGAAGAGGCGAGGGCGGCGATCGCCTCCCTCGAACCCGCCGTGACGGCCGCGATGGTCCGGGTTAACGAGCTCGGCAGACGCCGGGGTCTGTGGTTGGCCTCCCGCAACTAAGACGCAGCGGGCCGGGGCTCCGCACGCCGTAAGGCTGCGGGCCCTACCCTCGAGGGTGCGCCGGCCCCGGCCCAAAAAAACGCGAGCCCAAAAAAACCGAGGCGAACCCGTACACGCGCGAGATCGAGGCGCCGCCCGGTCTAGCACCCACCCCCCCTGGAAGAAATCGACCCCCATACCCCCCTGTGGAGGTCATCCGGTGGAGGAGTTGACGCGCGAGAATTGCTTATAACGCGCGAACGGCGCCCGGGGAATGGTACGGGTAGGGTGAATGGCTTTCGTGGCTTCTACGGGCAAATACGGGCGTTTTCTCAACCGGACGCCCGTTCGTCTTCCCGTTCGAGGCGCGCCGCAATGCCTTCACGCCGGCGCGAGCACCACGCCGAGCTCGACGAGGAGCTCCCGGGCGCTCGGGATCCGCTCGGCCGTGACCCGGGCGAATTCCTCGCGGCTGATCGGTACGACGATGCAGACACCAGCCGATGCTCCCACGATCGCGACGTGCTGACCGCACCGCTCGCCGGTGCGCGGCTGGCCCGGAAGTCGGCGCGCCTTGGCCCGGCACTGTGCGAACATCAGCCCGTCGCCGGCGTGGATCCCGTGCAGGACATGGCCGCAGCGCGGGCACCGCGGATACCTCGACTCACAGACCGCTAATGGTCGCGTCATCGCTCATCGCAGTAATCGATGTCCTATTCTTCCGCGTCCCGTTCGAGGCGCCCCTTTTGCATCCCGGCCGAGTGTGCGATCTTCACGCTATGGCGCGGTCGTTCCCTGAGTCCGGGGGTGTGTCCCAAGTGTGTCCCGAGCACCGGCGAAAAGCGGCGAAAACCGGGGTGCAACCCGGCGAACCGAAACCGACAAGTGCCTGTGTGCGGCGAACTTCGCCGCTCGCCGCCCCGGGCGCCCCGTACGGGTACAACTACTGAGCCGGACGGGACTCGCGCCTGCGCCGCCGGATCCGCCCGATCCCCACCGGGTCCGCAACCGGCGGCGTTCTCGTGCCGTGCGGCGCCGCACGATGCCGTGGGAGGGCCCTGCGGGGCACCGACGGCAAGAGGGCCTGGCGTCCGGTCCGACGGGAGGCTGCGTGCGACGAACGATCCTCGGGCGGCCGCACCGGCCTCGTGGATCGGGCTCCCGGTCCGGGGCCGGTCCGTCACGCCCCGCCGCCCGTAGACGGCCGCGATCCCATCCCTCCGGTCCGGGTGCCGGACTCACGGGCGCGGGGATCGCGCTGGCCAGGCGGGTTCCCGCAGACCCGAACCGTGGATCTCGACCATCGTGCCGGCCATCGCCGCTCGCCCGCGGCCGGGGGACAGGCAGGGTCGGCGCGAACCCGGGGTAGGGGCGGGGCACGACGGGGCCGCGCGGCTTCCGCCCATCGGCGCGGTGCGCCATCTTTCACGGTCCCAAGGCCGGATCCCCGCCCATTGTCCGGATCTTGCGAGCGGGTCCCCGCGTCCTGAACGTTTACGGCGAGCCGGCGGACGGTGCCGCTGCCGCACTCCACTTCCCGTTGCCGAGCACCGCGAGACTGTGGGGCAGCGAGGGGGCGGGAGGTTGGGGATGCGGCAAGACGGATTCGGTCGTACCGGGCGATTTCGACGCGATCGCCGGGCGGCTCGGGAGCGGCGGTCCGCGACGAGGTGCCTGGTCCGGAGGCGCCCGGGCCCGGAACGCCCCGGTCGCCCCAGGGTTAAAGAGCGCTATGGTATTCTGGTCCCGGCATACGTCCCGATCGCGGTTTGCGGCTCCAGGCGGGCGCGCCTATCTTCCCGCGCCCCGTATCGGGATCCGCCTCGCCGCAGCCGTCGGGTTCGCCTGGCTGGCGGCCTGCGCGTCGTCGCGACCCGACCCGGATCCGGCGCCGCTGATCCCGGAGCTGGAACGGGAGGCCATGGAGTCGACGGCGCCGGAGCGGCCTCGCCGCATCGTCTTCAACTGGACGGCCAGGGAGCAGGACGGCCGCTTCAGCGGGCAGGGCGTGGCGCGGATCGAGCCGCCGTACCGGGCACGGCTCGACCTGTTCGGCCCGCGTGGGGAGGGGTACCTCACGGCCGCGCTCGTCGGCGATGAACTCCGGCTCCCGGCGGCGGCGCCGGCGATGCCCGTTCCGCCCCCGGCTCTTCTGTGGAGCGTGGTCGGCGTGTTCACGCCGCCGCCCGGTGCACGGCTGTCGGCTACACGGGTCGATGGGGAGCGGACCACGCTGGAGTACGCCGATGGCCCGGCGCGCTGGCGGTTCCGGTTCGAGGGCGGGCAGCTCCGTGCCGTGGAGTGGGAGCGCTCGGGTGCGGGGCGCCGGACCGTGGAGATCCGGAAAGCCCGACCGGACGGATTGCCGATCGAGGCCGCCTACCGCGACTGGGCGGAATACCGGGAACTCGTGTTGACGCTGGATAGAGCCGAGGATGTCGAGCCGTTTCCCCCTGAGATCTGGTCGCCGGATTCGCCCTGAACGCTGGCTCGTGGCGGGGCTCCTCCTGCTCGCCGCGTGCAACTACGGTTTCCAGGGTGGCGGCGGATTCCCGTCGCACGTGCGTACCCTATACATTGAGCCGTTCGAGAACGACACGGGCGACGCGGAGCTGGAGTCCCAGGTCTTCAGCAAGATCCTGGAGCGCCTCCCGCGGGCCCTGGGCGTTCGCCCGGGCGCACGCGAAACCGCCGACGCCATTCTCACCGGCCGGATCACCCGCTACTCGGATGTGACCCAGGACATCCCTGCCGATCCGACGAACATCCAGAACGAGGTCCAGATCGGGATCTCCGTTCGGATCGTGGATGTGCGGGAGAACCTCATCCTCTGGGAGTCGAGCTCCCTGGTCGGACGGGCCGTCTACCGGCCGAGCGCGCCGGGCGAGACCGACCGCGCAGCCCGGGAGCGGGCCATCGAGCACCTGATCCAGCAGATCGTGGATGGTGCGCAGTCCCAGTGGTGAACCCCGCGCAGGGGCGCGCCTTGCCCGGAGCACGGCGTGAATCTCCGTCTCGGGACCCGGGGCAGCCGGCTCGCGCTCTGGCAGGCCCATCACGTGAAGGACCGGCTCGAAGCCGCCCATCCGGGCCTCCGGGTCGAGATCGTTGTCCTCGAGACGATCGGGGACCGGATCCAGGACGTTCCCCTGGCGCGCATCGGGGACCGTGGGCTCTTCACGAAGGAGCTCGACCGGGCCATCCTGGACGGGCGGGTGGATGCCGCGGTGCACTCCCTCAAGGACGTGCCGACCCGTCTCCCGGCGGGGCTGGGCCTCGCAGCGGTACTGGAGCGTGAGGATCCACGCGACGTCGTGATCCCGGCTCCGGGACGGCCCGCCACCCTCGACGCGCTGCCGCCGGATTCCCGGATCGGTACCAGCTCGCTCAGACGCCGCGCCCAGGTCCTGCATCGCCGGCCGGACCTCCAGGTCCTGGACCTGCGGGGGAACCTGGACACCCGGCTCGGCCGACTGGCGGAACGCCACTACGATGCCGTGATCCTCGCCGCGGCGGGCGTGCGGCGCCTGGGCCGCGAGGCGCTGATCGGGGCCTTCCTCGAGCCGCCCGGGTGGTTGCCGGCGGCCGGACAGGGGGCGCTCGGGATCGCCGCGCGGGAAGGGGACGATGACGTCGCCTCCCTCCTCTCCGCCCTGGATCACCCGGACGCGCGCCGGGAGACCACGGCCGAGCGGGCCTTCCTCCGCGAGCTGGAGGGCGGCTGTCAGATCCCCATCGGGGCCCTGGCCAGGACCGAAGGCGAGCTGCTGCGGCTCGACGGATTCGTGGGATCCCTGGACGGGCGGACCCTGATCCGCGGGAGCATCGAGGCCCCGGCCGGGGACCCGGAGGAGGCCGGCCGGCGTCTGGCGGCCGACCTGCTGGAGCGGGGAGCGAAGGAGGTCCTGGAGCAGGTCCGCGCGGCCGCCATCGAATCGCTCCCCCGAGCGAGTGCGCCATGAGGAACGTGAGGCACCCTTCGGATAAGATCCTGACGCGAGAGCAGCTTCTCGCACGTTACGGCCGGCCGCGCCCGGAGCGGGTCGTGTTCACGAACGGTTGCTTCGACCTGCTGCACCGCGGCCATGTGGAGTACCTGTTCGCGGCCCGGGCCCTCGGCGACTGCCTCGTCGTGGGGCTCAACACCGATGCGTCGGTCCGGCGCCTCAAGGGCCCCGACCGCCCGATCGTCGGCGAAACCGACCGGGCGACGGTGATCGCCGCGCTCGAATGCGTCGATGCCGTGACGCTGTTCGACGAGGACACGCCGCGGGAGCTGATCGCCGCGTTGTTGCCGGATGTGCTGGTGAAAGGCGGGGATTACACCCTGGACGGCATCGTCGGCCGCGCGGAGGTGGAGGCCGCGGGTGGGGAGGTCCGCGTACTGCCGTTCGTCCAGGGCCGCTCCACCACCTCCCTCATCGACCTCATACGCGGAGGGACGCAGTGAACATCCCGGTTCGCTCCGGACGCTCGGCCGACGAACTCCGGCCCACCGTCATCGAGCCGGACGTGGTGGAGTTCGCGGAGGGGTCGTGCATGATCACGGTGGGACGCACCCGGGTCCTCTGCGTGGCCACGGTCCAGGAAGGCGTACCGGACTGGCGGCGCGAGGCCGGCGCCGGGTGGGTCACGGCCGAATACGCCATGCTCCCCCGCGCGACACCGACCCGGACGCCCCGGGAACGCGGGCGCGTCGGCGGCCGGACCCTCGAGATCCAGCGGCTCATCGGCCGTTCGCTCCGGGCCGCGGTCGACCTCGAGGCGCTGGGGGAGCATACCATTACCGTCGATTGCGACGTCATCCTGGCCGACGGCGGCACGCGCACCGCCGCCATCACCGGGGCCGCCATCGCGCTCCATCGGGCGTGCGCGTGGCTCGTCCGGAACGGCCGCGTGGAACGGAGCCCGTGGCGCCAGCTGGTCGCGGCGACGAGCGTCGGGATCGTGGGGGACGAACCCCGCCTCGACCTCGAGTACGCGGAAGACGTCGCCGCGCGGGTGGACATGAACGTCGTCGCCCTCGAATCCGGAGAGCTGGTGGAGGTGCAGGGGACCGGCGAGCACGGGACCTTCACCCGCCGGCAGCTCGACGAGCTCCTGGATCTGGCGGCGCGCGGCGTCGCCCGGCTGATCGACCTCCAGCGGGCCGCGCTCGGACAATGACCCCGACCTTCGTCCTCGCCACGCGCAGCGGGAACAAGGTGCGCGAGATCCGGGAGATCCTCGGCGGCCCGGCCGCCCGCGCCGTTGTCTCCCTGGCCGAGCTGGGCGTGGAGCCCGACCCGGCCGAGGATGCGGTGGAAGCGTTCGAGACGTTCCGCGAGAACGCCATCGCCAAGGCCCGTTTCTTCGTGCGCCGGACCGGCCGCCCGACCATCGCGGAAGACTCCGGGATCGTGGTGCCGGTGCTCGGCGGCGAGCCCGGGGTCCGCTCCAAACGCTTCGCGGCCGCGAGCGGCCTCGAGGGGATCGAGCTGGACCAGGCCAACAATCGCCTGCTCCTGGAACGACTCCGCGATGTTCCGCCCGAGGCCCGGGCAGCGTACTACGTGTGCGCCGCGGCCGTCGTCCACCCGGATGCGCCCGACCGGGCACGGGTGTTCATCGGCACGTGTTCAGGGCGGATCGCGGAGGCGCCCCGGGGAACCGGCGGTTTCGGGTACGATCCGCTCTTCGAGGTGCCCGGGCTGGACGCGACTTTCGCCGAACTCCCGGCCGCCGAGAAGCATCGCCGGAGCCATCGCGCGCGTGCGTTCCGAGCGCTCGCGGCCTCGCTGTTCGGGGCTCACCCGGGGCCTTGACTCCGCCTCCCCTTTCCGCTAATTTATTGTGCTCCCGCGCGGGGCGTGGCGCAGTCCGGTTAGCGCGCCTGCTTTGGGAGCAGGAGGTCGTCAGTTCGAATCTGACCGCCCCGATTCGCCCGGACCGGTCCGGGTTCGAAATGCGCCCGTAGCTCAGCTGGATAGAGCAGCGGCCTTCTAAGCCGCGGGTCATAGGTTCGAATCCTATCGGGCGCGTCTCGGTCAGATCCGGAACACGGGTGTTGTGGTGGGCGTAGCTCAGTTGGTCAGAGCGCCAGGTTGTGGCCCTGGAGGTCGCCGGTTCGAGCCCGGTCGCTCACCCCTTTCCGCCGAACGATCGCGCAGTGGAGTGCGATTTCGGCGCGGGTAGGTTCGGATGGCTGGGCGCGAGCGTGCCGGCCAGGTGAAAAATCGTTGAAGCGCCGCTAGCTCAACTGGCAGAGCAGGGGACTCTTAATCCCAAGGTTCTAGGTTCGACTCCTAGGCGGCGCACTCGGGGCCTCTGAAGGGCGCACGAGGTTGACGGAATCGCAGGATTCCGCTATCTTTTCGGTCCTGTGCTCGATCCCTTCGGGGTGAGCCCAAGAGCTGTTTGACAACCGAGGTCTGGTGGTTCGAGTGGCCCACGTCGGAGGGCGCTACTTCCCTCCGCACTTTGAGTGGGTAACGAAAGTAGATTCCGAACGGCGTCATATTGGACGCGTTTGGGTTGGGCTTGATCGACTCTTTTGTTGGAGAGTTTGATCCTGGCTCAGGACGAACGCTGGCGGCGTGCCTAACACATGCAAGTCGAGCGAGG
>Ga0207874_1001400_pt1 | contig 27675 bp, 24 predicted proteins | sample HigsolmetaAR201D_FD_184833 | JGI IMG/M metagenome (GOLD analysis project Ga0207874, IMG submission 184833) | Ionic liquid and high solid enriched microbial communities from the Joint BioEnergy Institute, USA - AR20-1-D (SPAdes) (version 2) ...
GGGGTCCGAACCGGCGGATCTAGGGATCGAATGCTGGCGTCGCTGGCTGCGAGGGGAACGCTTGACCGAGAGAGCGTGAACGCGGCGCTGCGGGAGGGTGGGGCCGGTCCCCTTACGAGGGAGGCCCTGTCCGCGGCGAAGGCGTCGCTTGAACGGAACAGGGCGCTGGCGTCCGCGCTCGGGATCGCATCGCTCCCGGCAGTGGTCCTCGTGTCCGGTGACAAGGTACAGGCCTTGACCGGCGATCTTCCCGAGGAGGAGATCGCTCGTTCCGTCTCCGAGATCAGGCGGGCCGCGCAGCCCCGCTGACCTTGCCCTGCTGCGCCGCCTTGAGACGGGCCGAATGGCTCGCCTCGGTCCACCCATAGAAGCCGAAGAGGGCAAACAAGAGCATCGCGCCGCCGATTACCGCGCAGGCGGCGCGGTCCGGCGCCCAGTCGAGGCCAGCCGATGCGCCGACGGAGATGCCGCCGACCAGTACGGATAGGAGGCCGAGAAGCGCAGCCCTCTGCTTCATCATCGCCCCCGCAAGCGCCATCGCAGCTAGAAGCGCCATCAGCGGCCCGGAGACGACCGTGCCAAGGTCATAGTGAGGAGCTTCCAGCAGGAGTTCGCGCTGAAGGTAGATGGTTCCGGCTGCCGTTGCAGCCGCGCAGGCGAGGACGATACGCGTGGACGTTCCCGGAGGGTCGAGATTCGTCATCTGCTGAAGGAGGAAGTAGAGCGCCAGCGTAACGGCGACAGGCGCGGCGATGCCGGCGATGAGGGCCGGCATGCCGGACGGAACAGCTCGTTCGGGGGCCCACGCCTCCGGAACGATGAACTGCGCCGCCGTATCCCTAAGCCCGATGACGGCGGACTGAAGATCGATCCAGCGGGATCGGAGATTCACGTTGTCAGGCGCGACGAGGTCGGCGGTCAGGATGCACTCCGGAGTCATCCTGACCTCGAGGTGGGCAACACGAGCATCGCCGACATTCGGGACAGGCTGCTGCTGGCTCACCCGCCAGCCTACCGGATCGAAGGGGAACACCGAATGCTCGGCCCAACGGCCCATGGACCGCACGGCGACGGCCGTCTCCAGCGCGTGTTCCTCGATTTGCCTGACATACTCGCTGCGGGAGACGTTCCCGAGAGGCTGGGCCGGCTTCACGGCGACGATCGCAGCGATCCGCGGGTCGTCCCGGTGGACGAGACTGACGGAGCCGTCCGCGCCGTCGTCGACCCTCTGCATGTTCTGGACGATGTATGGCGATGTCCCGACGATATCGACTGCGCGCAACCGGCACTCACTGGCCGCTGCGGTCGCCGTCGTAATCACCGACATCATCAAGATGGACGCAATCGCGATCAGACGCATTTGTGGCTCCCAGGCGTTTCGACCTCCATCGAGGATATGCCGAACCCTGCCGCCGTCGATAGCCGTCAAGGATCGAGTCCTTTGGACTTGCCTGCGATGTTGCGAGCATGCAATCGTCCCCCACAGCGCAAGGAATCGAAAGGCAGAAAATGGGGCTTCTCTCACGGGTCGTCCGTCCCAGGCAGGTGACATCGAGTGTGGCCGCCCCAAAGCCCGCGACGGCCGGAGCCACGTCACCCGCCGGCGGCCTATCCCTGAGGCGCCTCGCGAACGCCGGACGCGAGGAAGAGCTCCCCGAGCCATCGGCACGGGCAGCGAGCGCGCAGGCAAGGCCTGCGAAATCCATTGGCGAGGTTTCTGGACGCGTAGTCCGCGAGATCTATTCGTCCGGCGACTATGCCGTCTATGCTGTTGAAACGCCCGATGGCGAAGTGACGGTGGCCGGGACGAGCGGCATCAAGGCAGCGAAGGGTGACCGGATCATCGCCCGCGGATCTTGGGGCACGTACAAGGGCCGACCAACATTTCGGGCGGCGATGCTGATGCACGAGATCCCGAAGGGTGCCCGCGGCGTGGTCACCTGGCTCGTGCAAACGAAGGCCGTACCAGGCGTTGGAAAGACCACGGCGGAAAAGCTTGCGAGGCACTTCGGGGACAGCCTGCCTGACCTGATCGGCAAGGCCGAGGAGCTGGTGAAGGCCGGGATCGGGCAGGCGAAGGCGGAGGCGATCGCGGAGGCATGGAACATCAACGCCAACCAGCCGGAACTGATTGAGTTCCTTGGTCGGCACGGGCTTGGACAGATGACCATCGCGAAGGTGGTTCGTCGTTTCGGCGGGGCCGCGAGGCGCGTGGTCAAGGAGAACCCATGGGCGCTGGCTGAGCACATCGACGGGATCGGGTTCAGGACAGCGGACAGCATCGCGATCCAGGCCGGCCTCAGGATGGATTGCGTGGAGCGAATCCGAGCGGGGCTGCGGTTCACCCTCAATCAGAAAACGGCATTGGAAGGACATTGCGGCCTCCCAAAGGAACTTCTCATCGAGGAGGCATGCTCACTTCTTGGCCTCCAGGAAGTGGCCGTAAAGGGTGCCTTCGAGAACTTTCTCAATGAGTGCCCCGTCACCTTCGATGAGGAAACGGGACTCATCTACCCGAATGGTCTTTTCTTCGCCGAACGAAGGCTCGCCCGTCGTTTGACCTCGATGATGAAGACCGGAAAATCCGTTCCATACGAAGTAGCGAGGCAAGCAATTGAGGACGCCTTCGCGGAGATGAGCGTCACGCGCGACGAGCTGCAGGTCCAGGCGGCCATCATGGCCTTGACCAGCCCTCTTTCGATCATCACTGGCGGTCCGGGAACAGGAAAGTCCACGATCCAGCGGGCGATCGTGAAGGCCCTCGAGAAGCTTGGCAAGAATGTTTCACTTGCCGCGCCGACGGGGCGCGCGGCAAAGCGCCTCTCCGAGGTGACCGGTCACGAGGCCGGGACTTGCCACAGGCTTCTCGGTTTCTCCGAGTCCGGCGAGTTCACATACGACGAGGACAATCCGTTCAAGCAGGATCACTTCATCATCGACGAATTCTCGATGCTCGACGTGCGCATGGCCGAATACTTCATGAGTGCCGTGAAGCCGGAAGGGTGCGTGACGATCGTCGGTGACGTTGACCAGCTTCCTTCCGTCGGATCGGGCCAGGTACTGCGAGATCTGATCGAGAGCGGCGCAGTTCCGGTGTCCAGACTCACCAAGGTGCACCGACAGGAAGGCGACAGCGGCATCGTTGTCGCGGCTGCGCGCATCAATTCCGGCCAGCACCCAAAGCCGGATCCTATGGAGGATATCGACGGTTTCGTGCTGGACAGCGTGAACGACGCTGTCACGATGCGAAAGCGGATCGTGCAGTTGATGTGCGAGGAGCTGCCGGCTCAGGGCTTCGATCCCATCAAGGATGTCCAGGTTCTCGCGCCCATGCGCAAGGGAGACGTCGGCGTCCTAGCCCTGAACGAGGCGATCAAGAAGGCCTTGAATCCCGCCACTGCCGAACAGTCAGTCGAATTGAAGAACCGCGTGTTCAGCATTGGAGACCGCGTGGTTCACCTCAGGAACGACTATGAGAGGAATGTCTTCAACGGAGAACTCGGGACCGTCACTTGGGTAGGACGACGCAAGAACGGTGAAGGGAAGGAGGAACAAGCCTTCAAGGTGGATTACTCCGGCCACGGCGTGACGTACGACATCTCCAATGTCGATGATGTGGAGCTTTCGTGGGCGGCGACCGTGCATAAATCGCAGGGATGCGAATTCCCCGTGGTCATCTTCGTCTGCCCCATGGCCCATCGGCGAATGCTGACACGCAACCTGCTCTATACGGCGGTGACGCGGGCGAAGAAGAAATGCATCGTCATCGGCAGTGAGGAGGCCCTGCGGCTTGCCATCGATACAGTCGACGTGAACCGTCGCTTCACAGGCCTCTCGCTAAGGATGCAGGAGCGGAAGCCAAGTCCGGCTCCCTGATCAATCGGGGATGCGGGCCGCCACCCATTCCCCGATCTCGTCGATGGCCCTCCTGGAATCGGCCACGGCTTTCTCGAACCGGCGCGTCGCCTCCTGATATGCGATCGCGTGATCGCCAGAAGCAAACACCGGGCCTGGCTTGGCATCTTTCATCGCAGCGATGCGGACAGCTTGGGCTCCGTAAACCTCGATGACTGCTTCCGATAGACGGTCGACGAGTTCCTCGGCGTCTCGGATCCCTTCGTCACTGCGGCGAACGTTGGCGTAGTCTGAGAGTGCGGTCCTGATGATAGTGATCGGCGGCCCAAGGGCGAGCCCGTGGTCTCGAGCGGACTTGAAGTCACGAAACGCGTCCGGCCCGACACGCAGCTGCCTGGCGGCTTCTCGTTCGATGATCGAGGAGATCGTCATCGTCTCATGATTGACGTGGCCGAGCGCCTCCAGCGCTGCAGGGAGCCCCTCGTCCGGTCGGCGAGCGAACGGTTCCGCCAATTGCGTTGCCAGGACGGCAAGCAGGAGGAACGCAACCGCCCAGGTTTTCCACCCACGTCGATCCCGCATGGTCGCCTCCGACTTCCGTGGGGGAATCGTAGACTGGGCGGGGCGACGGCGTGAAGGATCGAATCCCAAAAAACGAAACGGGCCCTCCGAGAGCCCGTCTCCTGTCCAGCCGGGTCACCTGCGGAAGGGAGACCGACCGAGCCTTCCAGGTATAATCGGCTTGGCTTGTTCCGCCGATGAGCCTGCGACTTGCCTTGCAGGTTGCGGCGCTGGCTGGGAAATCGAGCGCCCAGTCTGCGGAATACTCCTAGAGGCCAACATGGGCGAGCGCGCCAGGGAGGCACGGGGCTCGGGCTTCGGAGGATCGTCATCGAGGACGTCCCGTTCAGCGGGCGACGAAGGGCCGTGGCTTGCGACGGCCCGGGAGAACCGCGACGTCATAGCATCCTCGGCCGCGAAAGCGGCAGCGGCAGCGGCTTCAGGGTTCGGCTCGTCCTCAGGGGAAGCCGAATCCCGCTCCGTTTGGGCGGGTCCCTCCGCCTGAGCCGCCACGGCGGTCGGGGCGGCCTGCTCATTCCGCTCTTCGGCCGGAGTCTCGATCGACTGCACCTCGCCGAAAACCTCGTCATCCTCGGGAGCGTCGGCCTTGGCGGTGACGATCTCCATAGGGCGGTTGCATGCCCTCGAGGCGAACTCGAGAAGCGTGCGATAAGCCTCGTCTAGCTTTCCTTCAGTCCGGAGCGCCTCCGCCCGGTCGATCAGTGTCTCGCCATCACGTCGGATGCGTGCGAGCTCGAGCGTCGGGCCGGTGAGGATCTTGAACTTCTCGACGTAGAAAGAACGTGATCGAACCGGCTGGCCGTCGCGCATTACAGGCTGGCCGTTCCTGACGATCGGTTTGCCCTCGCGATAGTCCCCGATGAGTTCGACGAGCAAGCGTCGGGAGGCGATCTCTTCGCCTTCGGGAACGATGGCGTCGAGTTCGCTCTTAAGGGCGGCGGCCTTGTCGCCGAAGGCGACCGCCGGAGGGAGAGCCTTGCCGCCGCGCCCAAGTCCCCATAGGCGCACCCATGGCCCGCGCTCTGTCGCGCCGGAATCCATTCGGGTGATCTCGATGATGCTCTTCATTTCGGGATCTCCAGAGTTCATCGGCATCATGCCCGTGAATGCAGCAAACAACCATTCGGGCGAGCGAGCAGCGGATGGACGAGTCCTTGCCTAGGTATCCTCGTTGGTGTTTGATTCCACTTGGCAGTCAAGGTATCGGGGGAATTCATGAAGGAATTCGCAAGGACCGTCAGGAGGGGGACGGTCGTTGCCATCGGGACGGTCATTGCAGCGAGCGCGGTTTCCCTTCCCGCCTCGGCCGGCATCCACGGGAAGTGGGAGAGCCGCGAGACCGGCGGCAAGTGCTGGGCGGCGACGACGCCCGTGTCCAGCACTGGAGCCGCGTCAGGGCGCGGGCCGGCCTACCTGTCGATCCAAAACCACCCGTCCGAGGGCGTTCGCGGCTCCGTTGCCGTTGTTTCCGGCACCAAGGAAACCGCCAAGGGCGATGTCGCCGTCGAGGTCGATGGCGCGAGATTCGAGATGCTTCCGTTCGACGATGCCGCGTTTGCGCGCAGCGGCGCGCCCGAGGCGGCTTTGATCGCGGCTATGCGGAAGGGAAGGGAGATGACCGTCACGTGGACGCTCCCTTCCGGACAGCGCGTCATCGACAGGTACAGCCTCGATGGGTTCTCGGCGGCAAAGGCGGCTATCGACCGCAACTGCCAGTGACGGCATCGGATCAGAGAACGGGCCGCATCCAGCCGGCCCCGATATCGAAAGCTAACCGATGCGACCGCGGAGGCCTTTTCGGCTTAGGATTCGAGTAGCCCGTTTTCGCGAGGCCGTCGGCGATCCATCCGCCCGTCCCGCGCGGGTATCCTGATGCCGGGAGGCACCAGAAATGCGCGCGCAGCTCGTATACGACTGGGAAGCCAATCACGTCGAGCCAGGCGATCGCACCTTCCTGTCCAGGGAAGCCGCCCGGGCACTCGTGGTCGAAGCTTGCAGGTTCCTCGGCATCAAGGTCCCCGAGATCCAGTTCATCAATGGCTCTATGGCGCCATGTTCCGCGAGCATCACTCGATGGAAGCTGCGCATTACGGAATGGGGGCGCACGAGAGTGACGCTCCTTCACGAGGTCGCCCACCTCGGCAGCGCCGAGGCGGTGAGGGCAGGGGAGGATGGCCACGGACCCACCTTCCTAGCCGTTGCGATCTCTCTCTACTCGCGGTTCCTCGGCCTGGACGAGCAAACCCTGATTACCAGCGCTCGTCGCGTGGGACTCTCCGTTGGCGACGCTCCATCCGCGAAACGCCGCTCCTTCCTCGACATAGACTTCTGAAACGCTATTTCCCGGCCTTCGCCTTGATGGCCTCGTCGACAAGATCGCCAAGGCGCGTGGCCTCAGCGGTGCCCTCCAGCTTCAGGCCGTTCACGAAGAACGTCGGCGTTCCGACGACGCCGCCCTTGGCCGCCTGAAGGGCAGGTTCGATGACCTGTCCTGTGATTTCCTTCGAGGACATGCAGGTGACGAGCGCGACGGTGTCGTCGACACCGGGCGTATTACGGGCAACCGCGCTGCCGATGTCAGCCGCGTTCACCCAGTCGGCAGACGTCTCGAACAGCCGGGCCACGGCTTCAGCGCGGTTCTCCGGCTTCAAACAGGTGATGGCGAGTGCCCCGGCTAGCGCCGACTTGTCGAGTGGGAAGTGCCTGTAGACGATCCTCGCCTTGCCGGTGTCGATGTAGGCCTTCCTGAACTCGGGCAGCATTTGGGAGTGGAACCGGGCGCAATGGGGGCAGGTCAACGAGGCGTACTCGAAGACCGTCACCTGAGCGTCCCGGGAGCCGATCACGACGTCCCCGGGGAGGTCATCGGGAGGCGTCCACCCGGCGGCGGCCGCTGGCGTCGCGAGACAGGTCATGGTGATTGCAGCAAGGAACGGCATGCGGAGGGCCGCGCCTATCCGGGCAAGAAGTTTGCTCATCTGCGATTTCCTTGGATGGTAACCCATGGACGGGGAAGCCCCGCGAAGACGCTTCGCGGGGCTTCGGTCACTCGACTTCGTCAGCGTGTCCGACGCCCTCGGCGAGGGCGACGGACAGCTCGGCCGTCTCCCCACGAATACGGGCCTCGATCGCGTCGGCGATTTCGGGATTGTCCCGCAGGAACTGTTTCGCGTTCTCGCGTCCCTGCCCGAGGCGCTGGCTGTCGAATGAGAACCACGCGCCGGATTTCTCGACGACGCCCGCCTTGACGCCGAGGTCGATGAGCTCGCCCGTTCGGGAGATGCCTTCGCCGTACATGATGTCGAACTCAACCTGCTTGAACGGCGGTGCGACCTTGTTCTTGACCACCTTCACGCGGGTCGCGTTGCCAATGACCTCGTCGCGATCCTTGATGGACCCGACGCGTCGAATGTCGAGACGCACGGATGCATAGAACTTCAGGGCATTCCCGCCCGTCGTCGTTTCGGGCGTTCCGTACATCACGCCGATCTTCATGCGGATCTGGTTGATGAAGATCACCATGCAGTTCGAGCGGGAGATCGACGCCGTGAGCTTGCGCAGCGCCTGGCTCATGAGACGCGCCTGCAAGCCGGGCTGGACCTCGCCCATGTCGCCCTCAATCTCGGCGCGCGGCGTGAGGGCGGCGACGGAATCGACTACCAGCACGTCGATGGCACCCGAGCGCACGAGCGTGTCGGCGATCTCGAGCGCCTGCTCGCCCGTGTCCGGCTGGGAAATCAGGAGATCGTCGAGGTTCACGCCCAGTTTGCGGGCGTAGACAGGGTCGAGGGCATGCTCGGCGTCGATGAAGGCGCAGACACCCCCCTTCTTCTGGGACTCGGCGATGGTATGGAGCGTCAGGGTCGTCTTGCCCGAGGACTCGGGGCCGTAAACTTCGATGATGCGCCCCTTCGGCAGGCCGCCGACGCCGAGGGCGATGTCAAGGCCCAGGGATCCCGTCGGGATGGTCTCGATCTGGACGACCTGCTCGCCCCCGAGGCGCATGATGGAACCCTTGCCGAATGCGCGTTCGATCTGGGCCATCGCCGCCTCGAGGCTCTTGCGCTTCTGCTCCGGCGTGCCCTGCGGGACGGCGGACTGTGGGGCTCTGGACATGAATCCTCCGATGAGATGAGGGGAAGGGCGGTCCCTTCCCCTGTCCCAAAATTGTTGACACACGAGGCGCCGGTTTTCAAGAAGGATTCGTTACCGGAATCCGTAGCGCGGCGATCCGGGTTCTGGATCGGGGGCGTGTCTCGGAGTGAACGGCTGGCCGTGTCCGTCGCGGTAGACGACGCGGCCACCGCGCGCGACGTCCACCGACCCGATCTTCTCCCCGAGAGCGTCCTCGAGATCGTAGACGCCGGGGACGAGCGCCGGGACGTCCAGGTAGATCGCCTCCTCGCGAGCGGTCCTGTTGAAGACGAACGGCTTGCCGTCGATGCCGATGCGGACCGAGAACTCCGCCCTGTCGCCCCCGAGACCGCCGAAGCCGATGGAGTTGTCGGGCTCGGGAGGCGCCTCGAACGTCCGGCTGCGGTCCTCACTGTTGGCGAGGAACTTGCGCAGGAAGGATTCGACGTTCGGTTTCGCGGCCGGGGAGGGGGATGCGAGCGAGAGGTTCATGCGCTCGGCCATCTCCACGTAGTGATCCCGCATGCCCTTGCCGAAGCGGGCAGCGAGGTTGTCGGCGCTCCAACGCTCGTCGATAAGTTCCGCGAAACAGGAACGACTGGCGTCGAGTATGGCCATCCCCGCAACGAGGTGTCCTTCCGCCGCGCCGCCAGGGTACGCCTCGGGCAGGATGAGCCTCACGTTCCTGGCGCGGGCCTCCGCGATGATCCGCTTGTTCTCCTCGGGATCGGCGGACGCGATCGCATAGGCGAGGCCAAGCCAAGCTTGGCGCCGGACGACGTCCTTGCCTCCATCACGCCCACGACGGGCGAAATCGGTTTCCGTAAGGGCAAGCCTCTGGCGACGGGTTCCGTCCTCGCGAACGATGTCCGCCATCTCGATGGGGAAGCCCTTGGCGGCGACGAGGTGCATGTAGTCCTGGATCTCGTCGAGGCGGGGGCCGCCATGACGATGCAGCAAGCCCTTGAGTTCGACGATCCTGAGATCCTGGTCACGCAGGGTGGTCCGTCGATTTCCAATAGTCACGCTCGGGACGACGACGTTGGCTGGGGCGGACCTGTTGCTGCGCAGGTCACGAAGCATGTTCATCGGACCGCGGCCCGTGATTTTCGTGTATAGCTCGACCGACTTGCTCTTCAGGTAGTCGGCGAGCGACTCCAGCGACGGCGGTTTGAAGGCGCCGGAAACGAGGTCCTTCAGGCGCTCCTGAAGTTCAGCGATGAACCGCGTCGAGGCATCATTGGAAGGGGCGGGGATGTCCAAACGAGAGGCATTGATGACACCAGCCACGCCCTGCCAGTCCCCGAACGGAGAGACAGGAGACCTCCTGGACGCCACCAGGTTGGCCAGTCCCGTCGTTTCAAGGAGGCCGGAGAGGATCGACGATCGACCGAGACGATCGACCATCCCGGCGATGCCGCCGAGGATGCCGGATGCGGGGGTTGCCATGGCCGCCATCTTCCGTCCTCCGTCCTTGTTGTCCCGGTCATGTTCCCCGTGGGGGCGCGCAACAAACAAGACCACGGCAGCCGGGTAAGAACCAAATCTGGCCAATTGCCGCCGGTGGGCCAGTCAGTGGGCGGAGGTGGTGTCCCGGGGGATGTGGGGAGGACTTAGACCATGCTGATGCCGTCGAGGGCGAAGTCGATGCGTGCCTCGGCGATCCGCCTCGCGATCCAGCGAGCCATCAAGATTTCGTTGCCCAAGGGGGTCTCGAAAAGAACCGTGGTGACGGGGCGCTCCTCCATCGCTCCCAGAGGACGCACGAAGTAAGTCTCGCTGGCGCGCCAGACCCGGCCGTCGTTGGTGGCGACGAGTTCGATGGACACCTGGTCGGACGGGATTCTGATGATGGTGGCTCCCGTCTCGATGCCCTCCGTAGGCACCCCGATTGCGGCAAGCGAGGCCTCGAGAGCCTTCCGAAGATGGACGGTCGGCGAACCCTTCATCGTTTCATGCCCCTTGCGGTGTCGGTTCTTCTGGATCCTAATATCGAAACCTTGCGAGATGGAACCGTCATGAGAGGAAATCCCATGGCCACACGGCACCCCGAATTCCAGTACCTCGACCTGCTCAAGGATGTCTGGGAGACGGGATCGGAGCGCATCGACAGGACCGGCGTCGGGACCCGGGCCAAGGCGGGAACGATGATGCGGTTCGATCTTTCGGACGGGACGGTACCCATCTTGACGACGAAGAAAGTCAGGTGGCGCGACGCCCTGATCGAAATGCTCTGGTTCCTGTCTGGTGACACCAACATCCGGTCTCTGGTGAGCCAGGGCGTCAGGATCTGGACCGACTGGCCGCTGGACCGCTACCGGAAGGCAACCGGAGAGAACATCTCGAAGGAGGAGTTCGAGGCGCGCATCCTCGAAGACGAGGACTTTGCGAAGGCGCATGGCTCGATCGGCTACTGTTACGGAGCGCAGTGGCGCGCCTGGCGCACCCCGGAAGGCGGCACCATCGATCAGGTCGCTGAGACCATTCGGCTGCTCAGGGAGGACCCGTACAGCCGACGTAACCTTTTTCACGCCTGGAACGTCGCTGATCTCCCATCAATGGCCCTCGCCCCATGCCACATGGTCTATCAGTGGTTCGTCGCCGACGGCCGCCTCCACCTCGTGCTTTACCAGCGCAGCGCTGACACGGTTCTCGGCGTGCCGTTCAATCTTGCCGGGGCTTCCTTCCTCCTGCGCATGCTGGCCCAGCAGGCCGATCTCGAACCCGGTACGTTCACATGGTTCGGCGGAGACACGCACGTCTACCTCAACCACGCTCACGTCGTGGAGGAGCAGACAAGAAGGGAGCCGAGACCGTTCCCGAAACTGGCCTTGCGCCGCCGCCCGGCGACTATCGACGACTACTCCGTGGACGACTTCGAGCTCATTGGCTACGACCCGCATCCCTTCATCAAAGCCCCAGTGGCCGTCTGAACAACAGCTCGCGGACATCTCGATCATCGCCGCCGCCGACGATGCCTAGGGCATCACACTCTGACTACCAGGGAAGGTGACGGCGGTGATCGACCGAGCCCGACGAGCGAGGCGATCGAGATTAGGCCCGGCGATTGCATCCCGTCTGTGCTTGAGCGCTTCACCGAGGCGACGCGCGGGGATGGAGGGTACGGCTCGAGCGGGAATCGAGGTCAATCGAGCAGGGATGGATCGAACCCTCTGTCCTCGAGAACCTTCCGCATCTTTTTCAGGGCCGACATCTCGATCTGCCGGATTCTCTCCCGGGTGACGCCGAAGTCGACGGCGATCCTTTCCAGGGTGTCCGGCGGATCGGCGAGCACCCGGCGGGTAACGACTGCCTTCCCCCGGCTGTCTAGGGTGTCGAGCACCTCGGCGATGACTCCCGAGAAGTATTCGGAAGCGGCACCGTCGGAAATGATTTCCTCGGGACTGGGCTCCCGACTGGGCAAGGCATCCGCGACCGTCAGCGAACTGTCGCCCAACGGCTCGTCCAGCGACAGGGCCGGCATGGTGGCAGCGAACGCCTCGGATGCGCCGTCCATATGTCCCGACCTGAAATCGAAGAACATCCTCGTCGGTACGTCGACAACCGACGCAACGCGTGCGACGGCAACCTGGACGTAATTCCGTATCCACAGGCGAGCGTAGCTCGAGAAGCTGGCTCCCTTCGCTGGATCGAAGCGATCAAGGGCCTTTAGGAGTCCCATGGCCCCTTCCTGGGCGAGGTCCTCCTGCTGATCGGGATTCGATGTGTATCGAGCTGCCACGGAGAAGCACAGGCGGCCATAGGCGCGGACGATCCGGTCCCGTGCTGCCCGGTCGCGGCGGCTCTGCCACGCCTCTATCAGGCGCGCCTCCTCCTCGGCCGTAAGCATGGGCTCTCGGGAGGCCGATCTTCTCGTAAGGACCACGAAACGTCCCCCCAATAGGATTCATACAATTTGATATTTTGCCCGTTGGCGGGATCCGAGGCACCCAGGATTTCCATCCCGGGACAGGGACAGGCACATTCTACGGTTCCGGCATCCATACAGACCGTCCGCTTGAACACCTTCCTCAATCAGCAGCGGATTCCTCGTCGACGTCGATCACGACGCCGTCGTCCGTCGTTGATGGCGAGACCTCGGACCAGTTTCCGTCCGGCAGGCTCTCGCTGCTTCCTCTCCGCACGATCTCGATGACGTCGCCGTCTTCGGCTCGTTCCCCAGTGGAGCGTTTGACCGCGATCTCCTCCGCGCCTTCCGGCAGAGGGAACTCCTCGAATTCGATCCCCGGGGCATGATCTAGGATATCCCGGGCTATCGGCGCTGCGGTTGCCGCGCCTGAGGCCCCCTTGCGCAGCAGCGAGAAGTCGTCGTTCCCGACCCATACCGTCACGACGACGCGGGGGCCGTACGCGACGAACCAGACGTCTCGAGGACCGTTTGTGGTGCCCGTCTTGGCTGCGATGGGGCGATCGAAGCCGGCAAAGGCACGACTTGCCGTGCCGTTGCTGACGACACCGCGCAAGATCGAACTCAATTGTGCGGCGGCGATGGGATCGACGACGATCTCGGGATCGGCCGGCTTTGCATCGGTTATGAACCTCGGCGTCACCCTGCGCCCGCCGTTGGCGACCACCGCATAGGCAGCCGCGAGGTCGAGAGGCGTGACCCCCTCGGTGCCAAGCGCGGCCGATGGAGTGAAGCGTTCCGGCAGGGGCAGGCCGACACGCGCCGTGATCGAGCGCATGGCATCCTCGCCGATGTCGCGCATGAGGCGGATCGTGCTGAGATTGCGCGACTGCTCCAGGGCCCTACGCAGGGTGATGAGACCCACGCCCCGATCATTCGAGTTCTTCGGCCGCCAATCCGGCTGGCCGGGCGCTGGCGCGATGACGATAGGCGAATCGAGAACGGGACTGGTAGCGTCGTAGCCGAGCTCGAGCGCGGCTAGATAGATGAAAGGCTTGAACGCCGACCCCGACTGGCGGCTCGCCTGCGTCGCTCTGTTGAAGGCGTCCCTCGCATGGCTGAAGCCGAACCCGCCGGAAATCGCGAGGACGTCCCCCGACGCCGGGTCCATGACGACGGCCGCGCCCTGAACCCGCGGGATCTGGACAAGCTCAGGACCGTTGCCGAGATCGGCGACGAGGATGGCGTCGCCGACGCGAAGGAGATCACGTGCCACCGATCTTCCCGTCCACGACAACGAGCGCCCTGTCAGGGTCACACGACGGCTGGGAAGCTCAACGACGGCATCTCTGCCAACCTCGATGACGACGCCAACCTCCCAGTCCTCTGCCCGCTCGGGCTTCGCGAGCCGTGGATCCGACCAATCCACGGGCAGACTGATGCCGCGGGCGAGCGGTCCGCCCCATCCGCGCTTTCGATCCTCCCTGACGAGGCCACGCCGCAGGGCCGCATGAACGGCCTTCTGTGTGTCCGGGCGTATCGTCGTCCGGATGATCAGATCCTTGGCATTGTGTTCCGCGCCGCGGCCGGCAAGCTCGGCCTCGATCCTGCGGCGGATTTCTTCCCTCGGATAGCTGAGCGACGGATCGGTACGCGCCTGCTCCGCACCAGACCGTACGACCTTGATAGGCTCCCTCATGGCCTGATCGGCTTCGTCTCTCGTGATGAAGCCGTCATCGGCCATGCGGCGAAGAACGTAGTTGCGGCGGATCTCGGCGGCGGCCGGGTTCCGGAACGGGTTGTAGTCGCTTGGCGCCTTGGGGAGTCCCGCGAGCGTCGCTGCCTCACCAACGGTCAGGTCCGAGAGATCCTTCGAGAAGAAGGTCCTTGCTGCCTCGGCGACGCCATAAGCTCCGGCTCCGAAGTAGATCTTGTTGAGATAGACCTCAAGAACGCGCCGTTTTCCGACGTCCCTGTCGATCCGCATCGCCAGGATGGCCTCGCGGATCTTGCGGTCGAACGTCTGCTCGGACGTCAGGAGGATGTTCTTGACGACCTGCTGGGTGATCGACGACCCACCCTCCATGGGGCCTTGGACCCGGTGGCCGTCCTCGAGCATCGAAGGAAGAACGCGCTCACGCAAATTCGACAACGCCGCCCTGACGATGCCGACCGGATCGATGCCCTGGTGTCGCCAATAGTGCCTGTCCTCGGCGGCCAGAAATGCATTGACGACAAGGGGCGGAATGTCATCGAGGCTGACGGGCTTGCGCCGTTCCTCGGAATAGACGCCGAGCAGCGAGCCGTCGGCGGCCAGAATGCGCATTCCCATGGGCGGCCGCCATTCCGCGACCTTCATGTGATCCGGGAGCGTCGGGGCTATGGATTTCAGGTAGGCGAGACCTGCCGCCCCGGCGAACACGGAAGCTCCGAAGACAAGGATTGTCGTCCCGGCAAGCAGCTTGCGAACGATGCCCATCTTCAACCTGAAGCGGCAATGCGGCCGCGGGAGGAACCCGCACCGCCATTCGAGGCCTTGGAAGTGCGGAACATCGGCGGCAGGGTCGAGCCGAGCCGCGAAAGCAATTCGCGCGACGGTTTCCGGCCATTAATTCGCGGAGTCGCCTCGGCCGAGTAGGACTTCTCGTAATGAGCGATCAACCTGAGGGCCTCGTCACAGAATCTGCGCGCATCCCACAGTGACTTCCAGCAGCGAAGCATTGCCTGCGCTGCCTCCGGGCTCAGAGAGGCTCCGACGGTGAGGGTGACCACCTCGTTCGCGATGATCTCCCACCGGAACGCAAAGACCGCCGGGTCGGAGGTCGGACGCCCATCGATGGCTTCGGCTGCTGCATCCAGTTTCAGGCGCTGATCGGCCATCACGCAGACGGCATCAATGGCGGTCAGGCGATCCATCCGGCGTGGCGCCTCGACTACGGCGCGCCCCCATATGCGCGATCCCTCAAGCAGCAGGGAATTCGAAAGGATGAGAGCCGCCGCGCGGATGTCCAGCCTTGCACGCGAGACTGTCGACGGCGCGGTCTCCGCGAGCGCCTCGAGCGTGGCCAACGCCCTTCCTTCCTTCGCTTTCGGCGGCATCGAATCCCTCCTGACCGTCAACTATGTATCGACGCCGAAGGACTGGCAACGGACAGGCGAAAGGATCGGGCGCCCCGGCCGCGGCCCGTCGAGGGAGGATGTTCGCATCGAGGATGACGGGTGGCACGGCCCCGCGGCCGGGGCGATGCCGCGTATATAGCGGCGTTCAACGGGAAACAATGACGGCGGCATTCAACTTCCCGAACAGGCCGCGGCCGCGGAAATACTGTGGACGATCAGAAACTTGACGTGAACTTTCGGGGATTGAGTCCCTTTGACTCCCTCCCGGCCGTGTGGCAAGAGATAGGATGCTTTTCCACGTGCTGTGGAGCCCACTCGAAGAAGAGGACTCGTTTCATGGCCTCCGAGCGGTTTCTGGCGGACCTGACCAGGCTTGTGCCGGACCTCTACAGGTTTGCCCAATCCATGACCAGGAACACGGATTTCGCGGAGGAACTCGTTAGCGAGACGGTCATCACCGCGCTGAAGCGGTGGGAGGGCTACACGCCGGGCACGAACATGACCGCCTGGCTGTTCACGATACAGGCGAATCTCTATCGGAACATGCTGCGCAAGCGACATTACCGCTCGCTTTTCGAAACCGACGCGGACGCGACGAGTGTTGGGATTCCCGCGCCTCAACAGGGTGTCGTGGAACTCGATGACGCCATCCGCATCATCGAGCAGCTGCCGAGCGAACAACGTGCCGCCTTGTACCTGGTGTGTCGCGACGGTCACTCCTACGAGGAGGCGGCGCGAATCCTCGATTGCGAGGTCGGCACGGTCAAGAGCAGGGTGCATCGGGCGCGGGCCGCGATAGCGAAGGCGTTCGAGGGCGAGAACGATGCCGCCGCGACTCCGCGCCCGTGAGGACACGTGGCCGATGGAATCCGATCCAAGAACATGCATCGCCGGGCGAAGGACTAAAACGGCAATGCGAATTGACGGGCGGCGCGTCGACCGGAATTCTTGGGACATGGGCGGCGAGCTCGGTTGGTTGAGCGGCTGACCCTTAATCAGACTGTCCCGGGTTCGAACCCCGGGACGCCCATCATCTGCCTCGCGGAACGGTGGCCGAGCGGTTGAAGGCGCCGGACTTTTAATCCGGTGACGAGAGTCCATCGTGGGTTCGAATCCCACCCGGTCCGCCAGTTCGCTGAGGGTCGGTTGTCTCTTGCGTGGTCGAACCGGAAACCGATACGGCGACATTCCTCCTGGATCGGTGCGATGAATCTGAAAGAGCTTGCGAAAGCTTCTGCATCGGGAGAGACGGCGGAGCGCCTAAGGGCCGGGGAGCCGATCGTCATCAGGTTGTCGAGGATTGTGTCCGACGATGAGATCGAGGGTGTCCTTTTGGTCAACGCGCTGAGGACGCGCGCGGGGACCAAGGTGGGCATCCGACAGGCCCCTGGCTATCGCGGCAGGGACGGGTTCTCCTCGATCCTGAAGGGGGCGGACCGTGTCCCTCCTTCGCGAATTGGAGACGTCATCGCGTTCGCCTCCGCATATGCCGAGGGAGGTGTGGCGTATGTCGGCGGAGCGACCGCGAGGGAGCACGACGGCCTGGAAGGCCGCGTTCAGGTCATGACCGCGATGGCGCGGGCATCCCGCTCGAAGGTGACGAAACGCGGTGCCGTCCAGTACCTCACGATCACCGACGGCAACGGCGCAGTCGTCGCGCGGTCCATCGATGATGTGATCGAGAAGCTGCGGAACACCGGAAGCCGGGAGTGGCCAGGTGGTTCGGCGGGCGTGATTTTGCGTGACGGGCAGGGGAATGCCATCGAGTTTTTCCTCGGGTTCGACCGGGACGAGGCATATCTCGCCGAGGAACTTGAGGCACACGGAACGCTCGGTTCCGGCGCCATCGAGGTCATACCAGCATGGCGTATTCCGATGTCACGGCAGCAGATCCTGCGGGAGATCGATCCGCGATCCGGGCAGACGAACGGACATTCAGGGCCCGTCACTCGCATGTTCGAGAACGCGAGCATCAAGGGACAGGGCTTCGTTCCCTGCCTCATCGTGGCCTGCGATGAGGACCAGTGGGCCTTCAACTCGAGGACTGGAAAACGACACCGGGTGGTAGCGGGACTTCAACCCGTGCCCGGCCGAACTCCGGTCCCGATCGAGCGGCTGCCGACCGTTGTGAGACCGAATCTCGGGAAGTCCAATGGGGTGCTCACCCTACATGATGCTGCCACGATGGATAGGCTGGCGGCGGAACGGGCCGCGCGCCGATCGCTCGCTGCGGGAAGGGAGCTCGGCAATAGCGAGCCGCCATCTACTCAGCCTGGCCTTCGTCAAGGCAGCGTTCGCAGGTGAACTATCTGCGGGCGAACAGCCGTTCGATGTCGGCCCCGGCGAGGAAGACCATCACCGGACGACCGTGATTGCATTGAGAGGCGTTGGGGGTCGCCTCGATCTCGCGAAGCAGGACGTCGGCCTCTTCCACGCTCAGGACCTTACCTGCCTTGATCGCTGCGCGACATCCAGCGGCGGCAAGCAGATCAAGGATCTTGCCGCCGATGACGTCGGCGGCAGGATCGTCGACGGCAGCAGCCGCAAGATCCGCCACAAGCGACGCGGCATCGACTGGACCAATGGCAGAGGGCAAGGCCTCCACCATCGCAATGCCCGGCAGGAACCGGAGCCGGAGCCCGGTTTGAGCAAGCTGATCGGCACGATCCGCGAGGGCGGCCAGTTCGACTGGCGTCAGCGGAACGGCGACGGGCTGTGGAAGTTCGATCGAACCGGATGCGCCGCTGCCTATCGCCGTCTTGAGACGCTCAAGGATGATGCGCTCGTGGGCCGCGTGCTGATCGATGATGACGATCCCGTCCATCGTCTCCGACAGGATCCATGACCCGTTTGCCTGGCCGATGACCCGGCCGAGCGGCAGCCTGCGGCGGTCACCCGCATCGACGGGAGTAGCCCGCGCGAGAGACGCGGCCATGTCCGCCAGACGGTAGCTGGTACGCAGACCGGCAGTCTCTAGAGCCTCCCGGATCAGGCTGGATACAGCGTCGTGAACGAGACGCGGATCATTGAAGCGGATTTCCGTCTTCCTGGGATGGACGTTAACGTCGATGCAATCCGGGGGCATCGATATGGAAACGAAAGCCATGGGCACCGTGCCCGGCGCCGTCAGGCCGGCATAGGCAGCACGGACGGCGGAGATTATGCCGCGATCTTGCACTGGCCGACCGTTCACGACGACGATGATGCCGTTGGCGTCCTTCTTCGTTCGTGTCGGCACGCATGCCAATCCGGCGACGTCCACACCATCGCGCGAGCCGCGAACCGTCACCCCGTCGCGTCGGAAGGCGTCACCGAGAACATCCCTTGCGCGTTCGCAGATGGCATCGATGGAGATGCGATCACCGGTCGGCCTGTAAACGATATCGTTCCCCGGGGCCGACAGTCGGAACTCGATGTCGGGGAAGGCGAGGGCAGCATTGTTCACGGCGTCGCGAATGGCGGCCATTTCGGAGCGCTTCGACTTGAGAAACTTCAACCGCGCCGGATGGCGGGCGAACAGGTCCCACACCTCGACACGTGTTCCCCTCGGATGGACGCGCGGCCTCGGCTCGGACGCCACGCCATCCGAGCATGACATCTCGAGGGCGAAATCTGCGCCCTCGGGGCGACTGGCGATCCGCAGGTGGGCGACCGCCGCGATCGCATGAAGCGCCTCGCCCCTGAAACCCAGCGTGGAGATCGCCGAGAGGTCGTTGTGGAGAAGCTTCGACGTGGCATGCGGCATCACGGCGACCGGCAGGTCGTCGAACTCGATCCCCGATCCGTCGTCTACGACGGCAATCAGGGAAGTCAGTTCCCCTGGGATAATGACCTCGATACGGGAAGCCCCGGCATCGATGGAGTTCTCGATGAGTTCCTTGACGACGGAGGCGGGCCTTTCCACCACCTCACCGGCCGCGACGCGGGCAACAGTGATCGGATCGAGGACGCGGATCCGCATAAATCAGGAACCACGTCGGCAATGTCGGTCGCAATGGTCCTCGAACTCGCGGATGGCGTCGAGCGCCGTCGCAGCTATCTCTCCCGCCCGACACGCGTCCGCGATGGCCATGGCGAGGTCCCGTCCACGATCCGTCCAGGCGACGATGACATTCCGCCTGTCGCCTTGGTCCTGCCTGCGGGCCACGTATCCCGCTTCCTGCAAAGCCTTCAGCGCGTAGGACGCGTTCGACCCGAGGTATCGACCCTTCTTCACGAGATCGTTCAGCCTCGTCTCCCCGGGCCCCATGGCCAGGAGAAAGAAGACGCTGGACATCGGGAGGGATGCGGCCGAATGCGCGGAGAGGATTGGCTTGGTCAGTTCCGAGAACGCGCGCAGGCAGCGGTCCATCGCGACCGCCACCTCCAACCAACCGACGGCGTGTCCCCTCTCTTCCACGGCACATCCTCGCCAAGGATTCGTTACAAGGACTCATTAAACCTTGGAACCATTCCTCCGCGCAACCGGGCGAGGGCGCGGACGGCGACGACACCCGGTCATCCTTGAGTGCCTTGGTCTCTCTTGGGGATCCGCCGACATCTACCTGGCCATAGGGGATTTGGGCCTCGACAATGAAGCGCATCAGTGGATGTTCGCCATCGGCGATGGAATCATGCTGCGGCGAAGAAGGAGAAATCGATGCGCAAGATCGTGTTCATGCGAGGCGTGCCAGGATCGGGCAAATCCACCTTCGTGCGCTTGGCAGGACTGAACGGCTGGCGTCTGTCGGCTGACGTGATCCGCGGTGTCCTTGGTTCGGCGACGCTGTCGCGCGAGGGCAAGATGACCGTCGACCAATCCCGGAACGACCGCGTCTTCGAACTGTTGAACGCCGTGGCGGAAGAGCGCATGGCCCGCGGAGAGACGCTGGTGGTCGACAACATGTTCGAGAGCCCGCGGGATTTCCTGCCATGGCTCGACCGGATCAAGAAGCATCGCTACGAGGCCGCATTCGTTGACCTGTCCGGCGTCCCGGTCGACGAGGCCATCGCCCGCGACGCCGCGCGGCCGGAGATTACCAGGGTCGGAGAGTACCGCATCAGGAAGGCTTTCAGGCGGATGTCCGAACCCGTACCCCCGGAATGGGGCATCAAGCGCATCGCGTGGTCGCCGGACGACGCTCATTTCGATGAGCTGCGGCGCTGGCTCTCGGTACCGATCATGGATTTCTCCCGCTACGCGTCGGTGGTCCACATCGGTGACATCCAGGGATGTTTCACGGTCCTCGCCGGCCCAGGCGGGCCGTTGGCGGAAGGCTTCCGCGACGACACCGCGTATGTGTTCGTGGGAGATCTCCTCGATCGAGGGATCGAGAACGACAAGGTCATGGATTGGTTCCTGCGCAACGCGGTTCACAGGGACAACGTCTTTCTTCTCTGGGGGAACCACGAGGACCACATCAATAGATACGCGCTTGGCGAGGATCCCGTGAGTTCCGAATTTCGCGACCGAACGCTGCCCCAGCTGGAACGGGCAGGAATCCGGCCAGAGCACGCCGAGGAGGTCGTCAGGAAGGCACGCGAAGTCCTGATCTACGATTACCGCGGCAAGAAGGTGATGGTCAGCCATGCCGGACTGAGCACCGTTCCCGAACGACCGGAGCTCATTTCCCTCCGGCAGTACAGCCGAGGCACGGGGTTCTGGGAGGATCCAGTGGACGAGCAGTTCGAGCGCAATGCGCCTGAAGGCTGGACGCAGATCCACGGACATCGCAACCACGGCCAGGTGGATGTCCAAGCCACGGAAAGGTCTTTCAACCTTGAGGGTGCCGTGGAGTTCGGCGGCTGCCTGCGCACGGCGACCCTCAAGCCGGATGGATGGACCGCAAGGGTGTATCGGAACCCTGTCTTCCGCCCGTTTCGGGAACGACTGGAGATTGATCGGACTGGGAAACGGGCGATGCGCAGTCACCGCGGGATGCCAAGCTGGATGGTTGAACCCCCGGCGGATCTTCGCCTCGACGAGAACACGCTCGCGTCGATGCGTCGGCACGAGGGCGTCAGGGAGAGGTCGAGTGATCGGTTCCCGCACGTCTCGTCCCTCAACTTCACACGCAAGGTTTTCTACACCGCCAACTGGGACGACGTGGTCGTGAAGGCAAGGGGACTGTTCTTCAACAACGTCACCCGTGAAATCGTCAGCCGCGGCTACGAGAAGTTTTTCAACATCGGCGAGACTGAGGCGACGACGCTCGAAGCGCTGGAGAGGAACTTCAGATTCCCGGTGACGCTCTACGTGAAGGAAAACGGTTTCCTCGGGAACCTGGGGTACGATCGCCAAACGGATTCCCTCTTCGTCGCATCGAAGTCGACGCCGGAAGGTCCGTTCGCCGACATGTTCCGGGAGATCCTCACGCACACCTTGGACGAGACGCGTCTCGATGCCCTGCGCAGATACCTGCGTGACATGGAGGCATGCATGACGTTCGAGGTGATCGATCCGGTGCGCGATCCGCACATGATCGAGTACGATCGCCCCAAGATCGTTCTTCTCGACATCCTACGCCGCTCGGCGGACTTCCGTCCGGCGGATTTCCCGGTGGTCGAGGCCGTCGCCGGCTCGTTCGGTCTCAAGCACAAGGAGAAGGCGCAGACCTTCCGGAACTGGGAGTCGTTCGAGGGTTGGTTCAGGGCCGCAACGAACGGACTGGATTACACCTTCGGCGGCCGCCACGTTGAGGGCATGGTCGTCGTCGATGCCGACAAGCGGATGACTAAGGTCAAGTTTCCCTATTACAGCTTCTGGAAGCAGATGCGGAGTCTGAAGGACCGCATTCGCCTGGCCAGAGAGAAGGGAGAAGAGTTCAATTACATCCACACGAGGCGAGCAGACCGTTCCACGCCCGGGGAAGAGGAAATCGCTCTGGCGCATGCGTTCCGGGACTGGTGCCTCGAACAGGACAACGCGACGCTCGCCGCCGACATCATCACGCTGCGCAGGGCATTCGAAAGAAGAGAGGTGACGTGCGAGCCCGCGGTGCCATCGATATGACGGCTTCGCCGGCCCTTCATCCAAGCTATGATCCTCCCTGCGCGACAGGGAGGATCATATGCTGCAACGACTGACGGCCGCGGCCCTGCTCGGGACCGCTCTCTCGGGCGCTGCCATCGCCTCGGGTGGACGCCCTGTTTCCGTCGGTGAGATCCGCGCCGTGACATTGTCCTCGGGCGGACTCGCCGAGGTCTTCCGAAGCGCCCGGGTCACCGGGGACGGAACGATTTCCCTTCAGGTTCCCATCGACCAGGTGGACGACATCCTCAAGAGCCTCGTGGTCCAGGACACGGCCGGAACGGTCGTCGGCATGACCCTCGGCGGCGCGTCACCGATCGAAGAGACCTTCCGACGTCTCCCCTTCTCGCCGGAAGATCTTGGAGACGTTGGGCGGCTTGCCGGGGCACTCCAGGGAACGGCCATAAAGGCGTCGAGCGCAGGTCGGATGGTCTCGGGACGATCCTTGGGGATGTCCGTATCCCGGACCGCCGACGGAAAGGACACGCGCCTTCTGTCTGTCCTTGCCGATGATGGAACCATCCAGGTGATCGAGCTCGGTGGCGATGCGACGATCACCATTCTCGACGAGACGATGCGTCAGAAGGTGGCTGAGGCGGTCGGAACGTTGGAGAAGGACAAGGTCGCGGGGGCGAGGACCGTTGAGATTCGCCTCAAGGGGAATGGCGAGCGCGATGTTGGCCTGACCTATGTCGTCCCGGCGTCGATCTGGAAGACGGCCTACAGGGTGGTCACCGGACAAAACGGGGGCAAGGCTCGGCTTCAGGGATGGGCAGTGATCGAGAACTCTACCGGGGAGGACTGGAAGGATGTCCGAGTGACTCTGTCCTCGGGATCCCCGGTCACGCTCAAGCAGCGACTTCATCAACCGGTCTGGCGGGATCGACCGGAAGTTCCGGTCGATGGAGGCGCTCCGCAGGTCGACAACGGGATGCCCGTAACGGGGTCCGCGCAGATGGCAAGAGGCAGGGGGCCGCGAGCCGTCATGATGGCCGCCCCTGTCGAAACGGCACCTGAGATGGCCCCTGCGGAGATGGCGCCCGCCAGCGAGAGCGTGAAGGCATCGGAAGGGGATGTTTCGGCGTCCTATTCCCTGCCCAACACCGTGACGCTGCGTTCCGGGGACACCTTGTCGGTGCCGATCATCGACGGGGACGTCGTAGCCGAACGAGTGTCCGTTTTCCACGCGCACGACGGCGGGAAGCATCCGATTGCGGCACTTATGGTGCGCAACGAGAGTTCGACGAGTCTGCCACCAGGCATCGTGACCGTCTATGACGCCACCGATGGCTTCATCGGGGACGCTCGCCTGCCTGCCATCGCCGCCGGCAGGGAGCGAATGGCCCGTTTCGCGACCGATCAGAAGGTGGAGATCTCCACGTCCGAGCGACCGGAGGGGACGATCACGCGGGTGACGGTCGCCGACGGCATGCTCAAGGCGACCAAGAGGGTCAGGCTCCGCACGACGTACACGATCAAGGGCGCGCCCGATTCCCCGAGGACGGTCGTCATCGAGCACCCCGTCAAGCCGGGGTGGGAACTCTCGACCGATGCTCACGCTGTCACGGAAGAGGATGGTGTCTACCGACTTTCGAGGAAGGTTTCTGCTGGCGAGATCGCCACTGTCCAAGCGTCCTTGGAACGATCGACGATGGAGACGGTCAGGACGTCGGACATCGACGCCGACATGCTCATCGTCTGGTCGCACGACGTCGAGGACAAAACGGTTGCAGAGAAGCTTCGCGAACTGGCCGAGGCCCGTCGGCAACTTGCGGCGGCGGAGCGGGAATTGCGCAAGCTCGAGGAAGACATGCAGTGGATCGAGCGCGATCAAGCTCGCATTCGTGAGAACCTGAAGGCAGCGCCGCCAAACAGCGAACTTGCATCGCGCTACATCACCCAGATGCAGGAGATGGAACAAGACCTCTCCGACAAGGATCGGAAGCGCAAGGAGGCGCTCGAGATCGTCCGCCAGAGGAAGGAGGAATTCTCTGACGTAATCAGGACTCTCTGATCAGGACCGCGCGGCAAGCCCCCTTCATCGGGAGAGGACGCCGACCTCGTCGAGATCGTCTACTGCGTGGCGACTTCCGTGGAAGTCGGCCGATCAACGAACACTATGGTCGTCTCCGTGTGCCTTGGCAGCGGGACCATGTCCGCAAAAAGCTGCCAGGCACCTACCTTGCCGATGGCGTATCCGAGCGGCTGGAACAGCGGCTGCATGGCTATCGCGCCCGTTATCAGCGGCGTAGCGGCATTGCCCATGGACGTCAGGCGGGAGTAGGCAACCGATGATGTGACCGAGTTGCCAAACAGTATCATCCCGGTGGCCATCGAGGCGGCGACCGCCATCCCGGCGCCCCACTTCGCCGCAGTCCCGCACAGCAGCCTTATCCCGGTGGCGTAGCCGACCATCTGCGTCAGGAACCCCGACACCTTGCATATGTGCAGGAGGGCTCCGGCAAGCGACAGAAGGATAGCGAGGGCGGGAATCGACGCCATCTGCGCTGCCTTCCTTCCTTCCTCCTGATAACGCCCGCCAGTGGCGAAATCGCCGGGCGGAGCCATGAACATGTTCGTGAGCTCGCTGATGACGCCATCGATGGCCGGGAGATAGATCTCTTTCCGGAACTCATCGGGCGTCATGCTCGGGCGGATGATGCCAATACCAGGCGGCAGACCGGCCATCGACCGGATCTTGCGCTGCACGGCTTCCTGCCGAACGAACTCGTTGAAGGACCGAAGATGGGGCGACACCTTGGCCCCCCATCCGAGATGACGCTCGATGGTCTGGTCGAACTCGAAATTGATGGTGCGGTAAAGCCTGCCACGCAGGGCCTCCTCAAAGCCCTTTCGATCGGTTGGATGCCAATCATCACGGACGGGCACGCCGCGACCTCGAAGTTCCTGGCGGATTCTGGTGACGTAGCGCATAGGGTTGCCGCGAACGTTGCGGCGGTACCAGGTGGCGTACTCGTTCCACCGTTTCACGATCTCCGCCTCCGCGCGCCGGGCGGCGTCGGCGTACTTCCTCTGACCAGTCCGGTATTGATCGTAGGCGTTCTCAAGCTGGGGAATCACGGCCTCGTTGAGGCGAACGCGGAGTTCTTCCGGCGTACCCAAACGGCGGATCGCCTCGTCACGTCGCAGGGTTTCGGCATCGACGCCGGCGAGAGCCAAGAGGCCACCATTGCGGTCAAGCGCCGGAGCGACGGAAACGAACGCCTTCCATGCCGGCAGGGAGGATGCATCGAGCGTCCGCAGGCTTTCGTCGGAGACACGACCGGCGGCGATTGAATTCTTCGCGAGGATAGACTGAAAGGCGCCCTTGCGCGCGTCGCCCGTGGAGTAATCGCCGATCGCCTCGGCAATACGGTCAAGGGCAAGGTAAGTGGCACCGACACAGGCAGCCCCTATCGCGAACGCCTTCCCCACGGTGCGACCGAATCGGGGGCGGCGCGAGTAGTACATGCGCTGGATCACCTCCAGCCTTTCCGTGTCTGTGCGGGCGAATTGGATGTCCCACGGGCGATGGGCTCTGGCAAAGTACCAACCCATGACCGCGATCGCCACGGCGCATCCGGTAAGAACCCGTCCGAACTTCTCGATGTCGCCTATGTCATCCATCGTCGGGCTGCTGCCCATCACGTCCAGCAGGCGGGCCGAGAACGGGACCTCGACTGTCAGGTAGACCGCCGTGATGGCGGTCATCAGGTAAAGGTAGGCGGGTACGCGACGAATCGATTTCATGGCTGTCAACAATTATCGAAGCGGTCGCACCGTGTCGAGAGCGGAACGACAGGATCGGATTCCCCCTCTGGGATCGGATTCGGCGATCCAAGCCTGGCCTCCTGGATACGGATTTCCACGCCGCCGCCGAATCCATGAATTCGACGACAGTCATTGACGGCACGCTCCGGCGACCAGCATCCTTCGTGAATGACCACGCACGGCATCATGATCGAGCGCAGGGCGGTCCTGCTTCACCTCAAGAAAACGTCCACCGATTGGCCAGAACTCAAGTCATGGTTCTCGCGCAACAAGTACCGTGAATTCGCCCCGTCGGCCGTGGCCAGGCGAGTAGGCATCCCGATCGCGCTGTGGGCGATGAGAACGGTCCCCGGAACCGAGAGAAAGGCTCGGGAGCTGGCTGCAGCCTTCGCTTACGGCCCCGATGGCAAGCTGGCTGAAGCTTACCGATCAGCCACCGGAGGCTGTTCGATGTTCGACGCGGGGCTTGATCTCCTGCTGCGTTGGTTGGCTGGCGATGTGACCGATGCCGATGCCGCGACCATGCGCTGGGCCTTGTCGACACGCGCCATGCAGCTAACGGACGGGACGAACGCCGCACTGCAATCCCTCATCTGCGCCTTCGCCCCGCACGCATGGGGAGGATGCGGGACGGCCCACGAGCGCGCTCTTGAGGCCCATGGGATCCTGCTTGCGCGCGAGAATGATCGCGCCTCCCGAAAGGAAGCCATCGCCAACGCGTGGGAGTATCACGCATTTCTCATCGAGGATCTGCTGGGCTGATCATGGCGTGGGAGCCGACGGCGTCTCGGCGGATTCCCCGCGGGCCATCCAGAGGCGTGTCGCAAGCTCCGCGTCACCGGGCCATTCAATGCCTCCTTGCGCTGCCCAATCAAGAAACTCCTCATAGGAACTTCCAGGCGGGGGAGGGGGACTCGGGCGCCCATGCCAGGAACTATCGATCGAGCGAGCCTTCGATAGTCTTGTCGCCGGCAAGGGGCGGGAGGCTGACCTCGATCGGCGCGGCGCGTCATTCCCTTCCTCGTCGTACTCGCGGCGGCGACGCAGCTTTCTCAAATCCATGTTCCCCTCCGGTCAATGCCTGAATCGTAAGAGCGAATCCCGCGGAGAACAGCCAGCCGTTGACGGTCGCTGTCGATCCGACTACCAGATAAAGGACGGAAGCGAAGAGGATTGGGCATCGTGGCGATCACTGCCGTCATCGCAGTCACCGATGAACGTGGGGAGGATACCTCCCCGCGGTGATCGCGCATGCGCGGTCGCCGCTGAATCGGCGGCCGCTTCCGAATGAAGGTTTCGAGAGGGGGTCGTCAGGGATGGCGACCCCCTCTTTGTT
>Ga0207874_1001404_pt1 | contig 27612 bp, 25 predicted proteins | sample HigsolmetaAR201D_FD_184833 | JGI IMG/M metagenome (GOLD analysis project Ga0207874, IMG submission 184833) | Ionic liquid and high solid enriched microbial communities from the Joint BioEnergy Institute, USA - AR20-1-D (SPAdes) (version 2) ...
GAGGGCTCTTGCGATGGCCACCCGCTGTTTCTGCCCTCCGCTCAAGTCCTCAGGCAAGACTTTCATCTTGTCCTGTAAGCCAACGCTTTCCAGAAGTTCCTCAGCCCCGCGGCGCGCCTGCCTGCCGTGAATGCCCTTGAGTTTGAACGCGATCTCTACATTCTCTCGGGCTGTAAGAGCCGGGAACAGATTGAAGCCCTGAAAGATGAAGCCGAAGTATTGCGACCGGACTCGGGGAAGTTTCCGCTCGGGCAGACCCGACATCTCCTCTCCTGCAATCTTCACGCTTCCGGAAGTCGGCTTCAGAATGCATCCGATGACGGAGAGCAGCGTGGTCTTGCCGCTGCCCGATGGCCCCATCAGCATCAGTATTTCTCCGCTGCTGACGCTGAGATCGACGCCTTCCAAAGCACGAACTGCTGCATTTCCAGTTCCGTAGCTCTTGTAGACCTGTCGAATCTCAATCATTTTCGGTTAGCCGCGAAATACCAGAGCCGGGTCGATGCGCGTCGCTTTCCGGATGGAAATCACGGACGCACCCATGCACATCGCCAGCGCCACAATGAACGCGGCGACCGCAACTTCGGGCGGCAGAAGGATAGGGACATTGCCGCTGCTGGTGGAATCTGCGATTAGCTTGGCGATCGAGATCGCTACAGCATAACCCATCGCAGCGCTCAGCGCAGCTTGTAGGAGAATCACCTGGTAGATTCGGCCGTTCGTGGCACCAATCGCCTTCAGGGTCCCGAACTCACGAATATGGTCGACCGTCGCTGCATAGATGGTCTGCGCAACGACCACGATGCCAACGACCAGTCCCAAGAGAGCCCCCGCCATCGTGGTTACGCCCGCGCCCGTTTCCAAAACCCAGTACACCTGCGTTTTCCGGCTCATCTCCTGGTTTGTGTAGACGTCCAGATTCGGAAGCCGCTCCTGCAATGCGCGTTTTACAGCCTCGACGTCCGCCCCGGGCTTTGTTTTCACCAGGAAGAAGATCGTTTCGTCAGGCTGTAAGACGGGCGTGTAGTTGAGCGCGTTTTTGAAGGTGGTGAAGATATAGGGCGATGTAGTGAAAGAACGTATGCCATGCGTAAGACCCACAATCTTTGCCCTGCGGCCGCTGATTTCTACGGTATCGCCTATCCCCTTGACTCCAAGCTTCGATAGATACAGCTCATCCACCATGACGGCGTTTTCGGCCTTCAACGCCTCTATTGAACCCGACACGATGTTCCACGGGCGCCCCATCCCGCCTTCCGGCGAAAAACCGACGATCATCACCGCCTCGGACGAGCCGGAAGGAAGCTTCCAGGGCACCCACGCCAGGATGTAGCGATCCACCCGTTCGACCCCTGGCGCCTGCAGCGCCTTCCACCGATTTGCTTCGAGCAGCGGTGTACCTGCATTCACATGAGGAATGTCCGGTGCCGAGAGCCACAGGTCCGCGCCCGACCGATCCACAACGTTCGCGGCGGTCTCGACGAAGTTCAGGAACAGGCCGAACTGCACCAGCATGAGCACCAGTGAAAACACGATGCCCACAAGAGTTACGGCCAGCCGGATCTTATCGTAAAAAAGGTTTTTCCACGCAAGTATGCCCACTGCCGGGTCCTCTTGTCAGGCCTTCCCTGATAACATCTGCATTGTTTATGGTTTGTAAAATACAGGGTCGATGTCAAGCTATCGCCGTTCAATCGCAGTGCCGGTAGCGGTGGGCAGCGCCTTTTGAAAGGTACGTAAATCCGTGGACGTCGGACGAGTTGCCAGCCTTTTTATTCACGGTACGGAGACATTCGTTCATGGGAACGAAATGTTCTTTACTCTGACTTTCGCCGAGCCGTTCGATCCGGAACGATTGCTGGACGCCTTTGAACGCCTTGTCTGGAGCCGGGAGAGTCTCCGGGTTCGCTTTGTGGAAGTGGAAAGGGGCTATCAATGGATTCCGTTCAGCGACGCTGATGTTCGGCGCTGTCTTACCTACCAGCGCCGGCAATTCGAGCAGCTTGTAGAACGCGAAACGTTATTTCGCGAGTATCTTCCGACCAACATGGCTCTGCCCCTTCGAGTTGCCCGCCTCGATGAGCGGAGGCTGGTGCTGGTCGTAAATCACGTCTTCGGAAATGGTTTGACCACAATGTACTGGCTCGAGGAGTGGCTCCGGCTCTACAGTGGCGAAGCGCAGCCGCCCCAGTCGCCAAAACCTGCCCGGCGGAAAGGATTCCTGCGCAGCGTGGTCGAATCCATCTCGGGCTTGGTGTGGCTTGGCTGCTATTTGGTCCAGTTTGTTTCCCGGGCGGGACGCCGCGCAGGTCACGAGACGGTCGACCTCACTCGGGGCATCCGGCCTGCGCCGCATCAAAAGGGCTACGCTGTCAAGACCTACGTCATGTCGGAACAGGAAACGGAAGCGGCTGTCAACCGGAGCCGTTCCCTCGGCCTGTCCGTTACGGAGGCTTTATGCGCAGCGATGGCGGAAGCGCTGCTGCAATTTCAGCCTGATAAGTCGCGCGTCTGTATCTCCGTCCCGACGGACTTGGGCGCTTTCATTCCCGAATTCTCGAGAGAGCAGCCGGGGAACTATACGGGGAGCTTGATCCTGCAGATCTTCAGAGAGCGCGAAACCAAAGCGCAGGTCCGTTCCGGTTTCCAGTGGGTGCGGCGGCGCGTCAATTACTGGCTGCCTCGGGTGCTGGGCGCATTCGCAGGCAGCGAGAAGAAGCTGCGCGCGAGCTTTGCGAAGAAGGCGCCCCTTCCGATTCCCGACCGCGCTCCGTTTGAGAATTTCTCGTGCGCCGTTTCCGGGGTAGGAGTCATCCGCGAGAGGCTCATCCGGAAGTATCTACACTCGATCTCCGCTCACACCCGAACGCAAACGATCTTTCTCTGCGCGATGACGTTGAATGGCCGCATGACACTGGAGGTCAGTGTGCCTCGCGACCTCTTTGACGCCGACGAAGCCTTTCGTGTCACGGATGCGGCCGCGGCATTGCTTGCGGGCAAGGCAATGGCGGCGGGTGCTGCCGCAAACCGCACAACGGCGCAGGCTTAGTGGAAAGTAGTCACCGGCTCGACTGTCTCAAGGATTGCTTCGTCTGATCTGCGTGCCCAGACGCCGAGTAGCACGCTTCCCACAACGATCAAGCCCAGCGAGAGACCCGTCCAAAGGCCCCGAATTCCCCACCCCCCCACGAAGCCGAGAGCGTATCCGACCGGCAGGCCGATTGCCCAGTGCCCGAACAGGTTTGTCAACATCGGAGTCCGAGTGTCTCCAAAGCCGCGCAGAGCCCCTGTCGCGACCACCTGAAGGCCGTCGAAGAGTTGAAATAGAGCGGCGATCACCAGAATGGACATTCCCGTTGTGATGACCGTTCCATCGGCCGTGAAGATCTGGAGCCAGTGCCGGGGAAACAGGAAGAATGACAGGCCTGCCATCGCCATGAAGCTTCCACCGAGGAGAAGCGATGTCCACCCTGCCCGGCGGGATCCTGCCGGATCCCTTCGGCCCACGGCCTGCCCGACACGCACCGCGGCTGCCGAGGCGATACCGAGAGGGACCATGAATGTAACGGTCGCAATGTTCAGGACGATTTGATGAGCGGCGAGCGACACTGGGTCAGTACGCGCGGCGAGAGCCGTCGCGGCGCCAAAAACGCCAACCTCCAGCGTCATCTGCAGAGAAGCCGGCAGGCCGAGGCTCATCAAGCGCCGGAAGATCCGGATGTCCGGTCGAAACGAGATCCTGAACAAACCCATGTTTGCCGACCGGTCATGCAGGATCGCTGCCACGATCAGGACAGCCGCCATGTAGACTCGCGAAAGGCACGTCGCCCATCCAGCCCCGACCACCCCGAGTTTCGGCGCACCCAGATTGCCATAGATCAGCGTCCAGTTGACGAGAGCGTTAATCAGGTTGGCGCTGATCAGCGCAAACATCACAACCCGAACCTGATTAATCGCCTGCAGGTAGCGCCGGAAAGCGGCATAGAGAAGCAGCGGGAGTGTACTCCACGTCACTGCCTTGAGATATGCGACCGCTTCAGGGAGAACATCGGCGTGGATGTCCAGAGCGGGCAAGTGCGGTATCATCAGCCACACTAGACCCATCAGGACCGGCGTAACGAGGAAGCTCAGGTACACCCCGTGCAGCAGCGAGCGGTTGCATTCTTCGAGCCTGCCAGCGCCAAACGCTTGCGAGACAAGGGTGTCGAGTCCCAGAAGCAAACCCATGCCAAAGATGCCGATGCTGTAATAGAGAACGCTTCCAAGGCCAACAGCGCCAATCGCCCCTGCGCCGACCCGTCCCACCATGACGGTGTCCACAACGGACATGCCGACCCAGGCGAGCTCTGCCAGGACAACAGGGCCCGCCAAAGAAAGCATTGGCCCTATCTCTTGCCGTACAGCACGTCGGATGGATGTTGAGCGCACACCACCATCATCGGAGATTCGCCGCAGCCGGCGCCAGCTCAGGTGGTGAGAGCCAGCCTCTCTGTAAGGGCCGGGATCGCCGCCGCTATGACGTCTTCAATCTTTTCGACGAAGATGAACTCAAGATCCTTGCGTGCGTAGTCCGGCACCTGGCGGAGGTCTTTCTCGTTGGGTTTAGGAAGGATAATGCGATGGATGCCTGCTCTCCGCGCAGCGAGCACCTTTTCCTTGACGCCGCCAATCGGCAACACCAGACCGGTCAGCGTGATCTCGCCGGTCATCGCCGTATCGCCCCGCACCGGGTTGCCGGTGTAGAGCGACGCCAGAGCAACGGCGGCCGTGATGCCTGCGGACGGACCATCCTTTGGAATGGCGCCAGCGGGCACGTGAATATGAAGGCCTGCCTTGCTGAACTTCTCCCTGTCGATGCCTAATTCGTCCGCATGCGCCCATACATAACTCTGCGCCGTGCGCACCGACTCTTGCATGACATCACCGAGCTGCCCGGTAAGCGTAAGTCCCTTGCCATCCGGCAGTAGCGTGGCTTCGATATATAAAACTTCTCCCCCGGACTCAGTCCAGGCGAGCCCGGTAGCAACGCCCGGCGGCAGCGACCGCCGCACCTTCTCAAGCATGAAGATCTCGGGACCGAGTAGATCGGGCAGATCGTCCTGGGACACAACCACACGTTCCGACCGGCCCTCCGCAAAGCGCAAGGCCACTTTCCGCGCGATCCTTGCAATCTGCCTCTCCAGCTGGCGTAGCCCTGCCTCGCGCGTGTAGCGTCCGATGATTGTTTCCAGCGTGGGATCCGGGAACTCAATCTGATCCGGTGTCAGTCCGGCTTCCTTGACCTGCTTCGGAATCAGATAGCGCTTCGCAATTTCGACCTTCTCTTCGCTGGTGTAGCCTTCCAGGGCCAAGACTTCCATCCGGTCCAGCAGCGGTCCGGGAATGGTGGCAAGCGTGTTAGCCGTTGTGATGAAGAATACGGACGAGAGGTCGAACGGGAGATCGAGGTAATTATCGCGGAAGCTCTTGTTTTGCTCCGGGTCGAGAATCTCAAGCAGAGCTGCGGCAGGATCGCCGCGGAAATCGCGTCCCAGCTTATCAACCTCGTCCAGCATCAGCACCGGATTCTTCGCGCCTGCACGCCGGATTGCCTGGATGATCCGCCCCGGCATCGCCCCAATGTAGGTTCGGCGATGTCCCCGCAGTTCCGCTTCGTCATGAAGTCCGCCGAGACTCATCCGCTCGAATTTCCGGCCGATCGCGCGAGCAATCGATTGCCCGAGCGAGGTTTTCCCTACGCCGGGAGGTCCGACGAAACAGAGGATCGGGGCCTTGGCTTCCGGATTCAGCTTCATCACGCCAAGGTGTTCAAGAATGCGCTTCTTGACGTCATCGAGGTCGTAGTGATCCTGATCGAGAATCTCCCGCGCCTTTTGAATGTCGAGGTGGTCTTCCGTTCGCTCCATCCATGGCAGTTCGAGGATGAAGTCGAGGTAGCCGCGAATCAGGCTGTGTTCCGGAGCGGCAGCGGGCAGGCGCTCGAGACGAGACAGCTCGCGTTCGGCCTCGCTTCGTACGTCATCCGGCAGATTCTTATTTTTCAGCCGCTCCCGCAGAGCGTCCACCTCGGCCTGTTCCGGGTTCTGCTCTCCCAGCTCCTGTTGGATTGCCCGCAATTGCTGCCGCAGCAGATACTCGCGCTGCTCGCGCGTCATCTCGGAGCGAGCCTGGTCGGCAATCTTTGTGCGCAGCTCGAGTACCTCAATCTCCTGCGCGAGGTACGAGTGCATAAGGCGCAGTGCCTCCGCCCTGGTATTTGCTTCAAGCAGCGCCTGTTCTTTTTGGAGATCAAGCGTCAGAACGGAAGCCAGAAGGTAGACGAGGCGCAGCGGATCCTCTGTCTCGGCGAAGATGCGATTGAAATCGATCGCCGCGCCCGGTTGGGCCAGTGACATGGCTCGCACGGCCAAGTCAATAATGGCTCGCTTCAGAGCCTCCACCTCGGGGCCGGTATCGGACTGGACCGGCATTGGAGCCACTGTCGCCCGCAAGTATGGGTCGACGCTTACAAGGCTCTCGATTCGAACCCGCTCCTCTCCGAGCACCAGCAGTTCCATCCCGTTCGGCGTCGGCCGCGCCATCTTCTTGATTACCGCTTTGGTGCCGACATCAAACAAGTCCTCGCGCCGGGGATTCTCCGTCGTAGCGGAACGCTGGGCCACCAGCACGACTTCCTTTTCCTCTGTTGCAAGAGCTGCCTCCGCCGCGGCAATGGACGTCGGCCTGCCAACCGAGAACGGCATCAAAAGACCTGGGAATAGTACGGTGTTCCGCAGTGGTAAAAGGGGCAAAGTCTGGACGTTCGCTGAAGGGTTCAACTTGTCCTCCCCCCGTCGACCGAGAGCCGCACCAGCAAGATTCCATTTTTGAACTCGATCGTCCACCTTGCCTGGTCCAGTTCGCAGGGAAGTTCGACGGACCGCTGGAAGCGGCTATAGGCGATCTCCATGGAGAAGTGCGTGGCGCCCTCTTCCACGAGCCAGTCGCGCCGCACTCCGGCCACTTGCACGCGGCAGCCCTGCACGGAGATGTTAATATCTTCGGGCCGGACGCCCGCGAGCTCGAACTTGAGAATCCATCCTCCGTCGCGGGCGCTGTAGATGTCGACCGCGGGCTGCCAGACGGTTCCAGTCCCGGAACCGCCTGAAAAGAACATGCTGAATGGTTTGGGCTCCATGGTTCTATCGGGCTGGCGGCTCCACTGGGATAAACGTCGTTTGCCCTCTCCGGTTTACCAGAAGCACCACCGTGCTGTTCCGAAACTGCTGGGCGAGTCTGCGGAAGTCCTGGGGACTCCGGACAGGTTGGCGATTCAGTTCCTGAATTACGTCCCCGGGTCGAAGTCCGGCGGCGAAAGCCTCGGACGCAGGCCTGACTGATGTCACAACGACGCCCGTTGTGCCGGCGGGAAGATCCAGTTGCTGCGCGAGCTGAGGGGTGATGCGGTCCACGGCGACTCCGCCCAGCGTCGACTGCAAGTCCGCCGCCGGCTCACCCGGCTCCTGCCACTCCTCATTCCCTGACTGCTGAGCCGGCAGTTCGCCGAGCTGCACACGCACGTCACGCTGCTGATTCTCTCTCAACACGCGAAGGGTGAGAGTCTGGCCCGGCTGCATTTGGGACACTCGCAGCCGGAAGCTGGTCACCGATTCCACCGCCTGGCCGTTGGCGCTGAGAATCACGTCGCCTCGCTGAAGGCCAGCCCGCTCGGCTGGACTTCCGGGCGCTGCCGACGTAACGATCACGCCACGGGATTCAGCCAGATTGAGCCCTCGCGCCAGCGCTGGTGTAACCTCCTCAATGGTCACTCCGATGTAGCCGCGGACTACTTTCCCTGTTCGGATGAGCTGCTCCACTACCGGGCGCACCATCTTCATCGGAATTGCAAACCCGATTCCCTGGTGACCGCCAGTGCGCGAGATGATTGCGGTGTTGATACCGATGAGTTGACCGCGCAAGTTGACGAGGGCTCCGCCGGAATTGCCAGGGTTGATCGCCGCGTCGGTCTGGATGAAGTCTTCGTAGGTTTCGATGCCGAAACCGGCGCGTCCGGTAGCGCCGATGATTCCGAATGTGACGGTCTGCCCCAAGCCGAACATGTTGCCGATCGCAAGGCAGAAGTCGCCCACCTGGACAGGGATCGAATCGTCCAAAGCCAGGACCGGCAAGTTCTTTTCATCCACTTTGAGGACGGCAATATCGCTGAGCGGATCGGTTCCTACGATTCTCGCATGTACCGTTTTTCCGGCCGTGGTGCTGACGATGATGTCCGTAGCGCCTTCCACGACATGGTTGTTGGTAACGATATAGCCATCCGGGCTGATGATCACGCCGGATCCCAGGCCTTGCTGGCGGCGCTCCTCCGGCCGGGGCTCGCGAGGCTCGTCGAATCCGAAAAAGTCCCGAAACCGGGGGTCTTGAAAGATTGGGGGAAGCCGTCTCTCCTCCACTTTCACGACGCGGGTCGAAGAAATGTTGACAACGGCAGGCGTTACTCTGCGGACGGTCGGGGCGAGCGTCCCCAGGTCGGCGGCTCCCTGGGCTCGCGTGGTCGCCACGAATGCCGGTTCCCTTTCCTCTGCCCGGCCGTACCAGCTAGCTGTCAGAAACAGCGCGATCAGTGCGCCAATGACCAAGGCCGCAACGAGCGAGAGCGCGGCGACTGGTCGGCGGATAGACAGGAAGCGACCCATTGGGAATCCTCCAACCGCAGGATCGAAATCACGGCGCCTCCTGCATCGAAGAGGCAAGCCCGACTCATGTAGATAGACACGCGCCGCACGGAAAGCATTTCAGCGACGCTGTTGAAAGCCTCTTGTCCAAGAATGAATTACAGACGAAAGAAAAAGAAAAAGCGGCTTCGTCAAACCGAAGCCGCTCTCCTCTGTGGAAGGGAACTTGAAGGTTACTCTACCAGGTGGAAGTTGCCGACGAACGCGCTCCGCCGGTTGGGGCTGCTCCACTTGGTGCCCAGGGCGTCGCCGTTGTAGTTGTGAGCAACCGTAACGGCAGGCATGCTGTGATCCACCTTGGTCAGCGGATCATACCAAACCTCTTCGTTTCCGCAGATATGGTCCTGCGCATTCAGAGCGCGGGTCTTGATCGCCGCCATCGTGCCAGCCGACATGCGAACGACGCTGGAATGGATATTGTTGTCCGCTACTTCGAATTCAATCGGCAGCGCCTCTATCTTCACAACGTCCTGCAGCAGGTCGCCGCTCATCCTTTGAGCAAAGCTCTTGAGCGCCTCGCGTTGCTCCAGGTTCGCTGCCTCATCGACAATGATGACGGATTTTACAGGGTAAACGGTCTGGAAGCGGTTGCCGAGCGTGCTGCTGGCTCGCATGACGCCAACCACAGACAGCCCGTCCAGCTTTACGCCTTTCCACGTACCTTTCTCAATTTTCCAGCCGACTACCGCAAGGTCGCCGACCAGCTCAACCTCAGAGTTGGCGAAACACGGACCGGTATAGACATCCGTCGTGCGCGCCTCCACGTAGCTGCCTCGAATCTCCGTTTTCGGAAGGCTCGCGGCCATCAAAGAACCGGCTATCAGCAGCGTACCAGCGAGTACTCGCATACCAGATCCTCCCAAGGTATTCATGATGGCGCTTCTCACACGAAAATATATCACAGGAACCGCCGGCCGGAGCCGCTATTTGGGAGAGCGCCTCCGAGCCCCCTGTCCCCGGTTAAGCGAGCGCCTGTTTGCAATACTCGAAGCACCGCCGTACTTCCTGGACCGTATCCGCTCCCTTGTACTCGTACTCGATGTTCGCCAGAATCGGATATTTTTTGGTCTTCAGAAGCTGCAGCACTTCCTTGATCGGCGTATCGCCCTCGCCAAAAGGCACATTTGGCCCCTGATTCTTCTTGCGGTCCTTAATATGCAGCGTCACGATGCGCTCGTGGTGCTTTTCGAGAAACGCGACGGGATCGAAGTTGGCGGCGCAGAAATGGCCGATATCGAGATTGATGGCGATGTAGGGAGACTTGCCGCGCATCGCCTCCTCGAAATCCTCCGGCGTCGCAAACTCGTTGGGACGGATGTTCGAGTGGTTGTGCATTCCCACCGGGATCTTCGCCTTCGCCGCGTGCGGATCAATCCGCTTTGCCGTGGACACATTCGAAGATGCGGTCAAACAACGGACACCGAGCGCTTTCGCCATCTCGAATCCGCGCGCGATCTCCTCGTCCGTGAAGTCTTCGCGAAAGCTGTAATTGTACGCGTACAGCTCGATCCGCGCGTCCTTGAACATCTGTCTGATCTTGGCGAAATGATCCAGAGAAACGGAGGTCCTCCACTTCCGCAGCTCTTCCCGGGAAAGCCCCTTGGGCTCGACGTGTCCGGACCAGAGTTCCACGTATGTGAGCCCGATGTCCTTCATGGCCGCGATGGCGGCTTCCACAGGCCGATCCCTGAAGCTATAGCTTTGAGCGCCTAGCATGACGCCATTGATCTTGGACTTGGCGAAGGCGGCGCCCGGAATCGCGGCAACTGCGAGTTGATTGAACTGACGGCGCGAAAGCATGGAAACCTCCAAAAGAAATGACATCATATCACCGTCAGCGGCCCGATCCGGTATTCGTCTTCTACTCAGGCGGATTTAGTGCGAGAATTCGATCTTGATGCGCACACTCCTGTCTCTCGTACTCCTTGCCTTGCTGAATGGTCCGGCGGCAGCGCAAGCCCGGCGTCCGCTCCTGGTGTTGTCCATCGACGGACTCGACAATCGCTATCTGAAGGATGCCGACAAAATGGGACTTCGGATTCCCACTTTGCGCCGGCTGATGAAGGAGGGCCAGTGGGCGTCCGAAGGCGTTGTAGGCGTTGCTCCCACCGTTACCTGGCCGTCCCATACGTCGATGATCACCGGCGTTCGTCCAGAGGAGCACGGCATTCTGTCGAATCGCCGCCCGCGGGAGGAGGGCGGTGAGTATTATTGGACGGCCTCCCTTCTCAAGACCAAGACCCTATGGCACGCCGTGCGGGAGGCAGGATGGAAGTCCGCCGCAATTACTTGGCCCGTCACCGTCGACGCAGCCATCGACTACAACCTTCCCGAGTACTTTCAGCGGCGGAACGGCGGCGCCATGGACCTCGATTCCATTCAGACAAAGTCCGTCCCCTCGAACCTTGTTGAGACGATTTCCAAAAGATATCCCTCCTTCGCGCACCAGTGGATGGATGATCGATCTCGCGCGCTCGCCACGATGGCGATCCTCCAGGAGTACCGGCCCGATCTGATGCTGGTCCACTTCGTCGACCTCGATTCGGAGCAGCACGAACGCGGACCTTTTACGAGGGAAGCCAAAGCCATGCTGGAGTACACGGATGAGCTGGTTGCCGGCATCCTTCGCGTAATGCCGAAAAATTATGTGCTCGCGCTCGTCTCCGATCATGGATTTGAGCGCGTCGACCGCGTGGTGAACATCAATGTGCTGCTGAAACGCGACAATGTGCGAGGGACGGCTGAGGCCAGCGGCGCACTGCTTACAACCACCGATCCCGCGGTCGCCGAATACCTTCGCAAGCGCATCAAGGACCCGGCCTACGGCATTGCCCGCGAAATTCCGAAGGCGGAACTCCAGCGGTTCGCCCCGCGATTGTTAAAGAATGAGGCCGTGTTCGAGCCAGTGCTCCACACCCAGTTCGGCTCTGCAACAGAAGGCGAGGCAATCACGAAACCAGGCAGCCGTGGTAGCCACGGCTATTGGCCGACCCGCGAAAACTACCGTTCCGTTCTGCTGTTCTGGGGCAACGGAATCCGGCCATCGCGGCTGCCGGAGACGGAAATGGTGAATATCGCTCCGCTCCTCGCGCAAATTCTCGGACTCAAGTTTTCACCAACCCCGCTACCGGAATCCCGGTGAGAGCGGGTTGCGGCGAAAGCCGCCGTGATATGCTGTTGCCTTGCGATCCTCGTATTGCAAGCATTGCAGTCTGAATTCTTTCCTATACCTCAAAGGAGGAACTCAACGTGAGAGTAGGCGTTTTCACCCCGTTGTTGTCCCAGCTCTCTCTTGATCAGGTCTTTGAAAAACTGAAGGCGATTAATATCCATACGGTCGAATTGGGCACCGGCAACTACCCGGGCGATCCGCATTGCAAGTTGTCGATGTTGGACAACCCGACGCAGCTTGCCGACTTCAAGAAGAAGCTCGACGACAACGGATTCACGATCAGCGCCTTGAGCTCCCACGGCAACCCGCTTCATCCGGATCCTGCCGTGGCGAAGGCCTACCAGGAAACGAGCCGGAAGACGATTCAACTGGCGGCGAAGCTTGGCGTCAAGGTCGTTATCGATTTTTCGGGCTGCCCGGGAGATAGCGAGAACGCGAAGTATCCGAACTGGGTCACTTGTCCCTGGCCTCCGGAGTATCTGGATGTACTTGCCTGGCAGTGGGAAAAGGTGGCCATTCCGTACTGGAGGGAGCACGCGAAGTTTGCCGAAGATCACGGCGTGAAGGTGGCAATCGAGATGCACCCGGGCTTCCTGGTGTATAGCCCCGAGACGATGCTCCGTCTGCGGGAGGCCGCCGGGCCGGCGATAGGCTGCAACTTCGACCCGAGCCACATGTTCTGGCAGGGCATTGATCCGATCAAGGCCGTCCGCATCCTCGGTGACGCAATCTTCCACGTACACGCCAAAGATACGCAGATCTACGACTTCAATCTACCCAAGACCGGCGTGCTCGACACCAAGAAGTACACGGACGAGCGCAACCGCTCCTGGATCTTCCGGACCTGCGGCTACGGTCACTCCTATGAGTGGTGGAGCGAGTTTATCTCCACGCTGGTAATGTACGGATACGATTACGTGCTGTCGATCGAGCACGAGGATTCGTTGATGTCGCCCGAGGAAGGTCTCAGCAAGGCTGCTGCATTCCTGAACAGCATTGTGATTAAGGAAAAGGCCGCCGCAGCCTGGTGGGTGTGATCTGCTTTGTTGAGTTAGGGGCCGCCTCTGCGGCGGCCCTCGTGTTCCCGCCGCTTCTGCTCTCTACGGCGTGATCTCGTCGGAAACTCAACCAACCGCAACGCCTCTCGGATTCTGGCAGCAGCGCTTGGCAAGCACTTGAGCCCTCACTGCCATCCACACGAAGTAAAAGTGCAAATCATCCGAAATGAAAATGGGCGCTTGAGGATCGGAAAGACTGAAGTCAATCCTCGACCCGCCAGAAATCAGCGCCTTGTGGCAGAATGTTTCAGGACTTTGGCACGGTGACCGAAAGCGTCGGGCAAAGGATACTTGTTCCGGTGGCGGTTGCTGGGGTGAACCCGCAATGAAGTGTGTCATTTTCTTGCTAGCCGCTACCGGAGCTCTCGCGCAGATCCCTCAGCCTGCGGATCCGGCTCGCCTGCCCCCTGTTCCGGATCTGGTCGCGCCCATCAAACCCGGCTGGCAACGGCCCACGCTGGAGGAAAAGTTCAAGCGATACACAAACCGCACCTTTGGCCCCACCTCGATGATCGCCCCTACGATCTTCGCTCTCCAGGACCAGCTCGAGGATTACGTCCCGGAATGGGAGCAAGGGATGGAAGGCTACTCCCGCCGGGTGATGAATCGATGGGGCCGATTTGCGGTCCGCAACACGATTCAGTTCGGCTTCGACTCCATGCTGGGCATCGACTCCCGCTACTATCGTTCCCAACGCAGCGGGATCGGCGCCCGAGTTTGGCATGCGCTGAAGTATAGCGTCTTGAGCCGCACTGATGGTGGCGGTACGACGATTGCGATTCCGAGACTGGCGGGCGCCTACGGAGCGGGCCTGATCACCACGACCTGGTACCCCAGCGGGCACGACAGCCTGATGCGGGGTCTCGAGCGGGGCCATACGCACATGGCGATGGAAGTGGGCCGGAACCTGCTCCGTGAATTCTGGCCCGACATTAAACGCAAGATTTTCCGCCGCAATCGCTCTGCGGCCCTGCCTCTGCCATCCGACTAACGCCGCCGGTTAAAAACCGCACGTGACGCCTGAGCAGCGGCGTCAGGCGTTCTTGATCCACGAATGTCTGGGGTCGTCGCTCCACGCCCCGTACTTCCGCCCTTCTCCCGCGAGGACCCACGTGTAATTCAGGGTATAGCCGGGGCATGCAACCACCGGATGGTATCCGCGGGGGATCAGAACGGTATCGCCGTGACCGACCGCGTACGAGTAGTCGAAGGGCTCCGGATCGGAGGGATCGGTGTAGACACGCATGAAGCCGAACCCTTGCGGAGGGTCGCACTGGAAGTAATACACCTCTTCCATAGGGACTTCCGAGGGCTCATTGAAGCGGTCGTGCTTGTGAGGAGGGCAGCTCGACCATCCTCCCGGACGGTTCACCGTCTCCCCGCAGATCAAATGCGCCGCCGGCACGTTGTCGGCAATGTGAGTGTAGACCGTCCTTGTCCAGTTGTCCTTGCCAACGACCTTCGAAACGATGTCGTTCCCGCATACGATCGCCGGCTCGGCTCCGGGTTTCCCGAGAGCTCCTGCAATCGTCACGCGTGCTGCTCCCTCCACAGCCTGAATCTTTACCCTGGACCGCATCGGGATATAGACCATCGGATGAGGATCGGCGATCGAAGGACGTGCCGGGATGTCAGCAGCCCATCGGCCAAATCCACCCTCGGCCTCAATATGGACCGGTCCCGTATAAAAGTCGACAGACAGCTCCTCTTCACCCGATTCGAACGAATGCTCGGTGAGGTTATCGCCAAGCTCGAGAATCGTAAAAGATAGAAAGCGCAGTTGCTCCCCGCGCCGGACGATTGGATAGATGCCCGGCTGGTTGCCCGGTGACTTGATGTGCAGGCTCATCGGTTCCAAGGTATCATGTTCGAATCATGACAGATTGCCAGAACCCAAGCTGGACTCTTCTGGAATGACCCTGCCCCGTTTCTACCCGATCGTCGATACCGAGTCCGCCGCACTCCGCCAGTGCTCCCCGATTCTCCTCGCGGAATGCCTCCTTGAGGGCGGAGCCAGACTCCTTCAATACAGGCATAAGGAAGGTCTCACGCGCGAAATTCTCTGTGAAGCGCAGACCATCGCCGAACTTTGCCGTCAGGCAGGAGCAACGCTGATTGTCAACGATCGCGCGGATCTGGCGCTCCTGCTCAACGCCGGGCTCCACGTCGGGCAGGACGATCTGCCGCCCGCCGAGGCACGGCGCCTGCTGGGAGCGAATTCCAGCATCGGATTCTCCACCCACAACAGGGAGCAGCTGATCGCCGGAGGGCGGGAGCCGGTAGACTATCTGGCGCTCGGTCCAATCTTTGCGACCGGCTCCAAACGGAACCCCGATCCCGTCGTTGGCGTCGAACAACTACAGGTGCTGCGGGCACTTACGTCGCTCCCCTTAGTGGCTATCGGGGGCATCAGCCGGGCGAATGCGCAAGCTGTCAGAGACGCCGGCGCAGATTCCCTGGCGGTCATTGGAGACCTCTTCCCCGCCGATTGCAGCCGCAGCAGCCTGCGTGCCCGAGCCGAAGAATGGGTTTCACTCCTCAAGGACGAATAATGGCCAGGACGAGCGAAGAGTCGAAACCAGGCCTTATCAAGGGTCTTGGCTTACTCGACGGCGCGACGCTCGTCATCGGCTCCATGATCGGCTCCGGCATTTTCATTGTCCCTGCCGACATTGCCCGTCAGGTCCAATCTCCGGGCCTGCTGCTCATGGTGTGGGTCGTCACCGCTTTGCTGACGATTGTTGCCGCTCTCAGCTACGGCGAGCTTGCGGCTGCGATGCCCGACGCGGGCGGTCAGTATGTCTACCTCCGGGAGGCATTCGGCCCTCTCTGCGCCTTCCTGTACGGATGGACATTGTTTCTGGTGATCCAGACTGGAACGGTTGCAGCCGTGGCCGTAGCTTTTGGAAAATTCACTGGCGTTCTGTTCCCCTGGGTTTCCACCACCAACACTGTGCTTCAAGCCGGACCTGTAGGACTCAACACGCAGCAGCTTGTCGCCATCTCCGTACTCGTCTTGCTGACCTGGGTGAATACGCGCGGAGTGCGGACGGGCGCTGTCGTACAAAACATCTTCACGGCTGCGAAGGTGGGCGCTCTCTTGGCGTTGGTTGGCTTCGGGCTGCTTCTCGGACGCAGCGAAGCAGCTGTCAACGCCAACTTTGGCGATCTTTGGGCCGGTGCTTCCTGGGGCTGGACCGCGATCCGGGCCGTCGGTGTGGCGCTGGTCGGAGCTTTGTTTTCCTCCGACGCCTGGAACAATGTAACGTTCACCGCAGGGGAGATGCGAAATCCGAAGCGTAATCTTCCGCTCTCACTGGCGCTGGGCGTCGGTGTTGTCTCGATTCTGTACCTTGCCTGCAACCTTGTGTACCTGAGCGTGCTCCCCCTAGCGGAGATTCAGACGGCGCCGGAAGACCGCGTCGGTACCGCCGTGGCCTCGCAGATCTTTGGCCCGGTGGGCGTTCAGTTGATGGCGGCCGCCATCATGGTCTCAACATTCGGATGTTTGAATGGCATGATCCTAGCAGGAGCGCGCGTTTATTATGCGATGGCTCTCGACAAGCTCTTCTTCCGCCAGGTGGGAACCGTCGACCGCGCCCGTCGGACTCCGGTCGCGTCTCTCGTGGTGCAGTGCGCCTGGGCCTGCATGCTCACACTGACCGGAACCTATAGTGACCTGCTCGACTATGTTATATTCGCGGTTCTGCTCTTCTACATGCTTACGATCGCCGGATTGTTCGTCCTGCGCCGGACGAAGCCGGAAATGGAGCGGCCTTACAAGGCCGTCGGCTATCCGGTCCTTCCGGCCCTGTACATCGTGGCAGCTGGGCTAATCGAAATTCTGTTGTTGATTTACAAGCCGAATTATACCTGGCCGGGCCTGGGCATCGTCCTGCTGGGCATCCCGGTGTACCTGATTTGGCGAAGGAAAGAGGTTTACGAATGAGTACTCTGTTTGCGACCAAGCCATTGAGCCGCATCCTGCAGGAGTCTGAAGGCGAACATCAGCTCAAGCGAACATTGTCGGCGTGGAATCTGGTGGCTCTGGGGATCGGCGCGATCATCGGAGCGGGTCTCTTCTCGCTCACTGGAATCGCTGCCTCTCAACACGCGGGTCCCGCCGTTACCCTGTCGTTCGTCCTGGCGGCTCTCGCTTGCGCCTTTGCCGGGCTCTGCTACAGCGAGTTCGCTACCATGATCCCGATTGCGGGAAGCGCCTACACGTACTCCTACGCAACGCTCGGTGAGTTTCTGGCTTGGATCATTGGTTGGGACCTTGTCCTGGAATACGCAGTCGGCGCCGCTACCGTCGCCGTCAGTTGGTCCGCCTACGTAGTCTCATTTCTGGCTGATTTTGGTATTCATCTTCCGCCGCGGCTCACAGCTTCTCCGTTTCAGGTGGTTGACCTGGGCAACGGCGTCACGGCGAACGGGATTGTGAATGTGCCTGCAATCCTGATCGTTTGCTTCGCCTCCTGGCTGCTGATCGTCGGGATTCAGGAATCGGCTCGGGCGAACGCAATCATCGTAGTGGTGAAGGTGATGGTAGTCCTCATCTTCATCGCGATCGGGTGGCAGTATATCAACCCGGAGAACTACCGCAACTACATTCCGCCGTCAGAAGGGCCGGGCCGGTTTGGTTGGGATGGAATTCTCCGCGGCGCCGGTATTGTGTTCTTTGCATTCATCGGATTCGATGCCGTCTCCACCGCCGCACAGGAAGCGAAACGGCCGCAGCGAGATATGCCAATTGGGATCATCGGCTCCCTGGCCATCTGCACGGCGCTCTATGTCGCGTTTGCCCACGTGCTCACGGGCATGGTTCCGTTTACGGAACTGAATGTCGCTGCGCCGGTTGCTGTTGCCATTGATCGGACGGATTATCCATGGCTGAAGAGCGCCATCAAGCTTGCAATCATTGCGGGATACTCCTCCGTCATCCTCGTGATGCTGCTCGGTCAAAGCCGTGTTTTCTACTCAATGTCCCGGGACGGTCTGCTCCCAAAGGTCTTCAGCGACATTCACCCGCGTTATCGCACACCGTGGCGCAGCAACCTTCTCTTCATGGTTTTTGTGAGCCTCTTTTCCGCACTGGCGCCGATTCAAATCGTCGGAGAGATGACAAGCATCGGCACGCTCTTCGCGTTCATGCTCGTCTGCATTGGCATCATGGTCATGCGCAAGACCCATCCGGACCTGCCCCGTCCGTTCCGCACCCCGCTGGTGCCTTTCGTACCCATTATGGGAGTAGCTACGACCGTTTATTTGATCTATGGCCTTGGCGTGGAAACATGGCTGCGGCTGTTCATCTGGCTGTTTATCGGCTTCGCCATTTACTTCGGCTACAGCCGCTCTCATAGCAAACTGAATCAGCCTGGAGAAGCGGCTGTGCGAAAACAGTAGCCGGGGCCGCCAGAACACCCTGCTCCTTGCGCTAAACTGGGGACCCGATGGAAACGCCTTCGACCGATGTTGTTCACACATCCGCCCGCCGCAAGCGGCTGCGGGACTTTCGCCATTATGAAACGCTCCTGCACATCTTCGTCGTTATCCTGATCGTCTCCAATCTGATCGGGCAGAAGATCTGTGCCGTTGGTCCGTTCCGGATCAGCGGGGCGCAGCTGCTTTTCCCAATCACGTACATCTTTGGCGACGTGTTCACTGAAGTTTATGGCTATGCGGGATCTCGCCGGGCGATCTGGATCGGATTTTTCGCATCGGCCCTGCTATCAGTGATGGGGATGATCATCGTCGCCCTGCCCCCTGCGCCGGACTGGGGCAACCAGGCCGCATTCGAGGCAGTCTTCAATTTCGTCCCGCGGATGGTGGTCGCCAGCCTCCTGGCCTACTGGGCCGGAGAATTCAGCAACAGCTTCGTGATGGCGCGCCTCAAAGTCATTACGAAGGGAAGAATGCTGTGGGTGAGGACGATCGGATCCACCATGGTCGGCCAGCTCGTGGACAGCGTTATCGTAATGGTGGTTGCGTTCGTGGGGACGCCGAGCCAAGGCTCTATCCCGAATCTGATCCTGTCAGGCTATCTCGGCAAGGTGCTGTATGAAGCCGCCGCCACGCCGCTGACCTATATCGTGGTGAATTCCCTGAAGAGGGCGGAAGGCGTCGACGTCTACGACGACGCTACCAACTTCAACCCGTTTGCCGCCGAGTCCTCTGGCAAGCCGGACGACTCAGCGGCTCGTATGTCATAGTTAGGCTGGCGCAGCTTCCGCCTTAGCCTCCGTGATCCGCTTGTGCTCCCGGTAAAGGGCTGCCGCCAGTCCCAGCCAGACACATACCAGCGCCATGTTCACATAGGCGAAGTGCGTGACTGTAAACGATAGAGCCGATCCGATTGCAACCACTCCAGCTTGCAGCATGTCTCCGATCCGAACGAAGAAGGTATCAACGGCGGCTTTTGCCTTGTACTTAGCCTCCCGGCTTGTAGGAAGGAACAAGGCGTGCCGGATTGTGTTCTGCAGGGAGTAGTCCGTGCTATTTTCCAGGATCTTGGCGCCCCGAACAATCGCCAGCATCGGGTAGAAGGCGAGCAGCGAGTATCCGCCAAGGGCAATCAGCGGCAGCACGAACAAGGCGCCACGGACGCCGATGTATCGAAATACCCGCGAGACGGCGAACATCTGGATCAGGAGGCTGGCCGTGTTAACCCAAAAAAAGAAATCGCCGTAAAACCGGCCGACGAAGGCCTTTCGCTGCCCCTCCAGGTCGTCCCCCGCCCCGACTTCCGCTTCGGCGGCGCGGAGCACCAGATCGCCGATGAGGAATTCTCCGGTCGTGTTGACCACGTTTAGCACGAGGATGAGGAGGGCGATCATCCGCAGATAGCGGCTTCGCAGGACCAGTTGGAAGCCTCCTTCGCCGCCGAGCGGTCTTGCCGCCAGTTCGCGCTGGCGAGAAGCCGGAGCTGCCGATTCCCGCCTGTTGATCAGAATGGTGAGCCCGATATAAATGACCAGTCCGGCACTGGCGAGGATCATGATCTGGTACGCGTCGAGCGGGCCAAACAGACGCTTTGCGCCCCAGGCTCCCAGAACCGCGCCGAGAGAAGTGCCGACGCCGATTACGGGGAACAGGCGCTTGCCCTGCTCCTCGGTATAGAGATCGTTGGCGAATGCCCAGAACTGAGCAACGACAAAATTGTTGAAAATCCCGACCCAGAGAAAGAAGACAACGCCCTCGTTAAAGCCCGCCTTTCCGAAGACGTAGAACAGGAGAAGATTGCTGATGAAGAACCCCGTGACCAGGGAGATCAGCTTCGTCCGATTCACCTTGGAGGCGACAAGCCCGTAAACAGGAACCGCCACCAACAACAGCAGCGCCTGGACAGCAGAGGCATAGCTTTTCACTTGCGCGCCTGCCTCAGCCAGGATGAGCGCTTCCCGAATGGTTTTCAACAGGTAGTACGAAGCCAGGAGTACAAAGACATTCAGCCCGAGCAGCAGCGCTGTGGCTCCCTCCCCTGGCCTGACGGTCGTGAAGAGGGACAGCGCGCGGTCGACGATGCTTTTGTGGGGAATCGCAGCATTTTCGGGAATCAGGGAGCTCACATCACCTCAGCTTAGCGCGTCGGGGCGGCTGCCCGCCGTACCAGCGCTTCGTTCGACGCTCACGGGCGTTCCGGGATTCCGTCGAATTCATCTCGGATCTCAGCTTCGGTCCATTGCGCTGTTGAGACGCTACGCCACATGGACCGGCGGGACGGCAGCAGTCGCGGAAGGATTCGTTCTACAATCAAAGAAAGCGTTGGGCCCGAGACTGATCTGACAGTGGTTCCGCCTTCAGGTGGTTTTGGGTCTCTTAATTGTCAAACTTCTGTGAGAATCCGGCCCCGTAGCTCAGCTGGATAGAGCATCTGCCTTCTAAGCAGAGGGTCGCAGGTTCGAATCCTGCGGTTGTGTTCGGAAGTTATTGATTCCATTAGGCCGGTTTCCGAAACGGATCGGACAGAGTATCCGCTGTTCGGTGGTTTTGGGTCGGATGATGTGAGAATTCTGTTAGAAACCGGCCCCGTAGCTCAACGGATAGAGCACGCGCCTTCTAAGCGCGGGGTTGCAGGTTCGAGTCCTGCCGGGGCTGCCATTCCCGCCGCTTACTCCGTTCACAATCCGTTCGGAGTCCAGTCAAAGACCCTCTTCGGCTGAAACCGTACCAGTGCCTCATGCCTGAGGCGATGCTGCGCCGCAAAGAGGAGAGCCTCCTGCATGATGCTTAGGAGGCGTACTTAGTCAATCTCCACCGTCCGATAAAGAGATCGCCTGGCACAGAGGAGGGACCGAGCCGCAGCCCGGCCTGAGCGTCCGTCATCCCTCCCCTCGAAGTGCCATTTGATGACAAGTGCTGACAAGTGTAAGTAGTAACAATCGGTGTTACGATCGCGCTGCCGCAGAAGGGGAGGCCTGACCGCGCACGCTTAAGTACTTGGTATTCGGCTAAGAACACTTCGTGTCACCCGGTAATCCTTCGCGAGAGTAACTGCCGGTTTACGGTTACACCCGGTAAGATCTGTTGACACGCCTCCGGGGGTACCACACACTTAAGGAAGTCGGCTTTCGGAAAGGGGCACTCCGAGTTCGCAGAGCAGGCAGTAGCCTACCCGTTTACACAATAGAGATGGCGCTGCGGCTTCTGTCCGGTTGCCCTAAGGTGAACTGGTCATCTTTTTCTAAATCGGAGGATGGGATTGATGGTACCTGCTCAGGAGGAGCACCCATGGTTCGCTCTGCAAGTGAGAACTCGCTTCGAGTCCCTCGTTGCCACTCTGCTTCACCAAAAGGGCTATCCCGTGCTGTTACCCACCTGCACGAGCCGGCGGCAGTGGAATGACCGCGTCCGGGATCTGCAAGTCCCGCTTTTCCCGAGTTACCTCTTCTGCCGCTTCGACCCGGCAAAGCGTCTGCCGATCCTGACCACGCCTCACGTCATTTCCGTAGTCGGCGTCGGCCGCACTCCCGTTCCCGTTGACGACAAGGAGATAGCCGCGATACGCGAAGTAATGAATTCCGGCCAGGACGCGAAGCCGTGGCCTTACCTTCATGACGGCCAGAAGGTAAGAATCAAAGGCGGCCCTTTACGCGGGCTCTGCGGGATTCTGCTAAGCGTCAAGGCGGAGTACCGTCTCATCCTCTCTGTCACGTTGCTCCGCCGCTCGATTGCAGTAGAGGTCGAGAGAAGTGCGGTCGTGCCCGTGCAGGAAGAACCGGCATCCGTTCGCGGCGCTGCCGCGTGAGCAGGACGAGTTCCGTCCGAACCGTCAGCGAGGCCGGGGCGAGAAGTTCACATCGGCCTTCCACGCCTCCAGGGTGTTGTAGACGATCGGGCAGTAACAGGCTCGATCCGTCATCTCCCACATCCTCGATAGCAAGGAGCCGCGGCCTCGCAGCAGATGCGGAAAATCCTGGCAGTTGTCCGGACGATCCTCGTAAATCGAGCACTCGTTGCCGTCGAGGAAAATACACCCCTGTTCCGACCGGCGCAGTATGAGCCCTTCCTCCGGTGACTCTTCGGCGTAGTCCTTCACGAACTGCGTGGGCTTGAGCCGCAGGAACCGCGACAGCCGCTGGATGTCGCGCTCCGTGAGCCGTACCGTTGCGACCCTGCAGCAGTTCGCACACTGTCTGCAGTCGATCTGGTCCTCCACCTCTTTCGCGATGCGGCGAAAGCGCCGTTCAACGAAGACGTGCGACTTCAGATGGCGCCGAAAACGCTCATTCTCGCCGCGCTTGTTCTCTCCGAGCCGGCGGATCTGAACCAGATCGACGATCATGCTTTCAGTGTACCGTTCTGTTAATGAGAAGCGGCTCTCGCGCTGGTTAACGGGCGATACCGAAGCAAGAGAGATACTTTTCCGGCAGCCGCGAGGGCCGCATATTCCGGTCAAGAAACAGGTGGGTCGTCGTCCCCTCAGCCAGGAGCCGGTTTTCTTCGGCATGAAGAATCCGGTAAGCGAACCGGACCATGCGCTGATGGGCCCTCTCGATCTCTGTCCGCACGATGATCTCATCGTCATACCGGGCAGGCGAGACAAAACGGCATTTGGCCTCCACAACCGCCATGCGAATGCCGTCCTGCTCTTCGATATCGCGATAGCGAAGGCCGCGGGCCCGGCAGTATTCCACGCGCCCCAGCTCCATCCAAATGAGATAGTTAGCGTGATAGACGATGCCCATCTGATCGGTTTCGGCGTACCGAACCCGAAAACGGGTCTCATTGTAGGACATTGCTGAAATTATAGCGGACTGATATCCGGCTTCCTCTCGCAACGGACTGCGAGGGTGGCAACCATAAGCCAGGCTACATAGACCACAAGAAGTATGCGCTCCGAAAGCCCCAAAAGGCGCGGCGGCCGATCTGAAAATACAGGCGCGAGAGAAACAAAGAACAGTACCAGCATCACCGCCGCCGCATAGCCGAGCGCGGGCAGGAATCTCCGGATGACGGGCGAGGCTGACACATTCCCCAGCTGTTTCGAGAGCAAAACAGCGGCAACAGGAAGCGCCAGAAACGCAACCATAGCGACGTTTGCGTGAATCATTCCCGAAATTGACGGTGGCTTGTCCCAGGAGCCCCGGGGATCGGGTGGGAAGAGGCCTCCGATTACGACGCCAATAGCCCAGATGAACAGTGCTACGCGACCCGCGGCGCCCGCAAGCTTCCGGCACTGCAAAGCCAGCCCCAAAGCGAGAGATCCGATTCCAAGCGCTACAAGGCCGCAGCCAAGCACCCAGCCAAACTGGCCGTTCATGTAGTAGCTTACTGCGTCATCCAGAGCGCTAAGGTCAGGCTGAATCGCATGCATGGCGAGCGTGCTGGCCGCGAACAGCGCAATTCCAGTTACACTGACAGTCGAATGCCGGCGCGGCTCAGGGTCCGGTGACATCACGTCAAAAATACGACCGCCGCCCGCGCTTTGTTCCGTCCAACGACCCTATGTGAAGGTCCGGTCGAAGGATCTACACTGAAGATGTGCAGGTTCGAGTGCTCTTCTTCGGGATGGTGAAGGACATTGTGGGCCGGTCCGAGGAGCGCCTGGATGTGCCGGATACCGCCCGTCTCGACACCGTATTCGATCACTACGCCGCGCGGTTCCCACGGCTCCAGGCCATGGCGAGCAGCCTTGTCCTCGCCCGGAATCACGAGTTTTCTCATGGCTCGACGCCGCTCTCCGATGGCGACGAAATCGCCTTCCTGCCTCCTGTGAGCGGCGGTTCCGGTCCGTACACTTCGACCATTTGCGACGAAGCCGGCCACTTCTTCGCGATCACGCGGCAGCCGATCGACCCGAAGGAAATCACAGCGCGGGTACAGCGCCCCGAGGATGGCGCGGTGGTTGATTTCGAGGGCGTTGTCCGCAATAACACCAACGGACGGCAGACCTGTTTTCTAGAATACGAGTGCTACGAACCGATGGCGATCAAAATGATGGCCCAGATCGGCCGGGAAATCGCCGCAGCTTACCCGATCGGCCGGATTGCCATGGTGCACCGTTTGGGACGGCTGGAAATCGGTGAGGCGAGTGTTTCCATCATCGTGACCGCCCCTCACCGCCGCCCTGCGTTTGAGGCTGCGCTCGAGGGTATCAACCGGCTGAAGAAGCTGGTTCCTATCTGGAAGAAAGAACATTTCGTCGACGGCGAAGTGTGGGTTGAGGGAGAGTGGGACGAATCCGTCAAACAGCGTTAAGCCGGCGCGAATGGCTTGCGCTCGCCGGCGGCAGTGCATTCGTGCGCCGCGCGGCCGCGCAGGATCCGACGTTTCGAGTCGACGTGCAGCTCGTGCGCCTTTTGGTCACCGTGAAGGACGAACGCGGCGCCCCTGTCGGCTCCCTGAGCAAAGACGACTTCCAGCTGCTGGATAACAATGTGGAACAGGAGATCGTTCTCTTCGAGCGCCACACCGAGCAGCCTCTCTCCGTGGCTCTGATGATGGACATCAGTCTGTCAACGGCCAAAGACCTCAAGCTCGAGCTGGAATCGGTGCAGCGCTTCCTCACCGCAGTCTTCCGAGAGGGCAACGAAAAGGACGCGGTCTCCTTTTACACTTTCAACGATGTCGTTGTCCAGCACACCGGTTATACCCGAAACATGGAGCGCTTCCGGCGTGCGATGAGAGGCCTGAAACCCGCGGCAGGCACCTCTCTCTATGACGCCATCTACGTGGGCGCGACGGACCTGGAACGCCGGGAAGGCCGTCACGTCCTTGTTGCAGTGACTGACGGGAGCGATACAACCAGCAACAAGACGTTTCACGATGCCTTGCGGGCGGCGCAACTGGCGGACACCGTCCTCTATCCGATCCTGATCGTACCCATCCCCGGGGATGCAGGGCGCAACGTGGGCGGCGAGAACGCCCTCGAAACCCTTGCTACTGAAACCGGCGGGCGCGTCTTCACCCCAACGCTGGGCGCCTCTCTCGACCGCGCCTTCGAGGACATTCTGCGCGATCTCCGAACTCAGTACCTGCTCGGCTTCTATCCGCGCAACGTAGCCCAACCAAGGGACGGGTTTCACAGGCTCAGTGTCCGTGTTTCCCGCCCTGGGTGTCAGGTTTTTGCGCGCAGCGGTTATTACAGCAGACACGAATCTTCCGAAATCCCGAGAGTGGACCCCGCGCGCGGGCCTTCCGTTGCAAAGCCCCAGGTCAAGGACAGAGACTAGGGGAAGGATGAGGACCCTCCGCTGCGATACCATACAAATAGCGCAGGAGTCATAGTGGCTAAAGGGAAATCAAAACCGAAGGTCCAGGAGCAGACCTTCGAAGAGGTTAAGTATTTGAAAGAACTCGTCGATACGGGTCGTCTGGTGCGAGTGCGCCTGGCTGACAACGAAGAAGTGACGGGGACGATCGAATTTTACGATGCCAGCTTCATCCGTCTCACTCAGGAACAAGGTCCTAACCTCTTCATTTATAAGCACGATATCAAGTACCTCTACGAACTGGAACAGGAATAAAGGACACTTTGCCGATGGCTTATCTGGAGACCGCCGCGGAAATTGCGCGCGAAGCTGGGGCTCTTCTGTCCCGGTATTTCGATGGGCGAATCGGGTTCGAACTCAAAGGCGATTTCGATCTCGTCACGGAGGCGGACCGCGCTTCCGAGCGCCTCGTAGTAGAACGTTTAACCAGCCATTTTCCATCGCACAGCATTGTGGCCGAAGAAGGCAGCGGTCATGAAAACTCGTCCGAATACCGGTGGTATGTGGACCCGCTCGATGGCACCACGAATTTCGCGCACGGCTATCCAGTATTCAATGTGACCCTGGCCTTGGAGCGGGCTGGGGAGATGATCGCCGGAGTCGTGTATGACCCGATTCGCGATGAAATGTTTCAGGCCGAACGCGGCGGAGGGGCTTGGTTGAACGGCCAGCGAATCCGGGTGTCCGGCTGTAAAACATTGGCTGATACCTTGTCCTCCACCGGATTCCCCAGCCGCAAACGAAGTACGAACATCAACATTCACTTCTACTACCAGCTGGCGATGCTCACCCATGGCGTGCGGCGCGGCGGGTCCGCTGCGATCGACCTGGCGTACGTGGCCTGCGGGCGGCTGGACGCCTTCTGGGAGTTCGGGCTGAATCCCTGGGACATGGCGGCCGGTATTCTGCTGGTGTCGGAAGCGGGCGGGCGTGTCTCAGATATGACAGGCAACCCGGTGTCGCTCCGGGGTCCCCACCTCTTGGCCGACAACGGGCTCGTTCATGAGGAATTCCTGAAACTGTTCGACGAGATCTTCTCCGGCCGCTACCGGTATCCGCTCCCGGAGATCCAGCATTCCAAGCAGAACGTTTGACGATTCGCGCGAAGCGGACTTCGCCGCGTCACGACGGCGAAGTCCGACTTCTCCCCTCCAAGCCTAGCTTCCTCCCCAAACCTTAACCACCAGTTAGCGCGAGCAGTAACTCCCAAAAGTACTAATACTTACTATGCTGGCGCGAATCTGTAGCTAAAGATATTCTTTCCGATTAGCAACAGTGCTATGGTTCAGGAACAACAGGTTCTCGCAGCTGTCTCCAATTTGCTCGAAGCGTTCCGTGGGAATACGTGGTTTTCTCACTATTGGGATGAGAACTGGCCCCGCGTCCGCCTGATCCTCGAGGATCTCCACAAATATTGCCCGACCGAGCCGGGCAGAGTCCTGGATATAGGCTGCGGCAATGGATACATCAGCTACTTGTGCAGCCGGTTGGGCTATAGCGTAACTGCCACCGATGCGTGGGACCTCCGGAAAGAGAAGCCTTATTCAAAGCATCGGGCATCGCCTACTTTCCAAGCAACCTCAACGAGGCCAGCCCTTTCCGCCAACTGCCAGATAAGAGCTTTAACGCTGTCATTCTCGGAGAAGTGTTTGAGCACCTGTTAAATCACCCGGTTGGCATACTTCGGGAAATCCATCGTCTCCTGTCGCCGCGCGGTATTTTGATCCTTACCAAGCCGAACCCGTCAACCATAATGAACGCGATCCGCATCGCTCTTGATCGCCACACGCTGTGGGGTACGGACAAATTTCTGCATGAGCCTAAGATTCTCGACGGAAGAATCATTGACACCGGAAGCATTCACTACCGCGAGTATCGGATCGGCGAGCTGACGGATGTCCTGAAGCTTTCAGGATTTCACGTAGTATACTACCGAC
>Ga0207874_1001422_pt1 | contig 27174 bp, 22 predicted proteins | sample HigsolmetaAR201D_FD_184833 | JGI IMG/M metagenome (GOLD analysis project Ga0207874, IMG submission 184833) | Ionic liquid and high solid enriched microbial communities from the Joint BioEnergy Institute, USA - AR20-1-D (SPAdes) (version 2) ...
CACGAGTATGGGGCAGCCTTCGCGGTAGGGCGACCGTTCCGGGTCGAGCACGAGCACGGGGGCAGCCTTCGCGGCGGGGCTACCTCGCCGGGTCGAGCACGTGCACGAGCACGAGTACGGGTCAGCCTTCGCGGCAGGGCTACCTTGCCGGGTCGAGCACGTGCACGTGCACGAGCACGGGGCAACCTTCGCCGTAATGCCGCCTCACCGGGTCGAGCGCGAGCACGAGTAGGGGGAAGCTTCGCGGCAGGGCTGCCTTTCCGGGTCGAGCACGAGCACGTGCACGATGGGGGCTCAGGGGAGGAGGTCGGTGGGGGAGTGGGTGAAGGGGTTGATGATCGTGAGGCCGTCGACGTCGAGGCCGTCGGGCAGGTCCTCGGACAGTAGGTAGCGGCAGCCCGCCTTCACGGCCGCGGCGACGATCAACGAATCCCACCACGAGAATCCGAACCGGTCTCGGAGTGACCAGGCTCGCTCGATCAGGGGCAGCTCGATCGGCAACGGCTTCCAGGTGGCGAGGGCGAGCACGTCCTCGCGCGCTTCCTCCGGCGTACGCGGCGGGTCGAGCTTCTTCGTGATCGTCACGTAGTACTCCTGGAGGACCTGCACGCTCAGGCGCCCCAGGCGCGTGTCCCACAGCGCGGCCATCCACTCCGCCGCACGCCGCTGCTTCTCCTCATCCGTCCGGTCCCGGACGTAGACCAGGACGTTCGTGTCAACGAAGATCGGCGCGCTCATGCAGCTCGTCGCGAGTGGGGAGCCGCTGGCCGGGCTTCCGGTGGACGCGCGGTTCCTGCGCGAAATCGCGGCGCCGGGCGTCTTCGTACGCGTCGGAGCGGAGCATCTCTTCGCGCAGCAGATCGGCGATCATCCGGGACACGCTGATGTCCCGTTTCGCGGCCTCGATCCGAGCCCAGCGGGCCACGTCCTCGTCGAGCGTAATGGTGACGTTCCTGAGTCTGCTCTTCATGACGCGAATTCGTGTACCACGGACCCTGTGTCAACCGGCGCGGGCGGCGAGCGCTCCTGATCCTGGCAGCGGCGAGCCGGAGCGCGGCGTCGCCCGGCGCCGTCGCGGGCCGGCGACACGACTCGCGGCCGCAGGACGAGTCCACGGCCGCTCGGCGCCCCGCGCGCTCGCCCGATCGACGAGGACGGAGCGAGCCGCCGAGAGGCCGCCCGACCCGGAAGCTGCCCGGCGCCGGTCCTTCGGTGAGCCGGCGGGCACCGCATCACTGTGCGGACCTTAGCACCGTTGCGCCGCGGCCGGGCGCAGGGCAATCATTCGCTGCGTGCCGCACACCTCTCGACTGCATCCAGGGCGCCGTCGCGCCCGCCCTTCCCGCAACCCCTGCCACCGGAGGTCGATCCCATGGACGTAGAACAGCGCGCCGCGATCCTGGACCTATTGGGCCGGCCCGAGGCGCGGGCCGAGGACGTCCAATTGCCGGAGGCCGCGGTCACGGCCGTCTACGAGTCGATCTCGGGGCCGGCCGGGATCCAGCGGGAGCGGGACTGGGACCGGCTCCGTTCGCTCTTCCTCCCGGGCGGCCGCTTCACCCTCGATCGCTGGGGCGCGCCGGACGGGACATCGCAGTACGTGCTGAGGTCGTGGGACGTGGAGGGCTTCATCGCGGCTGCCAGGTTCTTCTACCGGGAGAGCGGCTTCTACGAATGGGAGATCGGCCCGCGGGTCGAGCGGTTCGGGCACGTGGCGCACGTGCTCAGCACCTACGAGTCACGGATCGCGCCGGACGGCGAGCCGATCTCTCGCGGGATCAACAGCGTGCAGCTCGTGTTCGACGGCGCGCGGTGGTGGGCGGCAAACCTGGTGTTTGACATCGAGCGGCCGGAGAACCCGATTCCAGGGCGGTATCTGCCCGGGGCATCCCGGCCGGGCGCCGAGGGTTGAAGGATGGGAGCCATCTCGATCCGTTCGGCCCGCCCCGGCGACGCCCCGGAGTGGGAGCGGATGCGGCAGGCGTTGTGGCCGTCGGAGCCAGGCGAGCACAGGCGTGAGATCGCGGCCTACTTCGCGGCGAAGGGGTGGGCCGAGGCAGGGTCGGTCCGGGGCGAGGCAGTGGCGTACCGTGGCGTGGGGGCGCCGAACGAGGTCGAAGTCCTCGTCGCCGTGGCGGACGATGGACAGGTGATCGGCTTCGCGGAGGCAGGGATCCGGCCGTATGCGGAGGGCTGCCTCTCCGGCCGGGTCGCGTACCTGGAGGGTCTGTTCGTGAAGCCGGCGTGGCGGGGGCGGGGCGTGGCCGCCGCGCTGGTGGCGGCGGTCGAAGCGTGGGGCCGGGCGCAGGGGTGCACCGAACTCGCGTCGGATGCGGAGCTCGGCAACGACGCGAGCATTGCCATGCACCGCGCGCTCGGCTTCGAGGAAGTCGAACGGATCGTCTGCTTCAGGAAGGACCTCTGAACGATGCAAGCGGGTCCAGCACCCGCCGCGCGGTCCGCACCTCCGTGCGCACCGGGGAACGCGCGGTTTCCCGGGACGTGATCGGACGAGGATCTTCCCCCGCGCCCGGGCCCGGGAGTGCCGATTCAGCGGCTGTGAGTTCGTCCCGGCCGGGTCCCGTCGCATGCACGAGCCGAGTCTGCGGGCATTCGCCGACCCACCGGACGAGGTGAGTCTGGCGGCACCGGATCGATCGGCGCGTGGCTAGGTGATGCCGCCCGAAGGAAGCGTCGTGCGGGTGATCGACGGCGAACGAGCCGCCTGCTATGGCCACCCCCGCGATCGTGGACCGGCACCGGGCCGGGTGCTGGACCCGATGCATGCCCGGGCCCCATATTCCGGCATCCACGCCCAAAATCCTAGACACATTGCCAGAAGGGGTTGTCCGTCCATGAGCGGGACATCCGACTGCGTTAAGGAACCGGGCCGTCGAGCGGGAGCGCGGTTCGTGATGCCGCCGATCCTGCGCCGGCGCTGGTCCGTCGGTATCCGGGGCCTTCTCATTGTCCCCCTCCTCCTCGCCTGCGCCCGGCATGAGCCGGTGCCGGGGTCGACGACCGTCCATCCGGCTGAGGATGCGGCGGCGCTGGAGACGTGGCGGATCGTGAGCTACAACATCCGGCACGGGCGGGGAGCGGACAACGAGGTGGACCTGGAGAGGACGGCGGCGGTGCTCCGGCGGCTGGATCCGGACGTCGTCGCCCTCCAGGAAGTGGACCAGGGCGTGGCGCGGAGCGGGGGCGAGGACCAGGCGGCGAGGCTCGGGGAGCTCCTGGGGATGCACCACGCGTTCGGCGCGTTCATGGACTACCAGGGCGGGCATTACGGGATGGCGATCCTGTCCCGGTGCGCGATCCGGAGGGTGGACCCGGTGCGGCTGCCGGACGGGAACGAGCCGCGGGTGGCGCTGGCGGTCGAGCTGGAACGACCCTCCGGGGATGCCCTGCCGCTCACGGTGGTGAACGTCCACTTCGACTGGGTGGAGGACGACGGGTACCGCTACGCCCAGGCGCAGGAGGTGGCGCGGTATGTGGACGGCGTGGCCGGACCGCTCGTACTGCTCGGGGACTTCAACGACCAGCCGGGCTCGCGCACGCTGGCGCTGTTCCGCGGACGCGTGCGGGAGGCGGCGAAGCCGGCGGACCGGCGGCTGACGTTCCCGTCGGATACGCCGGAGCGCGAGATCGACTACATCTTCGTGGCCCCCGCGGACGTTTGGGAGATCGTGGAAGTCGACGTCATCCCGGAAGCCGTCGCGTCCGACCACCGCCCCGTCGTCGCCGAATTCCGGCTCTCGCGGACTGAGCGGGCCGGGATCGCGCTGGGCCGGGCGGTCGCGGGCGTACGTGAAGCCCGGAGCGAGCTGGTGCCGGCCGCCGGTGGGCGGTGTGCGTTCGATCCGGCGGCCGGGCGCTGATCGGCCGCTTGCCATTCCTCCCCGCGGCGCCGTACCTTCGGGCCCGCCGCGCCCCCCACGCCGCGCACCGCGACCGGTCCCACGCTCCCACCCGCAGCGGTGCCGCGGCGCCGGACGGTGGCGGACGCGGCGTCGCAGATGAACCTTCCTCGACGATACCGGCATGCCGGATCTCGGCCGACTGATCGCACAGAACCGCGCATGGGCCGCCGAGCGGACGCGGCGGGACCCCGAATTCTTCCGGCGGCTCGCGGCGCAGCAGGCGCCGGAATACTTCTGGATCGGCTGCTCCGACAGCCGCGTGCCCGCGAACGAGATCGTCGGGCTGCTGCCCGGCGAGATGTTCGTGCATCGCAACATCGCGAACGTGGTGGTGCACACGGACCTGAACTGCCTGTCCGCGCTCCAGTACGCCGTGGACGTGCTGCGCGTGAGGCAGGTCATCGTGTGCGGGCACTACGGCTGCGGCGGGGTGCTGGCCGCGCTGCGGGAGGACCGCCTCGGCCTCTGCGACAACTGGCTTGGCCACGTCCGGGACGTGCGGCGACGGCACCTGGACGAGCTGGACGGGCTCGGCTCCGAGGCGGCGCGGCACGCGCGGCTCTGCGAGCTGAACGTGATCGCGCAGGTCGAGAACGTGAGCCGCACCCCGGTCGTGCAGGACGCCTGGGCGCGCGGCCAGACGCTGGCCGTGCACGGCGTGATCTACGACGTGGCGGACGGTCTGCTCCGCGACCTGGGCGTCTGCGTGACCGGCCCGGCCGATCTCGTGCCCCGTTGAAGCCGGGCTCCGGCGGAATCTGGCCGATCCAGCTATGTACCTCCGGCGGGTGATCGGCGACTTTTCAATGCGCGGGGGCGGGGGCGGCGGGGCTCACCGCGCGTCGCGGTGCAGCACGGACTCGTAGTCCTCGATCAGGAAGATCGGCTTGTCGGCCACGTAGGCGAGCTCGCGGCTCAGCGACCGCCGGGACGTGACCACGTAGACGCGCTTCCCCCGGGAGCGGAGCAGCTCCACGGCGCGCTCGAAGTCGCTGTCCCCGGAGAAGAGGAACGCGATGTCGTAGTTGTCCGCGGTGGTGAGCATGTCCAGGACGATCTCGGTGTCCAGGTTGATCTTGACGAAGCGCTCGCCGGTCTCCTCGTCCCGGATCACCTTCAGCGGTTTGCGGCGGATGATGAAGCCGGCGTGGGAGAGGTAGTCGAGGAAGCGCTGCTGGAGCGGGTCCTGGGCGCTGAAGTCCGCGGTGTAGTAGAAGGCGGCGTAGCAGGAGCCGGAGGCCTGGAAGAACTTGCGGGCCTTGCCGTAGTCGACGAAGTAGCCGGCGGCGCGGCAGGCGCCGTCCATGTTCGCGCCGTCCACGAAGAGGGCGATGCGGTCGCCGGGCCGGACGACGCTCGCGGGGTCGGGCGGCGGCTCGGACGGCTCGACGCGGGCCGGGGGCGTAACCGGGTCGGCCATCTCGGCGAAGGGGACATCCGCGGACCCGGCCGGGTCCACCTCCGCGGCGTTCGCCGGGTCCCCGAGCTCCGGCAGCGCGGCGGTTGTCGGGTCGTCGGCGCGCGCCGCGGCCAGGGGGTGTGCTCCGTTCCTGTGCGACGTCGTCCCGGCCGCCTTCTCGGCGCGACCCGGAGCGTGCGCGGCGTCCGCAGCCTCCGTCGGGCCGGGGAGGATCCGCTCGAGCGGGTCGGCGACCGCGTAGGTCTCCCGGTGCCGCAGTCGGACGCGCCAGCGCTGACCGTCTCCGACCATGTCCGCGTAAGGGAGGTTGACCAGTACGACCTTGCCGCCGGGGAGGCGACTGACTTTGCGACCGTCTGCCTGTTCTCGGAAGGTGAGGATGGCGGTGCGTGGTTCGTCTTCGTGGTGGATCGGGTGGTCGTGTTCCGGCGTGTTGGTGTACGGCATCCAGTCCGGCCTTTCAGCTCTGATCCGTGCGCGTCCGCGCGGGGACGCGGCCGATCGCACGGTCCTGCGAGTATGACGGCGCATGCGGCCGTACCGAAAAGGTAAGGGAACGGCCGCATCGGTGGAAGTGCGGGGACGAAGCGGGATTGCGCCGCTTCGTGCCGGGTTGCCCGACGGGGGCGCCCGGGGATGGGTACGGGCACGGGTGGCGGCGGTGGCCGCCGGTGGGTACCCGGGGCGGGAAGCGGGTCCATCGCTGGGCGGGGCCGGGCGCCGGAACCCGGCGGGCGTCCGTGCGTATCCAGAACGCGAGCTGGCCGGTTTTGGAACCGTTCCGGCACCGGAGTCAGACCTCGTGCCTCGCGAACCCGAAACGAATGGGCCGCGGGCGTCGATCGGGTGGATTGCGGGGCGGACGAGGGCAGAGCAAACGGAATTCCGCAACGACGGGCATGGCATGGTCGGCCGTCGGCGGTGGGGCGGGCGCGGTGCCCGCGGCCGCGGGGCGTGGCCTTGTCGTGCCCCTCAACCGCAACCTCAACGAAGACGGACATGGCCCGATTCCTCCACACGCATACTCTTGCCGCCTCGCTCGCGCTGGTCGCCGCGACCGCGGCCGCGGACGCCGAGCAGAACGAGGCGCGCTTCGGACCGGCGGGCGATGACGTCGCTTACGGCTCCATGCACACGACTGCTGCGCGCATCCCCGTGGAAGACAACCCGCTCCTCGCCGAGTGGACGGGTCCTTACGGCGGTGTTCCGCCGTTCGACCGCGTGCGTATCGAGCATTTCAAGCCGGCGCTCGAGACCGCCATGCGGGAGCAGCTCGAGGAGATCGAGCGGATCGTGGCGAACCCCGAGCCGCCGACGTTCGAGAACACGATCGTCGCGCTCGAGCGGAGCGGCCGCACCCTGGACCGGGTCATGGCGGTCTATGGGGTGTGGGCATCCAACATGAGCTCGCCGGAGTTCCAGGCCGTGGAGCGGGAGATGGCGCCGCGGCTGGCGGAGTTCTCCGACCGGATCACGCAGAACGAGGCGTTGTTCCGGAGGATCGAGGCGGTCTACGAGTCCCCGGAGAAGGCGGAGCTGACGCCGGAGCAGCAGCGGCTGGTCTGGCTGTACTACACGAACTTCGTGCGGGCCGGCGCGAAGCTGGGGCCGCAGGAGAAGGCGCGGCTCTCGGAGATCAACCAGCGGCTGGCCGAGCTGTTCACGAAGTTCAACCAGAACGTGCTGGCGGACGAGAGCGACCGCTACCTGGTGCTGGAGAGCGAGGCGGACCTGGCGGGTCTGCCGGAGGCGCTTCGTCAGTCGGCGGCGGCGGAGGCGGAGTCGCGCAGTCTGGCCGGGAAGTGGGTGATCGCGAACACGCGCTCGTCCATGGAGCCGTTCCTGACGTATTCGGACCGGCGGGACCTGCGGGAGCGGGCGTGGCGGCTCTGGACCGCGCGCGGCGACATGGGCGGCGAGCACGACAACAACGAGATCATCCGGGAGATCCTCGCGCTCCGGGCCGAGCGGGCGAAGCTGCTGGGCTACGAGACGCACGCCCACTGGCGGCTGGAGAACGCGATGGCGCGCACGCCCGAGCGCACGCTGGAGCTGATGGAGGCGGTGTGGGGCCCGGCCGTGGCGCGGGTCCGGGAAGAGGTGGCGGACATGCTCGAGGTCGTGCGCGCGGAGGGGAAGGACCACGAGATCGAGCCGTGGGACTACCGCTACTACATGGAGAAGGTCCGGAAGGCGAAGTACGATCTGGACCAGGACGCGATCACGCCGTACCTCCAGCTCGACAGCCTGATCGCGGCGATGTTCTGGGTGGTGGGCGAGCTGTACGACTTCGAGTTCCGGCCGGTGGAGGACGTGCCGGTCTTCCATCCGGACGTGCGGGTCTGGGAGGTGAAGGACCGGCGCACGGGCCGACACGTCGGGCTCTACTACTACGACCCGTTCGCGCGGCCGGGGAAGCGGTCCGGGGCGTGGATGACGTCGTACCGGTCGCAGTCGAAGTTCGACGGCGAGGTCACGACGATCGTGTCGAACAACTCGAACTTCGTGCGTGGCCGGCCGGGTGAGCCGATCCTGGTGTCCTGGGATGATGCGACGACGCTCTTCCACGAATTCGGGCACGCGGTCCACGGCTTCCTGGCCGACGCCACCTACCCGTCGCTGTCGGGGACGGCGGTGGCGCGGGACTTCGTGGAGTTCCCGTCGCAGCTCCTGGAGCACTGGCTGTCCACGCCGGAGGTGCTCCAGCGGTTCGCCGTGCACTACCGGACCGGCGAGCCGATCCCGCAGGAGCTGGTGGAGCGGATCGAGCGGGCGTCCACGTTCAACCAGGGCTTCGCGACGACGGAGTACCTGTCCGCGGCGCTGGTGGACATGAAGATGCACCTCGAGGCGTCCCGGGGGCCGATCGACCCGCGGGAGTTCGAGAAGCGGACGCTGGAGGAGCTGGGGATGCCGCAGGAGATCGTGATGCGGCACCGGCCGCAGCACTTCCTGCACCTGTTCAGCGGGGACAGCTACTCGGCGGGGTACTACAGCTACCTGTGGTCGGACGTGCTGACCGCGGACGCGTACGAGGCGTTCCTGGAGGGCACGGGCCCGTACGACAAGAACGTCGCGGAGAGGCTGCGGGAGCACGTGCTCTCGGTCGGGAACACGGTGGACCCGGCGGAGGCGTACCGGGCGTTCCGGGGCCGGGACGCGCGGATCGACGCGCTCATGCGCAAGCGCGGGTTCCCGGTGCCGGTGACCGGGGCGAGCGGCCACTGATCGGGCGGACATCGGTCACGGAGGGACGGTCGGCCGCGCGGGGGTGCAACGCCCTCGCGCGGTTGCCGTCCCTCCTGGCGTTCCGTAGCTTCGGACATCGCACGCAACTCCGTTGTGTACGGCCGGTTTGCTCTGGGCGACGTCGCCGCGTCGCCGTTCCCGGCCCGATCCGACCGTCTACGCGCGATCCGAGGACCCATGAACCGATCCCGAGTCCTTCTTGCTACACTGACGATCTCGCTGACACTCACTCTCCCGGCCTGTGTCCGGAAATCCACGCACCAGGTCGTGCTCGCGGACCTGGCCCGGACCCGGACGGAGTACTCCGAGCTCGAGGAGCGGATGCGGGTCACGCTGGAGGAGCGGGAGCGGAGGGAGAGCGAGCTCACGGAGGAGCTCCGGCGGCGCGAACGGGACGTCGCGCGGCTGGAGGCCGATGTGACCCGGCTCGAGACCGAGGTCAGCCGCCTGGAGCGGGACCTGGCCAGGGCGAACGGGGAGCTCGGACGGCTCCACGTGCTGGTCACCCGCCAGGGCGACGAGTACCGGATGCTCCGGGAGCGGCTCGACGCGCTGGCCCAGGTCGAGCAGGAGATCCGGGAACGGAACCGGATCTACGAGGACATGGTCCGGCGGTTCCAGTCGCTGATCGACGGCGGGCAGCTCAGCGTGAAGATCGTGCGGGGCCGCATGGTCATCGAGCTGCCGCAGGACATCCTGTTCCGGTCCGGGAGCGCGGCGCTCTCGCAGGACGGTGTGCGCACGCTGCGGGAGGTCGGGCAGGTGCTCGCGGGGCTCGAGGACCGGCGCTTCCAGGTGGAGGGCCACACGGACAACGTGCCGATCGCGACGGACCGGTTCCCGTCGAACTGGGAGCTCTCGGCGGCCCGGGCGATCTCCGTGATCCGGGTGCTGCTGGACGCGGGCGTGCCGCCGGATCGCCTGTCCGGCGCGGCGTACGGGGAGTACCAGCCGGTCGCGTCGAACGATACGCCGGAGGGGAGGCAGTTGAATCGGCGGATCGAGATCGTGATGCTGCCGAATCTCGATGTGATCGCGTCGGCGGCGGGGCAGGAATAGGGGGCAACCTTCGCGGCAAGGCCACCTTACCGGGTCGAGCACGGGGGCAACCTTCGGGGTAGGGCTACGTAACCGGGTCGAGCACGTGCACGAGCACGAGCACGAGCACGAGTACGAGTACGAGTACGGGGCAACCTTCGCGGCAGGGCTACCTTTCCGGGTCGAGCACGAGCACGTGCACGAGCACGAGCACGGGGGTTGGGTTATTGGGCTCGCTGAGCCGCTCAGCGTCAGCGCTGTGGGCGGGCATGGGGTGTGCCCGTGGGGCGTGGGGGGACATGGGGGTGGGTGACGAGGGCAGGGGGCGGGCTCCGGGGGATGGACGGATTCGAGTTTGCGCGCTTCGCCGAGCTCATCGGCCGGGTCATCGAGGTCGGCGGGCTCGGCGCGATCGTGATCGGGGTGGTCGTGGCGACGGGCGGCTTCCTGCGGGACGCGCGGCGCGGGACCGCGATGGAGGCGGCGTACGCGAACTATCGGCGGGGGCTGGCGCGGGCGGTGCTCCTGGGGCTCGAGTTCCTGATCGCCGCGGACATCATCCGGACGGTGGCCATTTCTCCGACGTTCGAGAGCGTGGGGGTTCTGGCCGCGGTCGTCCTGATCCGTTCCTTCCTGAGCATGACCTTGCAGCTGGAGATCGAGGGGCGCTGGCCGTGGCAGGCGCGGCGGGAGCCGGCCGGGGCGCACGCCGCGGCCCACCGTCGGCTCGGCGCGGATTAGCCGGTACCGGTTCGGGCGTGCATCGATCTCCGATCCGGACTCCCACCGGCATCATGTCAACGTCATGCCGTTCGACGGCGCTCCGTCCAGGGCCGGGCACGGGAGCCGGGACGGAGGCCCGATGAGCCGCCTCGTGAGGACGGGTGAGGACGGGTCGCGGGCATGGTGCGCGGCCGCGCCGGGGGCAAGAAGCACACCGTGCGGCGTCGCGGCTGGCGCACGGGCGCGGTCCGGCGGGGCGCTGGCCGCTGAGCGGCGGGGCGTGAGCGGGATCCGCGGTCACGGTGTCGGCCCGGATTATGCCCGGGTGCGGGATTCCGGGGCGGTGGTGGGAGGCCGACAGCGACCGTAGGAGGTCCCGTGTACCGATCGATCCTCTTGCCGTTGGACGGTTCGGAGCCCGCCGAGCAGGCGATCCCGCTGGCGATGGAGATCGCGCGTCGGGCCGGCGCCGTCGTGCATCCGGTCCACGTGTACGTGCCGGACGAGGCGTGGCGCGACATGGAGTCGATCACACCGTACCAGTTCGAGCACGAGGTCTCGTACGAGGGGGAGTACCAGCGGGAGGAGCAGGAGCGGGAGCGGCGGTATCTGGAGGCGATCGCACGGCGGGCCCGGGACGAGGGGGTGGCCGCGGAGCCGGAGCTGCTGGGCGGCCGGGTGGAGTCCGCGCTCATCGAGCACGCCGGCAGGGTGGATGCGGACCTGATCGTCATGACCACCCATGGCCGCGGGCCGGTGGAGCGCGCGTGGGTGGGGAGCGTGGCCGACCGCGTCGTCCGGCAGTCGCCCGTGCCGGTGCTGCTCGTGCGACCGGTGGCGGAGGCGACGCCGGCGGAGGCACGACCGCCCGTCCTGGAGAACGTACTGATCCCGCTGGACGGCTCCGAACACGCCGAAAGCGTGCTGGGGCCGGCCACGGAGCTCGGGAAGCTGTGGGGCGCCCGCTGCACGCTCTTCACGGTCGTCCGGCCGGGCGGCATCCTGAGCAGGGCGGAGCCGGAGAAGCAACGGGCAGAGAAGGCGAAAGAGGAAGCGGCCCGGGCGTACCTGAGCCAGGTGGCGGCCCGGCTGCAGGGCGACTGGGCCCAGGTGGACGTGGAGATCGCGGACGAGTGGTCGGTCGGAGGCGCGATCGTGTGGACCGCCGACCGGCTCGGGGCCGACGCCATCGCGCTGTCGACCCACGGCCACGGCGGCCTCCGGCGGCTCTTCCTCGGGAGCGTGGCGGACAAGGTGATCCGGGGCGCGAGCGTGCCGGTCCTGGTGACCCGGCCGCGCGAGTCATCGTAATCATCGCCCCTCGGTTCTCCGGCGCCGCTCCGCGAAGCCAGCATGATCGCGTGCTCGGTGGCCGCGATGCGGCCCCCCACGCCCATCCTCTCCGGGCAGCAGTGGATCGCGCCCGGCGCCCCCACGGACCGATCAAACCGGCTCACCACGGGCTGCCGCGAGCGGGAGCAAAGCCGCTGCGGGGCGAAGGGGCGGTCGGTTGGCCCGCGTTCGACCGAGCTCCTCCAACCCGGCCCGCTGCAGCTCTTCGGGCTCCAGCACGATCCGCAACGCCACGTGCGCGTCGACAGCGGTAAGAACGGCTCGGCCGGCGCGGCCGGGCGGCGCCCCGTGCCCGGGTGTCACGCCGCCTTGCGGGCCAGGAGCTCGCGAGCCTGCGAGGCGGTCAACCGCCGGGTGAACGTCGGCGATCCCGGCTCCTGCAGGCGCCCGCCTTCCCGCAGCGACCCGGTGTCGATCGGCGCGAACCCGATCTCCTCGATGAGCCGGGACACGATCTCCTTGGCTTCGGGATCATCGCCCGCGACGAAGATGGCCAGCCGTTCGTGCTCCGGGGCGCCGGGCCTGCCTTCCGTGCCGAGGACATCGAAGCGCATGGTGTTGAACGCCTTGACGATGCGCGCGCCGGGGAGGTGCCGGGCCACGAGCTCGCTCGAGGTCAGGCCCTGGAAGTCCATGGGGCCGTCCCGCTCCTCGAAGTAGTTCATGCAGTCGACCACGATCTTCCCCTCGAGCGGTTCGGGCGGCACGGTCTCGTAGGCGCCGAAGGGGATGGCGAGGAAGACGACGTCGCCGAACCGGGCGGCGCCGTCGACCGTGGCTGCGTGGACGTGCGGGCCGAGGCGTTCGATCTCCCGGGCCAGGGACTCGGGTCCACGGGAGTTGCTGAGGGCGATCCTATGCCCCGCCCGGGCGAAGAGCCGGGCGAGGGTCCCGCCGATCTTCCCGGCGCCGATCATGCCGATCTTCATCCCGCTCGCTCCGTCTTCGAGTTCTCCAGCTTCCGGGTCGCACTGGAAGTTCGGTGCCGGGCCCGGCGCCATGCCGACCGTGCCGATCGGTCATGGAGCGTAGAACGTCGTGACCCCGCGGATGGCCCGACGCCCGGTCGGTGAGGGCGCGACGTGTACGATTCGTGCCCATGTCGGCGAGGCGTGGCGGAGGTGGCAGGGGCGTCCCGCGTCCGGGAAGGCCCGGGAGGCCGCGGCGCGTGGCGCAGGGGGCACGGGATGTCGAATCGGCCAGCGGCAGCGGTGCCGGCGACGAACGGTGCCGCACCGCACGGAACGTGCGTCGCGATGTCGCCCGGCGGACGACGCCGGTTCGAGGCGGATGTCGGTGGCGCCGGTGGATGGTCCGCGGCGTGGTGAGGATCCCATGAAGGACAGCCCCGACGCGATCGGCCTGCGGGTTCAAGAACGTTATCCGCCCATCGGCGACTACGGGCTGATCGGCGACGGCCGGAGCGCTGCCCTCGTCTCCCGCGCCGGCTCGATCGACTGGTGGTGCGTGCCGCGCTTCGATGGCGACCCGATCTTCGGCAGCCTGCTGGACGCGGAGCTCGGCGGCTCGTTCGTGATCCGTCCGGTGGAGCCCTTCCGGACCCGGCGGCGCTACGTCGGCCAGACGGCTCTCCTGGAGACCGAGTTCACCACGGCGGGCGGCGTGGTGCGCGTCGTCGATTTCATGCCGGCGGCGACGGAGCGGCAGAAGCGGACGTACCCGGTGCCGTTCCGGTCGATCGTGCGGCGGGTCACGGGGCTCCGGGGGCGGGTGCGGCTCCGGGTGCAGCTCCGGGTGCGCCCGCACTACGGGACGCACGCGCCGCGGCTCGAGCGTCGGCGGCGGGACCGCTTCGCGTTCGAGTGGGACGACAGGATCGTGTACGTGGTCTCCCACTTCGAGCTGGAACCGCACGAGGGAGGGCTCCGGGCCGAGACGGAGATCGGCGCCGGGGAGGGTGCGGACATCGTCGTCGCCTACTCGGAAGAGGCCCCGGGCGACATCCCCCTCCTCCCGGCGCTGGACACGCTGCAGGCGCTGAGCGAGGGCTACTGGCGGGAGTGGTCCGGGCGCTGCCGGTACGAGGGGCCGTTCCGCGACGCGGTGGTGCGGAGCGCCATCGCCCTCAAGCTGCTGACCTACGCGCCGTCCGGCGCGATCGTGGCGGCGCCGACCACGTCGCTCCCCGAGGAGATCGGCGGGGTCCGGAACTGGGACTACCGGTTCTGCTGGCTGCGGGACGCGGCCGCCACGGTGCGGGCGCTGCTCCTCCTGGGCTACCGGGACGAGGCGCAGGCCTTCGCCCGGTGGCTGCTCTATCTCACGCGGCTGACCCATCCGCGGGTCCAGGTGGCGTACACGGTGTTCGGGGAGTCGCGGCTCACGGAGCGGATCCTCGATCATCTCGACGGCTACAGGTCATCCCGCCCGGTGCGCGTGGGGAACGCGGCGGTGGAGCAGTTTCAGCTCGACGTGTACGGCGAGGTCCTGGACGCGCTGGCGCTCTACGGTCGGGCCGGCGGCGCGTTCGACCGGGATGCCCGGCGGCTGGTCCGCGGGCTGGCGGAGGTCCTCATGCGGCGCTGGCGGGAGCCGGATGATGGGATCTGGGAGTTCCGCGCCGCCCGGACGCAGCGGGTGCACTCGAAGGTCCTGGCCTGGGTCGGGCTCCAACGCGTGCTGGAGATCGCCGGGGCCGTGGGGCTGCGTGTTCCGACCGACCGGATCGTCCGGGTGAGGGACGAGATCCGGGACTGGGTGCTGACCCACGGTTACGACGACGGGCTCGGTTCGTTCATCGCCGTCGCCGGCATGCGGGCGGTGGACGCCGCCCTGCTCCAGATCCCGATCGTGGGGTTCCTGCCGGGCACCGACCCGCGGGTGGTCGGGACCATCGACCGGATCGTGCGGGAGCTGGCGCAGGATGACCTGGTTTTCCGCTACCGGCAGCCGGACGGCTTGCCGGGGGGTGAAGGCGCGTTCCTGATGTGCTCGTTCTGGCTCGTGGAGGCGCTGGTGCACGCCGGCCGGCGCGACGAGGCGGAGCGGATCTTCCGGCGGCTCCTCGACCGCCGCAACGACCTCGGGCTCCTGGCGGAGGAGATCGACCCGGAGACCGGCGAGCAGCGGGGCAACTTCCCGCAGGGGCTCAGCCATCTCGGGTTGATCAACGCGGCGCTGACGCTGGGCGGGCATGGCCGGCCGGCGGGTTCACCGGGTGGCGAGGCGGGCGGGATACCGGCGGGCGCGGGTCACGCGTAGAAGCCGCCCAGGATGCTGCCGTAGACGATGTGGGCGATGACGGTCACGAGAGGGGTTCGGCGGCCGTAGTTCAGCGCGAGGAAACCGGGCGGCTCGAGCTCGCGGGTGGGCTCGGGGCCCCGGCCGTCGGAGGCCATGCGGGGGTGGAAGCCGGGGAGGGAGGGCAGGACCGCGACGAGGACGAACAGGGCGTGCACCGTGCCCATCCCGGCGCCGAGGAGCCAGCCCGCGCGCCCGAGATCTTCGAAGAACGCGGCGTACACGAGCGCGAAGATCCACCCGTTGAGGAGGTGGATGAGGAAGCCGATCGCCTTGGCCCGGTCCCGGTCGGGTGTGACGGCGAGCCCGAGCACGAGCGGCAGGTCCATGCGCGTGAGGCCGAGCGCCTGACTCGTGCGGAGCACCGTGGTGAGGAACGTGGTGCCGGCGAAGCCCCAGAGCAGGATCCGTCCGATGTCCATTCGTCGCGCTCCGGGCCGTGGCGAGGGCAGGTTACGGGCCAGCGCGGTCGGGGCGGGCAGGGTGGGCGCGTCGGCGGTTGGCTGGCGGGCGTGTCCGGGGGAGGTCGCGAGGCCGGTTGGTTTCGCCGGAGGCGGGCCCCTGCCGGGTGGTCGCGGGGCAGACAGCCTGGGCATGGCGGCCGGCCACCAGCCGGGAGGCGACGTCGCGCCCCGACGGTTGCCGGGCGGCGGCAGCGTACCGGCGGGGCCACCTTGCCGGGCGCCCGGCACGATCCGAGCGCCGGACGGTGCCCTGCGCCCGGCGCTCACGGTGTGATGTCACTCCGCCCGCAGTGCGACCATCGGGTCCACCCTCACCGCGCGTCTGGCCGGCAGGTAGCAGGCGAGAAGGGCGATGGCGGTGAGGAGCGCGGCGACGCCGGCCAGGGTCACGGGGTCGTGGGCCGAGACGCCGTACAGCAAGGCCTGGATCAGGCGTCCGGCGGCGAGCGCGGCGCCGAGGCCCAGGCCGATCCCGACGGCCACGGGCATCATCCCCTGCCGCAACACCAGCCCCACCACGTTGCGCTCCTGCGCGCCGAGGGAGCGGCGGATCCCGATCTCCGCGGTGCGCTCCGCCACGAAGTAGGCGAGCACGCCGTACAGCCCGACGGCCGCGATCAGGAGCGCGAGCGCGCTGAAGAGCCCGAACAGCACGGCGCCGAGCCGGTACGGCAGGATCGTGTCCGCGAGCAGGTCCTCCATGGTCTGCACGCTCACGTACGGGAGGTCCGGTGCCAGCGAGGCCACGGCGGCGCGGACCTGGGCCGTGAGGTCGGTCGGACGACCGCGCACCCTCACGAGGATCGAGGGGCCGCCCCAGGGAGGCGTGGCCGCCGGGTTCCGGTCCCACGGGAGGTAGTACAGCGGCACGGTGGGCTCATCCAGGTAACGGTGGCGCGCGGTCTCCACGATCCCGATCACCCGGGAGCACCCGCCCTCTCTCACGGCGAATCCCAGCGGGACGCATCGGCCGAGCGGGTCGCCGCCGGGCGAAAGGGCGCGCGCCAGTCGCTCGTTGATCACCACGATGGGCTCCGTGCCCGCCCGGTCCTGCTCGTCGAACTCGCGGCCGCGCAGGACGCGCGTTCCGACCGTGGCGAAATAACCGGCGCCGACCCAGTTCACGTACGGGCCTTCCCTGATCCCGGCGGTGTCCGCGCCGGTCCGGTCCCAGGGGCCGGACATGGACATCCCGCCGAGCGGCGTGAAGTGGACGATGACCGCGTTCTCGACGCCGGGGACCTGCCGGAGGCGGTCGCGTGCGGCCTGGAGCAGCTCCTCCCGCGCCGCTGCGGGATACCCGGCGTTGCGCAGGTCCACGGACACGACCAGGAGCCGGTCGATGTCCAGCCCGGTATCGATGGCCAGGACCTGACGGAGCGATTGCACCATCAGCCCGGCGCCGGCGAGGAGGAGCACGCAGAGCGTGACCTGGAACGTCACGAGCGCGCGGCGCAGCCGCCCACGCCCGGGACGCATGCCCGCGGTGTCCGCTTTCAGACCGGCCATCGGCCGGGCCCCCGCCGCCCGGAGCGCCGGCGCGAGTCCGAAGAGGAGCCCGGACAGCACCGAGACCGCGAAGGCGAAGGCCAGGACGCGGCCGTTGATCCCGCCGACGCCGGGCGGGAGCGGGAACTGGCGGGCGAGCCCGGAGCCGATCGCCGCCACGCCGACGCCGACCGCGCCGCCGAGGAGCGCGAGCACCACGCTCTCGGTCAGGTTCTGACGGATCAGGCGACCCCGCGCCGCGCCGAGCGACGCCCTCACCGCCATCTCCCGGCGCCTGGCCGTGCTCCGGGCGAGGAGCAGGTTCGCGATGTTCGCGCAGGCGACCACCAGCACCACGCCGGTCACGGCCATGAGGAGCAGGGCCACGCCTTCCGGGCCAACGAGACGTGCTGCGCGGGCGTGCACCACGGACTCGAGCCGGACCTCAGGTGTAGGGTCCATGTCGGGGTAGGCCTCGGCGGCGTGTCGCAGCGCCGCCGCCGCGCTCGCCGCGGCCTGCTCCCGGTCCACGCCCGGCGCAAGCCGCGCCACGTACCTGAGCACGGCCATCCCCGGCTGCGTCCGCCACTCGGCGTTCCCGCCGATCATGACACCGAGCGGCCCGGCCATGGCCATGGGGACCCACGCATCGATGGGCCGTGCTTCCGCCCCCACGAAACCCCGCTCGGCCACGCCGATCACCGTGACCGACTGGCCGTTGAGCAGCAACGTGCGGCCGACGATCGTGGAATCCGCGCCGAAGCGGCGCCGCCAGTACCCGTGGCTCAGGACCGCAACAGGATGCGCACCCTGGATGCTGTCTTCTTCCGCGTGGAAGAAGCGGCCGATGGCAGGGCGGACGCCGAGCAGCTCCAGGTAGTTCCAGGATACGGCCTGGCCGACCAGCCGCTCCGCCCGCTCCCCCCGGTCCAGGTCCAGATCCGTGGGGAACAGACTGACCGCGACCCCCGAGAAGCCGTGCGCGTTGTCCCGCATGGCCAGGTAGTCCACGTACGAGCCGGGTCCGCCGTCGGGCGTCCGGATGCCGCCCTCGTCCCGGACGATGTAGATCCGGGCCAGCGTGTCCGCTCCGCGCACGCCCGTCGGAGGGCGGAGGAACAGCGCGTCCACAATCCCGAAGATGGCCGTGGTCCCGCCGATCCCCAGCGCCAGCGTGCCCGCCGCCGCGGCGGTGAAGATCGGCCGCCGGAGGAGGGTGCGGAATGCGTAGCGGGTGTCCGCGACGACGTCGTCCAACCAGCGCACCCCGCGCGCGTCCCGGGTGGCCTCCCGCACCTGGGCGAGCCCGCCCAGCCGCAGCACCGCCTGACGCCTCGCCTCGGCCGGGTCCATGCCGCGGCGGATGTACTCCTCGGTCTGCATGTCCAGGTGGAACCGGAGCTCCTCGTCCAGCTCCCGGTCCTCCCGGGAGAGGAAGAAGATCGCCCGCAGGCGCTCGCGGATCTCGGCGACGAGTCTCATGGCAGACCTCCTTCCCATGCCAGCACCCGGTTCACGGCCTGCGACGCGCGATGCCACTGCGCGACTTCCCGGTCCAGCGCGCGCTCGCCCGCCGGGGTCAACGAGTAGTAGCGCGCGCGGCGGTTGTTCTCCGTGACGCGCCAGTCGGAGGTGATCCAGCCCTTGCGCTTGAGTCTCTGGAGCGCGGGGTAGAGGGAGCCCTGGCTGACCTGGAACACCTCCTGGCTCATCTGCTCAATGCGCTGGGCCAGGCCCCAGCCGTGCATGGACCCGAGGGACAATGCTTTGAGCACCATGAGTTCGAGGGTTCCCTGGAGCAGCTCGCCGTCGCGGATCGTCATGGGTTCACCTCGGCGGTGGTTCTTCAGATGATCTGAAGGAGAAGGTGCGATGGCTTCCTTCAGATTGTCAAGAGGGAGAGTGGTGGGTGTTGCGGGGCCCTGGGCGTGAGCGGGTGTGCACGGGAGGGCGGGGTGCGCGCCGACGGGCTGGACAGGGCTGGCCGACGGACGTGGATGGAGGCCGCGGGTGCGCGGGGGATGGTCGCGGCCTGGTGGGTGGGGGGCGCCTGCGCGGGCGCGCCGGAGGGCGGCCCGCGCAGGCGGGGAGTTCCGCGGTGGGTGTGGCGGGGCCTTCCGCGGTGGATGGCGGTGCGGTTCGGCTGCATGGCGCCGTTGCGCCATCCGGGCCGGGGAACGTGCGTTTCGGGGGAGGACGCGAACTCGCGATCACGGCGGGCGCCGGGGACGCCCGTCTCCCCGGATCGCACGGGTTACCGGGGGAGAACGGGCACCTGCCGGGAAGGCGGCCGCCTCGGACTTCCGACACCGGGATCGACCGTGCCGGGGCGCGGGAGGGGTACGCAGTCGACCCGACCGCGCCGAAGCGTGGGGCCGGTAGACCGGCCGCCGACGTGGGCACCCGGGACGAATCCGGCCGGCGCCGCCGAGGGCCGACGAGCGGGCAGGCGGTTGCCGGGCCGACGTCGCCTACGGCTACACCCGACGCTCGGGCAGCGGGAGCCGCGTACCCGAGGGCCGTTACGGCTCGAACAGCGCCTCCGCCGGGAAGTGGAGGACCCGGCCGGCTTCGACCGCGGAACGGACGTCCCGGTCCAGGCCGCGGCCGGAGAAGAGGGCGAGGTGGACCTGGCGCACGCCGCGGAGCTCGGCGGCGATGAGATCCGCGCGCGCCTGGAGACGGTCCAGGTCGGCGGCGCTGACGGTGCCCCACCTGCATTCGCCGAGGAGCAGCTCGCCCTCGGGGCCGATGGCCACCACGTCGATCCGGTTCTCCGATGAAGCGTCCCACCACTCGCCGACGCGGACCGGCTCGAACGGGAGCCGCCGGGTCCGGCGAACGAATGCCCGGCACACGCCCTCGAAGACCTCACCCATGTAGTCGTCCAGGCGCGGCGCGACGTACTGGTCCCAGAGGCGCGCGCCGGGCACGAGGCCGATCATCCCGGCACTGACCATCGGCGAGACGAAGCGGTGCCAGAACGCCAGGTACGGGTCCGCGAGCCGGTACAGGGTCCGCTTCGACTTCGCGGGGTTCGCCTCCGTGATGGGGACGACGCGCTCCAGGATGCGCATCTCGATGAGCCACTGGATCGCCCGGCTCAGCGACCCGCCGTCCCGGCCGACCCGCCTGGTGATCCCCTGCCAGGTCCGCTCGCCGTGGGCGATCGCTTCGATGATCGAGTAATGCACCTGGGCATCGGCGAGGAACGCGTCCAGGGGGTGCTGGGCCTCATCCAGGAGGCGGCCCGACGGGGAGAGGATGTGCTCCTCGACGTTCTGCTCCAGGGGCTTCGAGGGATCGAGGAGCGTCAGGTGCCCGGCGAGCCCGCCGAAGATCCCGTACGCGCGCAGCCGGTCTTCCGGGGTGTAATCCCCCATGAACGCCGCGGCATCCACGTGGTCGAAGGGCTCGATGTCGAGCCGGGCGGTGCGCCGGGCGTAGAGCGGCTGGTCCGCGTCCTCGAGCTGGCGCATGGCCGGGATGTGGGATCCGCTCAGCACGAGCTTGAAGCGCGTGCCCGGCCAGCGGTGGTCCCAGAGGGCCTGGAGGATCGACGGCAGCGCGGGCGCCGCGGAGGAGAGGAACGGGAACTCGTCCAGGACCATGAGGAACGGGCGCTTTCTCGCCCGGTCGGTCACGTAGCCGAACAGCGACTCCCAGTCCGGGAACGTGACGCCGTGCTGCAGCGCCGGGTCCTCGAAGTGTGCGCCGACGATGGCGGAGAGCCGGGTCAACTGTTCCCGCTCGGTCCGTTTCGTGGCCTGGTAGTAGATCCCGCCGACCTCGCGGGCGAAGCGGGAGAGGAGGTAGCTCTTGCCTGCGCGGCGTCGTCCGAGGACGAAGACGAGGTCCGGCCGTGACCGTTCCCAGATGCGGGAGAGCTCGTTGCTTGTTCCACTCGCGTTCGCGGTCGACGAGGTCGTGCGGGGTCATGGTGGGGCCGTAGTTGCGTGTCCGGGTGCCGGGTCCGGCGCTCCCGCCGCGGGTGCTTCCAACTCTGGAACTTCCGGTATTGGAAGTCAACGGGACGGGGCCGATGTCGGCCGGTGGGCCTGAATCACACGCCGGCGGGTGAGGCCAAGAGCGGCTTCACCCACCGGCTCGCTCCGACGACGGCCCCGGCGCGGCGCGATCACAGCCAACCGTGCAGCGACGCGCCCTTGACGCCGAGGCGTTCGATCCTGCGGATCACGTCCGGGTCCTCCTCGAGGGGCGGCGCGTGGTGCGGCTTGATCCGGGCGTCGAGGATGAGCGGCCCGTAGCACCCCCAGTGCTTGTGCCTGGTGAAGGCGTTCACGCCGTGCAGGTCGTGGGACGGGTTGCTCCGGGTGAAGGCGACCCAGAGGAGGTTGTCGAGGGACGCGGCGGTGAAGTCCGCGTCGTCGCACAGGACGAGGAGCGGGATCCCGGAGGCATCCTGGTCCCGGAGGCGGGCGTCGAGGGCGTCGATCTCGCGCTGCGCCTCTTCGTAGCTGGAGAAGGCGGGTGCCTGTACGGCGAGGATGCCGGGGAGCGCGAGCCGGGCGTGGTGGAACGGCGGCGGCAGCTCGAAGCCGGCGGGGAGTTCGGTCCAGAGCTCGCGGCGCTTCGGGCCGGCGGCGGCGATCACGACCTTGGACCCCTCGTTCAGGGCGGTCCCGCTGTAGTCGAGGGTGTCGATGGTGGTGCAGGTCTGGAAGTGCAGGTCCCGCGCCGGGTCGAAGCGTTCGAGCAGGTGGCGCAGGAACGCGGGGATGTCGTACACGCTGAGGGACGGATCGTCCTCCCGGGCGCAGATGAGGAGGTATTTGGCCAGGGAGAGCTGGTTCGTGCCGAGCACGTGGTTCGCGATGGTCAGGATCTCCTGGGGCCGGCGCTCGGACGGGTCGAGGAACGGCGTGTAGCGCTCGCTGCCGATGGCGAGGCAGAGCGGGTGGACGCCGGCGGCGTCGACGGCGTGGACCTCGCGGAGCCCGGGGATCTCGCCGGGTATGGCGTCGCCGGTCAGCTCGTGGACGAGCCAGCCGAAGGTGGTGTCCTCCTGGGGCGGCCGGCCGACCACGGTGAAGGGCCAGATGGCGTCCTTGCGGTGGTAGACGCGGCGGACGCGCAGGACCGGGAACGGGTGCCGGAGGCTGTAGTAGCCGAGGTGGTCGCCGAAGGGGCCCTCGGGCTTGAGCTCCCCCGGGTGGACGGTTCCGGTGATGACGAAGTCCGCGTCGGCGGAGATGCAGAAGCCTTCGTCGTCGTAGAAGTAACGGAACCGGCGGTTGCCGAGGGCGCCGGCGAAGACCGGCTCGGGGAGCCCTTCGGGGAGCGGCATGACGGCGGCGAAGGTGTGGGCGGGCGGCCCGCCGACGAAGATGCTGACCTTGAGGGGGACGCCGGCCTCGATGGCCCGTGCCTGGTGGACGCCGATCCCGCGATGGATCTGGTAGTGGAGCCCGACCTCCTGGTCCTGCACGTACTCGTTCCCGGCCATCTGGATGCGGTACATCCCCAGGTTCGCGTTCATGATGCCGGGACGGGTCACGTCCTCGGTGTAGACCTGGGGGAGCAGGATGAACGGCCCGCCGTCCATGGGCCAGCACACGATCTGGGGCAGCTCGCTCACGCGCGTGCGGCCGTGGAGGATGGGCGCGCCTCGCCGGGAGCGCATGGGGAGCGCGGCGAAGGCGGTGAGGAGGGCGGGGAGGTGGTGGAACGGACGCTTCATGGCCGCGGCCGGGTCGTACTTCAGCCCGACCAGGGTGCGCACGCGGTCGATGGTGTCCCGGAAGATGAACCGGGCGCGCTCCTTCGTGCCGAACAGGTTCGAGACGGCGGGGAAACGGGAGCCCTTGATGTTCTCGAAGAGGAGCGCGGGGCCGTTCCGTTCGAAGACCCGGCGGTGGATCGCGGCGATCTCGAGGTACGGGTCGACCTCCTCGCGGACGCGGATCAGGTGGCCGTGCGCCTCCAGGTCCCGGACGCATTCGGCCAGGCTACGGTATCCCACGAATCTATGCCTCCCTCAGCCAGCGGCGGATCTCGGCCCAGCTCGGTTCCTTGCCGTACATGAGCATGCCCAGCCGGAACACGCGGCCGGCCATGCGCCGCATGAACGCGATCGCGGCCACGAGCAGCGCCGCGGCGAGGAGCACGTGCCAGGCGGGCACCTCGGAGACGAGGAGCCTCGCCGGGAGCACGACGCTGGAGGTGGGCGGCGCGATGGAGAGCACCTGCATCCAGACGGCATCCGGGTTCACGACCGCGATGGCCGCGGGCACGGCGGCGAGCATCGGCAGCATCATGAGCTGGTTCCGGTTCGACGTGTGGGGGTCATCCACGATCGCGGCCACGGCCGCGAGGAACGCGAACCAGAAGAGGTACCCCATGAAGATGAACGTGATCGCCAGGATCAAGAGGTCGGGCCGCTCGACGGTCGTGGGGAGGGTGATCGACCACCCCCAGATCCGGCGGCCCAGCCAGATCCCGATCAGCCCGGTCACGACGAAGTTGAGGACGCCGACGATCGCTGCCGCGCCGAGCCCGAGGATCTTGCCATCGATCCAGGCCTGGGGCGGGATCGCGGAGATGACCTGCTCGGAGAGCCGGTTCTGCTTCTCGCCGGTCACGCTGATGAAGATGTAGCCGAGCCCGATGAAGAAGCCGACCATGCCGAGGCCGAGGGCGATGAAGGCGGCGACCCTCTCGGACGGTCCCGCCCGGGGCGCGCGTTCGTGCACGGTGAGCTCGAACGGCCGCTGGAGCGCGGCGAGGCGGGCCAGGTCGAGCCCGGAGGTTTCCAGGCGACGTCGCAAGGCGGCCTCGCTCAGCGCGCCCGCGAGCGCGCTGCGCCAGCCCGGGGTCTGCCGGGCGATGAGCTCGCCGGCGTCCGTACTGGTGATCACGAGCACGGCCTGCCGGTCCCGGTTCTCGACCTCGCCCAGGAGCCGGTCCAGCCCCGAGGCGTCATGGAACTCGAGGCGGAACCGGCCGAGCTCCGGCGGGAGGGCGAGGTGCTCGGCGCCGACCACGGCCAGCTCGATCGTGGACGGCCCGGAGCCCAGGCGGCTGAAGAACACGCCCAGCATCAGCATGGCCAGCATCACCACCATGCTGATCACCTGCTCCTTCGGCTTGAGGTAGCGCCGGAACTCCCAGCGCGCGACCTCGAGGACGGGGCGGAGCGCGCTCATGGCCGGCCTCCGGCAGCGGGCGCGGGGTGGATCTGGCCGTAGCGGGGGGCATCGGGGCGGTTCGCGGTCGCGCGGGTCACGGCGTCACCTCCTCGGTCCGGTCCACCACGCCGCCCACGGTGCGGACGTAGATGTCGTGCAGCGTCACCTCCTCGGACCGGAGGTCCAGCACCTCGACCCGTTGCCCGATCTCCGTGAGGAGCCGGCTCAACGAGGTGTCCGGCTCGACCTCGATCTCGAATTCGTCGCCGGCGGTGCGGCGCACGCGGCGCACGCCGGGGATCGCCTCGAGGGAGGCGACGTCGACGTCGCCTCCCACCCGGAGCTGGAGCCGTCGCCCGGCGCGCCAGCGTTCGCGGAGCTGTCCGATGGTGCCCGCGTCCGCGATCCGGCCGGCGCGGACCAGGATGATGCGATCCGCGAGCCGCTCGACGAGCTGCATGTGGTGGGCGCTCAAGACGACCGTGGTGCCGGCGTCCCGCAGTTCCCGGATCAGGGTGAGGAAGAGCTCCTGGTTCAGGGGATCGAGCCCGCTGAACGGCTCGTCCAGGAAGGCGAGCTCGGGGCGGTGCACGACCGACGAGATGAACTGGATCTTCTGCTGGTTGCCCTTGGACAGGGTTCGCAGCGGGTCGTTCGCGCGGTCGGCCAGGCCGAGCCGCTCGAGCCAGCGGTCCGATTCCCGGCGCGCATCCGGTCGGCGCATTCCGCGCAGCGCCGCGAAATACATGAGGTAGCGGCGGACCGGGACGTCCTGGTAGAGGCCGCGCTCCTCGGGGAGGTACCCGATGCGGGTGGTGTCCAGGCGGTCCGACGCCATGCCGCCGAGCCGGTAGCGGACGCTGCCCCGGTCCGGGCGGATGAGGCCGAGCGCGATCCTGAGGAGCGTGGTCTTGCCCGCGCCGTTCGGCCCGAGCAGCGCCACGATCTCGCCCGGGGACACGGCCAGTGAGATGCCGTCCACGGCGCGGATCTGACCGAACGTCTTGTGCACGTCCTCGAGGGTGAGGATGGCCGTGGCCGCGGGGCCGGTCCAGAGCGCCGCGGCGGCGCCGACCGGGCTCGCGCTCGCGATGCCGGGGTCGGGCTCGGCGCGAGTCGTCATGCGTACCTCCTCGGTCGTGCCTTAGGCCCGGGGCTCCGGCTCCAGCCCCGGGTTCGAGGCGTTCGTCGCGCGCGCGAATTCCGGATCGGGAGCGGGACCGGGGCCGTGGTCGAACGGGGGCGGGGTCGTTGCGGGGCCCCGGAGCGGCCCCCGAACGCCCGCCAGCGCTTGCGGTACGCGTGCAATCTGGTCCGGGCGCGGGGCGGGAGGCAAGCGCAAACGCTTCCGGCGCCTGCGTCCCGGGAGCCTCCGGCCGGCGGGCGGCATTCCGCCGACTGGACGCCCATGTGGGCGGAGGCCGTACACACCGGATCCGCGCTGCAAGCGCCGCGCTCGTGCGGGCCGGGCCCCGGGCAGCGTGGATCGCACCCGGCGCCGATGCCGCGTCCCTCCGAATGCAACCCTTCCGCGGGCTTCCCATGTCCAACCGGGCAGTCCTCACAGGGAAGGGAGCTCATGGTTTTCACGCATTCCATCATCGCCCTCATGCTCGCGTTCGCCCCGGCCGGCCCGGGGCTCGACGGGTCCACGATGCCGCCCGGGCCGGACCCGATCCCCGCGCGGCGCACCGTGATCGCCCAGCGGGCGAGCCAGCCGCCGGTCATCGATGGCCGGGACGACGACGCGGTCTGGCGCACCGCGGAACGCGTCTCGGATTTCGTGCAGTACGACCCCGTGGAAGGCGCGGAGCCGTCGTTCCGGACGGAGTTCCTCGTCTCGTACGACGAGCGCAACCTGTACGTGTTCGTGCGCGCCTACGACCCGCACCCCGACAGCATCATGCGGGCGCTGACGCGGCGGGACGTACGCGGGCCCTCGGACCAGATCTCTGTCGCGATCGATTCGTACAACGACCGGCGCACGGGCTTCCGGTTCGCGGTGAACCCGGACGGGGTGAAGCGGGACTACGCGATCTACGAGGACACGCAGGAAGACGGCTCGTGGAACGGGGTGTGGGAGGCGGCCACGCAGGTGGACTCGCTCGGCTGGACGGCCGAGTTCCGGATCCCGCTCTCGCAGCTCCGCTATCCGGACGCGTCGCGCCATCAGTTCGGCTTCGGCGTGTTCCGGGACATCGAGCGGTACCGGGAGCGGGTGGCCTGGCCGACGTTCAGCCGGAACCGGCACGGGATCTCCTCGCAGCTCGGGACGCTGGAAGGGCTGGAAGGGCTGACCGGGTCGCGATCGCTGGAGGTGACGCCTTACACGGTGGCGAAGAACGAGACGCGGCCGGCCGCGGCCGGCGGGTTCGAGCGAGCCCAGGCGTTCGACGCCGGCGCGGACGTGAAGCTCCGGCTGTCCCCGAACGTCACGCTGGATGCCACGGTCAACCCGGACTTCGGCCAGGTCGAGGCGGACCCGGCGGTCCTGAACCTCGGCGCGTTCGAGACCTTCTTCCAGGAGCGGCGTCCGTTCTTCCTGGAGGGCACCGGGCTCTACCGGCTCGCGCTGAACTGCTACGCCGTGGTGGACTGCAACACGAACGAGGGGCTCTTCTACTCGCGGCGGATCGGCCGATCGCCCGTGCTGCGGGACGTGCACGGGGACCGGACCACGCCGACGGCCACGCCGATCGCGGCGGCGCTCAAACTGACCGGCCGCACGCGGAGCGGGCTCTCGTTCGGCGTGCTGGACGCGGTGACGCGGCGGGTCGGGGGCGCGGAGGGCGCGACGGCGGAGCCGCTGGCGAACTACGCGGTGGTCAGCGTGGAGCAGGACCTGCGCGGGGGCCAGGCGGGCGTGCGGGTGATCGGCACCGCGGTCAACCGGGACCTGGACGAGTGGACGGCCCCGTACCTGCACCGGGCCGCGTACGCGGTGGGGCTCAGCGCGCGGAACTGAACCGCCCTGGGTTTTCCGGAGGCCGCAATTTTCGAGGGATTGGGGTCATGAACGAGGCAAAGAGGTACTCCCGAGAGATCCGGGAGCGGGCGGTTCGGCTGGTGCTGGACCCCGAGGGGGAATACCCGTCGCAGTGGGCGGC
>Ga0207874_1001427_pt1 | contig 27014 bp, 25 predicted proteins | sample HigsolmetaAR201D_FD_184833 | JGI IMG/M metagenome (GOLD analysis project Ga0207874, IMG submission 184833) | Ionic liquid and high solid enriched microbial communities from the Joint BioEnergy Institute, USA - AR20-1-D (SPAdes) (version 2) ...
ACCGTCGTGGCGCTGATGAATCTGCTAGCCGACGCCCTGTTGCAGTGCAGCATCCGCCAAATCTTGTCAAAATGTGTCAGCGGGCAGGTTTGCGATACTTCGCGACAACCACGGCTTCCGCCGATAAAGATTCCTGACAGTTGGCGTTCACACTGTACACGGGCGACGAGCTGCCCGCGACGGCCGGAATGAGGACGCGAGCGCTGCGTCGGCAGATGGTCCCGGCCCCGCGCAGCCTTGTCCGTGGTTTGGACCGGAACTGGGAGGCTCCATCATGGCGAGATTGAACGTGAACGGCAGCATCGTCGATGTGGACGTCGAGCCGGATACGCCGCTCCTGTGGGTGCTGCGGGAGCAGATCGGTCTTACCGGAACGAAGTACGGCTGCGGCATCGCGCAGTGCGGCGCCTGCACGGTTCATGTCGACGGCGTCGCGACGCGCTCCTGCGCGCTGCCGGTCTCGGCGCTCACCGAAGACCAGAAGATCGTCACGATCGAGGGGCTCTCGCCCGACGGGTCGCATCCCGTGCAACGGGCGTGGGCGGAACTCGACGTGCCGCAATGCGGCTATTGCCAGGCGGGCATGATCATGGCCGCCGCCGCGCTCCTCAAGGACAACCCCAGGCCCACCGACGCCGACATCGACGTAGAGATCACCAATATCTGCCGGTGCGGCACCTACAACCGCGTTCGCGCCGCGATCAAGCTCGCGGCCAACGGCGGTCGGACGGGTTGAGCGCGAGGGCCGAAGGAGGACGTCATGACGATCGCTGAGCACGTTTCGCATCGCACGCAGGTCTCGCGCCGCGATTTCATCGTCGGCTCCGCGGCCGCGCTCGGCGGCTTCTCGCTGGGCTTCCACGTGCCGTTCGGCCGGGAGGCGGCCGCGCAGGACGCGGTCCGCGAGATCAATGCCTGGGTGGTCGTGAACCCCGACGACACGGTGGTGATCCGGATCGCCCGATCCGAGATGGGGCAGGGCACGCTGACCGGTCTGGCGCAACTCGTCGCGGAGGAGCTCGAGTGCGACTGGTCCAAGGTGACGACGGAGTATCCGACGCCGGGCCAGAACCTGGCGCGCAATCGCGTCTGGGGCAGCTTCGCGACCGGCGGCAGCAGGGGCATACGCGATTCGCACGAGTACGTGCGCAAGGGCGGTGCGGCGGCGCGCCAGATGCTGATCCAGGCGGCGGCGAACGCGTGGAACGTCCCAGCATCGGAGTGCCGCGCCGAAAACAGCGTGATTACCCATATCCCCACGGGCCGCACGACGACCTTCGGCAAGGTTGCAGCGGCGGCGGCACGGCTGGAGCCGCCGCAGGATCCGCCGCTGAAGGATCCAAAGGACTGGAAGATCGCCGGAAAGCCGCTGAAGCGCCTCGACACCGCCGCCAAGCTGACCGGCAAGCAGGTCTACGGCATCGACCTGAAACTGCCGGGGATGCTGAACGCGGCCATCAAGGCCTGCCCGGTGTTCGGCGGCAAGGTCAGGCGCTTCGACGCCGCGGCGGTGCAGAACATGCCGGGCGTGAAGCGCGTCGTGCAGGTCGGCGACAACGCGGTCGCGGTCGTGGCCGACACGTGGTGGCGGGCCAAGACGGCGCTCGACGCGTTGCCGATCGAGTGGGACGAAGGCCCGAACGCGAATGTCTCGAGTGCCACCATCGCCGAGATGCTGCGGGCCGGCCTCGATGCCGACGACGCGGTCGTCGGGAACCAGCGGGGCGACGTGCGCGCTGCCCTCGCGGCGGCGGCGAAACGCATCGAGGCGGTCTACTCCTACCCGTTCCAGAACCACGCCACGATGGAGCCGATGAACGCGACGGCGGTCTGGACGCCGGACCGCTGCGAGGTCTGGACGCCGACCCAGAACGGCGAGGCGGCGCTTGCCGCCACGGCCGAGGCGGCGGGGCTGCCCCCGTCCAAATGCGACGTCCATAAGCTTCATCTCGGCGGCGGCTTCGGCCGTCGCGGCGCGGTGCACGACTGGGTCCACCAGGTCGTCGCGATCGCCAAGCAGATGCCAGGCACGCCCGTGAAGCTGATCTGGTCGCGCGAGGAGGACATGCTGCACGGCCGGTACCATCCGGTGACGCAGTGCAAGCTGGTCGGCGGCCTCGACGCGCACGGCAACCTCACGGCGCTGCACATGCGCATTTCCGGCCAGTCGATCGTCGCCGGCATTTTCCCGCAGAACATCCAGAACGGGCGCGATCCCGTCGTCTTCCAGGGCCTCAACCCCGGTGGCGCGGAGGCCGCGTTCGGCTACACCATCCCGAACCTGCTGATCGACCACGCCATGCGCAACACGCATGTGCCGCCCGGATTCTGGCGCGGGGTGAACCTCAACCACAACGCCATCTACCTCGAGTGCTTCATGGACGAGCTGGCGCACGCGGCCGGCGTCGATCCGCTCGAGTTCCGGCGCCGGCTGATGGCCAATCATCCGCGGCACCTCGCCGTCCTCAACGCCGTGGCGGAGCGGGCCGGTTGGGGCAAGCCGGCGCCGGCCGGGGTCCATCGCGGCCTCGCCCAGATCATGGGGTTCGGCAGCTATGTCGCGGCGTGCGCCGAGGTATCGGTCAGCGATGACGGCGTCCTCAAGATCCATCGTATCGTCGCCGCGACCGATCCCGGCCATGCCGTCAACCCGCAGCAGATCGAGGCACAGGTCGAAGGCTCCTTCGTGTATGGCCTGTCGGCGGCGCTCTACGGTGAATGCACGGTCGCCAACGGCCGCATCGAGCAGGAGAACTTCGACACGTATCAGGTCATGCGCATCGACGAGATGCCCGCGGTCGAGACGATCGTGATGCCCTCGGGCGGGTTTTGGGGCGGGGTCGGCGAACCGACGATCGCGGTGGCAGCACCCGCCGTCCTCAATGCGATCTTCGCGGCGACCGGCAAACGGATCCGGGACCTGCCGCTGAAGAACCATGACCTAAGGAAGGCGTGACGGGGCGCGTGCGTCTTGCCGCCCTCGTGATCGGCGCCGCCGTGCATCTCGCCGGCGGCGCCGGCGCCGAAGAGGCCAAGGAGGCCGACGGGGCGGTGTTACGTTCCTTCGACGTCGTCGGCGACGCGATTCCGGCGCCGCTCACGGGCCGCCGCGGCGATCCGGACCGCGGGCGCGCCATCGTCGTCAGCCGACAGACGGGATTGTGCCTTCTGTGCCATTCCGGGCCGTTCCCGGAGGAACCCTTCCAGGGTACCTTGGCACCGGATCTGCGGGGTGTCGGCTCGCGGTGGTCGGAAGGGCAGCTGCGGCTTCGCATCGTCGACCCCGGCCGGCTCAATCCCGAGACGATCATGCCGTCCTATTACCGCACCGATCACCTGCGGCAGGTCGGGCGGGTATGGCAGGGAAGGCCAGTGTTGACGGCGGAACAGGTCGAGGACGTCGTCGCGTTCCTGACGACGCTCCGCGACTGACGGAGATTCCGGGCGAATGGAAATCGGCATGGAACCCATGACATCCGTGACGCGGCGGCAGGTCCTGCTTGCCGGCGCGGGGCTCTTGTCGGTGCTGATGGTGCGACCGGGGCGCGCGGCGCCGACCGACATGGAGGCCGCCATCCAGGCCATGGTCGGCAAGGCCGAGATACGGCCGGGCAGGGTCCACCTCGAGATTCCGCCGCTGGTCGAGAACGGCAATGCCGCGCCGTTGACCGTGACGGTCGACAGTCCGATGACGGAGGCCGAGTTCGTGAAGACGATTGCGGTCTTCAACGAGAAGAACCCGCAACCCAATGTGGCCGTGTTCCACCTCGGCCCCCGTGCCGGGCGGGCGCAGGTATCCACCCGCATGCGGCTTGCCACGTCCCAGAAGGTGGTGGCGATCGCCGAGCTCAGCGACGGTACCTTCTGGTCGGACAGCGCCGACGTCATCGTGACGCTCGCTGCCTGCGTGGAGGGATAGGACGATGGCCCGCCCCCTGATCAGCGTGCCGGCCACCGCGAAGCGCGGCGAGATCGTCGAGATCAAGGCCCTCATCGCCCATCCCATGGAGACGGGCTACCGCCCCGGCCCGGATGGGCGGGTGCTGCCGCGCGACATCATCCGTCGCTTCGTGTGCACGTATAACGACGTCGAGATCTTCAGCGCCGACCTGTTTCCGGCGATGTCCGCGAATCCGTTCATTGCGTTCACCACCGTCGCCGTCGAGAGCGGGACGTTGACGTTCACATGGACCGGCGACAACGGATTTTCACAGTCCGAAACGGCGACGATCACGGTCTCATGACGGCTTGCGCCGGCGTCGCTCGGCGGGCGCTCGGCCCGATGGTCGGCGCGGCACTCGGCATCGCTGTTGCGGCGGCGGCCGAGATCCCCGTGGACGAGCGGCGGTCCGGGTTCGACTTCATGAGCCGCGCGCTTCAGGACATGCAGCGCGACGACACGTTGAACCCCGGCATGCTGTGGGTCCTCGAGGGCGAAGAGCTGTGGCACCGGAAGGCCGGTGCCGGGAACCTGTCCTGCGCCGATTGTCATGGCGAGGCCACGTCCAGCATGCGCGGCGTCGCCGCGCGATACCCGTCCTATGACGAGGAGACCAGGCGGCCAGTCGATCTCCAGGGGCGGGTGAATTTCTGCCGAACCCGGCATCAGCAGGCGCCGCCGCTTGCCCCGGAGAGCCAGGAACTGCTCGCCCTCGTCGCCTATGTCGCCCATCAGTCGCGCGGGATGGCGATCGCGCCCGATCCGGATCCGCGCCTGACGCCGTTCCGCGATCGCGGCCGCCGGCTGTTCCATGAGCGCCAGGGGCAACTGAATTTCTCGTGCGCCCATTGCCATGACGACAACTGGGGCAAGCGCCTGGGCGGCAGCGTGATCCCGCAGGCCCATCCGACCGGCTACCCGATCTATCGCCTCGAATGGCAGGGGCTCGGCTCGCTGCAGCGGCGTCTGCGCAACTGCCTCGTCGGCGTCCGCGCCGAGCCGTATCCCTACGACGCGCCGGAATACGTCGACCTCGAACTCTTCCTCATGGACCGTGCCCGCGGGCTGACTGTGGAAACCCCCGCGGTCCGACCGTGACGAATCCGCTTCGGCCCGTTCGCGGTTTCCCGCAGTAAAAGTCAGGCGTCGCGCCCGGGCGCCGGGTAAGCATTTATTGCCGGCAATACGCGCGCCGCTGACCGTTCCGGACCAGGTCGCGGAGTGCGGCCGCCGTTTCGTCGATCATTCGCTCCAGAGAGTACGAGGCGGCGACGCGCCGGCGCGCCGCAGCACCGTGGCGACGCCGCATGACCTCGCTCGATGCGACGAAGGCATCGATCGCGTCGGCAAGGGCAGAAACGTTACCGGGCGGCACGACCGATCCGGTATCGCCAACCATTGTGGCGGCATCGCCCACGTCCGTGACGATGCACGACACCTCGCAGGCCATTGCTTCGCCGACGACGTTGGGCGTTCCTTCACCGTAGATCGAAGGCAGGCACAGGCCATCGAGCGCGCTGTAGACTGCCGCCATGTCGGCACGTGCTCCGGCCCAGAGGACGCGATCTGCAACCCCCAGTTCCGAGGTAAGCGTCGCAAGACGGTCGCGAACGTCGTTCGGACCGTCGCCGACAATGACGGCCCACGCATTGGCTCTTTTCGAGGTGACCGATGCGAAGGCGCGCAGGAAGATTTCATGCCCCTTCATTGGGTCGAGTCGCGCGACGACTCCCAAGAGCGTTGCATCGGCAGGCACCCCCCATTCGGCCCGAAGCTGTCGCCCCGCATCAGGATCGCGCCGGAATTCGGCGAGATCGATACCGTTGCGAATGACGACCATTCGCTCCTGTGGAAGGCCAGCCGCCACGCCGTGGCGTCGTCCCGCTTCGGAGTTCACGATGATCAGGTCCGCAAGGAATGCGAGAACGCGCTCTGTCCAGTAGACCAGACGATGCAACCAGTCGTACCGCGACAGATCCACATTGGAGGCGCGGATACCGAAGACGATCTGCGCCGGGGCGACGATCGGCTTGAGTACGGCGGCAAGACAGTTGGCTGCAGGCAGATACGCTTGTATGACGTCCGGCCGTTCGCGGCGCAACGCGGCGGCAAGGCGAAGAGGATACGCAATGAGATCCCACCGCCCGCGTTTTCGGATCGGCAGTACGTGGACACCGGGTGGAATTTGCGCGTCCTGCGGTACGTAGAACGCGGCCATAATGACCTTGATTCCCCGCTGTGCCAGGCCGCGGGCAAGCAACAGCATCTGCCGCTCGGCACCACCTCCGGTGATACTGCGGCACAGCAAGGCAACTTTCATTCAACCGGATTCCAAGAGACTCATATCGCAACCACACGGCACTCGGCCGCTCTGACATTCAACTCATATCGCCTCGGAACGACTGCGATCGCTTGGCGGCACCTGATATCTCCGGCTAGCGTTTACGAAAAACATACTCGTTGCATCCGGTGCCGAGCAGGCCGAATCTCGGCTTGATCGTGAAACTCCGTTCGAGTGCGAAGCCGCGGCTTTCCAAGAAGCTCTTGACTTCCTCGGGTGTAGTGGACTCATACGGATAGCCACCGAGCCAATCGTGCACGTCGTGGTGCCAGTTCATGCCCCGGTTTCTTGTTTGGTAGGTTCTGACGTAGGTGACAGGGTTGCGGCCGGTCACAACCAGTGCAGCAAAGAACGCTACCTTGTAGATCGCACGGATTACCCGCTGCAGCGCCTTCGGGCTTGATGCATATAATCGCTTCTCGAGGCGCCAGAAGCCGCACATCGGTGTTTTCGCATAAAGTGCGATCGCAAGTGTACCGCCGTGGCGAACCAATCCTACCGCGCGGTCGATCGCATGCCACATGTCGCCTGTATGATGCAGGGCGCCCCAGGCATAGACGATGTCGAAAGTTCGGTCCGGCGAAAGGTCGAAGAGGCTGCTGACCTTGACTTCGTAGCGCCCGGCACCTGCGAATCTCTCCAGCACGGCGCGAGCGGTTTCGACCGAGACAGGGTCGATATCGACCGCGAGAATGTCGGAAACCCCTAATCGCGCCGCAGCCGCCGCATGGAGACCCGAGCCACACCCGATATCGAGTAGGCTGCGGCCGCGAATTCCCTCTTCGCCAAGCAACCGGATCAGCGCTTGCTCCGCGAGTGCCAGCCGTTGCTCGTCGATTGTTCGCGCGTAATCGGCCCAGTTCTCACCAAAGGCGAAATGTGACTCAAAATGTGAAGATCGACCAGAAGTTGAAGCGCTGGACATGAAGGCTGTTGATACAGTATGGAGCGTACTGTTCAAATGTATGATATTACGACCTCAGGGCAAGACAGGTCGACATGCAATCGACCGGCAGCCGTCCGCACTTAATGGGTTGTTTGTCCGCGGATTTTGCGCTTGAACCGAATACCAGGGCCTCGATCGATCGAGAAGACGGTATCAAGTGCCCGCTGGCGACGTCGTGGCGGGATGGTCATTGGAGAACTCAAGGTTGTGCGCGAAACCAGCAGAGATCGAGAGACGAAAGCAGCTCTCCAATGAGGCGGCAGATCGGCCTGATACAGAAACACTAATACGGCTTTCTAACAATCAATAATTGGCTACAACCTGAAATATGAGCTGGGGACGAAGGAGTGGGGGATGGAATGGCGTCGCCTTGCAAGGCAGTTTTGGTGGTTGGCTGGGGCTTCCGTCACGCGCGCTTTTGCACGCTCACTGCGCCCACCGTCGGTATATACCAAAGTTGGGAAGTTGGTTGTTCAGCCAACCGAGACGGATGCGTTCAGGAAAATGCTGTCGGACACGGCGCCGACATCTGCAGTACCCGGTCGCATCGTCCTTGTCTGTGGATCCCTGCAACCAGGCGGCGCTGAGCGCCAGGTCGCAAACACCCTCATCGGTCTTGCGGCTTCGTCCGTTGAGAGCGTCACGCTTCTTTGTGACTACCTGCACGGCGGCACGAAGGAAAGATACGACTTTTATCTACCGCTGGCTCGAAGTTCAGGTGCGACCGTCCGCATGATCAGGACTGATTGGGACAAAACCGAAATGGCGGCCCTGCCATGCGGGCTACTGGATGTCGCAGGTGAAATCAATCCGAATCTGATGGTCGATATCGCCAATCTGTATCTCGAGTTTCGCGCACTTCGACCGGAGGTCGTCCATGCGTGGCTCGACTGGAGCAACGTCAGGGCTGGCCTGGCGGCCGTTCTTGCCGGAGTTCCCCGAATCCTGCTTTCGGGTCGGAATCTAAGCCCCCGGCACTTTGCGCTGAATACGGACTATTATTATCCGGCCTACAAGGCCCTGATCGAAAGGGCCGGGGATCGGATCGTCCTGCTGAACAACAGCCAAGCGGGCGCGGATGATTATGCCGAGTGGCTTTCCTTGCCCCCTGGACGAATCAAGGTCATCCGTAACGGTATCCATTTCACCGAGGACATGCGTCCGGCGCCCGAGCACAACGCCGTTTTCCGGATACGGCACGGGATCCCGCCCGATGCGCCGCTCATCGGCGGCATGTTTCGCTTCTATCCCGAAAAACAACCGCTCTTGTGGCTGGAGGTGGCAGGCCGGATCGCGCAAGTTCTACCGGACGCCCATTTCGTCATTTTCGGCGAAGGGCTGATGCGCGCCCGCATGGAGGAAGTCATCCGTACACTTGGAATCGAGCAGCGCACGCGTCTGTGCGGCGTCGTCACACCGTCGCTGGATGGCTTGGCGCCCTGCGATCTGATACTGCTGACGTCAAGCGGCGAAGGTACGCCGAACGTTCTGCTCGAGGCCCAGTGGCTCGGATTGCCCGTCGTAACGACTGCTGCCGGTGGGGCTGGTGAAGCCGTGCTGGATGGAGTGACGGGCGTGGTCGTCAAAACCAACGACGCAGCTGCCATAGCGGATGCCGTCATAGGTATATTGCAGGACAAGAGCTTTCGAGATACTGCACGCCACGAGGGTCCTTCCTTCATTGCCGCAAGATACGGGATGGCGCGTATGATCGACGAAACTCTTGCTGCGTACTGGGGCGGTCGTTGACCAGACATGATCTTTTGCGTACGCGCGATGGCGAGGCACGGTGCGGATGACTGAAACAATGAAAGACGCTCACCAGTTCGAGCTGGAAGTAAAGAGTGGAAAGCGTTTCAAGTTCGGAAAGAACTGGCGGCGCTTTCTTCGCGTTCTCAACGACGAACGGATTCATGAGGCCGAGAAATCACTGAAGGATTTTCTCGAGACCAACAGCCTCGAGGGCAAGTCGTTCCTCGACATCGGTAGCGGCAGCGGTCTGTTCAGTCTCGCGGCGCGGCGGTTGGGCGCCACTGTCCTTTCCTTCGACTATGATCCGCAATCCGTCGCCTGCACCGCTGAACTCCGCCGCCGCTATTTCGGTAACGATCCGGAATGGCGCATCATGTCGGGCTCGGTGCTCGACCGGGATTTTCTTCAATCGCTTGGGCAATTCGACATCGTCTATGCCTGGGGCGTTCTGCATCATACGGGCGCCATGTGGCAGGCGCTCGAGAATGTCAAGATCAACACGAAGGTCGGTGGCAGGCTGTTCATCGCCATCTACAACGACTGCGGCGAGATCAGTCGCTATTGGATGCAGAAGAAGATCATGTATAACAAGCTGCCGGCTTTTCTCAGGTTTCCCTACGCAGTAGTAGTCTGGACGCCGATCGAGTTCCGGTATTTCCTGCACTATCTTCGCAACAAACGGCCGCTCGAATATTTCTCGCTGTGGACGGAATACAAGAAGAGCCGCGGCATGAGCCGGTGGCACGACATGATCGACTGGATCGGTGGCTATCCTTACGAGTACGCCTCGGCCCAGCAGCTCGTCGATTTCTATGAAAGAGACGGTTTCAAGGTGCGCAAACTGGTGCCCAACGACGGGTATGGTTGCCATCAGCTCGTGTTCGAGCGCGTAAGCTGACCGTCTCGCCATGTGCGGATTGGCGGGATTTCTGCTCGGCACGCCGATCGACCGCACCCTCGCGGCGCGACGGCTTGACACGATGGTCGCAACATTGCGTCACCGCGGACCGGACGATCAGGGAGTCTGGTCGGACGGTCATGCCGGGCTCGGCTTTGCGCGCCTCGCGATCATCGATCTTTCCATGGCTGGACACCAGCCGATGGGGAGCCCCGACGGTCAGGTTTGGCTGACCTTCAATGGCGAGATCTACAATTTTCGGGAATTGCGCGCCGAGCTGGAGTCGAAGGGATATGTCTTTCGTAGCCGCAGCGACAGCGAGGTCGTCCTGTGCGGCTATCTTGCCTGGGGAGAAGACGTCCTGCAGCGTCTGCGGGGCATGTTCGCCATCGCACTGTGGGATCGGCGTTCGCGCCGGCTGATGCTCGCCCGCGATCGAATCGGCAAGAAGCCGCTGAACTACGCTCTGACCGATGAATGTCTGTTGTTCGGGTCGGAGATGAAGGCGATTCTCGCCTGGCCGGGCGTGCCGCGCGATCCGGATTTGGACGCGCTCCACCAGTTTCTGACCTACCAGTACGTTCCAGCGCCGCTGACCGCCTTCCGGGCGATCAGAAAACTGCCGGCCGGACACAAGATGATCATCGGTATAGATGAGAGTGGACGGCTCTCCTCACCCAGGATCGAGCGTTATTGGCGCCTGCCTGCCCCCCGTCCGCGCCGCCGCACCGTCAACCCCGCCGAAGTCGCTGAGGAACTGACCTGGCGCCTCGAGGAAGCGGTCCGGATCAGGTTGATCTCTGATGTGCCGCTTGGGGCGTTCCTTTCGGGCGGTGTCGACTCCTCGGCCGTCGTCGCCATGATGGCAAGGCAGAGCGGTGGGCGGGTCAAAACGTTCTCGATCGGATTCGAAAATGCCGAATACGACGAAACGCGTTATGCCCGCATGGTCGCCGAACGCTATGCGACCGATCATCATGAGCTGGTCGTGCGACCCGACGCCATCACCATTTTGCCGAAGATCGTCCATCATTATAATGAACCTTTCGCCGACCCGTCCGCTGTGCCGAGTTTCTACCTGGCCGAGCTGGCTCGCCGTCACGTCACCGTTGCATTGAACGGCGACGGTGGCGACGAAGCCTTCATGGGTTATCCCCGATACGGGGTCATGCATTCTCTTTCCCGGTTTGATCATCTGCCGAAGTGGTTTCGGAATGCTTCGGTAACCACGCTCGCTCATCTCCCGCTGCACGGTCGAGTGGCGTACCTGGCGGGTCGGATAGCTGCCCTGCTGCGAGTGGATGCTCGGCTGCCGCAGCATCGCTATGCCTTTACGATCACTGCCTTTGCCGACGAGCATAAGCAGGCAGTGTATGGCGAGGCGATGCGCGATCACCTGCAGAAATCCGCGCTCGACATGCTTCAACCCTACTTTGACGAAGCCGGCAGCTTGGTTTCGGGTGCGAACTGGTCAGATATTCATGTCTATTTACCCGATGATTTGATGGTGAAGGTGGATATCGCCACCATGGCTCATGCGCTGGAGGGCCGCTCGCCATTTCTCGATCATGTTTTCCTGGAATGGGCGCTGACGTTGCCGGAGAACGTCACCATCCCGGGCGGGACGACCAAGGCGATCTTCAAGAAAGCAATGGAGCCTTACCTGCCGCACGATGTGCTTTACCGCCCGAAGATGGGATTCGGTTGCCCGGTTGATCATTGGCTCCGGGGTGAACTGAAGGAAATGGCTTATGATCTTCTGCTTTCACCGCGGACGATTGGCCGTGGCATTGTCCAGCATGACGCCGTCAAAAACCTCCTCGATGAGCATTGCGCAGGTCGTAATGCGCACCATACCCGCCTTTGGCCGCTATTGATGATGGAGTTGTGGTTTCGCATGTGGATCGATGGCGACGGACGCTCGGCGCTGGAAGGGGCGCCATGATGGCAACGTCTGCACCATCCGGGCGAAGCAATGTCAGCAGGATGCCGAAATCGAAGCTGATTCGCCTGTCTCCGAAACGCATGAAGTTCGATCAGGGCCACGCCTACATCTACGTCTTGCCGCCCGATATTCCGCTCGGTGACAGTGAAGAAGCACCGTTCCGATCTCAGGCACGTCTGTTCGAGAATGGCGTGGAGTTGGGGCCCAGGAGCGTTCAGCATCACGAGATTCGCGTCAAAGGAGCGGGACGATTTTCGCATTGGCGGAACCAGCTCTACTTTTCGGCGAGCGACAATACGTCACCCATTCAGAATCATCGCAGCTATCATCTGCTGGTGCCCGCCAGCATGTTTGCGCCCGATGATACGGCATTGGCGATGGAGTCGGACGGACTGCCGTACGAAGAGATGGCCCCGATGGACCGGTTCATGCTTGCGCGGGGTACCTATCGCAAGATATGGCGGAATACGCCACTACCCGACCACGGTCGACGGATCGATCAAGACGAGGATTTTGCGCGTGAAATCGCCCGGCTGTGCCCGGAAAATGACGTTACGCACGAGCGCAAGTACAACCTGGACCAGCTCTTCCAGCTTGTTGCTGATGTACCCGGAGACGTCGCGGAGTGCGGCGTCTATAAGGGGGGGTCGGCCTTCTTTCTGGCACGTCATATCGTCCGGCGCGGTCTCGACAAGCGCCTGTGCCTGTTCGACTCGTTCGAGGGATTGTCCGCGCCGGCCGACATCGATGGTAGCTACTGGCAAGCCGGTGCGCTAACAGGCACGATCGAGCATGTACAGAATGCGCTGGCGCCACTCGGGCCGATGCCGTTTGTCGAATTCTACAAGGGGTGGATTCCGGACCGATTTCCCGAAGTGGCTGACCGCCGCTTCTGCTTCGTGCACGTCGATGTCGACCTGTATCGGCCGACGTTGGATTCGATTGCCTTTTTCTATCCAAGAATGGAGCCAGGCGGAATCATCCTGTTTGACGATTATGGGTTCGAATCCTGCCCTGGCGTGACGGCGGCGGTCGATCAGTTCATGGCCGACAAGCCGGAACCGATCATAAATCTCTCCGCCGGTGGGGCTTTCATAATGAAGAAGGGCGATAAGCCGCGATGACCCACGTCCATACACCGTCGAACGTTCCGCGAAATCCCGATTTCGATGACGGGCTCGTGATCTGGAGCGACGAATATTCGGGCCGTTATCAACCGGTCAACTATGATCAACAGTTCGACGACCAGTGGCGACTATTTCTCGAGGGAAGAAGAGGATTCCGGAATCATACCGGCGTCGAGACATCCGACCCCTATATCGACGACCGTATTTTCGAATTGACCGGTGTTAGCGGCGTTGTGGAGCGTCGGAAGTTCGGGCCGCTTTACCCCCTGGTCGTGACATGGCGCCGCCTGTTCGGAATGGAGCAGCGTCGTGGTGTTGGCGGCAGACTCCATCTCAAACCGAAGTTTCCGCTCGATTACTTCAAAGGCAAACGCTGCCTCGACATCGGTTGCGGTGCCGGACGCTGGACCAGAGCACTCATGGCGCTCGGTGCCAGCGTGGTTTCGGTCGACGTTTCCGAGAACGCGCTCCGTTCGACGAGGCGCTTCAATCCCGACACCTGGCGGCTCGATATCTTCGACATTCCGACCCGACCAGATCTACACCAGGCGTTCGACTTTACCTTGTGCTGGGGCGTGGTCATGTGCACCCACGACCCGAAACGTGCATTCGAAAACGTCGCCTCCACCGTACGGCCGGGCGGCAGCCTCTATGTCATGGTTTACGCGCCAACCTACCATTCGTCCGATGCCGTGCGTGCAATGCGCCGCAAGTTTCATCGCGAGTGCCGGACGATCGAGGAGAAGATCGATTTCGTCTTTCAGGTCGCGGAAGACCCGGATAACGCCATCAATTACATGGACATGCTGAACACTTTCTACAACTGGACGATTCCCGAAAATGTCGTCCATGGATGGTTCCGCCAGAATGGCTTCACTGACGTCGTGACGCTCAACAAAGAAGAACCTCACAACGCGGCTTGGCATGTGCTGGGCCGCAAGAAGACCTGACATGCGTCGTCTGTTCGATCCAGCTGCAAACGCGCATGCGTTGCGCCTCCTGCTGCGAAGCGTGCTGCAGTACCGGGAACTCCTGTGGGAGATGACCCGCCGCGACATCGTCGAGCGTCAGGCAGGTCTCGCTTTTGCCGGGTTCTGGGTAATCGGGCAGCCGATCCTGATGATGCTGGTCTACGTATTCGTGTTTTCGTTCATCTTCAACGTGCGCCTCGGCGTTGACGATACCGGATTTGGGTACACCGCTTTCTTGCTCGCGGGGCTTGTCCCCTGGCTGGCGTTCCAGGAGGCCGTCGGTCGGGCACCGACCTGCATTACGGAGAACAAAAGCCTCATCAAGCAAATCGTTTTTCCGGTCGAGATCCTGCCGCTCAAACTCGTGCTTTCGACTCTCGTGGTGCTGGGTATCGGCCTTGTCTTTCCGCTTGCCCTTACGATTCTGATTGGAACGGCGCGGCCGCTCTGGTGGCTTCTGCTCCCGTTTCCCGTTCTTTGCCATCTCCTGCTGACGATCGGGCTCACTTACATGATCTCTGCGGCCGGCGTGTTCGTCCGCGACATCCGCAACGTCGTTCAGCTTGTCCTGATGGTAGGGCTGTTCGTGCATCCGATCCTATATGTGCCGGACATGTTGCCAGGCTGGATGGAACTCGCCTTCCAGATCAGCCCCTTCAGCCATGTCATATGGATTTATCGCGACGTGATCCTGGGCGGATTTTCGCATCCCGGTTCGTGGGTCGTGGCGCCGGTGTTCGGCGCGCTTTTCCTCGTCGTCGGGTACCGGATGTTCCGCAGCCTGCGCCATGCCTTCGGAGACGCGCTATGACGGAAACGGCGATCGCGCTGTGCGGCATCTCCAAGGTCTTCCGGATTTACAACAGCCCGAGCGACCTGATGTGGGAGCTTTTGTCCGGCCGTCCACGTCACCGGAACTTTGCTGCGCTGACGGATGTCAGCTTTACGGTGAAACGGGGCGAAGTTGTCGGACTGATCGGCCGCAACGGGGCGGGCAAGTCGACACTGCTGCGTATCATCGCCGGCACGCTCGAGGCGTCTTCGGGTGAGCTTCGCGTCGATGGCCGCATCTCGGCGATTCTCGAGCTGGGGACCGGCTTCAACCCGGATTACACGGGACGCGAGAACATCTATCTCGGAGGTCTGTGTCTCGGTTTGACGCGACAGGAAATCCGCGCGCGCGAGGCAGAGATCATCGCCTTCAGCGAGCTCGAGGATTTCATCGACCAGCCATTCAAGACCTACTCCAGCGGCATGCAGGCCCGTCTGACCTTCAGCGTCGCGGTCAGCGTCGATCCCGACATCCTGATCGTCGACGAGGCGTTAGCCGTGGGTGATGCGCGGTTTCAGCGCAAGTGCTTCCGCAAGTTCGAGGAGTTCCGGGCGGCTGGTTGCACAATTCTGTTCGTGACTCATCAAACCGGAGTCGTAGAGGCGATCTGCGACCGGGCCATCTATATGTCGGCCGGCAAGGTAGTGGCAGATGGTGCGCCACGCGAAGTCGTGGGGCTGTACCTAAAGGACATGTTCGGTACGAAGGACGAACCACCTGCTGTGGCACCACAACGCCAGACAGAGGAGGGGGAGACCCTGCGGTATGGAACCGGAGAAGTCAGCATCATCAATTGTGGGATATTAGACGACACCGGCCGTCCTGCCGGCGTTCAGATTTCGGGTAAACGCTATACCATATTCTGTGACGTGCGCTGCAACGTCGACGAAATCACTGATCTCAACATCGGGATCAGTATCACTACAAAAACCGGCATCTGTCTTGTGGCCGCAAACTCGGTCCGACACCGTGTCGCCATTTCACCGATGCGGCGTGGCGATCTGATTCGTGTCACCTTGGATGTCGATCTGAACTTGGGACCCGGCGACTACTTCGTGACATTCGGGGCGTGGGGGCTCTTCGCCGACAAGCATTACGACCGGCGTGTGGACGCGCTTCATCTGGTAGTTCATGGCGAACCCTGCCTTGATCTTTCGCTTGTCAATATGCGACCGCAGTACACCGTGCACCAACTTGAGCGGGGGAATCTATGAATACACTTAAGCCCCCCTTGGTGATTCATGTTGGGTACCCAAAGACGGCGACCACCACGTTTCAAAAGCACGTCTTTCCGCACCATCCTGAAATTGAATATCTGGGAAAATTTATTCCGTCCTTTCAGTACGTGGACGCCAAGTTGTATGGATTGATCGACGAACTTCTTCATCGCGGAACCATCGGCTACCGCGGCACCGGGGAGCTGCGGACGATAATCGAGAATTTGCGTGCCCAGACGGCGCGCAAATGCATCCTGCTCTCATCGGAGTCGTTCATACATCCATCTACTATCGATCCAGGAATCGTGGCTGATCGTCTGTATGCGGCCTTCTATCCGTGCAAGATTCTGATCACGATACGAGAACAAATTTCGGCAATTCTATCCTTCTATTGGATGCATGGCCGCTATGGCCAATACCTGACGATCGGATCGAAGAAGGAAGCTGATCGTATCCGTTATCCTATCCCATTCTCAGACTGGCTTCGTTTCCAGAGACGCGCTGTCGACCGGAACTATCTCGGTACGCTGCACTACGACGCCGTTGTCAGGCACTACGTCGAGCGATTCAGCGCCGGCAATGTATGCGTGCTTCTTTATGAAGCCCTCAAGTCCGATCCGGATGGCTATGCAAAAGATCTTGGCGCCTTTCTGGGCGTCGATTCGACGACTTTGCGCAATCTGATGGCCGGTAGGCATGAGCTACCATCGAGAGGACGACCGGAGCCATGGCACAAAGAGCACATAGATGCCCTGAGGTCTGCATCGGACGGAGAAGGGGTATTTGCCATGCTCGGCAGGTTATTCGCGCTGCGGTCGAAAGACCCGCCGAATGCCTCGGTGGAAGAGGAGATCGCCGCATTGCGGGACTTGTTCCGGGCCGGCAATGCGCAGCTCGCTCGGGAGCGGTCGTTGCCTCTCGAACAATTTGGCTACAGTGTTTGAAGGCTATTTCAGCGTCGATGCGCGCTGGATGAATCCCATCTTTTCCAAGATGGTCGTCACAACTTCGGTTCAATGCGACAATGGTCGACGGGTTTGAATGGGATCGTCCCATTATCATCATTGGTGCCGGACGATCCGGCAGCACCATGCTGTCAGCCGTTCTCGGAGAGCATCCGGACGTCTATGCGGCAGGCGAGACCAGCTTTCTCCTGAACCGGCTTTGGGAGGAATTTTTCAGAAGACCTGAGTATGTCAACAACTACCGGGTTTGGAAATTGATCAAGAATACCAGGGCCGAATGGCGCGACATGCTGTGGCATCCATTCGGACAGGTACTGCGGGACGAACGGATCTGCACAAAGGAACTTACCAACGCCATTTATATTTCGGAGGAGAAGCGCTTGTCCGAGTGCCTGGGGCGCTTCATGGCGGAAAGCCTGGTCCCACCTGAGCTCAGGCGCAGATTCTGGTCGTTCAAGGAAATCTGGAATGGGTCCACCAGTTTTCCCTACGGATGGGACCGGCACAATCTAGCTTTTCCAAAGGCGCGCTTTGTCCATATCGTTCGCCATCCCTGGACCTGGGCGCGCTCCTATTTTCTGAACATGAAGACAGTTCCTTCGAAGAGCGACTTCATGTTCGCGCTGTCGAACTGGGTCAGCATGGTCGAAACGGCATGTCAGCAGGAGGCGCTTGGCTCGCGCTACACCATGATCAGACTGGAAGATATCAAGGCCGATCCAGCCGCCGCAGTGCGTACATTGTTGTCGTTTCTCGAGTTACCGGACAATGCCCGATGCCATGCCGCTGTGGGTCACGTGTATCTTCCAAGTAATGGACAGCTGGAGCTTCCGCGATTGTCGACTGCAGAGCTGGACGACATACGAGGACTGACGTCGGTCATGCGCTGTTTTGGATACGAGCCATTGGTCTAGCGTTGGCAATGTTCGATGCGGTATTGGAGAGGGCCGTGCCGACCGCCCACGCATCAAGGGACGATTTCGAATGGGATCGTCCCATCATCATCATCGGCACCGGGCAATCCGGAAGCACGCTCCTTTCGGCCATCATCGGCGAGCATCCCGACGTCTATGCCGCAGGCCCAAACGGCTCTCTGCTGAACCGCCTGTGGAGAGAGTTCTTCGCCAATCCTGAATTCTCCGAAAAGATGCGCATCCGTCATCTGCTGAGGAATAGCCGCCGCGAATGGCGCGATTTGCTCTGGCATGAGTTTGCCGGTGGACCGCTGCGTCAGTACCTTGATGGGCAGGGCGACGCGACGATCGATGAAATCAAGCGGCGTGAAGAAATTCGGATTGCCAGATCTCTCGGGCGATTCATCGCCGAATGCCTCGTTCCCCCTGAAGTTCGGCGCCGTTTCTGGTCGTTCGAGGAGATCTGGAACGGATCGTCCAGCCCCCGTGCGGCTGGCGGCGGCACGACATGGCTTTTCCCGGCGCACGTTATGTGCAGATCGTTCGCCATCCCTGGGCTTGGGCAAAATCATATTTTGCGGGTATGAACTTAACCCCCTCGAAAGAGGGATCTCTGCTCTGCCTTGAGCAACTGGGTTTCCATGGTAGAGGCCGCTTACCTGAACGAGAAGCACAGCGGACGGTATATTCTCGTAAAATTCGAGGATCTGAAGGCGAACACCGCGGCTACGATCCGTGCGGTTTTGTCGTTTCTTGAACTGGCAGACAACCCGCGATGCCATGCTGCGGCCGCTTACGAGTATATGCCGGATCAAGTTGACCTAAGTCTGCCGGCGCTTTCGGATAAAGATCTCGACGGTATTTCAAAATTAGCTTCGCTCATGGAGCGTATTGGATACGGTCTACCTGCCGAGTAGATTGGTGAATCGACAGGCGATATACGGTCGCTCATCTCGAGAATATGAACGCTCCGGTTCTTTCCCATCTCCGTCAGCTCGAAGCGGAGAGCATATACATCATGCGCGAGGTCGTGGCCCAGTTCCGCAACCCGGTGATGCTCTATTCGATCGGGAAGGACTCGTCGGTGATGCTGCATCTGGCCATGAAGGCGTTCTACCCGGGCAAACCGCCGTTTCCGCTCTTGCATATCGACACTGGCTGGAAGTTCCGCGACATGATCACCTTTCGCGACCGGCGGGTGGCTGAATTGGGGTTGGATCTTATCGTTCACATCAACGAGGAAGCAGCGGCGAAAGGAGTCAGTCCGATTACTCATGGTTCGGCCGCATATACGGATCTGATGAAGACTCAGGCGTTGAGACAGGCGCTTGACCGCCATGGTTTCGACGCTGCCTTCGGCGGCGCGCGGCGGGACGAGGAAAAGTCTCGCGCCAAGGAACGGATATTCTCGTTTCGGAGCAGCTCCCATCACTGGGATCCGCGCAACCAGCGGCCCGAACTGTGGCGGCTCTATAATGGGCAGATCAACAAAGGGGAAAGTATCCGCGTCTTCCCGCTGTCGAATTGGACGGAACTGGACATCTGGCAGTACATCATGCTCGAAGGCATCCCGGTCGTGCCGCTCTATTTTGCTGCGGAACGTCCGGTCGTCGTCCGCGATGGCATGCTGATCATGGTGGATGATGAGCGGTTGCCGCTGCAGCCCGGCGAGAAGCCCCAGATGCGCTGGGTCCGTTTCCGGACGTTGGGCTGCTATCCGCTGACCGGTGCGATCGAATCCAGAGCCGGCACCGTGTCCGAAATCATCGACGAGTTGCTTGGCGCCCGTGTGTCCGAACGTCAGGGACGCATCATCGACCACGATCAGGCGGACTCGATGGAGCGCAAGAAACGGGAGGGGTATTTCTAGTGCCCACCGACCTGAAGCTTTCCGGTCAAAGACAAGTGGAAAAGTCGCTCTTGCGTTTCATCACATGCGGCAGCGTGGATGACGGCAAGAGCACGCTCATCGGCCGGCTGCTCTACGATTCCAGGCAGATTCTCGATGACCAGATGGCCGCGCTGAAACGCGACAGCCGGCGTTATGGCACGACCGGTGAGGCGCTGGATCTTGCGTTGCTGGTCGATGGCCTGCGGGCCGAGCGGGAGCAGGGCATCACGATCGACGTCGCATACCGCTTTTTTGCGACGTGCCGACGCAAGTTCATCATCGCGGATACGCCCGGCCACACGCAATACACCCGCAACATGGCGACGGGCGCATCCACGGCTGATCTTGCTGTGATCCTGGTCGATGCCCGCAAGGGGGTGCTGACGCAGACCCGCCGGCACAGTTTCATCGTTTCGCTGATGGGTATCAGGCACGCCGTGCTGGCCGTGAACAAAATGGACCTGGTGGGCTGGGATCGGACTCGTTTCGAAGAAATCGTCAGCGAGTATCGTGCATTTGCCGACCGGATTGGGATCCATCATCTCCAGGCAATACCGCTATCGGCGCTGCTGGGGGATAACGTAATCGAAAAAAGCGCCGCCATGCCGTGGTATGAGGGGCCAACCCTGTTGACGCATCTGGAAACGGTGACTGTGGCCTCGGAAGAGGCCGACAAGCCATTTCGATTTCCGGTGCAATGGATCAATCGGCCGAATTCGGACTTTCGCGGCTATGCCGGGACTGTTGCCGGCGGGCGGATTCGCCCCGGTGACGAGGTGGTCGTGCTGCCATCGGGACGGCGTTCCAGAGTCGACAGGATCGTCACCTATGACGGCGACCTGGCCGAAGCGACAGCGGGTCAGGCGATCACGCTCACGCTCGCCGACGAGATCGACGTCGTACGAGGCGACATCATCGCTGCCGTCGATGAACCGCCGATCGTCGCGGATCAAATGGCGGCCCATATCATCTGGATGCACGACGACCCCATGTTTCCGGGGCGGCCTTATCTGATGCGTATCGGTACGACGGTCGTCGGCGCCGAAATAACCGAGCTCAAGCACCGCATCGACGTCGACACGAGAACGCAGCAGGCGGCAAAGCAGCTCAATCTGAACGAGATCGGCTTCTGCAATATCGCGCTCGGCCGTCCTGTAGCCTTCGATCGCTATACGGACAACCGCGACACCGGCGGATTCATCATCATCGATCGCTGGACCGGCGCAACTGTCGGGGCCGGTATGGTTCGCTTCGCATTGCGGCGGGCATCGAATCTCGTATGGCAGCCGTTGGTCGTGGACAAGGCGACGAGAGCGCGATTGAAGGGACAGAAGCCGTGCGTGCTGTGGTTCACCGGCTTGTCCGGCGCAGGCAAATCCACCATCGCCAACGCCGTCGAACAGCGGCTTGTGGAGATGGGAAGGCATACCTATATGCTTGATGGCGACAATGTACGCCATGGCCTCAACAAGGACCTGGGATTCACCGCGGCCGACCGCGTGGAGAACATCCGGCGCGTGGCGGAATGCGCCAAACTGTTCGTAGAAGCGGGGCTGATCGTACTTGTGTCGTTTATTTCGCCATTTCGCAGCGAGCGGGACATGGCACGCGCGCGCCTCGAGGAAGGTGAGTTCATCGAGATATTCGTCGATACCCCGCTTGAGCTTTGCGAAAAGCGTGATCCGAAGGGGCTTTACAAGAAGGCGCGCGAAGGAAAGCTTCCCAATTTCACGGGAATCGACTCACCCTATGAGCCGCCCTTGAATCCGGAGGTCATCATTCGAACTGCCGAGATGACACCGGAGGAGGCGGCCGAGCACATTATCGGTATTCTGAAGACACGAGGAAACATTTGAACTGGGGCAATCTGTCAATCGGGTCATACTTGCCGACCGCACCCTAGAGGCGTGGCATTAGGAAAAGATGACGCTTGGATTAGCCGGGCGATTCGGCCGGGCAGCGACTGGCGGAACCTGGCTGCCACTGCCCGAGAACGCGCGCGAGCGTACTTGACAGTCAACAACACGCTTCTATGCCTCTCGGTTTGATGGTATTGAATTTTCCTTTATTCCGGGGTGGAAACTGCACTGCTGTGTAGCGTGCGTCATGGCACACATTGTTCGAGGCTTGATGCTCGCTCGCCCCAAGATCAGCTCGTCAAAGCAATTGATGGGCAGTGCTATGCGGTTGCGAACGACATGAGGAAAATCAACTTCCACGAGCAACTCAATCGCGAGACATCCGATCAGAGATCGTCGGAGCGTAGTTTCGGAATTACATTTGCGGCTGTCTTCGCAATCATCGGGCTCGTGAAACTCTATTACGGAAGCAGCTCGGCAGTCTGGTGGTTCGCGGCTTCCAGTGTATTCATCGCTTTGGGCCTTCTCTATACCGCCCCGCTGCGCCCGCTGAACCGGGCTTGGTACCGTCTTTCCCTGCTTCTTTACACTGTCGTCAATCCGGTCGTGATGGCGCTCCTCTTCGCCTTTACGATCGTCCCGATCGGCTTAGCACTACGGATTGCTGGCAAGGATTTGCTACGTCTGCGCTTGGATCCGAGCGCGAGTTCCTACTGGATTCTCCGTACGCCGCCGGGTCCGTCACCAGAAACCATGAAGAATCAGTTCTGAGGATCGCGATGTTGAGTATTCTTGGCGAGCTCTGGACATTCATGCGCGCCCGGAAGAAATACTGGCTGTTACCGATCGTCGTGATGATGGCCATCTTTGGTGGGCTCATTGTGCTGACCAAGGGCTCGGCGATTGCGCCTTTCATCTACACCATCTTCTGATCAAGCGAAGCGGGATCCTCCGGGGGTGATATGCGTATCCTCGGCATCTCAGCCTTTTATCATGACAGTGCAGCCTGTCTGGTCGTAGATGGCCGGATTGTTGCCGCAGCCCAGGAGGAACGCTTCACACGGCGCAAGCACGATTCAGGCTTTCCCCACAATGCGATTGCCTATTGCCTCCGGGAAGGGCGGACGAGTCTCGATGCGATCGATCATGTCGTTTTCTATGACAAGCCGTTTCTGAAGTTCGAGCGACTGCTGGAAACGTACCTCGCGTTCGCGCCCCGCGGATTTCGATCCTTTCGCATGGCCATTCCGCTGTGGCTCAAGGAAAAGCTCTTCCAGAAGCGGTTGCTGCGGGAGGAACTTGAAAAGTTTTCAGGTGATTTTGACGAGTCCAAGCTTCTATTTGCTGAACACCACCTGAGCCACGCTGCATCCGCCTTCTTTCCTTCGCCGTTCGAGCAGGCAGTCATTCTGACCATGGACGGTGTCGGCGAATGGGCAACGACGTCCGTCGGAATTGGGAACGGCCGTGAAATCGCGATCACGAAAGAGCTTCATTTCCCGCATTCGCTGGGTCTTCTCTATTCCGCCTTTACGTACTACACGGGCTTCAAGGTCAATTCCGGCGAGTACAAGGTCATGGGGCTTGCGCCCTATGGCGAACCGAAATACGCCAGGCTCATTCTCGAGAATCTGATCGACGTAAAACCGGACGGCAGCTATCGGCTGAATCTGGCGTACTTCGATTACTGCACCGGCCTTACCATGACGAACGAACGCTTCCATGCGCTGTTCGGCGGACCACCCCGAAAACCCGACGAACCGCTGACCCAGCGGCACATGGATCTCGCTGCCTCGATTCAGGCGGTCACGGAAGGGGTCGTCTTGAAACTTACGCGCGCGCTCGCGCGGGAAACCGGTGCAAAGAACCTCTGTTTGGCGGGCGGCGTGGCGCTCAACTGTGTCGCAAACGGAAAGGTGCTTCGCGACGGCAAGTTCGGGCGGCTTTGGATTCAGCCTGCGGCAGGGGATGCAGGAGGCGCGTTGGGTGCTGCACTGGCGGCCTATTACGGCTATGCGCAACAGCCACGTCGGGTCAATGGCAGCGACGCAATGGCCGGCTCTTATCTCGGGCCGGCTTTCTCTCAGGACGAGATCGAGCAGCGGCTCGCTGCGGCCGGGGCTCGCTTCGAGCGGCTGCCCGATGCCGACCTGCTGGAACGGACCGTGGACGCCCTTGTTGCCGAGAAAGCGGTCGGCTGGTTCCAGGGGCGCATGGAGTTCGGGCCACGCGCGCTCGGCGGGCGTTCGATCCTTGCCGATCCGCGCAGCCCGACCATGCAGAAAACGTTGAACCTCCGCATCAAGTACCGCGAGAGCTTCCGGCCTTTTGCGCCGGCCGTGCTGCGCGAGGACGTGTCGGAATGGTTCGAGTTGGATGCGGACAGCCCGTACATGCTGCTCGTCGCCGATGTCGCTAGATCTCACCGGCGGCCGATGACCGAGGCCGAACAGGCTCTCTTTGGTATCGAGAAGCTGAACGTGCCGCGATCCGACATTCCCGCGGTGACGCACGTCGATTATTCGGCCCGCATTCAAACCGTTCATGCTGAGACCAATCCGCGCTTTCACGCACTTCTCACGCGCTTCAAGGCGCGAACCGGTTGTCCTGTCCTCGTGAACACGAGTTTCAACGTTCGCGGCGAACCGATCGTCTGCACGCCCGAAGACGCATTCCGCTGCTTCATGGGCAGTGACATCGAAGCACTCGTCGTCGGAAACTGTTTCCTGCGCAAGGAAGACCAGGATCCGGCCCTGAAACTCGACTACAAGAACCGTTTCGACCCCGATTAGTCACGTCAGCTTGGCCGAACGCCGGCAAGGCGTGTCGCTCTACCCACGACCTTCCCGATAGTTGCGTCTTCCAATTAAGCAATTAAAATATAAGTGGAATCGCGGCTGGCCGCTCTCTTACGGAGGACCGACGTGACTAAACACGGACAACCTCGGGTAAAGAAGATCATCCGCCAAACCTGTTTGGCTGTCCCGTGTCGCGAGGGGGGGATATTTGCGGGTCTCGCTGCCCTTGTTGTTTTTTTTGCGGCTGCAACGGCGCTGGCTTGGGGAAGTCTCTTATGGCTCGCGGTGGCCGGAACGGTAGCGTCCGCCGTCGCCGTGACCTGGAGCGCGATCCGGATAGCCGTCTATTTGGTTGGCGGTAAGATCATCGGCGGCGCCACGGTCGTTACGAATATCGCTCTAGTACTTGCATCGCTCGGGATCGGATTGGCGGCGTTCGAAGGATTTCTCTGGGCTTCGGAGCGTCAGGCAAGCCAGCAGACAGCTCATGTCGTCACACCGCCATCGTCGCCTCCGCAATCACCGCATCCACCCGCTTCGAAAGCAGAGGATGAGCGCATCGTGCCATTTTTTCCCGAGGCGCAACAGGCGAAACGCAGCCGAACCGGCGTGTTGACGATGCCGGAAGAGTGGCAAATGCGGCCGGTTCAGGTGACCGGCGCAGCACGCGCCTATTACTGGCAGGGCGTCCTTCATGTTTATGACGAAAACAACTTTCGTCGCACGACGCCGTTTCCGCCGCGACGACCCGACGTCATGCGAGTCATGGTGGTCGGCGATAGCCTGACATACGGCCATGCAATTGACGAGAAATGGACTTATACGGCCTTGCTCAATGAGGTTCTCGGTAAGTCGCACGAGATCGAGTTCTTTAATCTTGGCATTCCGGGAGCCCAGTCGGAAGATGTGCTTGCGGTCGTGCGCCAATTCTTGCCGGTCCTGAAGCCCGATCTGGTACTCTATGGCGTTTGCCTGAATGACTTCATGCCCTCGCAAACCGGTCAGGATTATTACGAGCGGGTTTATTCCGTACCGCTACCGGAGTGGGTGAGGACATTTTTCGAGTCGCGCACGCGTGTTGCGCGATTCGTGAACGACAGATATGACGCCCTTCTGCGCAAGCTTGGATTCCGTGCGGATTTTTATGATGCGATCTTGCACAACTTCGATGACATGCAGGAACGCTTTGGCCGCGATGTACGTGAAATGAATCGCGAGGTTCAGGCGGCTGGTTTGCCGCCACTCGTCGCGATCGTTTTTGAACAGTTTCCGGCGGTCGGTAGCCGGGGGCATCGCCTTTCGACGATCGCTCAGGACCTGCTCCGGGACGCAGGGGTGGAGGTCATCGATGTCGAACCGTACTTTCAACGTTACAGCGGTCAGAGTTTCGGGGCCACCCGGTGGGATGGCCATCCGGACGAGGAGGCACATGCAATATGGGCGGATATGATAGCCCGGCATCTTCTCGCGCGTTCCGACGTTCAGGCATATCGCCGGGCCCAATAAGTAAGAATGCGTGAAAAGCGGCGATACCGGCAGAGTCAGCATCATCCCTTTAAATGGGCCGCTGTAGCGTGAACGAACTTATCAGCACCGCCAGAGTTGTATAAAAAGAGCAAACAGAAACGGCCTTAAAGGCGTATGAAACTCCTGCCCGTGTGCCTCTCGCCTCCGTTCCAATATGCGGGTGTCAAAACAAAGTGGCGTGTATGGGCGAGATATGGGTAGCTTGGAAAGATTCCAAAAGGTTTACGTGTCAAGACAATGCATAATGCTCCGAGTCAGGACGGTGGAGTAGAGTCTCTTCCTTCGGGGCGACAGCTCCTTGAACGTCCTTTTCACCACAACGGCGGCAATTGTTGGACAGTATCACTCGATTTTTCAGGCGACGATCCATTGGATCCAGCAAGGTCGCCTCTCGTCCTTTTCGAGGACGGCGTGGAGCTCGGGCCTCCGCATTCCAGCCACGGGGAGATCCGTATGGCTGGGGCCGGGCGTTATTCGCATTGGGAGAGCACACTTTATTTTTCTGCAAGCGATAACTCGAATCCGAACGAGAATGGCCGCTGCTACGAAATCGAGTACTCGAGAACACGCTATTTTGATTATCATGCGGATTACGCAGCCGGGATTCTGGGCTTCTATATGTCCCACCTCGGCGCGAACTGGGACGTTCTTCGAGGCGCAGAGGTTCTGGAAATCGGTCCGGGACGACAGCTTGGGCCGGCGTTGCTCATGGCCGGTCTTGGAGCGCACGTTAGTTGCGTAGAGAAGTATCACCGTGGATGGAATCCGGATTGGCACCCGTTTTTGATCGAAGCTTTATTGCGCCTGATACGGCGGCGCGGTTGGGTAATCGACGAGCGGCCGCTCATTCTTTCCCTTGAAACGGCATCATTTGATCAGGATGCAATTCAGATTCTGCCGTATTCGATCGAAGATCTTCCCGACAGTTTTCGGGAATGTTGGGATATTTCGCTTTCCCACTCCGTATTGGAGCATGTGCAGGACGCACGGATTGCGCTGCGAAAGCTGTGCAACGCAATGAAGAAAGGTGCGGTAGGTGTTCATAGAATCGATTTCCGGGACCACCGCGATTTTGCCGATCCACTCGGCTT
>Ga0207874_1001428_pt1 | contig 27004 bp, 20 predicted proteins | sample HigsolmetaAR201D_FD_184833 | JGI IMG/M metagenome (GOLD analysis project Ga0207874, IMG submission 184833) | Ionic liquid and high solid enriched microbial communities from the Joint BioEnergy Institute, USA - AR20-1-D (SPAdes) (version 2) ...
GCCGGCGTCCTCATCCTGCTGTTCGTGGCCTACCAGCTCTGGGGCACCGGGCTGCGCGAGGCGCAGGCGCAGCGGGCCCTGGAGGACGAGTTCGAGGAGCGCCTCGAGGCCGTGCTCGACCGGGCCGGGGCGGACGGGCCGGGCAGCTCGACGACGACCACGGCCCCGCCTCCGCCGGCGCTCGCCGAGGGGGACGCCGTGGCCCGCATCCGCATCCCGGACATCGGCGTCGACAAGATCGTCGTCGAGGGGGTGAGCCTCGAGGACCTCAAGCGGGGGCCCGGGCACTTCCCCAGCTCGCCTCTGCCGGGGCAGCCGGGCAACGCGGCCATCGCCGGCCACCGCACCACCTACGGCGCGCCCTTCCACCGGCTGGACGAGCTCGACCACGGCGACGAGATCGAGGTCACGACCCTCCAGGGCACCTTCCGCTACGAGGTGCGCGAGCAGCTGATCGTCGCCCCCGACCAGGTCGAGGTGCTCGACGACTTCGGCGACGACCGGCTGACGCTGGTCGCGTGCCACCCGAAGTACTCGGCCCGCCAGCGCATCGTCGTGGTGGCGGCCCTCGTGGGCGACGCCGCGCCCGCCCCCGAGGTCCCGCCGGCGTCCGGCGCCGGCGAGACCCGCGACCGCTCGCCCGGGCTGGACGCGCTCGACGCAGGGCTGAGCGGCGAGTCGGCCTCGGCGCTGCCGGCGGTGCTGCTCGGCGTCGCCTGCGCGCTGATCTGGCTGGCGGCGTGGCTGCTCGGCCGGCTGTGGCGGCGGTGGCCCGCCTACCTGCTGGGCCTGCCGGTGTTCCTCGTCGTGCTGTTCATGTTCTTCGAGAACTTCTCCCGGCTGCTGCCGGCGAACTTCTGACCTCAGCGGCCGCGGAAGGCCGGGCGGCGCCGCTCCCGGAACGCCGCCAGCCCCTCCTGCAGGTCCTCGCTGGCCCAGGCCCGCTCGCGGGCGGCGGCCGCGTCGGGAAGGTGCTCGAGCATCGCCTTGTGCGCTCGCAGCGTCAGCGGCGCGAGGGCGGCGATCTCCTCCGCCCAGGCCAGCCCGTCCTCCGGCGAGCCCAACCGCTGGACGAGGCCGATCCGGTGGGCGTCGGCCCCGGTCACCACCTCGGCGGCCAGCAGCATGGCCCGGGCGGTCCCGTGGCCGGCGATCAGCGCCAGCCGGTCGGCGGTCCACTGGTCGACGGTCAGCCCGAGGCGCCCGGCGGGGATGCCGAAGCGGGCGTCCGCGGTCGCCACCCGCAGGTCGCAGGCCACGGCGAGCTGGGTGCCGGCGCCGAGGGCGGCCCCCTCGACGGCCGCGAGCGTGACCTGGGGGGCGAGACGCAGGCGGTCGAGCACCGAGCGCAGGAGGTCGGTGAACGCGCCGTCCTCGACACCGGTGAGGTCGGCACCGGCGCAGAAGTGCCCGCCGGCGCCGGTCAGCACGACGACCCGCACGTCCTCGCCGCAGCCGTCCAGGGCGGCCGCCAGCTGCTCCAGCGTGGCGTGGTCGACCGCGTTGCGCCGCGCCGGGCGGTCGATGGTGACGACGACGACGGGTCCCCGGTCCTCCGTGTGGATCACGGGCGGGCACCCTACCGGTGCGGCGCCGGGGCCCCTCGACGGCCCTGAATCGGGTTCGCGGGTCGGCCCGCCTAACATGCGCGGATGGCGGAAGGCGCTCCCCCCGACCCGAGGGCGGGAGCACACGAACGCAAGGACGGATCATGAACGCACCCACCCCCGGGTGGAACCCCGACCCCACAGGTCGCCACGAGTACCGCTACTGGGACGGCACCCGTTGGACCGACGACGTGTCCGACAACGGGGTGACCTCGGTCGACCCCGTCGACGGCGGGGCCGCCGACGCCACCGCGCCCCTCGACCCCACCCAGCAGTACGGCGCCGCCGGCGGCGGGTACGGCGCCCAGCCGGGCTACGGCCAGGGCCCCACCAGCGGCCAGTACCCGGGCCAGCCGGTGCGGTCGGGCCCCTCGACGGGGCTGATCGTCGGCCTGGCGGCGGTCGCCGTGGTGCTGATCGTCGGCATCGTCTTCCTGGTCACGCGGGACGGCGGCGACGACGACGCCGCCACCGACGACACGACCACGACGAGCGAGCCCGAGGACGACACGACGACCACCGAGGACGACACCTCGACCACGGGTGGCGACGAGGTCGACCCGATCGTCTCGGCCATGGCGGAGGGCATCGTCGAGAGCAGCGGCGGCCAGGTCACCCAGGAGCAGGCCGAGTGCGCCGCCCAGGCGATGCTCGACGAGCTCGGGCTGGGGACGCTCATCGAGATCGGCGCCAGCGGCGAGGACCCGTTCACCAGCGGGGCCCTCACCGACGAGCAGACCGCGGCGGTCATCAACGCCATGCTCGAGTGCATCCCGGCCGACGTGCTCATGGACATGGGGGCGGAGGACGTCGGCTGACCACGCCCGCCCCGCCTGACGACCGGGCCGGCGACGACCCGGTGCTGGTCCGTCGCCGGCGCCTGGCACGCGCCGCGGAGCTGGCCCAGCGGGCCGGCTACGGGCTGTTCGGCGTGGCCGTCGTCGCCTTCGTCGCCGGCTTCGCCGTCGGCCTCTCGGCGGGCGTCGTGGCGATCGTGCTGGTCGCCCTGGGGCTGGGATCGGTGCTGCTCGCCCCGGGGATCGTCATCGGCTACGCGGTCAAGGCCGCCGAGCGCGAGGACCGGGAGCGCGCCGGGCGGCGCTGAGCCGGGCCGGGGTGCCCACCCGGCGCCACCCCGGCTGTTACCGTGAGGTAACGATGTGTACGGCGTCACGCCTGGGTGGCGCCGTCGACCACGAGGACTCGCACGTGTCCCCACGCCTGCCTGCCCCGCGTCGCCGTCGACAGCTGCTCGAGACCGCCCTGCGGGTGTTCGCCGAGCGCGGCTACCACAGCGCCTCGATGAACGACATCGCGGTGGAGGCCGGCGTCACCAAGCCGGTCCTCTACCAGCACTTCACCTCCAAGCGGGAGCTGTTCGCCGAGCTGCTCGACGACGTGGGGCGCGAGCTGCAGGAGACGATCACCAAGGCCGTCGCCGCCGCCGAGACGCCGCGGGAGATGGTCGAGCTGGGCTTCACGGCCTACTTCGACTACGTCGACCGGCACCGCGACGCCTTCCGCCTGTTCTACGGCAGCAGCATGGTCCGCGACCCGGAGTTCGCGGCGGTGGTCACCCAGACGGAGAACGCCGTCGCGGAGATCGTCGCCGGCCTCATCGAGATCGAGGGCCTGAGCACGGAGCAGCGCCGGGTGCTGGGCCACGGCATCGTCGGCATGATCGAGCGGGCCAGCATCCACTGGCTGACCTCCAACAGCGACGCGGACCCCCACCTGCTCGCCCGCCAGCTCGCCGACCTGGCCTGGCGGGGGCTGCGGGGCGTCCAGCCGAACCCGGGCGCCTGACCGGCCCCGGACGCGACAGCGCCGCCTGCAGGGGGGATGCAGACGGCACCGTCTTCATCTGCGAAGAGTCACGAGTGGAGGGGGGAAACTCGTACTCGATCCGCAGACACCTTGGTGATCCTGTGCTCGCCCGGGTGGCGGGGCCACCCGGTGAGCGTCGGCGACATGATACGGCGCCCGCGGCGCGATCACCCGTCGGGAGGGCGTGGCAGTTGTCACGTCCCCGGCCGGGCGTCAGCGGCGGCGCCACCGGGGGCGCTCCCCCGACGCGAAGCGCTCCTGGCCGGCCTGGAGGGCCGCCGGGTCCGACCCGATGCGGGTGAACAGGTTGGCCACGCCGATGGCCTGGGTGCGCGGCACCTCGAGTGCGGTCCACAGCGCGCGCATCGTGCCCTGGACGGCGAGCGGCGGGGCCTCCGCGATGACCCGCGCCGCCCAGGCGGCCCGCTCGCGCAGCTCGTCGCGGGGCACGACCTCGCTCACCAGCCCGATCTGGTGCGCCCGCTCGGCCGAGAGGCGCTCGTGGGCGCCGAGCAGCGACATCCGCATGACCTCCTGGAACGGCATCTTCGAGAGCATGTGGATGGGCTCGAAGGCCGCGGTCATGCCGTAGGTGACGTGCGGGTCGAAGAAGGTGGCGTCCTCGCTGGCGATGACGAACTCGACCTCGCCCAGCATGTAGAAGGCGCCGCCGCAGGCCATGCCCTGCACCGCCGCGATGACCGGCTTCCACAGGTCGCGGCTCTTGGGGCCGATGTCGCGGCCGGGGTCGTCGAACATCCACGGCGTCGGGTAGCCGGGGAAGTCCCCCGCCGCCATCGCCGCGGTGTTCTCCTCGGAGATGGCCTCGTCCCGGTCGATGCCGGTGCAGAACGAGTCGCCCTCGCCCGTGAGCACGACGCAGCGGACCTCGTCGTCGTAGCGGAAGCCGGTCCACACCTCGGCGAGCTCGTCCTGCATCCGCCGGTTGATCGCGTTGCGGACCTCGGGCCGGTTGAGCGACACCCAGGCGACCCCGTCGTCCTTGCGCACCAGCAGGGTCTCGTAGTCGGCCATGGCGCGGCGAGCTTAGTGACCGCCGCCGGCGCGACGGCGCGCCGCGCCCCGCCGACCGCGTGGCCGGCGGGGCGCCGCTCGTCCCGGGGCGGGCGCCGGGCTACTCGATGCGCAGGCCGGAGATGGCCCGGCTGATGACGAGCTGCTGGATCTGCTCGGTGCCCTCGAAGATGTCGTAGATCTTGGCGTCGCGGTGCATCCGCTCGACCGGGTACTCCCGCGTGTACCCGTAGCCGCCGAGGATCTGGATGGCCCGCTCGGTCACCCACACGGCGACCCGGCCGGCCTTCAGCTTCGACATCGAGCCCTCGGCGTTCTTGTAGCCGCCGTTGCGGGCCAGCCAGGCGGCCCGCCAGACGAGCAGCCGGGCGGCGTCGATCTCCATGGCCATGTCGGCGAGGGTGAACGCGATGGCCTGGTTCATGATGATCGGCTTGCCGAAGGCCACCCGCTCCTTGGCGTAGGCCAGGGCGTACTCGTAGGCGGCCCGGGCGATGCCGACGGCCATGGCGCCGACGGCGGGCCGGGTGGCCTCGAAGGTGGCCATCGCCGGCTGCGGGGCGCCGGTGCGCTGCCGCTCGCGGGCCCGGGCGAGCTTCTCGTCGAGCCGCTCCTTGCCGCCGAGCAGCAGGCGGCCGGGCACGCGCACGTCCTCGAGCACGACCTCGGCGGTGTGCGACGCCCGGATGCCGTGCTTCTTGTACTTCTGGCCCTGGCTGAGGCCCTTGGTGCCCGGCGGGATGATGAAGCTGGCCTGGCCGCGGCCCTTGAGCTCGGGGTCGACGCTGGCCACGACGACGTGGACGTCGGCGATGCCGCCGTTGGTGATCCACGCCTTGGTGCCGTTGAGCACCCACTCGTCCTTGGCCTCGTCGTAGACGGCCCGGGTCTTCAGCGAGCTGACGTCGGAGCCGGCGTCGGGCTCGGACACGCAGAAGGCGCCGAGCTGGATCTTGTCGGCGGTGCCGAAGCACTGGGGCACCCACTCCATGACCTGCTCGGGGGTGCCGGTGCCGGCGATGGCGGCGGCGGCGAGGCCCGAGCCGAAGATGGCGAGGCCGATGCCGGCGTCACCCCAGAACAGCTCCTCGAGGGCGACCGGCAGGGTGAGGCCGGTCGGGTCACCGAGCGACGCCTGGGCGAAGAAGTCGAACGAGTAGAGCCCGATCTTGGCCGCCTCCTCGACGATCGGCCAGGGGAACTCCTCCTTCTCGTCCCACTCGGCGGCGGCCGGGCGCACGACGGACTCGGCGAAGTCGTGCACCCACTTCTGGATCTGCTGCTGCTCCTCGTTCAGGGAGAGTGAGAACTCGCTCATGGTCACCCCTCGGGCTCGGGATCTGCCGGTCCGGCGGGCGGACGGGACCGGCGGCGGTCAGGCTGTTACCCATCGGTAACAATTACCCTCAGTAGGTTATCGGTTCGCCGCCCGGCGCGCAGACCGTCAGCCCGTCACCGGGGCGACGGCCGCGGCCGCCGACTCGGCGGCCCGGCCCGAGGTGTCCCAGGCCACCTCGAGGGGCTCGCAGTAGCGGGCGCCGCCGAAGCGCCCCCAGTAGCGGCCGGTGGCCCGGACCAGCTCCTGGTCGGGCGACCCGTCGCCGACCCCGACCGCCGCGGCCACGACCTCCAGCTTGGCGTCGACGAAGGGGTCGATGGGCACGAACCGCACCGGCCGGAAGTCGACGGTGGCCGAGGGCCCCTCGTAGCAGCACACGGTGGGGATGCGCCGGGCCGCCGCCAGCGTGGCGTGGTGGGTCCGGCGGTGGTCGGCACGCTGGTCGTTGAGCGAGTGGGTGTAGACGACCGACGGCACGAGCTCGTCGATCACGCCGGCGACCAGGCCGACGGCCGGCTCGCCGTCGGTCACCTCGCCCACCGGCAGGTCGAACAGGAACAGCTGGGCGTCGAGCAGCTCGGCGGCCCGGGCGGCCGCCTCCGCCCCCGGCCCGCCGTCGCCGCCGGTGAGGGACAGGACCGCCACCTCGTCGCCCTCGAACCGGTGGCGCAGCAGCGTGCCGCCGACGGCGACCGCGACGTCGTCGGGGTGGGCGCCGACGGCCAGCACCCGTTGCGACCCCGCCTCGGCGGCCCGCCCCCGGGCGACGAGCCGGTCGACGGCCTCGACGAGGTCCGGCGGCTCGATCGGCTTGGCCAGGAAGTCGTCGACCTCGCTGCGCAGCGCCCGCACCGCGACGTCCATGTTGGCGTAGGCCGTGACGAGGGCGACGGGCAGCGTCGGGCGCGCCTCCTTCAGCTCGCGGACCAGCTCGAACCCGGACGGGCCGGGCAGCCCGATGTCGACGAGCAGCGCGTCGCAGTCGTTGTCGGCCAGGTAGCGCTCGGCCGCCACCGCGTCGCCCACCGAGGCCGCCGTGTAGCCGGCCCGCTGGAGGGCGAGCACCAGGTACCGGGCGGTCGCGGCGTCGTCCTCGACGACGAGGACGTGGCCTCGCCGCACCCGGGCCGGCGGGCTGCTGGGGTTGGTCGTCATCGCACCTCTGCCTCGTCGTGCCGACGGGCGCCGCTCGCCACCGGACGGCGCCGTCCGCCCTCAACGCTACAGTTCGACCACGTTGAGCGACGATCCCACCACTCCAGGCGAACGGCGGTTCAGCGACGTCCCCGTGGGCCGGCCGGCCCGGACCCGGCTCGGGCAGTGGTGGCTCGACCTGCCGCTGCGCCGGAAGGGCCTCCTGCTCACGGCCGTGCCGCTGGTCGTCACGGTCACGGTCATCCTCGCGGTGGTCGAGATCCAGCACCGGGAGGCGGAGACCCGCGACGAGGCCCGCGCCTCGACGAGGACGCTCATCGACGCCTCGCTGCTCACCGAGTCGGTCATCGAGGCCGAGTCCGCCGTCCGCGGCTACGCCGCCACCGGCGACCCGGCGCTGCTCTCCTCCTACGAGGTCGCCACCCGCTCGGTGCCCGACGCCGCCGAGCGGGTGCGGGAGGCGCCCGTCGGGCAGCACCGGGAGCGGGTGGCCACCGCCGACAGCGCCGACGCGGCGGTCACCGCGCTGACCGACGCCGTCGACGAGCTGCGGGCCCGCCAGGGCGACCCGGCGGCGGTCGACGAGGCGCTCGCGCCCGCCGTCGCCGCCGTCGACGAGTTCACCGGCCGCTCCGTCGAGCTCCGGGCCCTGATGCTCGCCGACATCACCACCGACATCGACGAGGCGCTCGACTCCCAGGACCTGTCCGAGCGCATCCTCCTCGTCGGCCTGCTGCTCGCCATCGCCACCAGCCTGGCCGGGGGCGTGGCCATCGGCCGCAGCATCATCGGCCGCACGGTGACGCTGTCGGACAACGTCGCCCGGTTCTGGGCGGGCGAGCCCCTCGTGCAGACCCCCCAGGCGTCCGACGAGATCGGCCAGCTGGCCGCCTCGCTCGGCCGGGTCGGCCGGCAGCTGGTCGTCCACCAGCACGAGCTGGCCGCCAGCCGCGACCAGGCGCTCGCGGCCACCCGGGCCAAGGACGAGCTGCTGTCGCGCACCAGCCACGAGCTGCGCACACCGCTGTCCGCCATCATCGGCTTCGGCCGGCTGCTGCAGATGCGCGACCTCGACCCCGAGGACCGGGAGAGCGTCGACCACATCGTGCGGGCCGGGCACCACCTCCGGGCCCTCATCGACGACGTGCTCGACATCGCCACGATGGAGACCGGCCAGCTCTCGGTCGAGCTCGCCCCGGTCGCGGTCCGCCCCTTCGTCGAGGAGACCGTCGCCCTCGTGCGCGCCGCCGCGGATGACCGGGACATCGGCATCGAGGTGCGCGCCGCCGACGTCCACGTCCTCGCCGACCGCCAGCGCCTGGTGCAGGTGCTGCTCAACCTGCTGTCCAACGCCGTGAAGTACAACCACGACGGCGGGCGGGTCACCGTGGAGGCCGCGCAGGACGGCGGCACCGTCACCTTCGAGGTGGCCGACACCGGACCGGGCATCGCCCCCGAGGACCTCGATCGGCTGTTCCAGCCGTTCGAGCGGCTCGACGCCGCCGAGCGCGGCATCGACGGCACCGGCATCGGTCTGTCGCTCTCCCGCGGGCTGGTCGAGGCGATGGGCGGCCGCCTCTCGGTCGGCTCCGAGGTCGGCGCCGGCTCGACCTTCCGGGTCGAGCTGCCCGCGGCGCCCCCGCCGGCCGACGACCGCCGCCCCGACCGCCGACGGGACGCCGCCCGGGCCGCCGGGCGGGCCCGGCCGGGCTCCGCCTGACGGCCGCCCCCGCGGGGTAGGGTCGCCCGCGGGGGACAGGCGGACGACGACAACCCACGAGTGCCACGGGGAGACCCATGAACCGCACCCCGCGTGCTTCAGCCCTTGCCGCCACGGTCGCGCTGCTGGTCGCGGCCGCCTGCTCGGGAGGCGGTGACGACGTACCCGTCGACGGCGAGGGGGCCGGATCCGGCGGCACCTTCGTCGCCGCGATCAGCGCCCAGCCCGACCAGCTCGACCCGCACCAGACGACGGCGTACGCCAGCTTCCAGGTCCTGGAGAACGTCTACGACACGCTCGTCGTGCCGGACCCCGACGACCTGACCTTCGAGCCGTCGCTGGCCACCGACTGGGAGACCAGCGAGGACGGGCTGACCTGGACCTTCACCCTGCGCGACGACGTGACCTTCCACGACGGCTCCGAGTTCGACTCGGCCGACGTCGTCTACACGTTCCGCCGGATCATCGACGAGGAGCTGCAGAACGCCTACCGGTTCGCCACCGTCGAGGACATCCGGGCCCCCGACGCCACCACCGTCGAGTTCGTGCTGAGCGAGCCGACGCCCAACCTGCTCGACCACGTCGGCAGCTACAAGGGCGTGGCCATCCTGCCCGAGGGCGCGGCCGAGGAGCTCGACCTGGCCACCGAGGCCAACGGCACCGGCCCGTTCCAGCTCGAGGGCATGAGCGCGGACAGCATCACCCTCACCGCCTTCGACGACTACTGGGGCGAGGGCCCCGGCGTCGACGAGGTCCGGTTCCGCTTCATCAGCGAGCCGACCACCGCCCTCACCGCCCTGCAGACCGGCGAGGTCCACTGGACCGACAACGTCCCCGCCCAGCGGGTGGAGGAGCTGCAGGGCAGCGGCGACGTCACCGTCGAGACCGTGCCCAGCGTCGACTACTGGTACATGGCGGTGAACTTCGCCAAGCCGCCGTTCGACCAGGCGGAGGTGCGGGAGGCGATCGCCCTCGCCCTCGACCGGGAGGCGATCGCGGACGCCGCGCAGTTCGGGCTCGCCCGGGTCAACCAGACCGCCATCCCCGAGGAGTCGTTCTGGTACCACGACTACGCGCCCTACGAGCGCGACGTCGACGCCGCCCGCGACCTGCTGGCCGAGGCCGGGGTCGAGGACCTGACCATGGGCCTCATGGTCACCGACGAGTACCCCGAGACCGTCGAGGTCGCCCAGGTGATCGCCGCCAACCTCGAGGAGGTCGGCATCACCGTCGACATCCAGACCGAGCAGTTCAGCACCTGGCTCGACCGCCAGGGCGCCGGCGACTTCGACGCCTTCCTGCTCGGCTGGCTCGGCAACCTCGACCCGTACGGCTACTACCACAGCCAGCACGTCTGCGAGGGCGAGAACAACTACCAGGGCTACTGCGACCCGGAGACCGACGAGCTGCTGGAGCGGGCGGCCACCGAGGCCGACGAGGACGCCCGCAAGGAGCTCTACGACGAGGCCGCCGAGCGGATCGTCGACGCCAACTCGTACATCTACCTCTACAACCCGAGCGTCGTGCAGGCCTGGACCGACGAGGTCTCCGGGTACGAGCTGCGGCCCGACCGGGCCATCAACCTCGAGACGGTGACGCTGTCGTGACCCCCGGGGCGGTGCCGTGACCCGCTACCTGCTGCGGCGGGTGGGCCAGTCGGTGGTCGTCCTGTTCGGGGTCAGCGTGGCGGTGTTCTCCATCATCCACCTCGTGCCGGGCGACCCGGTGCGGCTGGCCCTCGGCACCCGGTTCGACCAGCGCACCTACGACGCGCTGGTCGCCCGGGCCGGCCTCGACGACCCCGTCCTCGTCCAGTACGTCAACTGGCTCGGCAACGCCCTGACCGGCGACCTCGGCGTCAGCTTCCGGTCGGGTCGCCCGGTCACCGAGCTGATCCTCGAGCGCCTCCCGGCCACGCTGTCGCTGGCGTTCGGCGCCATCGTCGTGGCGCTGCTCATCGCCGTCCCGCTCGGTCTGGTCTCGGCGCTGCGGCCCCGCTCCGCCGTCGACTACGTGGCCACGTTCGTCAGCCAGGCCGGCATCAGCATCCCCGACTTCTGGCTGGCGATCGTCGCCATCCTCGTGTTCTCGCTGACGCTGGGCTGGCTGCCCTCGAGCGGCTACGTCGGGCTGACCGAGGACCCGGTCGAGTGGGCCCGGCACCTGGTGCTCCCCGCCGTGGTCGTCGGCACGGTGTCCGGTGCCGTCCTCACCCGCTTCGTCCGGTCCAGCGCGCTGGAGGCGCTCGGCGAGGACTACACCCGCACGGCCCGGGCCAAGGGCCTGCCCCGCCGGGTCGTCATCGGCCGCCACGTGCTGCGCAACGCGCTGGTGCCGGTCGTGACCGTCACCGGCATCCAGCTCGCCTACCTGCTCTCGGGGGTCGTGATCGTCGAGGTCGTGTTCGCCTGGCAGGGCCTCGGCCAGCTCGCCCTCCAGGCGGTCGAGACCCGGGACTACCCGCTGCTGCAGGGCGCGGTGCTGCTGTTCGCCGTGTTCTTCCTCGTCGTCAACCTCGTCGTGGACCTGCTCTACGCCGTCGTCGACCCCCGCATCGCGCGATGACCGCCCTCGACCGCGCGCCGGACGGCCCCGCCGAGGCCGGGCAGGTCGCCGCCCCCGACGAGGCGGCGGGCCCCACCGGGCTGCTGCGGGCCCTCGTGCGCAACCGGCTGGCCGCGGCCGCCCTCGTCGTCCTGGCGGCCTTCGTCGTCGTCGCCCTCGTCGGCGACCGCGTCGCCCCCTACGGCCCCAACGAGGTCTCCAGCGCCGACAAGCTGCGCGCTCCCAGCCTGGAGCACCCCTTCGGCACCGACCAGCTCGGGCGGGACGTCCTGTCGCGGGTGCTCATCGGCGCCGAGCCGTCGCTGCGGGTCGGGCTCGTCGCCGTCGGCATCGCGCTGGTGGCCGGCGTCGTCCTCGGCCTCGTCGCCGGCTACTACCGGGGCCTGGTCGACGACGTCGTCATGCGGTGCATGGACGTGCTGTTCGCCTTCCCGGCGATCCTGCTCGCCATCGCGGTCATGGCCATCCGGGGGCGGGGCGCGACCAACGCCATGATCGCCATCGGCGTCGTCTACACGCCGATCTTCGCCCGGGTCACCCGGGCGAGCGTCCTCACCGTGCGGGAGCAGGTCTTCGTGCGGGCGGCCCGGTCGATCGGCGCCGGCGACCTGCGGATCATGACCCGCCACGTCCTGCCCAACGTCGCCGCGCCGATCATCGTCCAGACCTCGATCAGCCTGGCCTTCGCCATCCTGGCCGAGGCGGCGCTGTCGTTCATCGGCCTCGGCACCCAGCCGCCCGAGCCCTCCTGGGGGCGGATGCTGGCCGACGGGCGGGGCTTCATCCAGGACGCCTGGTGGATGGCGGTCTTCCCCGGCCTGGCCATCTTCGCCGTCGTCCTGTCGTTCAACGTGACCGGCGACGCGCTGCGGGACGCGCTCGACCCCCGGCAGCGCTCGGCGATCGAGTCGGCGGCGGGGAGGGGCTGATGGCCGCCGAGCCCGTGCTCGCCGTCGACGACCTCCGGGTCACCATCGCCACCCGCCGGGGCCCGGCCCGGGTCGTGAACGGCGTGTCGTGGGCGGTGGCGCCCGGCGAGACCCTGGCCGTCGTCGGCGAGTCCGGCAGCGGCAAGAGCGTCAGCGTGCTGTCGCTGCTCGGCCTCGTCCCCCGCCCACCGGCCACCGTCACCGGGAGGGCCACCTTCCAGGGCCAGGACCTCGTGGCCCTGCCCGAGGAGGCGCTGCGGAAGGTGCGGGGGCCGGGCATCGCCATGGTGTTCCAGGACCCCATGACCTCGCTCAACCCGGTGCTCACCGTCGGGCGCCAGCTCACCGAGGGGATGGAGGTGCACCTCGGGCTCGACCGGCGGGCCGCCACCGAGCGGGCCGCCGAGCTGCTCGACCTGGTCGGCATCCCCTCGCCCCGCGAGCGGCTGGCCAGCTACCCCCACCACCTCTCCGGCGGCATGCGCCAGCGGGTCATGATCGCCGTCGCGCTGTCCTGCGAGCCGGCCGTCCTCATCGCCGACGAGGCCACGACCGCGCTCGACGTGACCATCCAGGCCCAGATCGTCGAGCTGATCGCCGAGCTCCAGCGGGAGCTGGGCATGGCCGTCGTGTGGATCACCCACGACCTCGGGGTCGTCGCCGGCATCGCCGACCGGGTGGCGGTCATGTACGCCGGGCGCATCGTCGAGGAGGGGGCGGTCGACGACCTCTACGCCGACCCCCGCCACCCCTACACCCGCGGCCTGCTCGCCTCGCTGCCGGTGCTGGGCGACCGGGCCCGCGGCGGCGAGGGGCGCCACCCGGCCGACCTCGCCGTGATCCCCGGGCTGCCGCCCGACCCGGTGCACCTGCCGCCCGGGTGCCCGTTCCACCCCCGCTGCCCCGTGCGGGCCGACGAGCGCTGCGCCACCGAGGAGCCGCCGCTCCGCCCGGTCCCCGGCGCCCGCGGGCCGGCACCGCACCGGGTGGCGACCTTCTACGACCTGCCCCCGGAGGACCGCCGGTGACCGCGCCGGCCCGCACCGGCGCGGACGCGCCTCCCGCGCCGGACGACGTGCTGCTCCGGGCCGAGGGCCTGGCGGTCCACTTCCCCCAGCGGGGCGGACCGCCGGTGCGGGCGGTCGACGGCGTCGACCTCGAGGTGCGCCGGGGGGAGACGCTCGGGCTGGTCGGCGAGTCGGGCTGCGGCAAGTCGACCCTCGGCCTCGCCCTGCTGCGCCTCGTCGAGCCGACGGCCGGGCGCATCGAGCTGGACGGCACCGACGTCACGGCCCTCGGCCGCCGGGAGCTGCGGGGCCTCCGCCGGCGGGTGGCCATGGTGTTCCAGGACCCCTACGCCTCGCTCGACCCCCGCCAGACGATCGGCCGCATCGTGGCCGAGCCGCTGGAGGTGCACGGCCTGGCGCCGGGGCGGGCGGCCCGGCGGGCCCGGGTCGACGAGCTGCTGGCCATGGTCGGCCTCGACCCCTCGTTCCGGGACCGCCGCCCCCACGAGCTGTCCGGCGGCCAGCGCCAGCGGGTGGGCGTCGCCCGGGCGCTGGCCGGCGAGCCCGAGCTGATCGTGTGCGACGAGCCGATCTCGTCGCTCGACGTGTCGATCCAGGCCCAGGTGCTCAACCTGCTCGTGCGCCTCCAGCGGGAGCTGGGCCTCACCTATCTGTTCGTCGCCCACGACCTGGCCGCGGTGCAGCACGTCAGCGACCGGGTCGCGGTCATGTACCTGGGCCGCATCGTCGAGGTGGGCGACACCGCCCGGGTGACCGGCGACCCGGCACACCCCTACACCCGGGCGCTGCTCTCCGCGGTGCCGGTGCCCGACCCGCCGGCCGAGCGGGTCCGCCGCCGGATCGTGCTGTCCGGCGACGTGCCCAGCCCCGCCGCGCCGCCCAGCGGGTGCCGGTTCCGCACCCGCTGCCCCGACGCCTTCGAGCCCTGCCCGCACGTCGACCCCGCGCTCGCCGACCTCGGCGGCGGCCACCGCGCCGCCTGCCACCTGCACGGGGTCGTGGGCACGCCGGTCGACGAGGCGGGCGCGGCGCTCCTCGACGACCCGGCCTGACCCGGTTCCGGTTGGCGCCGCTCGCGCGCGGACCGGGATGATGGGCGGGCCCGGCCGCGCTCCGCGTCGGGCACCGGCCGACCGACCACGACGAGGGACGAAGGGATGTCACGACGCGGATGGGTGCTCTTCCTGGCGATGGGCGTCATCTGGGGCATCCCGTACCTGCTCATCAAGGTGGCGGTCGAGGAGGTCGCCCCCGCCTCCCTGGTGTTCGCCCGCACGGCCCTGGCCGCGCTCCTGCTGCTGCCGATCGCCGCCGCCCGGGGGGCGCTGCGGCCGGTCCTGTCCCACTGGCGGCCGCTGCTCGTCTACTCGGCCGTCGAGCTGTGCCTGCCCTGGCTCATGCTCGGCTACGCGGAGCAGCACCTGTCGAGCTCGCTCGCCGGCCTGCTCGTGGCGGCCGTGCCGCTCGTCGGCGCCGTCCTGGTCAAGGTCACGGGCCACGAGCAGATGGGCCTGCGCCGGGTGGCCGGCCTGCTCGTCGGCTTCGCGGGCGTCGCCGCCCTCGTCGGCTTCGACGTCGAGACGTCGAGCCCCTGGCCGGTCGCCGCCATGGGCCTCGTGGCGTTCGGCTACGCGCTCGGGCCGCTCGTGCTGGTCCGCCACCTGGCCCACCTGCCGAGCCTCGGCGTCGTGACCGCCTCGCTGGTCGTGACCTGCCTCGCCTACCTGCCGGTCGGCCTCGCCCAGTGGCCCGACGAGGCCCCGGGCGGCGACACGTGGCTGGCGCTGGCGGGCCTGGCCGTGATCTGCACGGCGCTCGCCTTCCTCGTCTTCTTCGAGCTGGTGGCCGAGGTCGGCCCGTCCCGCTCGACGGTCATCACCTACGTCAACCCGGTGGTCGCCCTGTTCCTGGGCTGGGCGGTGCTCGACGAGCGCATCACGGTCGTCACCGGGCTCGGCTTCGCGCTCATCCTGGTCGGTTCGATCGTCGCCACCCAGCGGGAGGAGGAGCCCGCGCCGGCGGGCGGACCCGCGCCGGCCCCGACCGGCGACGGGGCGTCGCCCGAGCTGGCGACCGACGACATGGCCGCCTGCCCGGTGCCCGAGCCGTGACTCAGGCCCGGCGCAGGACCGCCCCGGTCGGGGTGTCCTCGACGACGTAGCCGGCGGCCGTGATGCGGTCGCGCAGGGCGTCGGCGCGGGCCCAGTCCCTGGCGGCCCGGGCCTCGTCCCGCTCGCGCACCCAGGCCCGCACCTCCTCCGGCACGTCCTCCTCGCCGGTCGACAGCTCGAGCCCGAGCACCGAGGCGATCTCCAGCGCCGCGGCGGCGCGGGGCCCCGCGGCCGCGACGTCGCCGGCGTCCAGTGCCGCGTTCGCCTGCCGGACGAGGTCGAACAGCAGCCGGGTGGCGGCCGGCGTCTGCAGGTCGTCGTCCATCGCCGCCCGGAACTGCTCGAGCGCCTCCGGGTCGGGCTCGGCCCCGGCGGCCGGGCTGGCCGCCACCCGGCGGGCGAAGGCGTCGAGCCGGTCGAGCGCCCCCTCGGCGGCCCGCAGGTTGGCGTCGCTCACGTCGATGGGCGACCGGTAGTGCGACTGCAGCACGAGCAGCCGGTAGGCGCGCGGGTCGTACTGCTCGACGAGGTCGAGCAGGTTGCGCACGTTGCCGAGGGACTTCGACATCTTCGTGCCCTCGACCTCGACGAACCCGTTGTGCACCCACGTCCGGGCGAAGCGGCGCCCGTCCGCGACGGCCTGGGCCCGCTCGTTCTCGTGGTGGGGGAAGGCGAGGTCCTGGCCGCCGCCGTGCAGGTCGAAGTCCTCGCCGAGGATGTCGAGCGACATGACGACGCACTCGGTGTGCCAGCCCGGCCGCCCCTCGCCCCAGGGCGAGGGCCAGCTCGGCTCGCCCGGCTTCGCCTTCTTCCACAGCGCGAAGTCGACCGGCGACCGCTTCTCCTCGATCGTCTCGACCCGGGCGCCCGCCTTCAGCGTCTCCAGGGGCTGGCGGGCGAGCAGGCCGTAGTCGTCGACGGTCTCGGCGGCGAAGTAGACGCCGTCGGACGTCTCGTAGGCCGCCCCCCGGGCGACGAGCCGCTCGACGAGCGCCACCATCTGCTCGACGTAGTCGGTGGCGTGGGGGTCGTGGTCGGGGCGCTGCACGCCGAGCGCGTCCATGGCCCGGTACCAGACCTCCTCGCACCGCCGGGCGATCTCGCGCCAGTCCCGCTGCTCCCTCTTCGCCCGGTCGATGATCTTGTCGTCGATGTCGGTGATGTTCGAGACGTAGGTGACCTCGTACCCCGACCACCGCAGGTAGCGGCGGAGCACGTCGAACACCAGCGAGAACCGGCCGTGGCCCAGGTGGGGCGGCCCGTACACGGTGGGGCCGCACACGTACATCGACACCTTGCCGGGCTCCCGGGGCTGGAAGGGGACGACGCTCCCCTTGGCGGTGTCGAAGAGCTGCAGCATGTCAGGCAGGGTACCGGCGCGGGACCGCCCGGCCGGCACGGGTCGGGGCCTCAGCCGGAACCGACCGGGGCCGCGTCGAGGTAGCCGAGCTCGGCCAGCTTGGCCCCCATGACCTCGTGCATCACGGCGTGCTCGTCCGGGGTCAGGTTGTCGCGCCAGCCACCGGGCCGGGCCGAGCGGATCTCCTTGCGCTCGCCCTTGGCCTCGGGCGGCACGGCCTCGTAGGCGTGGGCGGCCGCCACCTCGGCCAGCCGCTCCGGGGCCGCGTCCAGGCCCAGGCAGGCGCAGACCCGGGCCAGCTCGCCGGCGGTGTCGCGGACGAGGTCCTCGTAGCGCACCAGGACCCGCCGGTCGGCGGGGTGCCGCTCGTAGGCCCGCTGGACGACCTCGGTGCGGTAGGCCCACACCGACGCCTGCCAGCGGACCAGGGCCTCCCGGCCCTCGTCGGTGACCGGGAAGGCCCCCTCGTCCAGCGCCCACGACCCCCGCCGGTAGGCGGCGAGCCACGAGTCGACGACGTCCCGGCCGTCCCGCAGCAGGAACACGAGCCGCGACCCCGGGAACAGGTCGAGCAGCAGCCCGGCCACGTGCGAGCCGGGCTCCTTGACCACGACGACGGGCTCGGGGACGCGGGCGGTGTCGGCCGCCTGGGCGGCGAACCGCTCGACGATCAGCCGCCGCAGCGCCGGCTCCCAGGCGTCCCGGTAGCGGTCGCAGAAGAAGTAGCCGTCCTTGTCGTGCTTGATCCGGTCGAGCGTCGTCAGCTCGGGCGGGTGCTCGGCCGTCGCCCACGCCAGCGAGATCGGCCGCCACACGCCGAGGTGGTGGCCGAGGTGGGGGTCGTCGATCGGCACGACGGCCTCGAGCGACGACAGCATCCGCAGCAGCCACGTGCTGCCGCTGCGGGAGGATCCGAAGATCCAGGCCAGCCGGTCCTCGTCGAGGGAACGTTCCATCGGGCGGCCTCCGCTCGCGCGCTCTCACGCGTGGCGACAGTCTTACCCGACGTGGCGGCCACCGGAAACCACCCCGGGCCCGCGGCCGGCGATCCGCTTTCGAGCGGGTCGCGCCCCACCGGTAGCCTCTGGGGTGTGAGCAGCATCCCCGACAAGCCCAGCCTCGAGGGCCTCGAGGCCAAGTGGCGCAAGCGCTGGGCCGACGAGGGCACCTACCGGTTCGACCGCACCAAGCCGCGCGACCAGGTCTTCTCGATCGACACACCGCCGCCCACGGTGTCGGGCACGCTGCACCCCGGCCACGTCTGCTCCTACACCCACACCGACACCGTCGCCCGGTACCAGCGCATGCGGGGGAAGGAGGTCTTCTACCCCATGGGCTGGGACGACAACGGGCTCAACGTCGAGCGGCGCGTCCAGCTCATGACGGGGACCCGCTGCGACCCGTCGCTGCCCTACGACCCCGACTTCCGCCCGCCGGCGGAGGTCGGCAAGAAGCACCAGCCGATCCCGATCAGCCGGCCGAACTTCGTCGAGCTGTGCGGCGAGGTCGTCGAGCAGCTCGAGGAGAGCTACTTCAACCTGTGGTCCAACCTCGGCCTGTCGGTCGACTGGTCGCACACCTACCGGACCATCGGCCCCAAGGCCACCCGGGTCAGCCAGCGGGCCTTCCTGCGCCTCGTCGCCCGGGGCCTCGCCTACCGGGCCGAGGCGCCCACGCTGTGGGACGTCGACTTCGGCTCGGCGGTCGCCCAGGCCGAGCTGCAGGACCGCGAGATCCCCGGCGCCTACCACAAGATCCGGTTCGAGGGCCCCGAGGGCCCGCTGTGGATCGACACGACGCGGCCGGAGCTGCTCCCGGCCTGCGTCGCGCTCGTCGCCCACCCCGACGACGAGCGCTACCAGCCCCTCTTCGGCCGCACCGCCCGCACGCCGCTGTTCGGCGTCGAGGTGCCGATCGTGGCCCACCACCTCGCCGACCCCGAGAAGGGCACCGGCATCGCCATGATCTGCACCTTCGGCGACACGACCGACGTCACCTGGTGGCGCGAGCTGGACCTCCCCGTCCGGGCGGTCGTCCAGCGCGACGGCCGGCTGCGCCAGGTCACCTGGGGCGAGCCCGGGTGGGAGTGCGCCGACCCCGCCCGCGCCCAGGCCGCCTACGACGAGCTCGCCGGCCGCACGACCACCCAGGCCCGGGCCCGCATCGCCGAGCTGCTGCGCGAGGCCGGCCTCATGGAGGGCGAGCCCCGGCCCATCACCCACCCGGTCAAGTTCTGGGAGAACGGCACCCGCCCGCTCGAGATCGTCACCTCCCACCAGTGGCTGATCCGCTACCCCGACAAGGAGGAGCTGCTCGAGCGGGGCCGCCAGCTCAACTGGTGGCCGGAGTTCATGCGGACCCGGTACGAGAACTGGGTCGAGGGCCTGCAGGGCGACTGGAACATCACCCGCCAGCGCTACTTCGGCGTCCCCTTCCCGGTCTGGTACCCGATCGACGAGGACGGCGTCGTCGACTGGCTGTCGCCCATCCTCGCCACCGAGGACGCGCTCCCGGTCGACCCGACGACCGACGTCCCGCCGGGCTACACCGAGGACGACCGCGACAAGCCGGGCGGCTTCACCGCCGACCCGGACGTCATGGACACGTGGGCGACGTCGTCGCTGACGCCCCAGATCGCCACCGGGTGGCTCGACGACCCCGACCTGTTCGAGCGGACGTTCCCGATGGACATGCGCCCGCAGGCGCACGACATCATCCGGACCTGGCTCTTCTACACGATCGTCCGCTCGCACTACGAGCACGACACGCTGCCCTGGAAGAACGCGGCCATCTCCGGCTTCATCGTCGACCCCGACCGCAAGAAGCTGTCCAAGTCGGCCGCCAACGCGCCCACCGACCCCGACAAGCTCATCGAGCGCTACGGGGCCGACGGCGTCCGCTACTGGGCGGCCCGGGGCCGGCCCGGCATGGACGTCATCTTCGACGAGAAGCAGCTGAAGATCGGCCGCCGGCTGGCCATCAAGATCCTCAACGCGTCGAAGTTCGCGCTCGGCCTCGACTCGACGACCGAGGGCGAGGTCACCGAGCCGCTCGACCGGGCCATGCTCTCGTCGCTGGCCGACCTGGTCGCCGAGGCCACCGCGGCCTTCGACCGGTTCGACTACGCCCGGGCGCTGGAGCGCACCGAGTCGTTCTTCTGGTCGTTCTGCGACGACTACCTCGAGCTGGTGAAGAACCGGGCCTACGGCACCGGCGACGAGCGGGGGCAGGCCTCGGCCCGCACGGCCCTCGGCCTGGCGCTGCGCACGCTGCTCAAGCTGTTCGCGCCGTTCCTCCCCTTCGTCACCGAGGAGGTCTGGTCCTGGTGGCAGCCCGGGTCGATCCACCGCTCGTCGTGGCCCTCGGCCGACGAGCTGCGGGACGCGGCCCGGGCCGGCGCCGCGGGGCCGGAGGACGAGCCGAACCCCGAGGTCCTGGCCGTCGCCTCGGCCGTGCTGGCCGAGGTCCGCCGGGCCAAGAGCGAGGCCAAGCGGTCGATGCGCACCGAGGTCACCGCGGCCGTCGTCACCGACACGCCCGACCGCCTCGCCCTGCTGGCGCTGGCCGCCGAGGACGTCCGGGCGGCCGGGCGCATCGACGCCCTCTCCACCCAGGCCGGCGACGAGTTCTCGGTCGTCGTCGACCTGGCCCCCGAGCCCGCGGCCTGACCGGCGGGGTCAGGCCGACGACCCCTCGTCGCCGGCCGCCTCGACCGCGGTGATGCCCGCCCTGCGGAACGCGTCGGCCAGGCGGCGCCGCAGCTCGCGGCGGACGGCGAACTGCTCGGCCGGGCGGGTCTTGACGACGAGGCGGATGGTGATCGACTCGGGCCCCATCTTCTCGACCCCCCACACCTCGGGCTCCTCGAGGAGCCGGCCCCGCCAGGCCGGGTCGCGCCACAGCTCGTCGGCCACCCGCTCGATGACCGCCTGCGCGCGGTCGACGTCGGTGCCGAGCGCGACGTCGACGTCGACCAGGGCGCGGGCCCACTGCTGCGACATGTTGGCGACGCGCTCGATCATGCCGTTGGGGACGTACCAGACGGTCCCCTGGAGGTCGCGCAGGCGGGTGGTGCGCAGGGTGACGGCCTCGACGGTGCCGGTGGTGACGCCGACGTCGATGATGTCGCCCACGCCGTACTGGTCCTCGAGGAGCATGAAGATGCCCGAGAGGAAGTCCTTGACCAGCGTCTGGGCGCCGAAGCCGATGGCGATGCCGGCGATGCCCGCGCCGGCGATGAGCGGCCCGAGGTTGATGCCCAGCTCGCCCAGGACCATCATCGCCGCGATCGTCCAGATGACCGTCGACGCCAGCGACCGCAGGACGATCCCGAGGGTCTGGGCGCGGGCGGCGGCCCGGAGGGAGTGCGAGCCGGTGTCGAGCAGCGGGACCGGCGCCCGCCGGCGGATGCTGCGGATCCGCTCGGCCGCCTCGGGGGCGGTGATGCGGTCGACGAGGCGACGGATGGCCCGGCGGACGAGCCGGCTGGCCACGAAGGCGACCGCGAGGATGAGCAGGACGGTGGCCGGGGTGGCCAGGAGCTTGTCGGCGGCCTCGGCCCAGGCCTCGCTGCCGGTCCAGTCGAACACGCGGCGGCAGACGAACGAGGGGTCGTCGCCGCAGGCGTCCTCCAGGGGGGCGGGTTGGGCGCTCAGCACGGGGATCAACGCTAGTCCTCTAGACTTGAGCCCACTGCACTCAACTTTTCGGTGTGGGGAATGCCAAGCCCGGCGCCGTCGTTGATTGCATTCGTCAACTACTTTCCCTGGAGGAGGGCCTGAATGGCCGAGCTGGACACCCTCACGCTGCCCGTCCTGCCTCTCACCGACGACGTGGTGCTGCCGGGCATGGTGGTGACCCTGGCCCTCGAGACCGACGAGGCCAGGACGGCGGCCCAGGCCGCCGCCAAGGCGGGCGAGACCCTGCTGCTCGTGCCCCGCCAGGCCGACGGGCGCTACGCGCGCGTCGGCACCGTCGCCCGGGTCGAGAACCGGGGCAAGCTCCCGGGCGGGCTGCCCGCCCTCGTCATCCGCGCCACCGCCCGGGCCGAGGTGGGGCTCGGCGTCGTGGGCGAGACCAGCGGCCTGTGGGTGCACGCCTCGATCGTCGAGGACGACGAGGTCACCGACGAGATCCGCCAGAAGGCCACCGAGCTGCGGGCCGCGCTGCGCGCCCTGTACGAGGCCGTCGGCGGGCGGCGCCTCACCGAGGTGCTGCGGGGCGTCGACGACCCCTCGGCGCTGGCCGACAGCGTCGGCTGGTGGCCCGACCTGTCCTTCGAGCGCAAGGTCCAGCTGCTCGAGACCCTCGACCTGTCCCGCCGCATCACCATGGTGCTCGAGTGGGTCAAGGACGCGCTGGCCGAGCACCAGCTGACCCAGAAGATCCGCAACGACGTCACCGAGGGCCTCGAGGACCGCCAGCGGGAGTTCCTGCTGCGCCAGCAGCTGGAGGCCATCCGCAAGGAGCTGGGCGAGGACGACGACGGCCTCGTCGACGAGTACCGCGCCAAGCTCGCCGCGCTGGTCGAGGCGGACGCCATCACCGAGGCCACCCGCACCGCGATCGAGCGGGAGATCGACCGGCTGGAGCGGACCCCCGAGCAGAACATGGAGCACGGGTGGATCCGCAACTGGCTGGACACCGTCTTCGCGGTGCCGTGGGGCGAGCGCACCGTCGACGACATCGACATCGAGCGGGCCCGCGCCGTGCTGGACGCCGACCACACCGGCCTCGACGAGGTCAAGGAGCGCATCATCGAGATGCTGGCCGTCCGCAAGCTGGTGGCCGAGCGGTCCGGCGACGCACCGCCCGACGACGACCACCGGCCCGGCACCATCCTGGCCCTGGCCGGCCCGCCCGGCGTCGGCAAGACCTCGCTCGGGGCCTCGATCGCCCGGGCGCTCGGGCGCTCGTTCACCCGCGTCGCCCTGGGCGGCGTGCGGGACGAGGCCGAGATCCGCGGCCACCGGCGCACCTACGTGGGCGCCCAGCCGGGGCGGATCGTCCGCGCCCTGCAGGAGGCCGGCACGATGAACCCGGTCGTCCTGCTGGACGAGGTCGACAAGCTGGGCGCCGACTGGCGGGGCGACCCCTCCTCGGCGCTGCTCGAGGTGCTCGACCCGGCGCAGAACCACACGTTCCGCGACCACTACCTGGAGGTCGAGCTCGACCTGTCGGACGTGCTGTTCCTGGCCACGGCCAACATGCTCGAGGCCATCCCGCCGCCGCTGCTCGACCGGATGGAGGTCATCCGGCTCGACGGCTACACGCACGACGAGAAGGTCGCCATCGCCCGTGACCACCTGTTCCCGCGGCAGCGGGAGCGGCACGGCCTGCGTCCCGGGGAGGTCGAGATCACCGACGCGGCGTTCGGCGAGATCGTCGACGGTTACACCCGGGAGGCCGGCGTGCGGAACCTGGAGCGCGAGATCGGCAAGGTCCTGCGCAAGGTGGCCACCGAGGTGGCCCAGGGCGCCGAGACGCCGATCGTCGTCGACGCCGGGGACGTGCGCCGGTACCTGAAGCGGCGCCGGTTCCACGACGAGGCGGCCGACCGCACCTCCGTGCCCGGCGTGGCCACCGGCCTCGCCGTCACGGGCGTCGGCGGCGACGTGCTGTTCGTCGAGGCCACCTCGATGCCGGGCGAGCCCGGCATGACCGTCACCGGCCAGCTCGGCGACGTCATGAAGGAGTCGGCCCAGATCGCGCTGTCGTACGTGCGGTCCCGGGCCGAGGAGCTCGGCATCGACCGGTCGCAGCTCGAGGGCAAGCGGTTCCACGTCCACTTCCCCGCCGGGGCCATCCCCAAGGACGGCCCGTCGGCCGGCATCACCATGACCACGGCGCTGGTCAGCCTGCTGCGGGGCCAGCTCGTGCGGTCGACGGTGGCGATGACCGGCGAGGTCACGCTGTCGGGCCGGGTGCTGCCCATCGGCGGGGTGAAGCAGAAGGTGCTGGCCGCCCACCGGGCCGGCCTGCGCGAGGTCATCCTGCCGCTGCGCAACGAGCCCGACCTCGAGGACGTCCCCGAGGCGGTCCGGCGGGAGATGACCTTCCACCCGGTCGACGACGTGGCCCAGGTGCTCGAGCTGGCGCTGGAGCCGGCCGAGCCCCAGGCGACCGCGGCCTGAGCCCGCCCGCCGCCGGGCGCACCGCTGGCGAGTGCACCCGGCGGCGGGCGTGGCCGTAGGCTGCGCTCGTGTCGACGGAGGCACCCCCCTCCTCCGAGCCCGGCGCCCCGACCAGGCGCCCGGCGTCCTACGAACCCCCTGCTCCCGACCGGTCGCAGCCCGCCGTCCCCCTGCCGCCCGACCGGCTCACCGACCGGCTGAAGCGCCGGCTGCTCGGCCCGCCCCTGCACTCCGACCAGCTCGAGCACGAGCGCCTCGGCAAGCCGACCGCCCTGGCCGTGTTCGCCAGCGACAACCTGTCGTCGTCGGCCTACGCCACCGAGGAGATCCTGCACGTGCTCGTCCCGGTGGTGGGCGTCGGCGCCTTCGCCCTCGTCGTGCCGATCACCGGGGCGATCCTCGTCGTGCTCGCCCTGCTCATCGTCAGCTACCGGGAGACGATCAAGGAGTACCCCTCGGCCGGCGGCGCCTACCTGGTCACCCGGGACAACTTCGGCCTCGTGCCGGCCCAGGTGGCCGGGGCCGCGCTGCTGATCGGCTACGTCCTCACCGTGGCGGTGTCGGTGTCGGCCGGCAGCGCGGCGCTGACCTCGACGGTCCCGGCCCTCGCCCCCTGGCGGGTGCCGCTGTCGCTGGCCTTCGTCGCCCTCATCGCCTACGGGAACCTGCGGGGCGTGCGGGAGTCGGGCCGCATCTTCGCCGCGCCCACCTACTTCTTCATGGCCAACATGGCCGCGCTGCTCGGCCTCGGGCTGGCCCGCTACCTGGCCGGCGACCTGCCGGAGGTGGGCGTCGAGCTCGACGGCATGGTGCCCTGGGGCGAGGAGGGCGGTGGGCTGCTGGCCGGCGCATCGGCCTTCGTCGTGATGAAGGCGTTCGCGTCCGGCGGCTCGGCGGTGACCGGCGTCGAGGCGATCTCCAACGGCGTGCCCGCCTTCCGCAGGCCGGAGTGGCGCAACGCCCGCCAGACGCTGGTCGTCATGGGCACCGGCCTCGGGGTCATGTTCCTCGGGCTGTCGTTCCTGGCCTCGAAGGTCCGGGTCGGCCCCTACGAGGACGGCACGCCCACCGTCCTGGCCCAGATCGGCGAGGCCGTCTACGGCGACGGTCCCGTCGGTGCGGTCCTCTCGGACGTCCTCAACCTCGCCACCATGCTCATCCTCGTGCTGGCGGCGAACACCGGCTTCGCCGACTTCCCCCGGCTGGCCAGCCTGCAGGCGGGCGACAGCTTCCTCCCCCGCCAGCTCACCAAGCGGGGCCACCGGCTGGTGTTCTCCAACGGCATCCTCACCCTGGCCGGCGCCGCCGCCGTGCTGGTCGTGCTCAGCGGCGCGGCCGTCACCCGGCTGATCCCCGTCTACGCCATCGCGGTGTTCACCGGCTTCACGCTGTCGCAGGCCGGCATGACCCGCCACCACCTGCGCCGGCGCGCCCGGGGCTGGGTGCGGGGCGTGGCCGCCAACGGCGTCGGCGCCGTGCTGTCGGCGTCGATCGTGCTCATCGTCCTCGCCACCCGCTTCGACGACGCCTGGGTGGTCCTGCCGGTCATGCCGGCCGCGGTCGTCGTGCTGCTGCGGCTCAACCGGCAGTACGAGCGGGAGCGGGCGGCGCTGGAGACCGACGTGCCGGCGGCGGTCGGCGCGCCGATCCTGCGGCGCCACGTCGTGCTGGTCATGGTCGACCGGCTCGACATGGCGGCCGCCCGGGCCATCCAGTACGCCCGCACCCTCACCCCCGACGACCTGCGGGCGGTGCACTTCGTCGTCGACGACGCGGCCGCCGAGCGCCTGGCGGCCGACTGGCGGCGCCTGGGCCTGGCCCGGGTGCCGCTCGACCTCGTCGCCTGCCCCGACCGGCGCCTGACCCGGGCGGCGGTCGAGCTCGTGGCCCACGAGCTGTCGGACGGCGAGACCGAGGTGTCGGTCCTGCTGCCCGACCGCAAGTACAACGGCCTGTGGCGGCGCATCCTCCACGACCGGACGGCCGACGACATCGCCGCCGAGGTGTCGCGCCTGCCGCACGCCAACGTCACCTCGGTGCCGTTCCACTTCGACGCCTGGGTGGCCGACGAGGCCCGCCACCTGCCGCCCCCGCCCCGCCGGGGGCGGCTGACCACGGCCGCCCGGCGGCCCGACCGGCCACCCCGCGACGACACGGCCGGCGTCACCCCCATCGGGGAGGTGCGCTGGCGCGACCGGGTGCGGGTGCGGGGCACGGTCAAGGTGCTGCGGGTGGCACCCCGGCGCGACGCGCCGACGCTGGAGTGCGTCGTCGACGACGGCACCGGGTCGCTGCTCGCCGTGTTCCTCGGCCGGCGGGAGCTGGGCGGGGTGCGCCCCGGGGCGCGCGTCGAGCTCACCGGCACGGCCGGCGTGCACAAGGACCGGCTGGCGATCCTGAACCCCGACTACCGGCTGCTCGCCGCCGGCTGACCGCCCAGGGCCGCGAGCACGTCGCCCAGGTCGGCCTGCCAGGTCTCGAACGTCCGCACCGGGCGGAAGCCCATGTCGACGTTGATCGCCAGCATGTGCGGGTTGCTGCCGGCGTTGAACGTCTCGACGACCTCCATCGCCGGCTGGTGGGCCAGCGCCCGGCGCAGGTTCTCGGCCTTGAGCCACCGGCCGAGGCCGAGGCCGCGGTGGTCGCGCAGCACGCCGGTGTCCGACTGGCGGCCGATCGCCGGGCGGAGCCGGGACACCGCCAGCGCCGTCGCGCCCGCCGGCGACCCGTCGGGCGCGAGGGCGAGCGTGTGCGCGACGTCGTAGCCCTGGGCGTCCCAGGCCCGGACGTCCTCCCGCACCCGGGCGCCGTCGATCGGCGGGATCCGCCACTCGACGTCGCCCAGGGGGGCGTCCGACATGGCGTCGAAGGCCCGGGCCAGCGGCTCCAGCCACTCGTCGGGCACCTCCCCGACCCAGCCGACCGTCCGGTAGCCGGCCCGGCGGGCGGGCGCCTCCTCGATCCAGGCCCGCTGCTGCTCGGGGTCGAGGTCGGCGACCCGTAGCCGGCTGCAGACGTCGCGCTGGCGCGCGGTCATGCCGAGCGCGGCGCAGAACGCCGTGCCGGCCTCGTCCATGGGCCAGCCGACGACCGAGCGGGTCGGGCGCCCGTCGCCCTCCCGGAGGGCGGCGGCCGCGAGCTGCCGCCCGATGCCCCGGCGCCGGTGGGTGGGCACGACCAGGACCTCGAGGCGGA
>Ga0207874_1001434_pt1 | contig 26930 bp, 23 predicted proteins | sample HigsolmetaAR201D_FD_184833 | JGI IMG/M metagenome (GOLD analysis project Ga0207874, IMG submission 184833) | Ionic liquid and high solid enriched microbial communities from the Joint BioEnergy Institute, USA - AR20-1-D (SPAdes) (version 2) ...
CGACGATTCCTTGGGCGGATTCGGCGCCAACCTGCGTGAGGAGCTGGGCCAGGCGGCACCGGCCGTATTCTTCGTCGGAAAGGTTGGCCTCATCCTGGATTCCATCGGAGTACAGCAGAATGATGTCGCCGGGCTGAACTTCGAAGCGCACTTCTTCATACTCCCGGCCTTCTAACAATCCCAGCGGTACGCCAGTCGCGTTGAGGCGCAGAATCTGCCCGTTTCGCGACACCATGGGCGGAATGGCTCCTGCGTTCGCGACCGTGAGCAGTCTTCCCCTTGGCTCCCAGAGCGCCAGCAGGAGCGTGACGTACTGCGCGTCCACCTTGCGCTCCAAAAGCGCCTCATTCAGAGCCCGCATCAGGAGTGCCGGGCCGCGCCGCCGGGGAGCGAGCGTCCGCAGCAGCCCGCTGACGAGCGCGCCGTAAAGGGCTGCAGCCGCTCCCTTGCCGCTCGAGTCGCCGAACGCGATGAGCGCGCACTCGTCGCCGTGCTCGAAGAAGTCGTAGAGATCTCCGCTGATTTCGTGGGCAGGACGGAGACCGATACCGATCTCCAGACCGTGCACCTCCGGCGCCTTTCGCGGAAGGAGCACGGACTGCAGGTCCCGCGCCGCCGCCAGGTCCTGCTCCATGCGCTGCTCGCGCTGCGCGAGCTCCTGATAGAGACGAGCATTTTCGAGCGCGGTGCCAACTGCCGGCGCCAAAAGCGAAAGCGTGCGGACATGGTCTTCGGAAAAATAGCCAAGCCTTTCGCTTTCAAGATCCATCACTCCGATGACCCGATCTTTCAGCACGAGCGGGACAGCGAGCTCCGACCGGATGCCGACGTGGGCGTCAATGTACCTTTTGTCCGCCAGCGTATCGGGCACCAGGATGGGTACACCCATCTCCGCTGCGGCTCCCACAATTCCAAGGCCGACCGGAATGTTATCCAACTCCACGCGCTTATCGTAGCGGACGCTGAACCGGTGCTTCAGCGTCTTCTGATTCCAGTCGAGCAGAAAAATACTGAAGGCGTCGTAGTTGATGAGCGTCCGGATGGACTTTCCGATTCGGCTGAGCAGCTCGTCAAGATCTAGTGTGGAAGAGAACTCCTGGGATAGCTGCGTAAGAGTTCTCAGCATCCGGTTCTGCCGTTCCAGCCGCCGGTACAGCCTGGCATTGTCAATGGACGCGGCCACGCGGGAGCCAACTAGCATCAGCAGCGCGCGATCCTGCTCGCTGTAGGCATTCTGTTGTGTCGACTGGACGTCGATAACTCCCACAAGCTTGCCTCGGGCTATCATCGGCACTGCGAGTTCGCTCCGCACGGCGTCCATCGCGTTCAGGTATCTCGGATCGCTGCGAACATCGTTTACAAGGATCGGCTGCCGTGTCTGCGCGGCCAGGCCGGTAATCCCCTCGCCGAGCGGCACGACCAGATTCTTGACGATTTCATCGCGGTGTCCGCGAGCATGCCGAATAACGAGGCCGCCCTGACGTTCGCTGTGCAGCAGGATCGCGAACAGGTCATGCTGGATCACCTGCGACACGATCTCGGCGACGTTGGCCATGAGTTGATCGAGGTCGAGGGTGGCGGACATGACGGCCGACACCTCGAGCAGGAAATCCAGTAGTTCCGCACGCTCGCGGAAGTGCACTTGCGATTTGTTGCGAAGGGCAGACATGACTTAGGCTGCCGTTTCCTGGATGATTCTGACGCTCGCACTCGCGCCGATTCGGGAAGCGCCGGCGGCCACCATGTCTTTCAAATCGCTCAGACTCCGAATCCCGCCAGAAGCTTTTACGCCCATATCCGGTCCTACTACTTTACGCATTAGGGCGACGTCACGCACGGTGGCGCCGCCTCGGCCGAATCCCGTCGAGGTCTTTACGTAGTCGGCTCCAGCTGACTTGCTCAATCTGCAGGCGAGGGATTTTTGCTCGTCGTTGAGAAGCGCCGTTTCGAGAATCACCTTGACGATTGCGCCCGCGCGATGAGCGAGCGCAACGACTGCCTGAATATCCACCCTTACGGCGTCGAACTCACCGGATCGAAGCGCTCCGACGTTCATCACCATATCCACCTCCCGCGCGCCGTTCCGGATGGCCAGTTCTGTTTCGGCGCATTTGACCGGCGTGCCAGTAGCGCCCAGCGGAAATCCCACCACGGTGCATACCTTGACGGCAGATCCGGCTAGTTCTTTCGCCGCCACCGGCACCCAGTACGGATTTACGCACACGCTCGCAAAATTGTACGTGAGGGCTTCGCGGCAGACTTGCACCACGTCCTCACGCGTTGCGTCCGGCTGCAGGAGGGTGTGATCGATGAGTGCGGCGATGGTCCGATCGATCCGGGGTACGATGAGGCTTGACACGTGCAGGTTCCAACCCTTGATGGGATCGCAGCCGGAACGGGTTCGAGTCCCTAAACTCTGACTCGCGGGAATATCCTCGCCAATCTGTGCTACGGGTTGTTCAGGTTCCGCGCGATCCAAGTTGAACTTTCTGCTCGACCGTGGAGATCTCTTGTACCCCGCCTACGTGCAAGACTCCTGAAAGAGGAACAGCCGGCCGAAAAGGAAGTGCATCCCCGGCCCGCGGTGTGCCAGCGACAACTGCCGCAGGTCAGACCCCATGGGAACAATGCCCGGCCGTCGCGGCTGAAGCCCCATCATAGCATAGCCTCATCGGCCCCTGGCCTGAGCCAGTGGTTACCCTCGCCGGTCAGGCCGGAAGGCGGCGCTTGCGTAGCTCGTCTACGGTCACTGCAAGGATGATGACGCCGCCGATGATCGCCTGCTGCAAGTACGGCGAAATTCCGAGCAGATCGCTACCGTTGGCGAGCAGGCCCATAATGAACGCGCCAACCAGCGTGCCGATCACGCTTCCTTCCCCTCCGCGCAGACTTCCGCCTCCGATCACAACGGCTGCGATGGCTTGCAGTTCGTAGCCCTGTCCGGCTGTCGGCTGGCCGGTCATCAGCCGTGACGCTTCCACCATGCCCGCCAGGCCGGTCAGCATCCCGCCGATGGCGTAAACCGAAGTTATGTGGAAAGCGACTGGAATGCCGGCGTAGAAGGCTGCGTCCGGATTGGAGCCAATGGCGAAGGCGTAGCGTCCAAGGCGCGTATGCTCCAGCATGACGTGGACAGCGGCAGCCGCGACCAGCAGGATCCATAGCACGAAGGGCACTCCGAACAGCGTTCCCTCACCGAGAAATGAGAAATCGGCCGGAAGCTGATGGACCGGAAGACCGTTCGAGATGATCAGGGTGAGGCCTCGCACGATGCCGAGCGTGCCGAGCGTGACGATGAAGGGATTGATCTTGAGCCGGGTGGTGAGGAAGCCGTTTACCAGGCCCCAGAACATACCAGTGACAATCCCGATCGAGATTCCAACCGGGATCGAAGCGCCCCGCTCCATCGCCATGGCGCCCAAGAGCCCGCCCATCGCGAGAATGGCGCCGACGGAAAGATCGATTCCCCCTGAGATGATAATGAGCGTCATTCCGAGCGCCATGATGTTGATCACCGCTGTCTGGCGCACGACGCTTGAAAGGTTCGTACTTGTCAGGAAATGGGGCGAGGCGATTGCCAGGCCAACGAACAGAGCGATTAGGGTCAAGAACGGCAGTAGCCGCTGAATCATTGCACAGACTCCTGGGATGCGTTAACGCTACCGGCCAGGGCGGCATAGCTCATGATTTCCTCCTGGGTCGTCCTGCCGGGAAGTTCGGCCACAATTCGGCCCTGACGCATGACAAGAATCCGATCCGCAACCTGCAAAAGTTCGGGCAGCTCCGAGCTAACCATGAGGATGCCGGCGCCGGAACGGGCCAGCCGGTCCATTACTTCGAAAACTTCCACCTTTGCGCCGACGTCGATACCTCGCGTCGGCTCGTCGAACAGGAACACCTTGGCCCCGCGCGCCAGCCACTTGGCGATCACGATCTTCTGCTGATTGCCCCCGCTCAGGCGTCCGGCGAGTTGTTTTGGAGACTCCGCCTTCACCCGTAGCCGCTCCATCTGCCTGGCAATCACTTCCCGCTCCTGCCGGCCCAGAATAAAGCCGAAACGGCTGACTGCGGGCAGGCTGGCGAGCGTGATATTCACGCCGAGCGGGAGGCCTGTGGCGAGTCCTGTCTTTTGGCGATCTTCAGGAACAAGGGCGATTCCCTCCCGGACCGCGTCGCGCGGCGAGCGAATTCTTACAGGTCTGCCGGAAACGAAGATCTGGCCGGAATCGGCCTCATCCAGGCCAAAGATCAACCGGCAGAGTTCGGTCCGCCCCGCTCCGATCAGGCCCGCTAAGCCAACAATTTCCCCGGCACGGATCTGCAGATTGATGTCTTGCAGCAACGGGCGGCGGGACAGGCCTTCGAGCCGGAGCAGTTCGTCGCCTGGCGGAAGGGGCTCGCGTCGGTAGATTGCGTTCACCTCGCGACCGACCATGTACTGAATGAGCCGGTCTGTTGTCAGCTCGGCGATGTCACTTGTGTGAACGGTTTCGCCGTCCCGGAGGACCGTGACGCGGTCTCCCACCTCCCTCAATTCATCCAGGCGGTGAGTGATATAGATCACGCCCGTGCCGCGCTGACGGAGGGTCCGGACGATCTTGAACACTTCCGCCGTTTCCGCGTCCGAGAGGGAGGAGGTCGGCTCATCAAAGATGAGAAGGCTCGAACCGTGCTGAATGGCACGGCAAATTTCGACTAACTGTTTTCCTGCCGGGCTGAGACGTCCGACCTGCCAGTCCGCCTGCAGCGGGAATCCATGTCGCTCAATGAGTCTTGCAGCCGCCTCCTGCATTTTGCGACGATTGACGAAACCGAACGGCCGCCGCTCCTCGCGGCCAAGAAAGATATTTTCAGCAACAGATAGGTGTGGCGCCAGCAGGGACTCCTGGTGAACCATCGCGATTCCATTGGCAGCGGCTTCGGCCGGGCTCCGGAAATTAACAGGCTGGCCCTGCCAGAGCATCTCGCCGCCATCGCGGGCCTGCATGCCGGCGACGATCTTCATCATCGTGGACTTGCCCGCGCCATTCTCGCCCATTAGCAGGTGTACCTCTCCTGCACGAACTGAGAGGTTACCGTTTCGGAGAGCAACGACGCCCCCGAACCGCTTTCGGACGGACTTCAGCTCAAGAAGCATCAGAAGGGTACAGTTTACACTGCGCAGGCGGCCTCCTGCTGCCAGTGGATCTCAGCTCCAACGCATGAGGGCAATGGCGCGCCCTAGGCGGGGGTGAGCCATACTACCTGATAGGGCTTTAAAGTAACGTTTCCGTGGCTCGCATCTGTTTTGATTTGCGTTCCCGAAACCAGATCCCGCCAGACGCCGCATTTCAGACCAATCTCGCCGCACCGCCAGGTGAACTGCTGCGATTCTGCCGTCACGTTGGTGAGCGCAAGAACAAATTGCGATCCGTCTTGTGCTTCGCGCACGACGGAAAAGACACTGTCGTTCTGCATGAGCACCTGCTGCCGGGCGTTGGGGTGAAAAGCCGGGCAGGCAATCCGCACGTCGATGAGGTGGAGCAGCCGTATGGCTGTTTTGTAAGCCGCGGACTCAGGATCCATCAGCTTCTGGTACAGGGCCTCTTCCTCGACGACGCGCCTGTTGATCGCTCGCGGCTCGGAGCCGGGTGGAAGAGGCGGGTAATCGAATTGCCCTCCAAAGATGCTGGGCAGGTAGATTGCGGGCACTCCCATGAGAACCAGCGCCAGGGACCGTGAAGCGACAAACCGGTCCACCTGAATATCCACCGGCTCGCCTGAGTCCTTCCGGTTGAGCGCCTCCCACCAGGTAATGTTCAGCTCATAGGGGACTTCCTGACCGGTCTGATCGGTCCGGTAAGAGATGAGGCCTCCGTTTCTCAATGTCCGGCGAACCATGTCCTGAATCTCGTCGTCGTTGAGGTAGTCGCGAGCCCCAAGCAGGCCGATGCCATCGTGAGAATCCAGGAAGTTGAAGTAGGTGGCCTGATCCGACGGCCGTTCCAGGGAATTGGCCCACTGCGACAGACGCTGGCAAGAGCCCGTGCGCATTGCGCGCAGCACCAGCGGAGGGAGGGCAAAGTTGTAGACCATGTGAGCTTCGTTCGTGCCGTCGCCGAAGTAGCTGATGTTATCGCGATGCGGAACGTTTGTTTCGGTCAGAAGCGCTACCTGCGGCGCTACAACGTCAAGAACTGCGCGAAACAACTGCACAAGCGCGTGGGTCTGGACGAGGTGAGCGCAGGAGGTGCCCAACTCCCGCCAAAGATACGTAGCGGCATCGAGCCGGATGATATCAGCCCCTCGGCGGACATAGTACAGGAGTATGTCGAGCACCCGGATCAAGACTTTGGGATTGCGGAAGTTCAGATCGATCTGATCCGGGCTGAACGTGGTCCAGACGTAGGATTCGCCGCGGAGAGTCCGGAATGGAGTGAGGAGGTTGCTTGTGCGTGGGCGGAGAATCAGCTTCAGGTGGTCTTCGCTGATTGCATGTTTGGTCGAAAAGCTTACGAAAAAGTCCTGATACTCGGGATTCCCGTTCAGGAACTCCTGAAACCAATCGCTCTTCGAGGAGACGTGGTTGATGACGCCGTCGAACATGAGCCGAAAGTTTAGGCTTAACTCCTCGATGTCCTCCCAGGTGCCCAGGTTGGGGTCTACCTCTCTGTAGTCGATGATGGAGAACCCGCGATCGGACGAGTAAGGGAAGAAGGGAAGGATGTGCAGCGTGTTGATGGTCCCGCGAAGGAGGGTGGTCGCGATGTCGGAGAGGGTCCGCAGGGGAGGCTTCCTCGGGTGGCGAAACAGATCTCCGTAGGTAATGGCGACGACATCGCGCTGCGTGAAGCGGTCCGATCGGTTGAACACCTTATCCGCCTCGATCATTTCCGGCGTCTTATGAGCGTAGTAGACTTGCATTACGCGCTCGACCTCGGCCAGCGTTTCCTGGCCGCGGACCTCGCCGTAGAGGACTTTGAGTTTGTCGAGGATGACCTCCCGCTGTTCCGGCGTGAGTTGGAGCAGCGGGCGGGTATAATCCGGTTCCTTACGGTGAACACGGAGCTTGGATCGAGGACGGAATTTAGCGAGGCGCGCTTCAAGGGGATTCGGAATACCCATACAGTTCATCCTATAGACGGACGCGAGGACGACGGGTGGTTGCGTCTTCTAACCGAAAGGTTCCGTGCGCGCCGGAAGGGAGTATTGAAACGAAATGCCCTGCCTGCTCGGGATTCTTGCCTTGGCCTTTCCACGGATTGTATTGATACTGGTTTTTCTTTTCTCGAATTATTTGGATCGCGCCTACCAAAGTATCATTTGGCCGGTGCTGGGTTTCGTGTTCCTGCCTCTGACGACTCTTGCTTATGCATGGGCAATTAACACGCGAGGGTCCGTGGATGGTCTTCAACTGGCCGTGGTGGTGCTCGCGGTGCTGATAGACTTGGGGCTGCTTGGGGGATCGACTCGCGGTCAAAAGCGGGAACGCTTACTCTAGCCGGCGGGCCGCGAGTTGTTAGTTTGCGAGGAGTTGTTAAAATGACAGCGCATGTCCGTGCCTCCTTCTCAAGACGTGACCCGACTGCTTCTCGATTGGAGCGGCGGAAACCGGCAGGCGCTCGACGAGTTGATGCCGCTGGTGTACGACGAGCTTCGTCGTCTTGCTGATCTTTATTTGAGCCGGGAACGTGTTGACCACACCCTGCAGGGAACCGCGCTTGTGCACGAAGCGTACATGCGTCTCGTCGACCAAAACCGGGTGAAGTGGCAAAACCGCGCGCATTTCTTTGGAGTCGCGGCGCAAATGCTGCGGCGCATTTTAGTAGATCACGCGTGGGCTCATAAGACTGCAAAGCGCGGTGGGAATGCGCTTACACTTGCCCTGGACGAGGCGCTGGCCACGCCGGAGCAGAAGGATCTTGATCTGGTTGCGCTCGACGATTCGCTGGAGGCGCTGGCCCGTATCGATCCGCAGCAGAGCAAGGTGGTGGAGCTTCGCTTCTTTAGCGGGCTCTCCATTGAAGAGACAGCCGAAGTGCTGGGAGTCTCACCGGCTACCGTCAAGCGCGACTGGGTGGTTGCCAAGGCATGGCTTCATCGGGAGATGCAGCGCGGCAGGACTGCGCCTTCGTCTTCGGAGGCTTCTTCGAAGAGCTGAGCAGCCGCTTCTCTTGACGCCCAGCTCTTCGTTCAGATATGTTTCCTGGCGTTACTCCTGACTGTGAATCTGCTGGGCCAGGTAGTTCTCGTACCCTATTTCACCAATCAGGTGCAACTGGGCTTCCAGGAAGTCGACGTGACTCTCCTCGTCCACGAGGATCTTCTCTAACAACTCTCGAGACCCGTGGTCGCCCGCTTCGATCGCCGCCTGAATCGCCGCATTCAACCGCGGAATGGCTTCCATTTCCAGAGCCAGATCGTTCTCGATTTGAGCTTTGACATTCGATCCAATTCGGAGCGGAAAAAGCTCGCTCATGTTGGGGGACCCGTCGAGATAGAGAAGACGTTCGATGACGGCTTCCGCATGTTTCATCTCATCGATGGATTCCTTTTTGATATGCGCTGCCAGGCGCATGTAGCCCCAGTTCTCACACATTTCGGCGTGAAGGAAGTACTGATTGATCGCCGTCAGCTCCGCCTTCAGGACCTCCTGCAAATAGTTCATTACCTTCTCGTTTCCCCGCATGAACTTTCTTCTCCTTTATCTCATCCGGACCAATTGGTCTAAACCTAGAATTGTAACAGGTCGAATTTCACCAATCGGTATTCAAAGCGAAGCCATAGGGTGAATGCTCGGGAGACATACTGATTAGGTTGGGGTAACATCCTAAAGAATGCAGAAAAGATCTTACGGCCCGCAGGGCGCAAGTTACAATAAATGGTAATGGGTACACTCGCCTCCTCAAACACAAGGGTCTTGATCGTGGATGATGAGGAGAACCAGCGGACCGGGCTTGCGAGTATGATTTCGTCGTGGGGATTCACGGCGGAGACCGCTGCCGACGGTGTGGAGGCCTTGGAAAAGCTGTCGGAGATTCCCGTTCATGTCCTCGTGACAGATCTTATGATGCCGCGGATGGATGGCTTCGAGCTCCTGCGGCGCTTGAGCTCGCAACCCTCCATGCCCCCGTCCATCGTTCTCACCGCATTTGGAAATATTGAAACTGCAGTCGCCACTATTCATGACCTCGGGGCCTTCTGGTTTCTGGAAAAGCCGATACAGCCAAATGCGCTCCGCATATTGTTGGAGCGCGCCGCATCCCAGAGCAAGCTGGCGGAAGAGACGGAGCGGCTGCAGCGGCAGCTAAGTTATCAGGGGGTGATGGGTGCTCTGGTCGGCACTTCTGCTGTGATGCAGCAGGTGTTTTCATTGATCCGGCAAGTAGCGCCTAGCAAAGCTGCGGTTCTCGTAACGGGAGAAAGCGGCACAGGCAAGGAACTGGTAGCGCGCGCGATCCACGACTTGAGCCCGCGGCGCGGAGGTCCCTTCGTTGCAATCAACTGCGCGGCGATGCCGGAAACGCTAATGGAGAGCGAGTTATTCGGCCATGAGAAAGGGGCTTTTACTGGCGCCGTGGAACGCCGGGCGGGTTGTTTCGAGCTAGCCCAGCATGGAACCCTGCTGCTTGACGAGATTGGCGATATGCCAATCGGGACCCAGGCCAAGCTTCTACGTGTTCTCGAGGATTCCCGAGTCAGACGCCTCGGCGGCCGGAGTGAAGTTACCGTCGATGTTCGCGTCATCGCTTCCACTAACAAAGTGATGGAGGAGGCCCTCAAGAAGAACGAAGTTCGTGAGGACCTTTACTACCGGCTGAACGTTTTTCACATTGCGCTGCCTCCGCTGCGCCAGCGATTGGAAGACCTTCCCGTGCTGGCCGATGCACTGCTTGCTGACATTAACCGCAAGCACGGCTGCCGCGTTACAGGCGTGGACAATGCCGTGATGGAGATGTTCAAGCGCCACCACTGGCCAGGGAACGTGCGCGAGCTGAGGAACGTCATTGAAAGAGCAGTGATTCTGGCTGGTGAGGGACCGATTCTCCCTATGCACTTGCCGCATGACTTCGGTGCAAGCGGAGGCGCCCAGGCGCGACATGCCACTCAGGAACTGGAATCGGTTCGGCTTCGCGTTGGCTCAACGGTAAGCGAGGCGGAAAAGGCTTTGATTCTTCTTACGCTACAGCATACAAAGAACAACAAAACCCGTGCTGCGGAGATCCTGGGCATCAGCTTGAAGACACTGTTTAACAAATTGAAGGAGTACGGGGCGGCGGAAAGCGAAGCGAGTTCGTCCTGACCCCGGGCTATATTCTGTCATGCCCGTCGGATCCATTTGGCAGCGGACTTCCCTCAAAGCCCGCTTGCTGAGCGCCATGCTGGCGCTGGTTGGGGTGCTCGTGGCGGTCAACTCCGCCCTTCACCTGTACTGGCGGGTTCAGGAATTTCTGCGAGATGCTACGGAGCGCTCGATAAACAACGCGCGCGACGTACAAAGCTTCGTCCTGGAGCGGGTTGCCGAGCGCACCGCAAAAATCGTTCCCCCGCCTCAAGACATCGACGAGAGCGCTCTTCTATGGGCCGACATCCTAAAAAGCGATCCAACCATCCGTCATCTCATCCGAAATATTGTCGTCAACTCGAAGCTGGTGACGGATGTCTACATCACCGATGCGTCCGGTAAGATCCTGAACGCCGTAAGCGAAGATCAGATCGGCCAGATTTACCGGCCGCATCCCAACCTGGCTCAGTGGCAGGCCGGCAATGTCTTTGAGAAGCTCCAGCAAATTCTTTACAACGGCCGGGATTACGAAATCGTGATTCCGCTCGGTGTTGCTGAACAGAGCACTCCTTTGTTCATGATTCGGGCGGTGGTGTCCTCGGCGATGCTGTGGGCCAGCCTCCGGCCAGAGCTGTTAACGATTGGTATTTCATCGGCCGTTGTCCTGATCGCTTCCATCCTGCTCGGCGGGTTCCTGGCAAACCGCATTCTCCAACCTCTGAAACGGCTGACCCAGGCGATTGATCAGGTCAGTCTAGGCGGCAACATGGAGATAGAGCCGAAGGAGACCAGGGAGTTCGCAACTGTCCAGAGCAAGCTCTATTTGCTGGCGCAGCGGTTCCGCGGAGCGCGTGAGGACGTGGTGCAACTCCGCGCCAACATTGAGCGCATGCTGCAGCGGCTGGAGGAAGCCGTACTGCTGTTCGACGGAAGGGATACGCTGATTGTCGCTGGGAGTCCTGCTGAGCGCCTCTTGGGCCGGGAGCGTAGAAAACTCGTCGGGGCGCGGTTGGAGGAGCTCTTCCCCGCTTCTACGTCGATTGGCGCCGCGATACAGACGGCCCGGCAGTTCCGGCAGCATCTGCGCGACTACCCGGTCGAGATCCCTCGCGAAGGCGGACCGCCTCAACACCTGCTGCTGAACGTAGACCCGTTTCACGAAGAGGACGGTTCGAAGGGAACGCTCATTACACTGCGCGATGCCGAAACGCGAACGCAGCTCGAAGCGCAGTTGGATGTCTCGACCCGGCTGGCGGCGATCAGCCGGTTGACCGGCGGAGTTGCGCACGAGATTAAGAATCCTCTCAACGCCATTACCCTTCACCTCGAGGTACTGCGCGCCCAGATAGAGAAGGAGATCCCCGCAGCGATTCCCGAAGTCGACATCATCGCCATGGAAGTGGAGCGGCTGAACCGCGTCGTGAAGGCATTCGTCGAGTTCACCCGTCCAATGCCGCTTGATTTGCGTCCCGTCGACCTGCTTGAAATTACGACCGAATGCGTGAATCGCCTCCGCAGCGAAGCGGCGCGCCGCGGGATTGAGATGGATCTCAAGTCGGGTCCGGAGCAGGCGATGATCCTCGGCGACGCAACCATGCTGAAGCAGGCCGTTTTGAATGTTCTTGTGAACGCGATCGAAGCCATGAAGGACGGGGGCCGGATTGAGATTGACGTCAGTCAGTCCCTGGGAGACTTAGTGCTCACGATCTCAGACGAAGGCAACGGCATTCCTGCCGAAATTCGGGACAAGATCTTCAACCTGTTCTACACCACCAAGAAAGCAGGAGCGGGTGTCGGGCTCGCTATCGCTTTTCAGGTCGTGCAATTGCACAATGGATCGATCGATTGCGCGGACCGGCCAACCCAAGGAACGACGTTCCGTCTGCGGTTCCCTTCGATGCGGGAGCCAGCCCGCCGGGCTCTGGGAGCAGAGGGCGGCGGCCGTTAGAGCGGGTTTACCTCGCTGGTCGCTGGTACGTCTTGGCGAGGTTGCACTGAGAAAGCAAGATCGGGAAACGGCAGGGCCTTCAGGGAGAACAGGTATCCGATCGAAGGCTGTTGGGGACTCGACGATTGAGCACCTCCAGGAGCAGCGCTTAGCTGCTCCTGTGAGCGTGCTTCAATACAGAGTGCGGCTGCTACCGCGTGGAGGGGAGAGATCCAGTCTGTACCTTCGCGGCTGCGCTTTCCGGAGCGAAGACACGAATCTCAACTTTCCGCGCCTGCTTCCGGGCTTCGAGCGACCGGTCCTCGAGTTTCAGCGGTCCTACGCCGAGGACGTGAATTCTCCGGAGAGGAATCTGATGCTCGGTCGCCAGGTAGCGAACGACTGCCTGAGCGCGTTCCCGGCTCAGGTTAAGGTTGTAATTCGGGTCACCGGTGGGGTCCGTGAAACCCTGTACTTCAATCGCGTAGTGCGGCAGCGCTGCAATTGAGCGTGCTGCGTGATTCAACTGCTCCTTCGCCTCCGGCGTGAGCTGGCTCCTGCCGAAACGGAAGAGGACGTTTTCTTCCAGCACAAGCTTGTAGTTGGCCGGGTTCAGATCGCGTTCCACAGCAGCTATGTTCTGCTGGGTTTCGGTCCGCAATCCCTGCAGTTCCTGGCCAACTTTGCCGACATCGCTGCGCACGCTAGCAATTTCCCGATTCGCTTTCGCCGCTTCCTCAGCGGCCGCCGCCGCGCGCTTGTCAGCAGCCATCGCCTTTTCGTCCACTTGGGACACTTCGTTTTCCAGCTGGCTGATTGCTGTAGCCTGCTGGGCGTTCGTCTTCTCTACTTCGGACACCCGTCCGGCCACAGGATCGACCTGGTTCCTCACGTACTTCTTGGTCGCGCACCCGGTGCCTACCAAGGCCATAAGGGTAATTCCTGCTGCCATGGCTGGCTTGCGAATGAACGAAGTAATCATCTTGCCTCCTTCTGTCCGAACGAGTCTCCTTCAACGCGGCGCTGAGGTGCCGCTTGGGTGAAACCCATGTTTCTGAACCGATTCGGATTGATCTGTGAAATGTAACTACTAATGGCTCTCATTGCGTAACTATTACCGCGTGCAAACTCTCTGGTTTGACACTCTTTGAAAACGCTTGTTAGATTGGGTCTTTCATGAACCCGTCCGCCGCGCTCAAACAAACTCCGCTGAACTCCGTACACCGAAGAATGGGAGCGAAGATGGTGGACTTCGGAGGGTGGGATATGCCCGTCCAGTACACCAGCATCCTCGAAGAGCACCATGCCGTTCGGACGTCTGTTGGTCTGTTCGATGTCAGCCATATGGGCGAAATCGAGATTCGAGGCCCCGAAGCGCTTTCCCTGGTCGAGTATGTGTCCACTAATGCCGCCGCGAAACTGAGAGAAGGTCAGATTCAATACTCGGCATTGCTTTACGACCATGGTGCAATCGTAGACGATATCTTGGTACACAAAGTTTCCCCGTTAGAATTCTTCATATGTGTGAACGCAGCGAACCAAGATAAAGACTTCGAGCACATCCGCTCGCTAAATCGTTGGAAAGCCGAGGTTGAACTGGTCAGCAACCGTTATGCGCAGCTCGCACTGCAGGGTCCGAAGGCTATAAATACGCTGCAAAAATTAACACCTGCTGATTTGAATTCCCTGCGGTACTACTGGTTTGTCGACGGGGAAGTTGCGGGTATCCCTGCGCGCATCGCTAGGACTGGTTACACGGGTGAAGACGGTTTCGAATTGTATGTGCCGCCCGACAGAGCGGAGAGTCTCTGGAATGCGCTGCTGGACGCCGGTTCCGAGTTCGGAATCAAGCCTTGCGGTCTGGGTGCTCGTAACACCCTTCGGCTCGAAGCGAAGATGGCCCTCTATGGTCACGAGATTCACGCTTCGACATACCCCTTCGAAGCGGGCCTCGGGTGGATCGTCAAGATGGAGAAGGGCGATTTCGTCGGACGGGCGGCGCTTCAGAAGGCGCTCGAGCAAGGCATCAAGCGGCAGTTGGTTGGCTTTGAAATGCGTGGCCGCGGCATTGCCCGTGACGGCTATGAGGTTTATGTCGACGGCCGCCCGGCAGGCTGGGTGACGAGCGGCGGGCCTTCCCCGACGCTCGGCAAGAACATCGGGCTCTGCTATCTTCCTACGGCCCTTTCGACAATCGGCCGCACAATTCACATCATGATCCGCAATCAGCCGGTGGAGGCCGTTACCGTTCCTACACCGTTCTACAAAAGAGCGAAGTAATGTATCCGGAAAATTATCGTTATACGAAGGAACATGAATGGGTGCTAGTGGAAGGCGATAGGGGAACTATCGGTATTACCTTCCATGCCCAGAAGGAACTTGGTGACATTGTTTACGTCGACTTGCCCAAAGTGGGGACTGTGGTCGAACAGGGGAAAGCGCTGGGTTCGGTGGAGTCGGTGAAAGCCGTCTCCGATATCTATGCACCGGTCTCAGGAGAGATCCTCGAGGTGAACACAGCTCTCGCTGACGCTCCCGAGAAGCTGAATGAAGATCCGCATGGAGAGGCGTGGCTGGTGAAGATCCGGCTGAGCCACCCCGACGAAGTGAAGGATCTCCTCTCCGCTGCAGACTACCAAAGTTACGTGGGATCATAGTTGTAGGGAGGCCGGGCAGAGTTCCCGCCCCGCTCACTACAACTCAGGGCAGAACAATTGCGCTATCTACCGAAGTCCGATTCCGAACGCCAGGAGATGCTTGCCGTCTGCGGCCTGCAATCTCTTGAGGAGCTCTACCGTCAGCTTCCGCCAGACGTGCTTCTCGACCGCCCGCTCGCGATCGAGCCAGGGAAGTCCGAATACGAAATTGTGGAGTACTTCCGCGCGAGGGGGGCTGAGAACGCTAACGGATATCCCTCGTTTCTCGGTGGCGGGGTGTACTACCACTACCGTCCGGTAGTTGTTGACACCGTCGCCGCTCGCGGTGAGTTCCTTACGTCCTACACGCCGTACCAGCCGGAAATCGCGCAAGGAACACTCACGACGATCTTCGAGTTCCAGACCATGATTTGCCAGCTTACGGGCATGGACGCCGCGAATGCCTCCATGTACGACGGCTCGTCGGCCGTTCCGGAAGCGGCGATGATGGCGGTTCGCATTACGGGCCGCAACAAGACGCTGGTGGCGCAAAACGTCCACCCGGAGTACCGGCAGGTGCTGCGAACCTACGCGATGCACCAGGGGATGCCGATCGAGGAATTCGCGTTCGACCAAGCCGCGGGAGCAGCGGACCTCGAGGACCTGGAGCGGCGGCTGGACGCGGATACGGCCGCGGTTATTATCCAGACCCCCAACTTCTTCGGCGTTATCGAGAACGTAAAGGCAGCCGCGGAGCTCGCGCACAAGCAGGGCGCACTGCTGATCGTCGTCTTCACGGAAGCTGTATCGCTCGGGTTGCTCGAACCGCCAAGAGATGCGGACATCGTCGCCGGCGAACTGCAATCGTTCGCGATTCCTCCCAGCTACGGGGGGCCCTTTGCAGGCATCCTTGCGACCAGGGAGAAGTATCTTCGACAGTTGCCCGGCCGCCTGGTCGGTGAAACCAAGGACTCGGAGGGAAGGCGCGCCTTCTGCCTGACTCTCTCCACCCGCGAGCAGCACATCCGCCGTGAGAAGGCGACGTCCAACATCTGCACGAATCAGGCGCTGATTGCTCTGATGGCGACCGTCTTCCTCAGCCTTTACGGGAAGCGCGGTCTGCGCGAGCTTGCCGAGCAGAACCTGGCCAAGGCGCACTACCTGGCAAAGGACATGAAGAGGCGCTTTAGCGGTCCCTTCTTTAACGAGTTTGTCGTGCAGTGCAACGGCCGGACGCCGGAGGCTGTCAACGAGGCGCTCTTGCAGCGCAAGATCATCGGGGGTCTGCCGCTCGGCCGCTGGTACCCGTCGCTTGCGGACTGCATGCTCCTGTGCGCTACGGAGATGTCGCGCCGCGAGCACATGAACACGGTGAGGGAAGTTCTTCAGAATGTGCCGGAGGCAGCGCACGTAAGATGATTCGGAAGGTTTCACGACATATCACGCAAAACGAGCCGCTGCTTTTCGAAAGTAGTTCGCCCGGCAAGAAGGGGTATCAGCTCCCTGACCTTGACGTTCCGGCAGTGGACCCCGCCGAGGCGCTTGGCGCGGAAAACGTCCGTGGAGAGATTGAAGACTTTCCCGAGGTGAGCGAGGTCGAAGTCGTACGCCACTTCACACGTCTGTCGACGTGGAATTACGGAATTGACCTGGGGCTGTTTCCTCTCGGCTCCTGCACCATGAAGTACAACCCGCGGGTGAACGAGGCGGTCGCCCGGACCGAGGGGCTACTGTGGGCTCACCCGTACCAGCCGGAGGCGCTGTCACAGGGCGCAATGGAAATCATCGCCCGCCTGGAGGCGGCTCTGGCGGAGATCACGGGCATGGATGCGGTAACGCTCCAGCCCGCGGCCGGAGCCCATGGCGAAATGACGGGCATCATGCTCATTCGCGCCTACCACGAATCGAAGGGCAACCCGCGGAAGAAGATTCTCATTCCGGATTCTGCCCACGGCACAAATCCCGCGACGGCGACGATGGTCGGCTATACGGTCCAAAACATCAAGTCGAATGATCGCGGGATGGTGGACGTCGAGTCGCTGGCGTCAATCGTCGATGAGGACGTCGCCGGCCTGATGGTGACAAATCCCAACACGGTGGGCGTGTTTGAAGGCGACATTGTCCGGATTGCAGGCATCCTGCATGAAAAGGGCGCGCAGGTGTACATGGACGGCGCGAACATGAACGCGCTTGTGGGCATCACGCGTCCGGGCGATTTCGGCATCGATGTCATGCACCTGAACCTGCACAAGACGTTCTCGACGCCGCACGGCGGAGGCGGACCAGGCGCGGGACCGGTGGCCGTAAAGAGCCATCTGGAGCCTTTCCTGCCGATCCCCCGGCTTCGGAGCGAGAACGACCAGTGGCGCTGGGATTACGACCGGCCGCAGACGATCGGACGGGTGCGCGCTTTCTATGGCAATTTCGGCGTGCTGGTTCGGGCCCTGGCCTACATCATGGCCCACGGCGGCGAAGGGCTCCGAAACGCTACGCTCGATGCGCTGCTTAACGCCAACTATATTCGGAAGCTGCTTGAGCCCTACTATCAGATCGCGTATCAGGCTCCGAGCATGCACGAATGCGTCTTCAGCGACGACCGGCAGGCCAAGCGCGGCGTTCGCACCGGCGACATCGCCAAGCGCTTGATCGACTACGGATTCCACCCCTATACGGTCAGCTTCCCGCTGATTGTCCGCGGCGCGATGATGATCGAGCCGACAGAGACCGAGAGCAAAGCCGAGCTCGACCTCTTCGTCGATGCGCTGATCTCGATTGCGAAGGAAGTGGAGGAGAATCCTGAGCTGGTGCTCAAGGCTCCTCATAGCACGAGGATCAGCCGCGTAGACGAGGTGACGGCGGCGCGCAAGCCCATCCTTCGCTGGAAGCCCGCTCCAAAGGCGAGCCAAGCCGCGGATTAGTATCATTATCGCGTGCGGCAAATTCTTGCGACGGTAGCCCTGGTTCTGCTGATTCGCCTGCCGTTTCTGAATCAGCCGATCCAGGGTGATGACGTTTATTATCTGGCCGGAGCTCAGCACGCGCAGATTGATCCAGCTCACCCCAGCCACGCCCGGTATGTCTTCCTCGGCGATGAGGTCGACATGCGGGGCCATCCGCATCCGCCTCTGAATGCCTGGGTTCTCGGCGCCATTCTGGCTGCGATTCAAGACGTCCGGGAAGTTCCGTTTCACGGCGCATACATTGTCTTCTCTCTAATCGCCGCGCTGGCCATGCTGTCCCTGTCGCGGCGGTTTGTCCCGGACCGCCCGCTTTGGGCTGTCGCCCTCTTTCTTGCAACCCCTGCCTTCGTCGTGAACGGCAACTCGCTCGAATCGGACTTGCCGTTTCTGGCATTCTGGATGGCCGGCATCGCGTTATTTATACGCTCAGCCGACCGCCAGTCCGGCCGGCTCCTGCTCGGCTCGATCCTGTGTCTGGCCCTGGCTGCGCTCGCCGCATACCAGTCCGTTGTGGTCGTGCCGATCCTCTGGCTTTATCTGTGGGAGCGAAAGCGTAGCTGGAAGCCGGGCTGGGCAGCCGCTCTCACTCCTCTGCTGGTGCTTGGTCTTTGGCAGGCTTTCGAAAGACTGTCGACGGGCGCTCTCCCAGCCCAGGTTCTAGCTGGGCACTTCCAAACCTACAACCTGCAATCTGCTAGCGCGAAGCTGAAGAATGCAGCGGCCCTGACAGGTCACCTTGGATGGGTTGTGTTCCCCGCTCTGGCCATTGCAGCTTTTGGGCGCCGGTGGATACCCGCGGCGGTTGCCGCGGCTGCCGGCGCATTCATCGATCCTCACCCTCTCTTCTGGACATCGTTCGGAGTGGGAGCGCTCGTGATTGTCTGGTGCATTGAACACTGGCGCGACTTCCTGGCCCGCTGGGTGCTGATCTTCTTCGCCGCGGCGCTGGTGCTGTTCTTTGCGGGTTCCGCGCGCTATCTGCTGCCTCTCGCAGCGCCTGTAGCGATGCTCACTGTCCTGAAAGCGCCGAAGAAGCTGCTTGCTCCGGCGTTCGCCTGCCAACTCGCATTCAGCCTGATGCTGAGCTGGCTGAGTTATCAGCATTGGGACGGCTACCGTCAGTTCGTGCGGACTCTGCGGCCCGAGCTCGAGTCTAAGCGCAGCTGGATCAACGGCGAGTGGGGTTTGCGTTTCTATGCAGAGGCGGAGGGCGGTCTTGCACTGCGCCGCGGACAGGCGGTCCAGCCTGGAGACCTTGTGCTTTCCAGTGCGCTCGCCTATCCCATCCCGTTTACTACCGGCGGAGGCCGCCTCGTTCCTTATCGGGAGCAGGAGATCCGGCCCACACTGCCGTTTCGCTTGATCGCTCTTGGCACGCGATCCGGCTACTCTTCGGTGGATTTCGGACTGCGCCCGTTTGATATTTCCTGGTCGCCTGTCGACAAAGTGCGGGCTGAAATCGTCGTGCAAGCTCAGCCGGAGCTCGAATTCCTGCCAATGAATGCCCCGCAGGCGTCGAACCAGATCGTAAGCGGCGTGTTCGAGCTGGAAAACGGTCAATGGCGGTGGATGACGGATCGAGCCTCATTTCTGCTGAAAGCGCCAGCGCAGCCGAAGCCGGTCCGCGTGGAGTTCTATATTCCAGAACCCGCTCCAGCCCGTCTTGTTGAAGTAACGTTGGATGGCCAGCGCGCAGGTGAGCTATTAGTCGACAAAAGCGGCCCCTACCAGATCACGACGCCGCCGCTGAAAGCCGCTGGCGACACGGCAACGCTCGTCATCACGGCGGATAAGACCTTTTCTGTTCCCGGTGACCACCGTCGATTGGGCGTCATTCTGTCGGCTGTCGGATTTCAGTGAGGACAGCGCAGAGGACCTCATCCACCGAAATGTTGTTCATGGAGTCCCCACGGATCATCCTCACCCGCGGACCGCGCGGAGCCCAGGTTGCCGGGTCGGTGGGTCCGAAGAGCGCAATCACAGGAGTGCCGGCGGCTGCGGCAAGGTGAGTGATTCCGCTGTCGTTGCCAATGTAAATGCGGGCGCCGGCGAGGTTGCATGCGAGTTCGTAAAGATCGTCGATTCGCGTCGCTCCATCAAGTGGATCCTCCGGCCCTGCGAGCCACTGCACTGGCAACTTTGGCTTAAGCCGTTCCGCCAGCTGCCGGTAACGCTCAAGGGGCCAATTCTTCTTCTGGCTCCCTGAGAAGGGATGAATGACAGCGAAAGCCCTTTCGCGCGGAGGACAGTCGATCCGGGGGAAGGGCGGAAGCGGCTGACCGCCTGCCTCCAGAGCGTGTCTCAGGAAGAAATCTACGGCGTGGATGCCGCCGTCAGGAGGAGGCAGGGCAGGGAAGAACCGGAACGGAAGACGGAGCGCTGTTACTCGTTCGATGAATTCAGCGCGATTTGACCCGTACCAGGAGATGATGCTGTCAAAGCTGCGGAGCCGTTCCAGCAGCCGTTCCGGGAGGGCAACGTCCGGCAACTCGAGAAGGTTGAGACCGGTAGAAACGATGGAGGACGTACGGTCGGCGAAGCGAAACAGCGGAAGCACGGCCTCGGGCGCCCAAACTTCCGTATAGCTTGCGCGCAGAGATTCGAGCGCGGGCAGTGAAAGAATGCAATCGCCGATTGCCCCGGGGCGGATCAGCAGTCGTCGCAAGCTACTGGATGATGACCGGAAGCTTCACTTCGATGGTCTTCGGCGGCAGACACGCGGTATCCGAGCAGGCCTGGTACCGCAGCTTCGCTGTAACGATGTTGGGACCAGCCGGTGCGGTCGCGGGTGCGACGAGCGTGGTTGCGATCCGAAAGTTGCCCGCGAACACGGACATGGGCTTCGGGTTGAACTCGAAAGTCTGCTTCTGCGCTTTGGGGTACTCGACTTTCTGCACCTTAACGACGGACTCATTCCATGTCAGCTTTAGCGGGATCAAGTACGGATCGTCCGGCATGTCGCTGTTGACGTGGTAGCCGTCGCGGATGCTCAAGTCCAGCTTCACTACCATCGGAACGTCCCGCCGTAGCGTCACCTTTTGCGGCTCTGCAACGGAGAGAACGTTACTCCCCTGCGCTGGCAGGCTGTGCGGAAGCGTCAGAGCCATTAGAGCTAACGCCGGCAGAACTCTGAAGTAGTTGGATAATCTCATTCTGGTAATTGCTCTTGCTAACTAGTCCGACATGGACCGAGGCAATGCGCCCGTTGCGGTCAAGAAGGAACGTTGTGGGGAGGGATTCGACGCCCCCGTACATCTGTGCTGTTGCGTCGTCGCCCAGTAGAACCCGGTAGTTCACCTTCTTCTCGGCAATATACGGCCTTACAACGTCCCAGCCTTCTTCATCGAGAGCGACGCCGAGGACAGCGAACCCCTGGTCCTTGTATTGATTCTCAAACTCGATGAACCAGGGAATTTCCACTTTGCACGGGCCGCACCATGTCGCCCAGAAATTCAGGAGAACAACCTTGCCCCTGTAATCTGACAGCTTCACGGCTCTGCCGTCGGCGTCTTTTAGCGTGAAGTCGGGCGCGACCTTACGATCGCTTTCGGCTTTCAAATCCGCCGCGCTGACATTCGTCGCTTTCCTGTTACATCCCAGCGGGAATGCCATAGCAACTAACGCCAACGTCAGCAAGCCTCGTGAAATTGGACCTGGCAAAGGAAGCTCCTCTCTCAATTATATGGGGATCGGGCCGCCGGCAAGGGTATCCCGAAACCAGCGCCTGCGACGCTCCCGAAACAAGCGCGCGAGCGAGTATTCGCTGTGCCGCCGCTGGTTCGAGTATATCCGCGCCGCCGAGTCACAGAAGCTTTCGCAGACGTACTCCCTCCATCTTCTCGGATGTGTGATCGGATCCCCGGGATGCAAGAGCGTTTTCCGCATTTCCGCCGACCATCCCAGTTCACCCCGCGCGCGACGACGGATTTCCGACGCCAGCAGCGCACCAAACGATCTCCGGCGGGCGTTGCCCAGCCGCAGCCAGACAAAGTGAAAGAGTTCATGCACAAGAATCCGGGAAAGATTTCTTGGGTTCCGGAGGAGACCCGCTTCGAGCACGATACGCCGCTCGCGAAGAAACGCCGCGGCATGAACGCCAGTGCCCTTTACGCCGGCTGAGAGCAATTTACCCCGGTAGGCGCGCAGCGCCGGTAGAAACGACAAAGCAATCGGTTTCCCTTGAAGCGGCGGAAGGCCGGCAAGCGCGGTCGCGAGCAGCGGCCTGTACTCATCGAGATCCGGTGCAAGCTGAAGCTCGAATCCCGGCGTATCCTGCAATGTCGACATGGATCTCATTGCCGGTCGATCCTGTTGTCAGCCGCGCCCGTCTTCCGCAATTGCCCGCTGCTCCAGAATGAATCTATCTAATTCTTCGGCTCCTGGGCTTTCTGCGGCGAGAAGTACGAGGGCGTTTGAATTTCGACCTTCACCTGCTTGCCGAGGGATTCCAGCCATGCCTGCATCTGTTTATCACGAAGCTCCGTGGAAATCGCGCCCGCCGCCTGCTCATAGGTCTGCGAACCTGCCTCTTCTGCCCGGAAAATGTAGAAGCCGAACGGCTGGCGCACCGGATCGCTCACTTCGCCCGTCTTCAAGGCAAAGATCACGGCCTTAATGTGGTCCGGAATCCTGTCTCCCTTCTTGAACGTGCCGAAGTCGCCGTCTTTGGCTACAGAGTTCGGATCCTGGGAGTGCTCCTTCACCAGCTTGACGAAATCCGCTCCGGCGCGTGCTTCCTTCACGATGCTCTTCGCCTTTTCCAGAGCTTCCGCTTCCGTCAGCACCTTCTTTTCCTTTCCGTCCTGAGGAGGCGGCGAGGAGCTGAACGGAATGTAAATGGCTTTGATCTTGACGAAGGTGTACTTATCCTTGTTGGCTTCGTAGTACTTCTTCACTTCTTCAGGCGGGACGACAAACTGGTTGTACTTGTGGTCCAGTTCGGCCTGATAAAGTACCTGCATCTTTGCATACTCGATCCGTTCCTTAAACGGGCTGACCTTCTCCAGACCTTGCTCTTCCGCCATTTTTGAAAGGGCCATTAACAACCCGTACTGCTGGAGGAACTCCTGAGGGTTTGAATTCATGTTCTGCTTCAGCACGGGAAAGGAGCTCGCAAGCACATCTAATTCACCGGCGGTGAACTTGCGCCCATCGACCGTTGCCACCACAGTGCTCGGAGTGATGAAGACAACCGGAACGGACACACCCTGAGATTCCACAGGTTTCGTCTCAGCTGGTTTCGGAGCGGGCGGTTCTGCCGTGCTGGGAGCCTGCGCAAAAACAGCGGAGGCGAGAGCGATACCGAAACAAAAGGGGAGTTTCATAGGCTTGCGGTAAACGCTCCGATTTTATCATGCGGCCTTGACCACCCTACATTTACAAGCGCTACATCGCTTACCTGGTGTCCCCGGCGGATTTGACACGCGCCTTGCGAATCCCTTGGGAAGCCCGTTCGCGCCCCTCTTTTGACACCTGGATTTTGTTGATCACCTGCCGCGCTCCCGCCGACTTGGCCATCCTTGTGGCAGCAGCCTTGCGCTGGACGACATCGGTCTTTCCAGTGATCGTTGCGGTTGTGCCCTTGACGTATACCTGAAACCCCTCGGAAGCTACTTTCGACTTCGAAAACCGTTCCAGGATTGCTTCTCTCAGAGCCTCATCGCGCAAACCGGGATTCGCCGCATTCTGCTGCGCCTGACCCGCCGCAGCGAGCAGTGAAGCAAGCAAGCACACGATAAGCACTGCAGCTTGTCTCATACCGGCATTGTGTTCAGACGCGCCGAAACTTCTCGTGTATAATTCGCTCATGCAGAATCCGGGCGTTGGTCGGCGGTCCTTCCTTCGCGCTGCCGGGGGAACCGCCATGGCGATGACAGCGTTGTCCTATTCGCAGGTTCGTGGAGCCAATGATCGTATACGCCTCGGCGTCGTTGGGGCGGGAGATCGAGGGCGTCACGTGATGGGTCTGTTTCAGAAGGTGCCGCAAGTAGAGGTCGCCGCCGTTTGCGACATATACGCAAACAACATCGACCTTGCGAAACAGAAGGCTCCGGCAGCTCAGGGGTTCAGTGACCATCGTAAGCTGCTCGAAATGCGCAATCTGGACGCGGTGCTCATTGCCACGCCGGATCACTGGCATAGCCGGATAACGATAGACGCCCTGAACGCAGGCAAGGACGTCTATGTGGAGAAGCCCCTCACCCTCACGATCGAAGAAGGACCCGAGATCGTCAAGGCTGCGCGCGTAAACAACCGGATCTGCCAGGTCGGGATGCAGCAGCGTTCAGGCGCGCATTACATTCTGGCCCGCGACCAGTACATCCGGCGGCTGGGCCACGTCACGCTCGCGCGAACGTGGTGGCACGGAAATTCGTATCACTTGCGCCGCGCGCCGGCGTCGCTGCAGACTCGCCCCAGTAATCTCGATTGGGCCCGCTTTCTCGGTCCTCTCAAGTGGAGGGACTACGATCCCCAGCAGTATTTCAACTGGCGCGCTTACCTCGATTTTGGCGGCGGACAAGTGACAGATTTGTTCACGCATTGGATCGACGTGGTCCACATGTTCCTTGGCCATGACATCCCCACATCGGCAGTTGCCGCAGGCGGTGTCTATTACTACAAGGACGGAAGAACCGCTCCCGACACCATCAACGTGCTGCTGGAGTACGGCGACCACTACACCGCTACGTTTGAAGCCACACTGGCGCCCGGAATTCGCGGGGCGGCGGTCGAGATCTGCGGTACGGAAGGCCGGCTCTGGATTGACCGCAGCAAGATGGAGTTTTACACCGCCGAGCGGGGAGCGAAACCCGAAGTTGTGCAGGGTCCGGATTACGACTTTACGCTGGACCACGTGAAGAACTTCCTGGATTGCTGCCGCAGCCGCAAGCTGCCCAACGGCGATGTGCTCATCGGGCACCGGTCGGCGCAGGCCTCGCACCTCGGCAATATCGCCTATCTGCAGAAGCGGCGGCTCAAGTTCGATCCCGAGCGGGAAGAAATTCTTCCGCTCTAAGGCTGCCGCCCCAGGCCGGAGGGACAGCTAGCCGAACGCCTGGGCCGGATTCACCTCCAGCAACTGCCGGACGATACGCTCTTCGAGTCCTTGAATGAAGTGCGTGTAGATGTACGAATAGTCGCGGAATTCTCCGCCGTCCGGCTCGCCGACGTGATACCATCCGGCGTCCTGTGAGATGAGGGTGCGGCTCAGGAGATTCTGTTCGGCCATATGCACGATGCATTCATGGTGCCAGCGCGCAGTCTTGGGGCTGATGCCATCGAATTCCACCCATGCTCCGGCGCGCGCCACCTGCTCGTGTATGCTGTGATCTTTCTCGCTCTGCGCGTGTACCCACACGAATTTGGACGGCTTGACCCGTCGTGACTGGACAACTTCGAGCTGCTCTAAGGCTGCCTGTCCGTTGCCGGTGTGGGAAGCGATGGTGAGACCTGTTTCCGCCGAGGTGATCGCGGCGGCTGTGATCAATTTGCGGTCCAGCGGGTGAAGGGGGTTGCTCCCGCTGACGCCAATCTTGATAAACCTCGGCTTCACTCCGTCGATTCCGCGCTTTGCCTCCTGGACCCACCGCGCGGCAAGCTCCTCCGGGCTTTCCGTCATTGCGTAAGGGGGAAGGTACCGAAAGTCCTTGCCGGCGCCGTAGAGGCCTGTGTTTGTCCAGATCTCGATCCCCGTTTCCTCCGACAGCTTTTGAAGGAGCTTCGGGTCGCGACCAAGATAGTTGGGAGTGCATTCCTGGAGCCGGCGGCAGCCGTGGCGCTTCAGATCCTCGAGGTACGGTTTGACGATGCGAATCACTTCCCGGGCGTCGTACCGGCTTCGCGAAACTTCGTTTGCTCCAATGAAGTCAACGAGGATGTGCTCGTGGACGAGGATGGTCTGGAAGGCGGCTCCCTGCAGCGCTGGCGCTGCAAGAAGACCGAGGGCTTCGCGTCGTGTCATCGCCATCGATCCAATCTTACTGCTGGAAGGGGGCGGTTATGGGACAACGAGGCGATCGGGGTCGATGATGTGCTTGAAGCGTCCGTCGAGGCGCACGCGAGCGATCCGCCAGGGAACCGGGTTTTCGGGAAGCGCTGTGATTTTATTTATGGGGATCGGGACGACTTTGGATACGCGATCTGCCAGCAGCGCAACCGGCCGGGGTAAGGTGTCAGCAGCTCGAACGGCGATCAGGATGACGTATCGTCTTCGCTGCCTTCGGGAGTCGCTGGCCGACGGCGATCCGCAGGAGACGATTGGAATGGACTGGCCGCGTACAACGATGCACTGCGCAGCGAGCTGGGTTCCATCATCATCGCGAATTGAATGGATCTCCAGGACGCGTTGTGATGGAACCGCAAACTCTTCCTTGCCGCTTCGGAAAATGAGATAGGGCCGAGTTGCCGCCCGGTGTTCGTCCAAAACTGGGGAGCGGACCATTCTCACGGCTCAAACTGACCGCATCCCCGCCATCCAGAAACGCGAGTGCGCGGTCTTGCCGTCCTCATTCGGAGCGAGGCAAACCTGCACCTCGATGCGCTCGTCGTTCCAGAAGAACGGAACGCCAACCCACTCACTGTTGCCAACCGTGCGCGTGATGAAGTTCCTTCCGTAGATTACGGTCGGGATGCTCAAGCCCATCGGCCCGAACTGTTCCTCGAGGCTGGTCTTGACATTCCCGATGATCATGTTCGTGACTTCCGCGACCGCGTCGAGCACCTCGGAATTTACTGCCGGGTAGTCGTTCATGAGAAAGCCGGCGGCAATCTTGCAGGCCATCTCCGCGCTGCAGAAAACGCTGCCTGTTCCGATCCAGGCGCCTGCCAGTCCGATGAGGGAAACTACTCCTTCGCTGGGGCCGGGATCAGAACCGCCCAGATATGCCTCACCGCTGGTAATTTCAGTCCCGAGCATGGTCGAAAAGACATGCCCGGTGGCCTCCTTTACAAGTTTTGCCAGTTGCTCTGTGCTCATGGACATCTGGGATCTCCTAAATCAGGCCGGCGAGCTTTTCCTTAATCTGGTCGGCAGTAAACGGCTTGCGTACGTATCCGGAAGCCCCCAGTTGCACAGCTTCCATGACCTTGTTCTGGCTGCCTTCCGTTGTGATCATCACAACAGGGACATCCTTCCAGGCCGCATT